>Ga0136553_1000555_pt1 | contig 12722 bp, 7 predicted proteins | sample AntRauTorckE5430_FD_101384 | JGI IMG/M metagenome (GOLD analysis project Ga0136553, IMG submission 101384) | Saline lake microbial communities from Rauer Islands, Antarctica - Metagenome Torckler E5 #430 | ecosystem: Environmental > Aquatic > Non-marine Saline and Alkaline > Saline | place... | reverse complement strand
TGGGGTAGACGGGGCAAAATTAGCTGGCGTTGGCGGTGGGGTGAATTTTTATCTTTTCGGCCCGTATTTCTGGGTTGCACTTCAGTTTTTTTTGGATCGGCTCACGCCTCTTCAAAAGGTACTTCGGAGGCGTAAACCATAAACGCTGAGTCACTCCGTAGGGTTAGCGAGGACTTTTTGGTCAGAGAACGAGTTCTCCTCCGGGGCATCTTTTTCAACGGGCGTTAGCCCCGTTGGAAAAGTTCCTCGGAGGTGTGACTCGTTCTCCACTCGTAATTTATATCTTGCGCCCATGCTAACCATAAACCTCGCTTACGTGACCGATAACCAGACCACCGCCCATCGTATTGCGGGTGATCTGGCAAACTGCGTTAGTTTTTCTCACGTAAGCGTGGGGAAGGCCAATGAGGGGCCAGTGTTGGCGGATTTATTGGAAAAAGCCGAAGGGCCGGTGATCATTCTGGTTTCCAACGACTTTCTTACCAACCCCAACTGTATGCTAAGGGGGCAGGAGATATTTGGTTCGAACCGCGAGGTGTTGCCGATTTTGATCCGCTCTCATTCTTATGATGAGCTTCAGGATGAAGTGGTTTCTAGCCAGACCCGTCTTTCTAGCCAGCAGGAGGTAATGCACTACGTAAATTTTTGGGAAGATCGCTACATCAAGCTTCGTCGGCCAGACGAGGAAATGGGCGCTGGCGAGGCCTTCGTAAAGTATAAGCGTAAGATCCGTGAAACGAGCGTACAGGTGGAGGAATTACTGCACATGATTAAGGACGGATGGGCATTAACGGAAACCCAGTTTGCCGCTGATCATTACCACCAACTCTTCATTTTTGCCGAACGGCCGAAGCTTTGGGAGGAATTCAAAGCTTTTGAAAAGTCTGTTCCCATGGATCTTTCCGGCATCCCCGGTCTAGAAATGCTGGGCGTGGCCGAGCAGGAGCAGGAGGCGCAGCCGCAGGTGCAAAGCGAAGTTGATGAGGAGCAAAGTGCCAAGACCACCCCCGAACCCCAAACCAACGAACCAACGAATTCGAATGACCCTATGACCAAAAATTACGAATCAACGATCCAGGAAATCAACGAATTAACGACTCGAAAAATCATCGACCCACAAGACCAGGAGATGTCTCCCGGAGAACAGGCAAACATCTGGATAGAGCGTGCCTGGAGTATGCACGATGAAGGTGACGCCACCTCCGCGCTTGAACTTCTTAACGCCGGTCGCGATGCCTTACCGGACCACCCCAAACTCCACTACCACTACGCCCTTTTGCTGGCTACCTCCACTGAAGACGCCGCCGCCGCCCGCCGCGAAACCGAAGCCTTGCTCACCAAGAACCCGGACCACCCGGATGCGCTCTACCTCAACGGTGAACTCTACCTCACCGCCGGAAACTATCAGCAGGCCCGCGACAACTGGGAACAACTCTCCGACAGCGAACCCTTCTATCCCGAACTAAATTACCGTCTTGGTACGCTCCTCGCTAGTCATTTCCCTAATGATTACCTCGAAGCGGCCGGCTACCTCCGCCGAGCCACTAAAGACGAGGAGCCGAACCCCGGTGCTTTCTACCACTACGCCCTCCTGCTCGCCGGCCCGGTGAACCGACCGGGCAAAGCGGTTAAAGTGCTGCGCAAAGGCCTCGCCCTCGATCCTACTCACGCTTACGCTCAGTACGAACTTGCGGTCTTACTTCACCAGCGTGGTGATTACGAAGGTGCCCGCCTGGCGTTTAAAACCGCCTCTACGCTCAACTCCGCCTTCAATACGGAAGCTAACCGCCGGGCCTTTACCGCAATAACCCTCGTAACCGCAACAACGGCGGCCGAAGAAGACGCACTCGCTGCCCTGAAGCAAAACATCGCATCCCTGGAAGCAATGATTTCCGAACGAGACCGTGTTCCTGAACCTTCCCCTGAACCTGCGGCCCCGCCAAAAAAAGGTGCTGGAAAAACCGTTATCATCTCGGGAGCAACCAGCGGAATCGGTCGCGCCACTGCCCGCCAGCTAGCTGCTGAAGGTTTTCGACTCATCCTCCTTGGCCGCCGTAAAGAACGGCTCGAAGAACTCGGAGAAGAACTGTTCGATGCCTACGAAACAGAAACCCTGCTCATCAAACTCGACGTTACGAACCGCGGTGACGTAAGCAAGCTTCCCGACCACTTCCCCGATGCCTGGAAAGACATAGATTTTCTCATCAATAACGCCGGTAAAGCCAAAGGCGCTGACCCCATTCACGAGGGCCAACTTGATCACTGGGACGAAATGATCGACGTGAACCTAAAGGGCTTGCTCTACCTCACCCGTACCATTAGCCCAGCCATGGTAAAACGTCAGTCCGGCATGATCGTCAACGTCTGTAGCACCGCCGGCAAGGAAGTTTATCCCAATGGTAACGTCTACTGCGCTACCAAGTACGCCGTGGACGCCCTCACCCGCGCCATGCGCCTCGACCTCGTGAAATACGGCATTCGCGTCGGCCAGATCTGCCCCGCAATGGTAGAAGAAACAGAGTTCTCCGTCGTCCGCTACGACGGCGATGCCGAAAAGGCAAAAATCTACGAAGACTTCCAGCCTCTTCGCTCGCCCGACGTCGCAAAAGCGATCGAATTCATGATCACCCAGCCACCCCACGTCAACATCCTCGATATGGTAATTCAGGGGACCCAGCAAGCCAGCTCAACGGTCGTCGACCGGTCCGGCCGGGGCAAGTTTTCGGAGGAAGAGTAGGAAGTCAAGTAGTTATACAGTGGCTCTCCATTCCGATGTCCAACTGAACAGTATGCTACTAATTCTACAGGGATTCAACCACAATAATCCGGGACGTAGCAAAGCGTAGCTGCGGGTGATTACCCTCTCAATAATGCTAGCCATCGGCGTGAAGCAACGCCAAATGTCAGTGCGCATAACGAACTAACTTTTAACGAATTAACGGTCTAATAATGTCCCCACTCTTCATAGTAATAGAAGGCCTAGACGGATCAGGCAAGTCAACCCAGATAGAAATGCTCCGCGACCGGTTGCAGAGCGGAGCGGCAGCCTGCTACCTCACCGCCGAACCAACGGAGCTGCCAACGGGGAAGTTCCTCCGCTCCATCTTACGGAAGGAGGTGAAAGCCGACCCGAGAACCGTCGCCGCTCTCTTCGCTGCCGACCGGATTGAACACCTGTTTCATCCGCAGGATGGGCTGTTGCGCAAGTTAGAAGAGGGCTACCACGTTATCGCAAGTCGCTACTATTTCAGTTCGTTGGCCTACCAGAGCGAGTTTGCCGATCCGGGTTGGGTCGCTTCCCTCAATATGCTCGCCAAGCGAACCCTGCCGGCCGATATTACTATTTTCCTCGACCTCGATCCGGAAGTAAGTATGCAACGGATCAGCGCTCGCGGAGAGGAAGAAGAGCTCTTCGAAACCAGGGAGAAGCTAGCGCACGTAAGGGAATCGTTCCATCTTGCCTTCAAACACTTTGGCGACGGGGAGAACATTCATATCATCGATGCTAGTGGTGATCCGATTGATATTTCTGATGCTATTTGGGCAGTAGTTGAAGAAAGCTTTTAGTACTTAGCGCTTGGCATTTAGGCTGCCGCTATCAACGCGCGGCAGTCTAAATGCTTAAAGCTAAATACAAAACGCTTACATTTAGCGGTATGCAGAAGCAAAGAATCCAATCTATAGACATCCTACGCGGTATCACCATCGCCGCCATGATGCTCGTCAATAACCCCGGAACTTGGGGCAGTGTCTACGCACCATTTTTACACGCTCCTTGGCACGGATACACGCCGACCGACCTCGTCTTCCCTTTCTTCCTCTTCATCGTCGGCTGTTCGATTGCCTTTGCCTACCGAAACCGAAAACCATCTCCGGAGGTCTACAAAAAGATCACCGTTCGGACGCTGAAGCTTGTAGCACTCGGGATATTCCTCGGAGCGTTCACTCTCTCCTTTCCCTTTTTTAAAGACTGGGCGGATATCCGTCTCCCCGGCGTACTTCAGCGCATCGGCCTCGCCTTCTTCTTCGCCGCCATCATCGCACTGAATGCGAACTGGAAGGTTATCATCGGTGTGATCGCAGCCTTACTTTTGGGATATTGGGGAATAATGGGCTTCCTGCCCCTGCCCGATGGCTCCTCCCCAACGTTCGAGCGTGCACCAAACAACTGGGCCATGTACTTTGATAAGATGGTACTGGGCTCCCATACCTGGCAACCTGATTACGATCCGGAAGGCCTGCTAAGTACTATTCCGAGTACAGCGACGGCACTTATCGGGGTATTAGCTGGGCGGTTTTTCCTGGCAAAAGACACCGGTGGCAAAACAATGAAGTTGGCTGCGGCGGGTGTAGTTTTATTGGCGGTTGGCCACCTCTGGGACTTTGCCTTCCCCATCAATAAAGCCTTGTGGAGCAGTAGCTTCGTATTAGTTACTGCCGGTTGGGCTCTGCTCTGTCTCTCTCTAATCTATTACGTAACCGACGTGAAGGGGCTTTCCGTCGGAGAAACCTTCAAGCGCGTTGGCGCTAATGCGCTGATCTTGTACTTCCTTTCTAGCTTCATCTCCAAAATTTTTGGAATGACCGGCTTGCACGGATGGCTTTACGAAAACATTTATGTCCACGACTTTATGGCAGCAAAACTGAGCAGCTTGCTCTACGGACTGTCGGTGATGGGCTTTTATATTTTACTGGGCTTGTGGCTCTACCGACGGAAGATATTTGTGAAAGTTTAACTTCCGGTTGAGGCCTTCCAGGAACTCGCCCTGGAAGGCCTCTGCCAAAACTTATCCTGCCTGGAAAAGGCTAAAAAAAGAGCCGAAGCATGAGGTTAATCATTGCTTCGGCGTCCCAAATATTATTCAAAACATCAGTCAATCTTATTTGGTAGTAAGCAGGGCTTGTAGTTCAGGGTGCTTTGAATTCGTCGCGTTTGCTTCATCAAGGTATGCAGTGGCTTCGCTTTCCATGCCTTTCTTCACGTATAAGCTCGCTATCATACGGTTAACATCGATGTTGGCGGGGCGTTTTTCGTATTCCTTTTTGGTGTACTCCATAGCTTTATCGAAATTTTCAAAATGGTCGCGGTAGAAGGTGGCATACTCGAGGTCCATATTATGACCGGAGTCGACGTCGTCTTGTAACATTTCAAAAATTTCTTTTTCCTTGGTTTTCATTTCTTCTTCGCGGCCAGTGGCTTTGTAGAGCTCGGCAAGTTGCATGTAATAGCCTACTTCGGGGATGATGCCGGCGGCTTCATCAAGAAGCTTTTCAGCTTCGGCGTAGTTTTTATTGTCCATCTCGAGTTCTGCAAGGGCCGCGATGGCAAAGGGGTATTTAGGGCGCTCCACAAGGATGTTCTCATACTGATTTTTTGCCTCCTCAGGCTTACCGTAGCGGCGGTATAACTCCCCGAGGGTAAGACGTGCCCAGGCTGTAGATTCATAACCGGGAGCACCTGCGTTAACGGCCATCTGCATGGCTTTAATTGCACCAGGCACATCTCCGTAAATTTCACGGAGGTAGGAAACGCGGGAGTAGGAGCGGAGATCGGGACGGGTTTTTACCATTTTATCCGACGCGGTAACGGCGTCTTCGTAGTTGCCGAGTTCAACGTTTGCATCCACTAGCGCACCGTATATCTGGGCGTTGTAGGGGTTGAGCGTGATGGCACGCTTGGCTGTTTCAAGTGCAGTTTTAAATTCGTGCTGAGATAACAGCACGCTGGCTTTGGTGGACAGTGCCAGGAATTCCTGGTCGCGGTCAAGACCTTTGTTCATCTCCAGCGCGTCGTTTACCATTTTAAGGGCGGCAGGGTAGTAGTGCCCGTGCTCGCCGGTGACCCGTGCTTCGTTTGCGAAGATCTGGGCGAGAGTTACCCTGGGTTCCACGGCGTACGCGTCTTTCAGGCGCAGATCGCTGCTGAGTTGCATGTAGCTGCTCTGGGTTTTATCCCATTCCACGGCATTTTGAAGGGCGGCGGGACGGGGGAGTAAAGCGGGGATCTCCACAACATTAATTGCGGAGGTACCGGATTTTTTATTGTTCTTACCAGTGCATGCCGTAAGGCCGATGGTAAGTAAAATCATAAAGAGAATGTTGGATGTACTTACTTGTTTCATTATTTCTACTCAATTTAATGGTTGGTTAATATGGAGGGTATAAGACCCGGCTCAAAAAATAACAGCGTGGCAAATCATTCGTACCTGAAAGATTTAACTACGCTGCCTAATTGAGTAGGTTATTCTTTACCGTTATCGGAACCCGGAGCACCAATCAGACGCTCCGGGTTAAGTACGATAAAAAAGGATCAATTGGATTTGATCATCCGAATCGTCTGGAGAATGCGGCCGGATCCATTCTTCACGACGGCCAGGTAAGTACCCTGGGGTACACCGGTCACGCTGACGGGAATTAGGTGCTCACCAGCCGGGAGACTCTTGCGGGCAAGTTGCTTCAACATACGGCCGTTGATGTCGTACATGTCGATGGATACCGCGGTTGCTTCACGCACCCGCAGCTTGATCGTCGTCTGCGACTGGAACGGGTTCGGGAAGTTGATGCCCACAACGGTTGGAGCATTGGCGCCCATGCCCGTTTCAAAGAATTCGTTGGCTACGGTAGTGATCGCACCGGAACATTCATCAACGCCACTTGAGGGAAGCGCGAGGTAGGGGAAATTACCACGGAAAGCCTTGTCGTTGGCTTCAACTCCGGTCGTGTAACCAAGTACGTTGGTTAGGCCCGTGGTCACGGGGCTTCCGCCACCGGCAAGGTCATAGTCGTCGTAGAACAGACCCACAGCGGCCAGTACAACACCGGCAACAGCCTGAAGCTCGATGCGGGTGACATCATCCTCTAGGCGACGTCCGTTGGGGAAACCATCCATGTTAGGAATCATCTCCAGGTCGGTTGTAGTGTTGAACGGAGCAACGGTCAGACCGATGGCAGCCGCCTGTACCAAACCAAGGCTGGAGAAGTTAGGATCATCACGCGGGGTAGGGGGCACGGCCATGTTCAAACGCAGCATATCACCACCGTTGGGTAGGAAGTTGTGGATGAACGGCTTACCAGCGGTAAACGGATTACCCGCAGTCTTACCCGTCGCCAACTGGTACGGAGCAAGGTTGGGCGCACCGGTGTGGAAGATCGGCCAAAGGTCAACGGAGCGGGGCTTACCCGGGCCGGGGAGTAACAAGGCTTGGAAACCTACCGCTGCATCAAAAGCAGACCCGGCAATCAGGTCTTCGAAGGCAGGATCGGTAAGTGCGAAGAGACCATCAGCTCCGTTAGAGAAGTCGATGTTACCAACAGCCGTTGGGCTTGCTGTCTGAATACGAAGTGGAGCGAAAGCCGGCACGGCACCGCCGAACTGGTCGTCGTCCATATAAAGTGCAAGCTCGGGGTTGTAAAAGTAACGGTCCATAAGGGTATCCGCCAGTTCGTCATAAGGGGAAATGGCGTTCCAATAGTCCTTCATTCCGATTGGAATAACGGCCTCGTTGGTCAACGGCATCCCGAGACGGGAAACCTGTACGAAATCACCTTCCACCAGTGGCTTGGAGCCGTCGGCTTGGAGCGTACGGATCGCAGGGCGGCTGGAAGATGCCCAAACGCCGATGACGTGGGCCGGGTCCAGAATATTGTCGGCAGGGAAGTTGGCTCCGGCAGGCAATAAGGTCTGAATCGGAACTTTAAGTACCAGGGCACTCGTGTTGAAACAAGCCAGTCCGTCAATCGGATTACCATCCTGACGGGGAGCGTCACCAAGGTCGAAAATACCACCGAGGTCTACAAAGAAAGGGTCGTCTACCGGTCCGGCAAAGACGGTCTCGCCCGTAGTAGCCGTAGTAATGGCGCCGTTGGAGTACGCTTCGTAGCTGTCCTGTCCGAGACCAACCGGGCTTTGAATTGAGCGGGGGCCGATGTTTGGAGCAGGAACTACCCCGTTCTCCACGATTATCTCGACGTTGTTGCCGCCGTTGGTGATGCGCTCGAGGCGGTAAGTGGTTTTCAGGTTCTCCTTACCGAGGCGGATATTGAAGAAGGTAGTGGGATCTTCATTGACCCGGGTAAAGGTGAATCGGTAAGTGACGTCATCGCCGGGAGTCGCCACATCGTTGTCAATGTGAATCTCGTAGCGGATGTCTTCACCGAAGTGGTAGTAATTGGGACCACCATGGGGCAACTGACCGGGAATATAGGTTGCGATCAGGGTAACGGTATTGGGGTCGTCGGGGCTGCGGAAAGCGTAGACGTCAACGTTGTCGGCTACGGGGTCGTCCGCAATGAGGGGCGCTTCCCGGTGGCTGGAGGCGAAGAGCGATACGCTCATCAGTGTTCCCAGCAGCGCGAAGGCGCATTGGTGGATAAAATAATTTTTCATTAATTCTTTATGATGAGCCCGGGCGGAAGCGGGCTTACGCCCGGGCGGTCTATGTTATGGTTTCGTTGGTAACTGTGGACTGGCCTAGTTACCGATGTTAGTATGGTTCACTTCCGTACCACTCCAGGGAGCAGCAACGTAGGGGAACGTAGCGGTGAACGGCTTATCGTTCTCCTCAACTTCAGTAGTATAACCGAGTACACTAACGAGGTTGTCGGTTACAGGGCTTCCACCTCCGGCCAGATCGTAATCGTCGTAGAATAGGCCGATAGCGGCAAGTACTACTCCGGCAACTGCCTGTAGCTCGATGCGGGTCACGTCATCCTCCAGGCGGCGTCCGTTAGGGAAACCGTCCATGTTAGGAATCATTTCCAGGTCGGTAGTAGTGTTGAACGGAGCTACGGTCAGGCCAATAGCCGCCGCCTGCACCAAACCGAGGCTGGAGAAGTTAGCGTCGTCGCGGGGGGTAACGGGCGTAGCCATATTCAGGCGCAGCATATCGCCACCGTTGGGCAGGAAGTTGTTGATGAACGGCTTACCCGGAGTGAACGGGTTGCCAGCGGTTTTGCCGGTAGCCAACTGGTAAGGAGCCAGGTTTGGAGCACCGGTGTGGAAGATTGGCCAAAGGTCAACGGAGCGGGGCTTGCCCGGGCCAGGAAGTAGCAAGGACTGGAAACCAACCGCAGCATCGAAAGCAGAACCGGCAATCAGGCCAGCAAACGAAGGATCAGTAAGCGCAAAGAGACCGTCAGCTCCGTTGGAGAAGTCAATATTGCCAACAGCCGTTGGGCTTGCCGTCTGAATGCGTAGCGGAGCGAAGGCCGGTACGGCACCGCCGAACTGATCGTCGTCCATATAAAGGGCAAGCTCAGGGTTGTAAAAGTACTTATCGAGAAGGGTGTCACCAATCTCGTCATAAGGAGAAATAGCGTTCCAGTAATCCTTCATGCCTACGGGAATCACTGCTTCGTTGGTCAGCGGCATCCCGATACGGGAAACCTGTACCCACTCACCATCGACGGAAGAACCACCGGGGTTGTTGGGTGTAGCAGCGATCAGCGTTTTAGTAGAAGGGCGGCTGGCCGAAGCCCAAACGCCGATCACGTAGTCACCGTCCAGAATGTTGGCAGGCTGCGCAGCAGCACCGGTCTTCAGTAGGGTGTTGATCGGGATCTGCAGGGCGATGGTATGGCAGTTGAACTGCGCAAGGCCGTCGCGGCTGTTAAGGCCACCTTCCTGTCGGGGGCTGTCTCCGAGGTCGAAGATGCCGCCGAGATCAACGTAGAACGGATCATCTATCGGGCCAGCGAATACGGTTTCACCCGTGGTTGCGGTACCGATGGCGTTGGCCATTACTTCGGCGTACGTGCTGTCAAGACCAACACTACTCTCGATGGAGCGTGCGCCGATGTTGTAAGCAGGAACGATGCCGTCTTCAAGGATTGTCAGGAAGTCACCTCCAGCCATGCTGCGTTCCAAAGTATACGTGGCACGAATGTTCTGAGCACCCAAGCGGATGTTGAAGAAGGTGGTAGGGTCCTGGTTCGTCCGCGTAAACGTCAGGCGGTAAGTAACATCGTCGCCAGCGGTGCCGGCATTGTTGTCGATGTGAATTTCGTAGCGGATGTCCTCACCGAAAGTATAGTAGTTAGGGCCACCCTGGGGCAACTGCATCGGAATGTAGTTGGCAATGATGGTGATGGTGTTAGGATCGTCAGGGCTGCGGAAGGCGTAAACATCGGTATTATCGGCAAGCGGGTCGTCGGCAATCAGCGGCGCTTCCCGGTGGGAAGAAGCCATTAGGCTGAAAGAGAGCGACAGCATTACTGCGGACAACACCCACTTGAATTGTATGGGTAATCTCATGGATTTATATTGAATTGGTTAGTTAATTTATTTGAGCGTTGGTACAACAGAAGTTGTATGACCAGGAGGTACGTAGACTACCTAGTGTTTGGTTTTACGAAGTCGAAAATTTTGTAGAAAATTATTTTTTACTAGCGTTTGCATCGTTAAAATTTGAACTTACAGCTGATGGCGACCGACCGGGGGGAACCAGGCGTAAAATGAATTTCTTCTAAAGGCAGGGCTTCGCCGACAAGTCTGGACTCGGTGGCGAACTGGGCTTCCTCCCACTCCGCATTACTCAGGTTCTCCAGTAAGAGACTAAACGTTAAGCGTCCGAGGGCATAAGCAATATTTGCATCAGCAATAAGGTAGCCTTCTGCCGTAAGGCTATAATCTTCGGTCGCCGGTCGGTCTCCAAGAAAGCGGAAACGAAGACCGCCGCTGATTCGCTCGGTTTTTACGCTCAACCCGCCAGCAAAAGTTATGACAGGTGCAAGGGGAATTAGGTCTTTTCCCGCCTCATTGTCGATGGAGCGCGCATGTGAATAGGTCGCGTCTAGGTCGCCGTAAAGCCAGTCTGTCATCTGATACCGGAGACTTAGGTCTGCCCCGAGACGCCGTGTCCGTCCCGCAGGTTCAACGATGCCGGCGTCGCCAACGTAAACGAACTCTTGTTCAAGGAAGAGGTACCACAGTGAGGTGTTTACCAGTAGCCGCGGCAATAGCTTGGCCTCTAATCCGAGGTCCGCTCCGTAAGCTGCAGGAACCATTCCGTTTACTCGCGTTGTACTGGCTAACCGACTGTCGTTGGCATGAAAGCCTGTTCCTATATTTAGGAACAGGCGGCTGGTGGGAGATAAGCTGTAGGCGGACTTAAGCTTTGGTGATAAGCGTGTTTTATTGACGGAGGCATTGGTATATTCCGTAGCCAAGCGGTCCAGATAGCCAAAGCGGAAGTGATCGGCCCGAATGCCGGGCTGGAGGCTGAATTTTCCAAATTCAAACCGTGCATCGGCGAATAGATGAAAATTATCTTCGGCCACGTCTCCCCGTTGTGCGTAATCCCGGACAGTAGCCCGGTCGATGGTGTTGGCAAGCGAACTGTCGTCCGTCCGGTCACTACGTAGCCCCGTACCAATCCTGGCTTCCACTGTAGTTTCCCAAAGGTTAGCATTGTGGTGAACGACCGACTGTGCATATATCAGGTCCCGGCTTTCTTGCTGGCGAATTTGGTCGCCAAACTCCGGGTCTTCTAGGAAGAAGGTGAAGTTGCTGAACAGCTCGAAGTCGTATTTACTGTACGAAAGGGTATTTTTAACGAATGTAGTAGCATCGATTTCTCGCGTATACGCAATGATAATATTGCTGCGGCTCGTTTGCCCACCTTCGGTATCATCAATGGCACCGAAGCGACCGATCAATCTGGAGGCAACTGCGCGTTCGGGGATTTGTCCGCTAGCGTCCCAGCTACTGGTGAAATGACTGGCGGAAACGGTAAATTTATCTGCCTCGCGCAGCAAACTGCTGTATTTAGCAAAAATATTGCTGCGTCTAAAATTCTGAGTAGACTCGAAGGGACCGTCGGTGACTTGGTATTCACCGATCACATAAGCGTTACTCTTGTTATCGGACAAAAAATCGAACTGAGCGACGGTCCGTAATTTTCCGAAACTCCCGGCTTCAACCTTCAGGAAGTTCCCGCCAGCGCGGTCTTTTGTTTGGAAGTCGACGTGACCGGCGGTGGCAAAATTTCCCCGATCTGCCTCGTAGGGCCCTTTGGCGAAATCAACGGCACGAATCGTTTCGGGGATGAGGAAGTGGAGGTCTGCATAGCCCTGGCCATGAGCGTGGGAAACCATGTTTACCGGCATCCCATCCACCGAAATTGCGATGTCCGTACCATGGTCAATATCGAAACCGCGCAGAAATATCTGCTCGGCTTTTCCGCCGCCAGCATGCTGCCCGATAAATAGCCCGGGAACACTACGCAGTATCTCCTGACTGGAATTAACGGGGTTTACCGCCAGATCGATACCGGAAACGATTCGTTGCGGCCGATCGGAGCTGCCGATGATAATTTCGCGCAAGTCAAGACTTCCGGATTGGAGTTCGATGAGGAGTTCTGTATCATCTGCGGGAACAACAAAATCGCTGGAGGAGTGGCCGATAAAACTAACGTGTAGGGTATCGCCTACCGCGGGACCGGTAAGTTTAAAGCGGCCGGTATTATCAGTATGGGTGTGGGCGTCTCCGGTATGCCAAAATAAGTAGGCTCCAGGGAGGCTGTTGCCATTTTCGTCGAAAACAGTACCCTTTACGGACTGGGCGTAAAGCGTAGAAAAAAGGAGTAAACTAAAGGTGAGTATAAGCAATGGTCCGTTGCAGATTGGGTCAAAAAGTAGCTAAAATCGGGTGAGTAGTTATCTTGTAGTTCTCACACAAACAGGACTATGACTCACCCTACGAAGGTTGGAACCCTCGCCACATC
>Ga0136553_1000546_pt1 | contig 12788 bp, 10 predicted proteins | sample AntRauTorckE5430_FD_101384 | JGI IMG/M metagenome (GOLD analysis project Ga0136553, IMG submission 101384) | Saline lake microbial communities from Rauer Islands, Antarctica - Metagenome Torckler E5 #430 | ecosystem: Environmental > Aquatic > Non-marine Saline and Alkaline > Saline | place... | reverse complement strand
TAATTCTGTTTCTATTGATCTTCGGGATCATGACACCATTTGGCAGCTTTGTTCAAGCAAACACGACTCTTTTTGACGATATCGGTGTGTATTTGAATGCCATTGTTATCGGTATTTTCCTTCATGTCTCTACAACTATTTTATTTGAGTCTTCCAGAGATCACAAATTCAACATTTATAAATTTGGAATCATAGTACTAGGGATTTTTTTAGCCTTGGTCCTTTAAATAAGACTACTAATTTGAGTGTGAAATTTATTGATTATTCTTAATTTAGCTGTTTTAAAAATCTTAGCAAACAAAATGTTATGAGTAAATACGATATTATAGTTTTAGGGAGTGGACCAGGTGGCTATGTAGCTGCTATTCGTGCTTCGCAACTCGGTTTAAAAACGGCTGTCATAGAGAAAGAGAGTTTAGGAGGTGTTTGTTTAAACTGGGGATGTATTCCTACCAAAGCTTTATTAAAAAGTGCGCAGGTTTTTCAATATTTAAATCATGCTGCAGACTACGGTCTAAAGGTTGATAATCCAGACAAAGATTTTACAGCTGTTGTAAAACGAAGCAGAGACATTGCTGGAGGAATGAGTAAAGGAGTTGGATTCTTGATGAAGAAGAACAAAATTGACGTCATCATGGGACATGGAACTTTAAAAAAGGGAAAAAAGATTTCTGTAGAAGACGATAAAGGTAAAACGACTGAATACGAAGCAGATCACATTATAATTGCAACTGGTTCTCACTCTAGAGAACTTCCTAATTTACCCCAAGACGGTGAAAAAGTAATAGGATATAGAAAAGCAATGACCCTAGAAAAGCAACCAGAATCTATGATTGTTGTTGGGTCTGGCGCTATTGGATGTGAATTTGCAAGTTTTTATAACGACATGGGTACTAAAGTGACTCTAGTGGAATTCCAATCCCATATTGTCCCTGTTGAAGATGAAGAAGTGTCTACTCAATTTAAACGTATCTTTAAGAAGAAAGGTATTAAAGTAATGACCAATTCTTCTGTAGAAAGCGTAGATACCTCGGGTGAAAAAGTAAAAGCTACCGTTAAAACCAAAAAAGGAGAAGAAATTATAGAGGCAGATATTGTTCTTTCTGCTGTAGGCATCAAAACCCATATCGAAAATATCGGTTTGGAAGATGTGGGTATCATAACACATAAGGATAAAATCACTGTAAACGATTTCTACCAAACTAATATTCCTGGCTACTATGCTATTGGAGATGTCACACCTGGATCTGCTTTGGCCCATGTTGCTTCTGCTGAAGGTATTCTTTGTGTAGAAAAAATTGCAGGAGAGAAAGTAGAAGCTTTAGATTATGGCAATATTCCTGGATGTACCTATTCAAATCCAGAAATTGCCAGTGTTGGAATGACTGAAAAGCAAGCCAAAGAAGCTGGATATGACATTAAAGTTGGGAAATTTCCATTTTCTGCTTCCGGTAAAGCAAGTGCTTCTGGAGCGAAAGATGGTTTTGTAAAAGTTATTTTTGATGCTAAGTACGGTGAATGGTTAGGTTGCCACATGATAGGCGCTGGCGTTACCGATATGATTGCTGAAGCTGTTTTAGGAAGAAAACTTGAAACCACAGGTCATGAGGTTTTGAAAACTGTACATCCACACCCTACTATGAGCGAGGCTGTAATGGAAGCTACTGCAGATGCCTATGGTGAAGTTATTCACCTCTAGTCGTAAAGATTTAATTACATTTAAGGCTTCTGAAACTATGGCTTCAGAAGCCTTTTTTTTATAAAACTCCATGAGGAAAAAAATCTCAAGTCTCAGTAACCCTTTTATTAAAAATCTACTCCTTCTTCAGAAGAAATCAAAGCTGAGAAAAAGTCAAGAGGAATTTGTGATAGAGGGCCTTCAGGAAATAAGTTATGCACAGAAAGCGGCTTATGCGTTTTCTCAAATTTTAGTGTGTCTAGATCTATTTGATGATACCTTTGACCTAGAAAAATTTGATTGTGAAATTACTGAGATCTCTCTAGAGGTTTTTGAAAAACTAGCTTATAGATCGTCGACTGGTGGACTAATAGCCATTGCAAAACCAAAAGACTTAAGAATAGCAAATTTAAGGCTGTCTAGCAAAACACCTCTTATATTGATTGCAGAAGCTCCAGAAAAGCCAGGGAATATTGGTGCTTTACTTAGAACTTCTGATGCGGCAAAACTAGATGCTATAATTATTGCCAACCCCAAAACAGATCTTTATAATCCTAATATCATCCGCTCTAGTGTAGGGACGGTTTTTACCAACACCATCGGAGTGGGGACAACTTCAGAAATTATTGATTTTTTAAATAACAATAGTATTAAGATTTACGCTGCAGCCTTACAAGATTCTTCCTCTTATCTTATACAAGATTTTAAGGAAGCCACCGCTATAGCTGTAGGAACAGAACATCAAGGCTTATCTGAAGAGTGGAGAATAAACGCCGATAAAATTATACAGATTCCTATGGAAGGCCAAGTAGATTCCTTAAATGTATCGGTTTCTGCCGCTATTTTGATTTTTGAAGCCAAAAGACAACGTCAACTTTCTTGATTTTTTAAACAAGCTCAAAATTTTCCGCCCATGTATTTAAAAATATTTTTATATCTATTCACATTAAGTCTTAGCTTGTCTTCTTACAGTCAAGATGTCCCTAAGGATTATTTTGAGTCACCTTTGGATATCCCTTTATTACTTTCAGGGACCTTTGGTGAGTTGCGGTCCAATCATTTCCATGCGGGGATGGATATTAAAACAAAAGGAACGACAGGTCTTTCTGTTTATGCTTCAGCAGAGGGTTATGTTGGAAGAATAAAAATTCAACATGGTGGTTATGGAAAAGCCCTGTATATATATCATCCCAACGGCTACCAAACTGTATATGCGCACTTGAACGACTTTTCACCAGAGATTGAAAAACTAGTCAAAGAAAAACAGTATGAAAAGGAATCATATGAAATTGAACTTTTCCCAGAAGAATCTGACCTTGTAATTTCACAAGGTGAAACTATTGCTTACAGCGGTAATTCCGGCTCTAGTGGAGGCCCTCATTTACATTTTGAGATTCGGGACTATCAATCTAAACCGATGAATCCTTTTTTATTTGGCTTCGATGAGGTTCAAGACTCTCAGAAACCCACTGTTTTTGCCTTGCACAGCTATGCCATAGGAGAAGGCTCTCATGTGAACGGAAATTCTACTAGGAAACAACTCAAGTTAATACAAAAAAACAACGGTGATTTCATGACCGAATCCATCAAGGTCTATGGAAATATTGGATTTGGTATTGAAGTTACAGATAGACTTGACCTAAGCTATAATAAAAATGGGGTGTATTCCATAAAAACCAAGCTGAATGGAAAACTGATTTTTGAAAATACATTTGATAAATTTTCATTTTATGAAACACGATATATCAATCGCCTGATAGATTTTGAATTTTATAAAACAGAAAAACGTAGAATTCATAAACTTTTTGTTGAACCCAATACTCCGTTAAGTGTTTATAAAGAGGCTTATAACCAAGGTGTTGTAAGTGTTTTTAAAGATAGCCTTAACCAGCAATTTGAAATTGAAGTTTTAGATTTTAAAGGCAATACCCGATCCATTACTATTCCTATAGAAAGTGACTTTAGAGTGGGTATTGAATCCAACACACAAAAAGAAACTGAATACTTAGCCAAAGCTGATGCTGCTAGTGTTTTTGAAGAAGGTAAAATTGATATCTATATACCTAAAAATGCACTGTATGAAGATGCCTATTTAGAAGTTAATATAGAAGGCTTACGTGTAGATTTCCACAACTATACAACGCCACTTCACAAGTCAGTCACTATTGGATTTGATGTAAGTCAATACTCCCTTGAAGATCAAAGCAAGCTATATATCGCTCAAGTTAATCCTTGGGGTGGTCAATATTATGTGAGCACTTACAAAAAGAGAGATAGGCTTACCACTAGGACCAATCAATTTGGAAGCTATGCTTTATTTGAGGATTCTGGACCTCCTATTATTAAGCCAAAGAATTTTAGAGATAAGCAATGGGTATCAAATTTTAGATATTTAGAACTGGAAATTAATGATGAAGAAACTGGAATAGAAAGCTATAGAGCAACCGTAAATGGTGAATTTATTTTAATGGAATACGATTATAAGACCAACACTTTGATTTACGATTTTAACGATGGTAAAATTTCAGATACTAAAAATGAATTAAAAGTCGTTGTTAGTGATAAAGTTGGGAATACTTCTATATTTGAAGCAGAATTCTCCAGAAAAAACTAATACTCGATATCTTGAACTATTTTTATACACTCCTCTTTCTTTTAACAACTTCTGCTGTCTTTTCCCAAACTGCTACCGTTCAAGGGATTATTTTCGATGAAAGTAGAAATCCTATTGCATTTGCAAATGTAAGTACGTCTCAAGGAGGAACTGTGAGTAATTCCAATGGATTTTACCAACTAAAAATCCCTGCTGAGCAAACTTTAAAATTGAAAATATCCTACATAGGATTTAAACCGATTACCGCAAAGCTTAACTTGAAAAACAATCAAGTTGAAGAGCTTAACTTTATCCTTAAAACCAGTGTCGAGCAAATCGGGGAGGTTATTCTTAAAAATGATGGTAGAACTAGGATCGAAGGAATTACCACGTTAGATCCAGAAACCATCAGAAAAATTCCAGGAGCCAATGCCGGTGTTGAAAATCTGCTTAAAACTTTACCAGGAGTCAATTCGAACAACGAATTAAGTACACAGTATTCTGTAAGGGGTGGGAATTTTGATGAAAATTTAGTCTATGTCAATGATATTGAAATTTACAGACCTTTCTTAATAAGAAGTGGTCAACAGGAAGGCTTGAGTTTTGTAAATACTGATTTGGTTCGAAATGTTGAGTTTTCAGCTGGCGGATTTAAAGCGAGGTACGGTGATAAAATGTCTTCAGTTTTGGACATCGAGTACAGAAGACCCGTCAATTTTGGTGGTAGTTTTGAAGCGAGTTTTCTCGGAGGAAGTGCCTCTGTAGAGGGTGTTTCTAAAAATAAAAAACTTTCTGCTATAGTTGGGATGCGCTATCGGGACAATTCTTTATTCGTGAATGCAAATGAAACTGAAGCCAATTTTAAACCCAGATTTGCAGACGTCCAAACCTTCTTAACTTATCAATTCAATCCCAAATTTGAGATCAGTTTTTTGGGGAATATAGCTGTAAACTCTTACAGTTATGAACCCTTCACCAGACAGACTAATTTTGGAACTATAGACGACCCCCAAGCTTTATTGATTTTTTACGAAGGTGAAGAAGAAAGCCTCTACGAAACCTATCTTGGAGCTTTTAAAGCGACCTATAAACCCAATGATAGCTATACAGGAAAGTTTATCGCTTCTGCTTACCATACAAAAGAACAAGAGTATTTTGACATTTTAGCAAATTACAGATTAGGAAGTGTGAGTACAGATTTTGGGGATGGTAATTTAGGTGAAGTTGAATTTACTGAAGGTGCAGGTTCTCAATTTACACATGCAAGAAATAACCTAGATGCTTTAATCTTTAATCTTCAACATTTAGCTGGCCATCAAATTGATAAACACCTCATTGAATATGGAGCTAGGTATTCTCATGAAGACATCAGAGACCGCTTACAAGAGTATGAAGTCATCGACTCTGCTGGATTTAGTGTTCGTCCTCCACTACCCAACTTTGGAAACGATCAACCCTACAATCCTTTTGAGGCTCCTATTGAAGCGTTCCAAAGCATAAGAGTTCTTAACTCTACAAAAATAGACAGAATTACTGCATTTTTACAATGGAGTTATAGAACTCGACTAGGGAGTTCTAAAGTATGGATGAATGCTGGAGTAAGAAGCCAAGTTTGGAGAGTTTCAGGAGAAGGGATTGAGTCCAACACACAACAAGTGATAAGCCCTAGGGGTCAAGTTTCTATAAAACCAGATTGGGATAAAGACATGGTTTTTCGCTTATCTGGAGGGTTTTATCATCAGCCGCCGTTCTACAGAGAATTGCGTGATTCTACTGGAACTGTTATCCCAGATGTAAAAGCTCAAGAATCTATACATATTGTAGCTGGAAACGATTATAGTTTTAAACTTTGGGATAGACCATTCAAGCTGGTGACTGAAGGGTATTATAAAAAACTCAATAATGTAAACCCGTATACCATAGAAAATGTAAGGTTACGCTATCGAGCACGAAATGATGCTGAAGCCTATGCCTATGGGTTGGATATGCGTCTCAATGGAGAATTTGTTCCTGGAACAGAAAGCTGGTTTAGTTTTGGTTATTTAAAAACCGAAGAACGTCAAGGTGATCGCGAGTATATTTCTCGACCTACAGACCAGCGTCTTAAATTTGCAGCCTTGTTTCAAGATTATGTGCCTAATATTCCAAAATTGAAACTATACCTCAACTTGGTTTATAATACTGGACTCCCTGGAGGGTCGCCTCAGTTTGAAGATCCTTACGACTATCAAAGTAGATTACCAGATTACCAACGTTTGGATGTTGGATTTTTTTATGCCTTAAAAGAAGCTAACGATACTTTTGAAGAGAATAGCTGGCTGAATATATTTGAAAACTTAGATGTTGGTTTTGAAATTTTTAATATGTTCGATAGGTTGAATTCTATCACCAATACTTTTGTAAGAGATTCCTCTTCTAGGAATCAATTTGCAATTCCGAACTTTTTAAGTCCTAGGGTTTTTAACTTAAAACTATCCGCTAACTTTTGAAGTTGATAAACTTTTTAAAGTTGAGACGACGTAATCCAACTCTTCTCTAGTCGTGTATTTAGAGAAAGAGAATCTTAATCCAGGGTAGTCTAAATTTTCACCATACACCTCATTTAAAACGAAAGAGCCAAGTTGAGCTCCACTTTGACATGCACTTCCTTTGGAACAGGCAATACCCTTAAGGTCTAATTGAAATAGCATCATTTCAGATTCTGCCTGTGAAAGGGGAATACTGACGTTAACTAAGGTGTAGGTGCTTTTATCCAAATCCCCAGAATGTCCATTAAATCGTATGCCAGGAATCGCTTCCTTTAAGCTTGATATAAAATAACTCTTTAAAGATTTGATGTAAGTCACGTCTTTCTCGAGATTGCCATAAGCAAGTTCCATAGCTTTTTGAAGACCAACAATGTTATGGATACTTTCGGTTCCTGCCCTTAATTCTCGCTCTTGTGAACCCCCGTGTATCAATGGCTTAAGGTGAGCTCTGTTTTTAACATACATAAATCCAGCTCCTTTAGGGCCGTGAAATTTATGAGCACTTACCGCAATAAAATCCACAGGAAGTTCCGATAAATTCATTTCGTAGTGACCAACAGATTGTACCGTGTCGCTATGGAAATAAGCCGCATAGGTTTGGCATAATTCCCCAACGGTTTTGAGATCCAATATATTTCCAATCTCGTTGTTGATGTGCATTAAGGATACTAAGGTTTTTGAGTCTACATCAGATTTTAATAGAGTTTCTAAATGGGAAAGATCTACAGAACCATGTTCATCAAGATTTACAAACTCCAATTTTATCTGGTTCTCAAGGTTTAAAAACTCAACACAATTCAAGACCGCGTGGTGTTCAATTTTGGAGGAAATAATACGGGTAACTCCTAGATCTCTAACTGCACAATGGATAGCTGTATTATCGGCTTCGGTTCCTCCAGAGGTAAACACGATACTAGAGGAAGGGACATGAAGTAAAGCAGAGACCGACTTTCTAGCGTTTTCTAGAGCTGCTTTTGCCTTTCTTCCAAAAGAATGGGTCGATGACGGATTCCCGAAATTAGTTTGCAAGCTTTCATGCATAGCAGAAATTACATCTCTATCTAACTGGGTAGTTGCAGCGTTATCCAAATAAACTGTATCCATCTTATTCGCTTTGTTATTTCACAAAAGTAAATCAAATATATATGAAATCAATCAAGTGTTTTATATTTGAATTCATTTTAAGACTATGCGAAGACTATTTTTGTTATCTATACTAAGTTTATTTCTTTTCTCTTGTGATGATGGAGATATCATTGTTAGCGATTTTAATTTTGATGAAAGCTCAGCACTCAATTTATGTGAATTTGCAGGCGATAGAAAAGTCTTGCATATCGTTACTGAATCCAATGAAGCTATTTCCTTTATTTTTGATCAGAATATTTTAGAAAATATTGAAAATGTCATCGATCCTTTTATTTCCTTTTCAGTGGCTATCACTAGTTCTAATCGCGTTAATTATAGACGATTAAATGGCAATGTTGAAAGTAACATTTATTTCTGTCAAGAGATTCCACCTAGTGAACCTACAGTGATTGAAGAATTTACGAGCACTACAGGGGGGAATGTAGAATTTAGAGTGTTAGATTCAGAAGTAGATACCGATGGTGATGGGATAGATAATATAGATGAACAAGGCCCGGATAACGATATCCACAATTACGATACAGACGGTGATGGCATACCCAATTTCTTAGATATAGATGACGATAATGATAACGTACTCACAAATGTTGAAATTAAAATTGATTTAGAATTTGGAATCGACCTAGATACGGATGGTGATGGTATTCCAAATTACCTCGATCCCGATGATGATGGCGATAGCGTAATTACTAGATATGAAGATTTGAATGCTTATGAGGAAGGTACGACATCAGAACCTATATTAAATCCACTAAACGATGATACCAATGATAACGGTATTCCAAATTATTTAGACGAAACAGTTTCTGAAAGTTTAATCATAGATGTCTTTAGAGAAAATAGAATTTCTAGAGAATTTAATATCACTGTCGTTTTTAATACTATTACATTGAAAAATGAAGTAACTGAAAGTACCATCCGTTTAAATTCACAAGGTTTTGGGGTCTTTACTTTTGAAACAGTTGATGAGGTCTTAGAATTTAGATAAGTTCTTTGGTCTTGCAAATCTGAGTCAGCATACCATTAAAAATAAAGAAATGGAAAGGTAGCATGGAATACCAATAGAGTCTTCCAATAAGTCCTTTAGGTCTAAACGTAGCATTTTGGTGAACTACATTTTCTTCGTCTATATAAAATTCCAACCAAGCTTCCCCGGGAACCCTCATTTCTGCAAAAAGCAAAAGTCGACGCTCTTCTTTATCGGCCATCAATACTCTCCAAAAATCCAAAGAATCTCCAGGATTAATTTTATCTGGATTTGTTCTTCCACGGCGTAGTCCTACTCCACCTGCTAGCTTGTCAAAATAGCCTCTAATTTTCCAAAGTGTGTCCGCATAATACCAACCATTTTTTCCTCCGATAGCCCAAATTTTTTCCAAAACCTTTTTAGGATCATCTGCTTTCATCTGTTGATGATCGTGTAAACAGCCAAATTGAGGAACTTTTATGTATTTGTTTAAATCCTTTTGTGAATACCTACTGCTTACTTTAGAGTCTTTCCAGCTAGAAATGACTTGGTTCTGCTCTATTTTTATAAAAGCCATTTCTATAGCTTCTTCGTAAGTGTGAGGTTTTATACCTAAAAGATCTTGTAACTTATTGTCTTTTGCAATCACATTTACCCGCATGCTATCGACAAGGTTGGAGGCTAATTTATAAGAAGTTGATGTAACGAAGTATAACCAATAGGAAGAGAGTTTTGGAGTCATAACAGGAACATTAATGACGGTGAGACTCAAACCTCTCACCTTAGCGTAATTTTTCATCATATCCTTGTACGTCAAGACATCCGGTCCACCAATATCAAAAGAAGCATTATAAGTTTCCTCCTTTCCTAGCACACCGGTCAGAAACTTTAAAACATCCCTTATCCCAATCGGTTGACATCTTGTATTCACCCATTTTGGGGTTATCATCAAAGGCAACTTCTCACATAGGTCTCTTATAATTTCAAAAGAGGCACTCCCCGATCCCACTATAATTCCAGCTCTTAAAACCGTAAGGTTATAATTACCTTTATAAAGAATAGATTCTACATTTTTACGGGATTCTAGATGTTTTGAGAGGTTATCTTCATTCACAATTCCACTTAAAAAAATCACCTGCTTAACTTGGGTGTCTTTCATGTAGGTGTTAAAATGATTGGCGGTAATCTCTTCTTTATCAGAAAAGTCCGATATTGAACTGGACATAGAATGCACGAGATAATAGGCCACATCAATGTCTTTTGGAATAAGATTAGGTTTTACCTCATCTAGCAAATCCATCTCTATGATGTCAATCCTTTCCTTGGTTTCTTTATCGACAGAGAGTCGGTCGGCACTTCTTACAGCACAAACCACTTGGTGGCCCTGGTCTAGCAATAAAGGCAAAACTCTCATTCCAATATATCCATTAGCCCCTGTGAGAAGTATCTTCATATATTAATAGTTTTCAAAATCACTCGAAAAGTTATCAGCCTTGTATTTCAGAATCTTCTTTAGAAAATCATGATTACGCCTTTCTTTAGCTTCTACCTTTACAAAGTAATTATCCTTATAAATGGAATATACTGTAGATTGTCCTTTATAGAGTTTCAATTTATAATATGGAACCACTAGAGCATAAGTCTCAAGCAATGATCTGAAGGTAACAATAATTCCCTTAGGTCTCATTTCCACACCGCAAACGTTCAAATTATTATCTAAGACAAGTAAGTTATGAATCTGTATGCTTGTAGAATGAATGTGAAGTTTACCAGAACCTATACCATTCATTTTTAATCTGTCCAAAAGGGTAAAAGGTTGACCTACTTCTGTATCGATTTGTTTTTTAATTCTAGGTCTATTGTAAGAAACATTTAAAAGCATTTTTATTTTTAAATATACTGAATTCGATGCATACATCTTGAAATGACCTCTAATTTTTAGATTATATTTGCAACTGAAATACTTTATTCATGATTCTAGAAGAAAAACTTTCTAAAGACGTAGCCAACTACATTCAAGACCACCATCATATCGATATCCAATCTTTTGAATTTCAACTCACTAGAAAAGAATTTAAAGGGGATTTGACTTTGGTTGTTTTCCCTTTACTCAAGTATATTAAAACCAATCCTGTTCAACTTGGTGAACAAATTGGAGAGTATTTATCAGAGCATTCTAGTTTGGTATCTGAATTTAATGTTGTGAAGGGGTTTTTAAATTTAACGTTAACAGAATCTTACTTTAAAAATCTTGTGGTTTCGATGAGTCAGGATGAAAATTTTGGATTTAGAAAAGCCAAGCCCACCAGTCAGAAAGTGATGGTCGAGTATTCTTCGCCAAATACTAATAAACCATTACATCTTGGGCACATCCGAAATAACTTACTAGGGTTTTCAGTCGCTGAAATTCAAAAAGCGGCTGGTAAGCACGTCTATAAAACACAAATCATCAATGATCGCGGTATCCACATCTGTAAAAGTATGGTGGCATGGCAAAAATTTGGTGATGGAGAAACCCCTGAATCTTCTGGCGTTAAAGGCGATCACTTGGTAGGAAAGTATTATGTTAAATTTGATAAGACTTATAAATCTGAAATTGAAAATTTACTAAAAGAGGGAGGGACAGAAGAAGAAGCTAAAAAACAAGCTCCTATTTTACTCGAAGCTCAAAATATGCTTCAAAAATGGGAAGCTGGAGATTCTGAAGTTGTAAAACTTTGGAAAACCATGAACCATTGGGTGTATAGCGGGTTCGAAACTACGTACACTAACCTAGGGGTCGATTTTGATAAAAATTATTACGAAAGCGATACTTATCTTTTAGGTAAAGACCACATAAAAACCGGCTTAGAAACTGGTGTTTTCTTTGCCAAAGACGATGGCAGTGTATGGATTGATCTATCAAATGAAGGCTTAGATGAAAAAATAGTCCTTCGATCGGATGGTACAGCCGTTTATATGACTCAGGATATTGGTACGGCGATACAACGTGTGACCGATTACAATATCGACAAAATGATATATACGGTAGGAAATGAGCAGGATTACCATTTCAAAGTACTCTTTCTAATTTTAAAGAAGCTTGGTTTCGAGTGGGCAGAACACCTTTATCACTTAAGTTATGGGATGGTCGATTTGCCTAGCGGAAAAATGAAAAGCCGTGAAGGTAAGGTGGTAGATGCCGATGACTTAATCGAAGAGATGACCTCAACTGCCAAATCTATTTCTCAGGAGTTGGGTAAGCTTGAAGGTTACGGTGATGATGAAAAAAACAAGTTGTATAAGATGATTGGTTTAGGAGCTTTAAAATATTATATTCTTAAGGTAGATCCTAAAAAGAGAATCTTATTTGACCCTAAGGAGTCTGTTGACTTTCAGGGGAATACAGGGCCTTTTATACAGTACACTTACGCCAGAATTCAGTCCATCTTAAGAAAGGGAAAAAAAGAATCGAAAGACTTAAATCTCTCCACTTACGAATTCAATGGCAAAGAAAAATCCTTAATTAAAATTTTAAACCTGTTTCCTGAGCTTATCCAGCAAGCTGCAGAACAATATAGTCCAGCGCTTATCGCTAATTATGTCTACGATCTCGTTAAAGAATTTAATTCCTTTTATCAGAATGTATCTATTCTTGGAGCGGACGAGGAATACCAAATTGAATTTAGAGTAGAGCTCTCTAGGTTGGTAGGAGAAGTCATCAAGAAAAGTTTTAAGGTTCTTGGAATCGAGGTACCAAACCAGATGTAATACCAAATGGCTCTAGTTTAGGTCTGCGTTGATATTAAGTTTTCATATCTAGATTCGATTTGATTATACTGTTTCAATGTACCCAGAGCAATTGTTTCCTCCACAAAGGCATTGGCTCTATCGCTT
>Ga0136553_1000542_pt1 | contig 12838 bp, 7 predicted proteins | sample AntRauTorckE5430_FD_101384 | JGI IMG/M metagenome (GOLD analysis project Ga0136553, IMG submission 101384) | Saline lake microbial communities from Rauer Islands, Antarctica - Metagenome Torckler E5 #430 | ecosystem: Environmental > Aquatic > Non-marine Saline and Alkaline > Saline | place... | reverse complement strand
TTAGACAAAAAAACGGGTGCACTTACCTCTTATTTGACGGAGGGTAAGGTTAACTCTGACCAAGTAATTGAATGGCTGGACGATTTCGCCAGCACACTAAACAGACCCACCATAGTCGTCATGGACAACGCGCCTTGGCACCGGTCAAAGGCTTTCATGGATCGGGTTGCATACTGGGAGGAGAAAAACCTGCTCATCTATAACTTGCCAACTTATTGTCCACATCTTAATCCAATTGAGATTACTTGGAAGATGATGAAATACCAATGGCTTCGTCCGCAAGACTTTGAGTCAAAAAAAAGTCTGCATAACAGAATACGGCATATTCTGACCAATTTCTAAACACAAGAATTTGAGCTCAACTACGATCAGCAAGTTGTAAAGTAAGTTTTGGTGGGCTACTTAGGATAGAAGACTATGCAAAGCCATTGCGAACCTTTCAGTCTGTTTTTTACGGCTATACTTATCCCTAGATCCTAACTTGAGCTGAGGGAATCCTTGGTTAACGACTTCTTGCAAAACTCTGGAGACCTTCTTGTAATCTTTAGGGTGAATAACCGTATCGATAGAATTTATTTCGCGAGTAAGCTTCCCACATCCGCTTTCAGGCTCGCAGATACTTATAATCGTCTTATCAATCGCTATATATTCAAAAATTTTACCCGTAACAGCAGCTAAATCGCCAACTGGTAATAATATTATTGATCCATCTGCTGACACTAACTTGGCTAATGCTTCTTTATGAGGTAAGTATCCATAAAAAATAAAGTTATCTCTTAGCTCCGCTTCGTCAACAAGCTGAATAGAAGCAGGGTTAACGTTTCCAATAAATTCAAAGACAATACGTTCTCTAAAAGGGATTGGTAATTCTATTATTCCTTTCACCAAAGTTGCAAATGCTTCTTGCCGGTACTCCATCACATTACCACTATGAATAATTTTTTTTCTCCCACCCGGAATAATTTCGACTTTGAGTTCTTTGAAGTCAGCTGGGTCATATCCATTTGAAATTTCAACAAATTTATCCTTAGATATAGAATATCGACTAATCAGTTTTTCCGTTAAAAAACTACCGAATGGTATGAGTAAATCTGCTTTAGGAATTACCATAGATTCAAGCCATGCGTCAAGCTTTCGGTGAATTGCTGTTGGGTAATTATGGTAAGGATAATCAGTCCATCCATCTCTAAAATCACATACAAAAGGTACACCCGTTACTTTTGAAAGAATTCTTGATATGAGCAAACTGCTCCCACCAGGGCATGACCCTATGATAACCGATATTTTCTCTTTACGAATAAGTTTGACCCCACTAAAAACTGCAAATGGCAACCATAATATTCCTACGTCGGGAATTAATATCCACTTTACTAGGAAACGGTAAAAATTGTAGAAAAAAGAGTTTTCTTGAATTTTTACATTACCCTTTGTTGATGATTTCTCTTTTTTATTGAGAAAAATAAATGCTATCCGCTTTGGATCAAAAGTTTCCGTTCTTATAATTTCAGCCTCTCTGGGGATTTCAGAAAGTAGATCATAATCAACTACTGGAAAAAAAACTTCTTTATGCGTTAAAACATAAGGCTTAAATCCAAAATGAGGAAAATACTTAGTGAGTTTTAAGTTACGCTGAACGCCCGGTCCTCCCTTGGGAGGATATGAAGTTGTAACTATTAGAAGTTTCGGTTCACTCATTGACAGTCGCTTTTTTGATGCTCTGAATGCTGAGCACATAGTGAAAAAGATAAAACGCGGCCTGAACACAAGCAAAGCTAAAAACTACAAAAAGAAAATCTTGATTTCTGGACAAATAAATAACAGATACAATAGTAATTAGCCTAATAATATCCCAATAGAATTGAACTGAATGATTATTTGTGATATTAAGTGTCATTGAAAATGGAGTAGAAATTAGACGAAAGAAATACATTATTGTTAAGTATTTAGCTACTTCGCCAACATAAGAATAATCGTTACCTAAAACCAGCCCTGCTATTACTGGTCCTTTCCATAGAAGTATACAGAAAGGAATAAAACTTAATCCTATTAAGTATAATACAATTTTTTTACAGGTCTGCAGCACCTTGGCAGGGCTTTCCATCATCATCTTTCGTGATTCACCTAAAAACACCTGAGAGATTGAAGCCGTTATCATGTTTATGGGCGCACCTACAACTCTCTGGGATATTGCAAAAAAGCCAGCGTAATCTAGGCCAAAAAAGTATGCAATTAATATAGGAGGCATAGTACTACTTCCTAGATTGGCTAAGCGAGCGGGTGTTGTATACTTAATGAGCTTTTGATGATCTCTTATTCTGAGATGAAGGTTAGTATAACTAAAATTTATGACCGATACTTTTAATTTAACGAGGCTTATCAGTTGCACTATGCTCCCTAGCAAATAGCCAAATATATAGCCAAATAAAAGCATGACCGCTTTAGGATAAAAGTACCCTAATACAAGCTGGGCAATAGCCATTCCTCCTTGCTGTCCAACCTTAGCTAAAGAAACACTTCCATATTGATTAAGCCGAATTAGCCAACCGTTTAATATATAATAATAACATATTAAAACAAATCCAACTGGTAACAATAATAAATACGGCTGAATTTTTTCTAATCCTGATTTTGCAATAATATCAACTTTGAAAAGTAAACTTATTATTAACACTAGGGTACCCAGAGACAAAGAAAATAAAATTGCCGCTCTACCTACAGAATCTACTTTTTTATCATCATTCTCTAAGGTAATAGCAATATCAAGTGAAAGAGTACCCAAAACCCAAATTGTTCCAATAACTGATGAGAACAAAGTCAATACCCCAAAATCATCAGGCGTAAATAATTGGGTTAGTATCGGGGTTGTTATTAAAAGTATTATTTGACCAGAAACAGTACCACTTAGTAGTTTAAGAGCACTAGATATATAACTATTTTGGGTTATTTTCAACAGATAACATTAATTACAATGCCGTTCTTAAGCATTCGTGATGAGACTTTAAAAAATTGGGTGGCGTATCAAAAGTAAGGAGGATATAAAATTGGGCCGAAAAGGCTGATTTGTTAGCTTTTGAGTGCTCAAACTTTAAGTTTAATGTATATTAGTTGCCCTCGCTGCCGCTCCACAAAAATAGTCAAAAACGGACCTGCTCACTACGGCAAGCAAAATTATCGATGTAAAGACTGCGGCAGGCAGCTTGTTCTCTACAACAAGCACACCGTACAGGCGGGAGTCTAGCTGCTGATCAGTAAATCTTTTTTGGAGCGTAATAGCTTGCTAGTAATCTGCCGTGTGTTTGACGTAAGTCTAACATGGCTACAAGCTTTTGCTCAATCTTTATGGAGTCAAGTCCCCAAACGCCTGGGGCAAAAGAAGGAAATGATAAAAAAGATCAAAGTTTTTAGTTTACAAGCTGATGAGATGTAGTGCTTTGTAGGCAAGAAGGCTTACAAACGATGGATTTGGATCGTCTTCGATCTCATTCATCGAGTGACTGTAGCCTATCATATTGATGGCCGTTTATATGCCTCGGTGAGAGCATTGTGGAAGAAGATTTTAAAACGGTTTAGAAGCTGTAAGCTTGAAAGCGATGACTGGGATATTTACAAGAAGATTTTCCCGCTGACAAACATCGAATCAGGAAGGCATACAATTATGTTATCGAAGACTTTAATGCCATGATTAGAGCACCGTGTAGCCCTCTTGTCCGAAAAGCGTTATCGTTCTCAAAGTCTGAAGAATGGCACAACCTAGCAAGTAGAATATTTACTTTGGCAACTCAACTTAGAGCGTCATCCTTACTTTTCAATGGTCCGTGGCGGTTTTAAGGTCAAGTAAAATTACATATTGTTATTTAAAATTTATTATCTACTGACTTTCAGCAGCCGTGTTTGGTTTTAGGTGAGTTATAACCGGTAATTTGAATTAAAGCTGGGTTTCGGTGACGCTTACACTTACCCCGACACGGGTTTAATTCATGAAGTTGTTACAACTCACTGGTTTACAGTTATCATAATTTTGAAGACCTCCACGGACTATTGTATTTTTGATACACCGCCGTTTGTTTTACTCATAAACGCCAACTCTCTTCTCATTCCGCATGATAGTACTTTCTACCAAAAATTCGCTCTGAGAAGTTTAGCCCCAATTTGAGCACAATAATTGCAACAAGCCCAGTATTGAAGTAAAAATTAATTGGATTTCCTGCTATCCATGTTCCTATCAGAACAAAACTGAATATATAAATTAATGTTCTAAACATTTTTTTATCCTTTGAATATAAACGCTTGTACATATACTTGAGTGCCAAACTAAAAAGAAGCGGCACTAAGATTACACCACTTATTCCAAAATTGTAATAAGTAGACCCCACATTCGAAGGCGGTGCGGTTCCGAATCCTCCCCATAGCTGTCGAGCAATTCGATTTGATAGCGTGCTACCTTCAACGCCAGGTAACAATCCTACTAAAGAACGCCACCACTCTCCTCCCCACTGAATATTTTCTGGAAAAATAACATACCTAAACCCTAGAGTTGCACCATACTGATTTGCCCCCACGATTCGAAAGAATATAGATTCAAATATTTCAGCTAAGTTGAATTCTTCCGTTCCTGCTCTTCCTAATAAGTATGTACTCAAGACAAAAAACGATAAAGCAAAAATAATTCCATAAAAAATTACTTTTTTTCTTTTCTTTTCAGAAGCAACTACCATTATAAAAGCTCCTACCATCAACATTACGATGATAAAGGCTCCCCGTTGGCCAGTGCCTAATATAAATACGAGGGCTAACAATGATAAGATACCAAGAAGTAATTTTTCTAACAGACTACTTCCTCCCGGCAAATTTGATTTACTCACCCACAAATACACTAAGCTAAGCGGAAGCAGCGTATTTTTAAATTGGTTTACGTAGCCAGGGTAAAAATACTTTCCGGTTACATTTGAGTTGTAAGAAGCTAAGCGTAAGCTACTGACGTCTTCAACTACTCCCCCACCCTGAAAAAGGCTAAAAACACCCAGAAGAAAGACATTATAACCGACAGAAACATAATAGAGAACACATATAGCTACTGATATCAATACTAGTATATACAGTAGTTTACTGTAAACAATACCTGTCTCAATTATTAATGGTTTTTTTTTCCATATTTTTATACTACGTTTCCCTACTGGAAAAAGCACATCACCGATCAACAAACCCATTAACATAGAAAATAAGGCAATTACGTTCAGGGCAAAATAAATACGATCTGCTTCAATTGATACATCAATGAACTGAATACTGCCAATAAAATTAAGGAGTTGAAAAAAAACTAAGAAAAAGGCGGGGTTTGCGAACAAGTCATATCTTACCGTTAGCAGATATACCAAACATATAAACACCACAATGATTGTACTCCCAAAGTATTCAAACCCCATACGATACAAAAGCTAAAGAGGTAAATTAATGAGCAATAATCTTACCTTAGTGCTTTGGCGATAATATACCATAAGATTAAAAACGAAAAGCATAAAATAAAAGCAATCATACTAAATATGATAATGGAGCGTATCATGGATATCTTATCCTTCGAAAGCGGTAGTGTAGGAACATCAACAGTCTGAAAAAAAGGAGTTGAATTCGAGACTACAAATGAAGCGGTCTCTTTGTTTTTCAAAACCTCACCGTACAACACTGTAAGTATTTGTACATCTCTTTGTAATTTATTCTCCTCGAGTCTATTCCTGCGATCAATAATTCCAGAAGACCTGTCTTTAATTTTTGCAAGCCGGTATTCCACAGAGGATAATTCAGATATTACGGAATCTGCTTTTTGGGAGAGTTGCTCAAACGTCGTTAAATGCTTTTCGATACTGTTCTCGATATAAAATTGACTAAGCGAATTATAAACATTTTTAGTTAAGCCTAGTGATAGCTCCTCAGATTCTGTAATGGCGTTGATGTAAAGTATTCCTGTCAAATCGTTAGAAACAGTCCGAACAAGACCATCTACCCCTTCTTTAGGACTGCCTGCCAAAATACTATAAATATTCTTAGCGGCTGTATTATGGATTATTTCATTAGTTATTTCTGATTGATCGGTAAAATAGAAGCCGTGCAAATCTTCCTTTTCTTCCTCCTCCCATACTTGATGTAGATCATACACATTAATAATATGATTACCTATACTGTTTTTTTGGCCTGATATGGTTATGCTATCGAATATTACACCTTGTAATATCTTTCTGGATTTACTGAGTTCAATTATCTTGTCTAGATTGTGCTCACTACTTCCACCTCCGAAGCCAAACTGCCCTAAAATGGCTCCTACTCCTCCAACTCCTCCACCGTCATCTTCATTAATCATGAAGGTTAGTTCTGCTGAATAAGAAGTTTTACTAGTATATGCTTTTAGTATCCCAAGCGAAACGCCTAATATCACAAACAAGATGACAATCAAAGGCTTTTTCCAAGCAAAAAGAAGAAATTCTTGAATTTCGACTATTAGTTCTTTTAGCGTAGTATCATCGTCTGTAGATATCATTTTTTTATTTTTTTATATGCTTATTCAAAAATTAATCATGGGAAAATTAGCCTACCGCCTTAATGTTAAGTATCCGTTAATACTCCTACTATTTACGACAATTCAATCAAACCGCTCCTCCCGTCGTTACTTCTGATTTTTCTCCTGACACTTATGCGTAACTCGAATTGAAGTTTTCGCAGTCCACTAGGCCCCTTTTCAATTCCGATCCAGCAACAAAAATATAGTAACAAAACTGGTAACCCCAGCTAATGTAGCCTGCGCAATCCCCCCCCAATCAATTGGCTCTTTTCGTTCTTCCCGTTGTGGCTTAACCGGCTTCAATCCCACCCGAATACTAGCCCCCGGTGCCAACCGCGGAAACCGCTCCGTAAGCAAAAAGTGCTCCGTTTCCTTTACCCTACCGCTAGCGTATTCCACCGTAGTCCACCGTTGGCGGGCGTTCTCAGCGAAGCCACCGGCGTAGTTATCAACGTACCAGTCGGCCCGCCGATCGCCCTGGTAGGCGACCTGGAGGGTACCGTCGATGGTGGTAGAATCCCGACCAAAGCGGTCGGCCAGGGTGCCGGTGGTGTAGATCGTGACGAGTTCGTTGCGTTTGGGGACGTAGAGGGTGTCTCCGCCCAGGATCACCATATTGGCCGGGTCTGCGGGGTCTTCCAGCACCTTATCGAGATCTAGCACGACGTAGCCGATGCCTTTTTCCCCGCGGTACAGGGTGGCGGCGGCGGCGGCGGCGGCACTGGTCACGCCGCCCGCCCGTTCGATCAGGTCGCTGAGCCGTTCGTTGTTTTTCAGCAGGGCGTACCTGCCGGGGTAGCGGACTTCGCCCTGAATGACGACGTTCTGAATGGCTTCAAACTCGGCGGCCGAACGGACCACCACTTCGTCGTAGGCTTGTAGCTCGAAGGGGACACCGGCGTTCAGGTCGATGGTCGTCAGCAGCGTTTTCGTTTCCACCCCTGCGGTAATCTGGAGGCGAAACACCTCTACCCGGTCGGGGGCTGCGTCGATGCGGGTGCCACCGGCCAGGTACAGCAGGTCACGGATCGTCAGGCTGGGGTCGTAGGTGTAGGTTCCGCCGTTACGGACGGCCCCGGAGATGCTGACCGTCGCCAGGTCAGAAAAGCGTTCCCTGGCGTACACGATGATGCGGTCGAGTGCTTGCAGGACAAAATCACCATCGGTGCGCAGGTCGAGGCGTTCATATTTCCTTTCTTCGCGATTGGTGAGTGGGGTGCGGATGAGCATCACTTCGGGTTCGGCGTTGGCTTCGGTTCCGCCCGCCAGCAGCACCGCTTCTGCCACCGTCAGCGCCCCGTCCTGCGGGAAAGGGAGCGTCACCGAGCTGTCGCGTATGGCACCGGAGACGGTGAAGGTGGCCGCGTCGGTGAAGGCGCTGGAGGCGAGCACCTGCAGCCGGTCTCCCCTTTGCAATTCAACCTTCTCTGCACCGGCATTTCGACTCCGCTCAGTAACCACGGCCGCGCCCACATCCAGGCGAATCAGGCGGTTTGTACCGTCGTCGTTGCTGCGAAAGAGAAAGGCCACGTCGGTGCGCGCACCGGGGCGCAGGCGGCCCTGCGCCAGTAATTCCCCGAGCGTGACGCCCTGGCCGAAGGGGTAACGACCGGGCAGCAGCACGGCTCCTTCGATGGTGACGAAGTTTTCAATCGGATTTTCGATGATGGGTACGTTGACGATGTCTTCGTCGAACAGCACGAAGTTGGGTATTTCCGTGAAATTGACGTTGAGCAGTTCCAGTTGCCCCCTGACGTAGCGGGTGATGCGAATATCGCCCGCTTCGGCGCGCGGCTTGAGGCCACCGGCGAAGGTCAGCAGGTCGGCCAGGGTTTCCCCCGCCTTGAGTTCGTAGCGAAGTGGACGTTGCACCCCACCTTCCAGGGTAACGATCGTTTTGGCCAGCGGCACGAAGATGGTCGCGTTATTGTTCAGAAAAAGGGCGGTGCCTTCGGTGGGGCTGCGCAGGTAATCGTACACGTCGAGGATGACTTTCTTGTCGCCCTGGATCAGTTGGATGTTGCGCACCGTTCCCCGGTCGGTCGGTCCGCCCGCCGCCACCAGGGCGTTGAAGCCGGTGTTGAGTGACGACATGGAAAAGCTGCCGTTATTTTCCACCTCGCCGAAGATGTTGACGCTGATCGTCCGTGCCGCCTGGATGCGGATGCTGAGCTGTCCGTTGCGGAAGGTGTAGAACTGCCGCAGGCGGTTGGCCAGCAGGGTGCGCGCCTCGCCGATCGGGATGCCGCCCAGCGGCATTCGCAGTCCGTTGTCGAGCTGCACGAAGCCCTGGTCATCGAGCCGCAAAATGAAGTCCGACTGGCTGGCGCCAAAGATGGTCACGGCGATTTCGTCGCCTGGTTTCAGCGGGTAGCTGTCGGGCGGCGTCGCGTTGTCGGTGGTGCGGTACACCTTCAGGCTTTTGTTGCGGAATACCTGGTGGCCGTAGATGTCGCTTTCCGGCAGCACTTCGTTGGCCGTTTCGGTGGTGTCTATCGTAATTGCTTCTGCGACCGGGAGTGCACCTTCTTGTGCTTCCTGCTTTTTTTCCGTTGCTTTCGCGGCGGCTTGCTCTGCCGATTTGGTGGCCTGCGCTTTTTCCGCTTCCATTTCGGCGATCACGGCTTCCACCTGGGGGCGGAGGCGCAGGGCCTGCTCCGGCGTCAGATTATCCACCTGGATGCCGCGGGCAGCGAGCCGTTGGCGCAGCTCGGTTTCGTCGATGTCGCGGTTGCCGAGGTAGGCGCGCAGTTGCGCTTCCTGCGGTACGGGTACCTGGGCGGCGAGGGGTAGCGTGGCGGTGCAGAACAGTAGGGTGAGAAGGAGTAGGAGGGGTTTCAAGAAGTGGGGTTTATGTTGGGGAGGGATCGGGAGGGGGTAGTTGATTGGCTATTTTTTTTTCGTACGTGGCCCCCTCCCCCAACCCCTCTCCCAAGGGGGAGGGGAGCTGTTTCCCCCGTTTGGAGGAAGTTTGAATTTGAAGTCAAGCTGGGCCGGTTCCTGTTTATCGAGTGGGTGGAGCGCTTGCAGCGCGACTTGCACCCTTTGAATCATATTTTGCGCGGCTATCGCCGCGTGACGTTCGCGCTGCAAGCGCTTAACCCGACTTACAGCCGCCACAGCGTCTCTTCCGCCCGCACATCGCCCCGCGGGAAGATCGCTTTCAGGTCAAACAGCACCAGGCCGTCTTTGCTGATCGCGCGAAAATCATCCAGCGATTTGGTGCGAAAATCATCATGAGCCACGGCAACAACGATGGCGTCATAATCTTTGCCAATCTCGTCCACCATCGTCAGCCCGTATTCGTGGGCTACTTCGTTGGGGCTGGCGTGGGGGTCGTGGAGGTGGACGTTGACGCCGAAATCCATCAGCTCGCGGACGACGTCCACGACTTTGGAGTTCCGGATATCGGCCACGTTTTCCTTGAAGGTGACGCCCAGCATCAGTACCTTACTGGTTTTGGGGTTTTTGTTGGCTTTTAGCAGCTGTTGTACCAGCTCTTTGGCGATAAACATCGGCATGTAATCATTCACCCGTCGTCCGCTGGCGATTACCTGGGGGTCGTAGCCCATCTTGACGCTTTTGTGCAGCAGGTAGTAGGGGTCGACGCTGATGCAGTGACCGCCGACGAGTCCGGGGCGGAAGGGAAGGAAATTCCACTTGGTGCCGGCGGCTTCGAGCACGTCCTGGGTATCAATGCCCATCTTGCTGAAGATTATGCTCAGCTCGTTGACGAAGCTGATGTTGACGTCGCGCTGGCTGTTTTCGATCACCTTAGCGGCCTCGGCGACCTTGATCGTTTTGGCCTCGTAAATCCCCGCCGTAATGACGTCGCCGTAGATGCCGCTGACCACTTTCAGGGTGGCTGCATCACTGCCGCTGACGACCTTCAGGATGTTGGCCACGGTGTGTTCTTTATCGCCCGGGTTGATCCGTTCGGGGCTGTAACCGACGGTAAAATCACCGAAAGTCAGCCCGCTTTCGCGTTCCAGCACCGGGACGCAGTCTTCTTCCGTACAGCCGGGGTACACCGTTGATTCGTACACCACGATGTCGCCCTTTTTCAGGGCTTTACCGACGGTGACGGAGGCACCGATCAGGGGCTTCAGGTTGGGCGTGCGGCTTTCGTCGACCGGGGTCGGCACGGCCACGATGTGGAAGGTCGCGGCCGCAATTTGGGCGGGGTCGCAGGTGAAAAGAATGTTTTTATCAGCAAAGGCACTGGCCTCCAACTCTTCGCTGGGGTCTTCGGCGCGTTGCATCATGGCTATCCTCGCTTCCGAAATGTCGAAGCCGATGACGCGGAATTTCTTGGCCAGCTCCAGCGCCAGCGGCAGGCCGACGTAGCCCAGCCCGATGACGGAAATGGCGGCTTTGCCAGCTCTCAGGTCGCTTAGCATTTCAGGGGCGTTGAGGGTGGGTTTGGTTCCGTTTAGGGTGCTCATGTTGTTGTGTTGGGCTGTTACTGTAGGTTTGGTCGAAAGATTAGGAAAGCCAGGAATGGACGACGTAAGGACCTCCGAGCGTTGCGATCAACAGAATTGCGAAGCCGTTTTGTTGATCGCAACCTCCGATCCGCCAGTTTTATCACTCGATTCGCGTACTCCGTCAAGAACAATCAAGTTACGCACCGCCGCAATCAGGTCTTTTGTCGGCTCCAACAACTGAATCGCTTCGTCAACTTCAAAAGCGATGGTCGCATCGTAGTCCGCCTGCAGCCGTAATTTACAAAGTAGGGCGAGCGTGGTAGCGTGCTGCTTTGGAAGTATGCCGCTTTAAACGTACGCCTCGCCAAATTTTGCCTTTAATTCTTTATGAGATTTGGTGACAATACCATCCTGAACGGACAAAGCACTAATGACGTGATAAACGGCGTAGTACATCCTGTTTATTCCACCAGGCGTACTCCCGTTTTCCAGCAGTAGATCAGGGGAGATAAGACTATCCTCAGATTTTGCCAACCAGCCTGCTATTGTTTTCTCCTTTGCTGGGTTCCCTACCGGGTGATGCCTTCGGCGTTTACGTTCTTTAGCAGATTTGAAGCATCCGCCTAAGCCTCGAATTCATCGCGCGTTTTGTAAATCAACTGAATCTCGATGCTTCTGGCTGATTCCAGCTCGAAGATGGCGTGGAAGATGGCTTTCTGTTCCACGTCCGTCAGCTTCTGATACGTCACCACCATAAAATCCCGGTCAGCATATTTGGAGCTGTCCCCCTGCGCCCGGGAGCCGAACAGGATCACCTTTGCGCTGGGAACGACCTTCAACCCCTTGGCCTTCACCTGACTGGTAACGAAGTCTTCGGGGGTAGCTACCCACACGATACTTACTTATGCCACTCCAGGCGTATTTTACTGACAACTAGCGAATTACGGCCACTAAATTAGCAAGTAAGTTTTCGCCGACTACTTTAGCTACCGAAATTTTAAGCTTATCGATGAAGGGTAAACTTTTCATCGCCTCCAGGAACATCCGTAGTTCTTCCTGACTGTCTGGTTTTATGCTGCGCTACTTTGGGTTAGAAAGATAAGGCTTTTGGGGGGATTGGCTGCTTTTGCGACTACTCTGTGTATAGTAAATTGTATTTCCCGATTGGGTTGAGCGCTTGTAGCGCGATTTGAATACGAGGTAAATCGCGCGGCAAGCGCTCAACCCAATCCGTACGCTATTGTACACTTCTATTTACTACAAGAGCGCCAACAAATACTCCCCATACCCACTCTTCACCAGCGGCTCGGCAATCTCCCGCAACTGCGCACCGTCGATGTAGCCCATCCGCCAGGCAACCTCTTCGATGCAACCGATCTTGAAGTCCTGCCGCTTTTCGATGACGCGGACAAACTCCGCCGCATCGTGCAAACTCTCGAAGGTGCCGGTATCCAGCCAGGCGGTGCCCCGTTGCATCACGCCAACCTCCAGGTCACCCATTTCCAGGTACTTGCGGTTAACGTCGGTAATCTCGTATTCCCCCCGCGCACTGGGGGAGATGTTCTTGGCGATCTCCGTCACCCGCTCGTCGTAAAAGTAGAGGCCGGGGACGGCGTACTTGCTCTTTGGCTTTTCCGGCTTTTCCTCAATGGAGATGGCCTTCTTGTCTTCGTCGAATTCCACCACCCCGTAGCGCTCCGGGTCGTGTACCGGGTAGGCGAACACCCGCGCACCACCGGTCAGCTTGGCACTGTCTTGTAGCAGTTGGCTCAGTCCGGCCCCGTGGAAGATGTTGTCGCCCAGAATCAGGGCTGCTTTATCGCCCGCCACGAAATCTTCGCCGATCACGAAGGCCTGCGCC
>Ga0136553_1000541_pt1 | contig 12866 bp, 5 predicted proteins | sample AntRauTorckE5430_FD_101384 | JGI IMG/M metagenome (GOLD analysis project Ga0136553, IMG submission 101384) | Saline lake microbial communities from Rauer Islands, Antarctica - Metagenome Torckler E5 #430 | ecosystem: Environmental > Aquatic > Non-marine Saline and Alkaline > Saline | place... | reverse complement strand
ATGTCCTGGCGCGCCTGCCAGACATCACCATGTCACGCTTGCCCGAATTGCTCCCATGGAACTGGAAGCTCGGGCAGGAAGCTGTCAACGCAGCTTGACCGCGTCCCTCGCCGGATGCTTACGTTGCAATGATCGGCATCCAAAATGGTGTGGTTCGGAGAGGGTTCCGATAATGTCTTCAATACTCAAGTTTTTCCGAATTACATTCTTTCTCGTCCTGTATTTCTTCTTGGGCATGGTAGTGGTGCTCACAATGCTTCAAGGCTGGCCGGTTGGCGGCCAGATGCTGTTTGCATTCGGTGTTCCCGTCATTCTGGTCTGGTGGCAAGAAAAAAGGAGATCCCGCAAAGTCGCTGCAAAGGCGCAATCCGAGGGAAGTTCCGAAACCCGAACATCTCGATCTGAGCCAGTAGCCCGACCAAGTGCCTACGACACACGCATCGAGCGTGAGCGCGAACGAACTCGCCAAGCCAATGCGCCCAAAGCGCCGGCGACCGTTCATGCCTATTCCCCACCAAAGCAGGACTATGCCGAAATCGTTCGGGCTGGAAAGTCTGCGACGCCGGCAGTTGCAGCGGTCGCTGAACGAAACCAACCAACGCGAGTGGCATCGAGCGCATCGGCCCGATCATCGAAAAGCGGGTGGATACCGTCTAATGAAACAGCTAGTGTGGCCGGTCGCAACATTGGCGGGATGGTCTATGTCGGCACGCCTCCCTTGCTGAACACCCACGGGTATCGTGACAAGTGCCGAGCCTATATCGATCCGTCCCTGTCGGTCGCGCGCTCTGGAGCCGACAAGACTGGTGAAGGTATGCCCTACTGGCCAGGGTACTCGGATATCTCACCTCAGTGCCGGGCTACCTACCTCGACTGGTTGGCCAGCGGGCGAAACGATGCGTCATGTAACCCCGGCTACATGTTCCTGTACTTCTATGGTTTGGAGCGTCGCTTCTTCGTCGATCAGTCCAACGAAGATGCCAAGGATATCGTCCAGGAAGTTCGGCGGCTACAGTCACTTTACCCTGACAACCACTCCGTCAGGCGCTATTTGGGTGAGTTTCTCGACATTGCGATGCTTGCCGAAACCGACCTCGACGCTATCGAGCCGATTTTAGAGAAGCAGGGCTGGGAACTTCCGTTCTCACTCAAATACGCAATCGGAGCTCGGATCGACAAAGGCGAGAACCTGACAGCTGACTGGTTGCTCAGTTGGTTCATCTGCCATCCGGAAACAAATCTGAGAACTCCCGCGACGCGGTGCCGTGACGAGTTCGTCGCTCTTTTCCGTATGCGGTTTGATCGGCGTTTTCCTGATGGGCTCAAAGTGACCAAACCCCGGAAATCACTCACGGCATCCTATCGGGCCGCCTCCAGCGAGTTTCAGGGGTCCGCCAACCCAACCGTGGATGGCAAGCCTGTCCCGGATATCTCCGGCTTGCGCAAACCGGTCGAGATTGCCCAGGAATTAGCTGACGAGGTGATGAACGACCTCGACAAGCTCAGTCGCTTCTTGGGCCGAAACCCTTATGGCCGCGGAAGCGTCGAAGCGCATGCCTTGCTGCCCTCTGAACTGTGGGATGCCTTCCCTTCAGAGGAAATGGACCGCTTGAAATCTTGGGCAAGCGATATCGTTGATCGGGGGGGATTGGTGCCGCTTGAGGAGGTGATCGGACGTCTGGAAGGAGAAACGAACGAGAAGATCGGGAAACGGCAGATGACAGGAGCGGCCGACGCGCTTGCGCGCCTCGGTTTTGGTCTGGCGCCCGACCCTCGGTTTGCGCTCCGATCACCCAAGGCGGAAGAGCCTGTTGTGCTGTTTAGCCTGGGCGAACCCATCGAAAGACTGGAGGAAGTTTCCGACAGCTATCGAAGCGCCCTGATTGAATTGGCACTTGGGTCGTTCGTCGCTCATGCGGATGGTCGCATCTCGGAGCCTGAACGCAGGGCGCTGGAAGATCAAGTTTCTGCCACGGCCCTCAGTGATCAGGAACGCCGCAGGCTGCGTGCAAACCTCGAATGGTTCCTGGCCGTGCCACCGGACATGACGCTTCTGCGGCGCAAACTGAAGGAGGTGGGTCAAGACAGCCAGGCCGCTATGCGGGCAGCGCTGGTTGGTGCAGCACATGCCGATGGCATTATTCACTCCGACGAAGTCGCAAGCATCGAGAAAATCTACAAGGCTTTGGGCCTTGATCCTGCGCTTGCCTACTCGGACCTGCATGCTGGCGAAGTTGCGGATAGTCCCCGCACGGTTCGTGCCTCGCAACCGGGTCGCCCGGGCGAAGTGATACCCAATCTTGAGAAAGCCACTGGACCCAAACTCGACGCTTCGCGGATCGCAGCAATCCGTTCGGACACAGAGCGCGTGTCGTCCGTCCTTGGTCAGATTTTCGATGTCGAAGAGGAAGAAGGTGGCGCCTCCGCGCCTGCCAGCCAAAGCCAGTTGACAGGGCTTGACCCGAAACACGGCACCCTTGTCCTCGAACTGGTTACTCGGGAGCATTGGTCTGAAACCGAGTTCGAGAAGATCTGCACCTCGCATGGTTTGATGGCGTCCGGGGCTTTGGAAGTCGTAAATGAATGGGCCTTTGAGACCTACGATGAGGCGCTTCTCGACGAGTATGATGGCTATGACGTGTCTCCGGACATTGCAGAGGCTGTAAACGAAAAGATGAGTGCGGAGGGCAGGGATGTCTAAGTTGAAACCACGTGAACGCGATGCAATCGTGCAGGCACTTCGGGCAGGGGTCGTGCCCAAGCTCGGTTTGCGCCATATCCAGGTCGGACGTGTCCGGGAGATTGAAGAGCTCGTCAAGGACATGGACCGGATATCCGATGGCGGATCGGCGATCCGGTTCATCATTGGGGAATACGGATCGGGCAAGACGTTTTTCATGAACCTGATCCGCCTCGTGGCTCTGGAGAAAGGCCTGGTCGTGATGTTCGCGGATCTGGCGCCAGATCGGCGCATTCACGCGACCGGCGGACAAGCTCGGGGGCTGTATGCCGAGATGGCCCGAAACCTCTCGACGCGGACAAAGCCCGATGGCGGGGCATTGGCTAGCGTGGTGGAGCGGTTTGTCAGCCAGGCTCACAGAGACGCTGAAGAACGGGATTTGCCCACGGGCTCTGTCATTCGGGAACGCCTTGGCCACTTTGAAGAACTTACCGGGGGGTTTGAGTTCGCTGAAGTCATCCGTCGATATTGGGAAGGCCATGAGACCGGCGACGACGAGTTGAAATCCGCGGCCCTGAGGTGGCTGCGCGGTGAATTCGCGACACGCACTGACGCGCGCAAGGCGCTTGGAGTGCGAACGATCATCAACGATGCCAGTGTCTACGACCATCTGAAGCTGATGTCGGCATTCGTGTGTGAAGCCGGTTACAAAGGCTTGCTCGTCGGCCTCGACGAGATGGTGAATCTTTACAAGCTCACCTCTTCGCAGGCCCGCAATGCAAACTACGAACAGATCCTCCGGATCCTGAATGATGTGCTGCAGGGCAGTGCCGAGAACCTCGGATTTCTCATGGGTGGAACTCCGGAGTTTCTAATGAACACCCGTCGAGGGCTCTATAGCTACGAAGCCCTTCAGTCGCGTTTGGCCGAAAATACCTTCGCGCGAGACGGATTGGTCGATCTTTCAGGGCCCGTTGTCCGGTTGGCCAGCCTGACCCCGGAAGACCTTTTCGTGCTTCTGGCCAATGTCCGGCGGATCATGCAGGACGATGCCGGTGCTTTGCCGGACAGCGCGCTCGAGGCGTTCATGGCGCATTGCTCGGACCGGATCGGTGAAGCCTACTTCCGGACGCCGCGCAATACGGTGACTGCCTTCGTAAACTTGCTTTCCGTGCTCGAGCAAAACCCCGGTGTCGAATGGAGCGATCTGATCGAAAAAATCGATGTCTCCGAAGACCTCGGCGAAGATATGACCGAGGTAGACGAGTCGACTGGTGCCCGAGACCCCGGTGACGATGACCTGATCAGCTTCAAGCTCTGACGCCGATGAGCAGTGCGTTCGACAAACTGGCAAGGCCTGTGCAGAAATGGATACGCCAGCAAGGATGGCGCGAGCTTCGCGACATCCAGGCGCGATCCATCCGGACGATCTGCGAGACCAATGCCGATTTGATCGTTGCGGCTTCGACAGCGGGCGGAAAGACTGAGGCGGCCTTCCTGCCGTTGATTTCGCAGGCGCTTGACGAGCCGTTCGACGGCACCGGCTTCGACCTACTCTACATAGGTCCACTCAAGGCGCTGATCACGGATCAGGCCATGCGGCTGGATGGCATCTGCCAAGAAGCAGAACTGCCGGTTGTTCCTTGGCATGGGGATGTCTCGCAATCGATCAAGACGCGCGCGTTGAAATCTCCGAAAGGAATTCTGCTGATAACCCCAGAGTCCCTTGAGGCACTTTTCATTCGTCGCGGTTTGGAAATCTCCCGCCTGTTTGGGGCCACGCGGGCGGTCGTGATCGACGAATTGCACACGGTTCTGGATAGCGAACGCGGTGTCCAGCTGCGTTCACTGCTCACACGGCTCGAGCTCGCGATAAAGCGCCCAATCCGTCGGATAGGTCTGTCAGCTACGCTGGGCGACATGGACCTCGCCAAGGCCTATCTTCGCCCTGACGCAGCAAGCTCTGTCCAGTTGATCGAAGCAGATGGCGGCGAGGCCGAATTGAGGCTCCAGCTTCGCGGCTACGTATCAGGCGATGAAGATGAAAACAGCCCATCCGCAACGGACGCCATCGCAGCCCATCTGTTCAAGCATCTTCGAGGCAGCGACAACCTGGTCTTCGCTGGAGCGCGCCAAAGGGTCGAGATTTACGCAGACCGTTTGCGGGAGCTTTGCGAACGGGAGCACCTGCCACAGGAGTTTTATCCCCACCACGCCAGCCTCTCCCGCGAACACCGTGATTTCGTTGAGCGCCGCCTAAAGGACGCCGCAAAGCCAACAACCGCCGTTTGCACGTCGACGCTCGAGCTTGGAATCGACATAGGTGACGTGACCTGCGTGGCACAAATCGGCGCGCCATTCAGCGTCGCGGCGTTGCGACAACGGCTTGGCCGGTCAGGCCGGCGTGAAGGACAACCGGCCATTCTCAGGCAGTACGCTGTTGAAGCCAAGTTGACGCCGGAGAGCAGTTTCGTGGATCGCCTTCGTCTCGGCCTGATCAGGTCCATCGCGATGATAGACCTGCTGCTGGAAGGCTGGTGCGAACCGCCAAAACCCCAGGCGCTTCATCTCTCGACGCTCGTCCATCAGATACTGTCAGTCATAGCGCAGCACGGCGGTGCGTCTGCAAGCGTGGTCTACAACGTCCTGTGCCGCGAAGGCCCCTTTCGGAAGGTCACAACCGAAATCTTTTCAGATGTGTTGCGTGCGATTGGTCATCCTGAAACTGGTTTGATAGAGCAGTCTGGAAGCGGCCTCTTTCTTTTGGGACCGACAGGCGAAAAGCTGGTCGAGCATTACAGCTTCTACGCCGTGTTTCAGACGCCCGAAGAATTCCGTTTGGTTGCTGAGGGCCGGGATCTTGGCACCCTGCCGGTCGACAATGTCCTTGTCCCAGGGATGCTGCTGATATTCTCGGGGCGACGTTGGGTAGTTCAAGAAATCCATGATCGTGAAAAGGTCATCGTCGTCAAACCCGCAAGGGCCGGTGTGCCTCCCGTCTTCGGCGGCGATGCTGGGGACATTCATGACAAGGTGATAGACCAAATGTTCAGCGTGCTCGAGGGGCAAGCCAGACCAGCCTACATGGACACTGTTTCCTTGGCGATGCTGGAGGAAGCGCGTGCTCAGTATGAACTGCTAGGGTTTCGGACCGAGAATATCCACTCTCTCGGCGAGCACACATCGATCATCGCAACGCGGGTCGGAACGGTGAAGACGTCAACCTTGGCGCTAGCGCTCAGAAGTAAGGGGTTCTTGGTTGAACAGCATGACGGGCTTCTTATGGTCGAGGCAGGGGACGAAAAACCCGATCTTCGATCGGTGTTGGCAGATATTCGATCCGGCGAACCCGTCGATTTGTTCGCAGGCGCAGGAAATCTGATATCAGAGAAGTTCCATCCATTTCTTTCTAACGCACTTTTAGTTCGGGATGCTGAATCCTCAAAGCTTTCGACACAAGTACTTCCCGATTTGGTAAAAGCTATTTTTCAAGGAGGAACTTGAAGATGTCCACGACGTGCCGGTCCACTCTTATTGTTTATAGAAGACACGCAATGCGGGAGGCCCGCCTTGCGGCGGCACGCGCCGGTCAACATGGCCTCCAGATCATGTCATTCGAACAAGCCGCGGTGCGACTCGCGGGCGGCTTCACCCGCGCGATTGACGAAGAAAGCCTACGCGCGGCGATCCAGACGGTGCTCCCTGAAACACCGATGGGCGAATTAGAAGATATCAAGATGCTGCCGGGTATGATCAGCGCAGCCGCCGACACACTGCATAAGGCTTGGCGGGCAGGTATCGATCTTGTCTCCCGGTCAGCTGGTCAACCAAGGCTTGAAGCAATCGCTCGCCTGGAGGCCGCTGTTCTCGCCGAACTTCCGGGCGGAATGATGCGTCCGGTAGATATTGTCGCTGCGGCCACCGGCCGGATCGCGCATGCGCCTGCCGTATTCGGTTCGATGGAAATCGTCGGATTGACCGAATTGTCGCCCTGCTGGCGGCCGCTGGTAAAGTTGCTCGCCGAACACATCCCCATGCAATGGACGTCAGGTCCTCGCCCTGTCCCCGCTTGGTTAAAGGAAAGCAGCGTTGCTATTGCTCGAGGCGAGGCTGAAGTGCCGGCCATTCGGTCCATCAGCGCCGCGACGGCTCATCACGAGGCAATCGAGACGATGCGTTGGGTGCGGTCGCTTCTCGCATCTGGGGTCTCGCCCGCCGATATCGCTATCACCACGGCGTCGCCGGCTGATTACGACGATCACTTTCTCGCACTGCGCGCCGATGCCAATATCGATCTGCACTTTGTTCATGGCATTCCGGCCGTCACCACACGTGACGGGCAAGCGGCAGCGGCACTCGCCGATATTGTCGTACGCGGGCTTTCACAATCGCGCCTACGCCGTCTCGTTGCCCTGTGTCGGGATTCTGCACCATTGGCCTCCCTTCCCGATGGCTGGATGCGCGTCCTTCCACGCGATGCACCCTTGTCAACGGCATCCGCCTGGAACCAACTGCTGGCGCGCCTCGCGCTCGATGATTGGCCCGACAGCATGGATCACGCTCCGGTGCTGCGTGCTGCGGTCGATCTGCTGGCAAAGGGACCACACGCGGCACTGGAGATCGGCGAAGCCTTCCTCAAGGGCCGGGCATTGTCCATCTGGCGAAAAGCCCTTTTGGCAGGACCCGCCAGCGCGATCGACAGCACACTGGAATCATTGAAACAGGATGACGGGCTCGAGGCCTGCGTCTCCGTGGCCTGGATGCCGGCCAGTGCCCTAGCCGCGTCGCCGCGTCGCTTCGCTCGGCTGATCGGTCTCAATTCCTCCCGCTGGCCACGCGGGATAGCCGAAGATCGGCTGATCCCGGACCACATCATTCCAACGGGTGAGCTCGATCCGCTTCCCGTCAATCTGGCAGATCGCCGTGACTTCGACACGATCCTCGCGACGACGGGCAGCGGCGTCGTCCTCTCCCGCGCCCGACGCGACAGAGACGGCCGTCTGCTGGGTCGCAGCCCCCTCCTCGCGACCTATGACGAGGAAGCCTATCTGCGGCGCAACGCCGTTCCCGCCCATGCCTTAAGTGAAACCGACCGGCTGATGGCACGGCCGCAGGAATTCGCGGTCGACCCCCAGGCGTCGAGCGCGCGTTCCTGCTGGCGCGATTGGCGCTTGGCCGATGTGACAGCTCATGATGGCCTGGTCAGGTCCGATCATCCTTTGGTTCTCGCGATTCTCGCGCGGACCCAGTCGGCGAGCTCGCTCAAGACACTGCTGCGCAGCCCCCTCAATTTCCTCTGGCGCTATGCTCTCGGTTGGAAATCCCCGCAAGGCAGTGCCGAGCCGCTCGTGCTTGACGCCCTGCAAACCGGCGACCTCATCCATCTGGTGCTCGACCGCGCCCTGCGAAACCTCGAAGCGACGGGCGGCCTGGCGTCGGCCGACTCGGCTGCCATTCAGGCTGCGGTGGACGAAGCTGCTGATGCGGTGGCGGCCGAGTGGGAAAGCGAAAGGCCCGTCCCGCCCGCTGTTATCTGGGGCCGCGCGCTCGGGGATGCGAGCGCTCTTGCTGGACAGGCGCTCGCCTATGGCAATGATCATTTGCCGGGCAGCCGATCCTTTGGTGAAGTCCCGTTCGGAGGGTCCGAGCCCAAGTCGGAGGCAGCCTTGCCCTGGGACCCCAGTGTGCCGGTGATCATCCACAACACCGGATTTCACATTGCCGGTTTTATCGACCGGCTCGACATCGCTGATGACGGCAGTCGGGCGCTCGTACGCGACTACAAAACTGGAAAGCCACCCAAAGGCGATATATGCGTGAACGGCGGCCGCGAACTTCAGCGTTGCCTTTATGCCTTCGCCGTCAAGGCGCTCTTGGGCGACCACATAGCGATCAGCGCCTCGCTGCTCTATCCGCGTGAGCCGCTTGATCTCCAGCTCGACGATCCGGACACCGTTCTGGCGGAAATCAAAGCGTACCTGCAGGCGGCGAGAACCGCGTTGGCCAGCGGCGCTGCTTTGCCCGGGCCGGATACAGGAAGCGACTACGACGATCTCGCTTTTGCCCTGCCGGCAAACGCAGGCGCCACCTACTGCAAACGCAAGCAAGCCGCCGCGACCGAGCGGCTCAGAGAGGTCGCGCCGATCTGGGAGGCAGAATGATGAGCAGCGTCAAAGTTCTGAACGATGACGGCGCCCGGCATGACGCTATCAGCCGTCACGACCGGTCCATCTTGGTTGAAGCTGGCGCGGGATCGGGTAAGACCGCCGTCATGGCTGGCAGGATCGCTGTCATGCTGGCGCAGGGTGTCGCGCCAAGTTCCATCGCTGCGGTCACGTTTACCGAACTGGCGGCCAGCGAACTCCTCTTGCGCGTCCGGGATTTCGTCGAAGATCTCGCCGCCGGCCACATCGCACCGGAGCTCCGCGTTGGCCTACGGGAGGGTCTGTCTGCACCGCAGCGCGATAATCTGATTTCGGCCAGCGCGGCGATCGACGAAATAACCTGCTCGACCATCCACGGCTTCTGCCAGCGATTGATCAAGCCCTACCCGGCGGAAGCGGATATCGATCCGGGCGCAGCGGTCATCGACCGCAACCAGGCCGATCTCAACTTCCTCGAAATCGTTGACGGCTGGCTGCGCGAGCGCCTGTCGGGAGATCAGGGCGGTGTCTTGGCCGAGATGGTGCTGCATAACCCGGGAGAAACCGTCACTCTGATGCACAAGATCGCCGAAGCCCTCCGGCGGTCGAGGAATCTGGTCGCTCCTGAGGTCATGCCTTTTGCAGATCACCTGCAAGTCTTCCGACAGGCAACCGACGAACTTTCGGCCTTTGTGCAAGGCTCCGGCGTCCATGAGCCGGAAACGGAAGTCTTCGCCGAGCGCTTTTCTGAAATGGCGGCTGCTCTTCCATCCATTGCAGATGGTTCCACGCCCGCTGGGCTCGTCGGGCTGCTGGTTGAACGTCCGCATCCCGATCTCACGACTGGGGCGGGCAGCTTTTACGCCTACCGCAAGAAGGGCAAATGGGCAGCGGCGGCAAAGCAGGCAGGGCTGTCCAAGGCAGACGGCGACAGGTTGAACGATACGGCCAGCCGCCTGTACGAGGCGTGCTGTGACACTTGGACCGCATTGCTCCAGGCGGTTTCCGGCCAGGTCCTTAAGACATTGATCGACGAAGCACGCTCAATCCTTGCGCGCTATCGTGAGCACAAGCGCGCCAGCGCCCAGCTCGATTTCGATGATCTCATCTACGCCGCGCGTGACCTGTTGCGCGACCATGAACCCGTGCGACATGCACTCGCCCAGCGGTATTCGAAGGTCTTGGTCGACGAGTTTCAGGACACCGACCCGCTCCAGGCTGAAATCTTCTGGCGTCTATGTGGTGATCCCATTGATGATCCGCAGGACTGGACGCGCTTCCGGATCCGACCGGGTGCACTCTTCTTGGTTGGCGACCCCAAGCAGGCGATCTATCGTTTCCGCGGCGCGGATGTCGGCGCTTATGTCCAGGCCCGTACCGCCTTCTCGACACAGGCCGCGGATGGCCTCGTTTCGATCTCGACCAATTTCCGTTCCTGTGCCTCGATCCTCACTTTCGTCAACGAACGGTTCGAAGCGGTCCTGTCGGCTGATGGCCAGCCCGGCTTCACAGCGCTCGATCCCTTCCACGACGATCCGGAAGACGGCGTCTGCGTCGCGGCGATTGATATCGTGGTCGCTGACGAGAACGGCAAGACCAGCGCCGGGCAGCGACGTGATGCCGAAGCCGAAGCGGTGGCTGAACTTTGCGCACGCTTGATCGGCAGCCATCCGGTCCAGGATAGCAAAGCCGGTGGACAACGTCCCTGCCAACCGGGCGATATCGCCTTGCTCGCTCCGACCGGCGCGGAACTCTGGCGTTATGAAGAAGCCCTTGAGCGCCGTGGCATCCCGGTCGCAACCCAGGCCGGCAAAGGTCTGTTTCGCCGGCAGGAAGTACAGGACCTTATCGCGATCACGCGGGTTCTCGCTGATCGTCGTGATACGCTGGCTCTCGGCGCATTGCTGCGCGGCCCGATTGTCGGGCTCAGCGAAGAGGAACTCCTGGACATCGTCTGGGCGCTTCCGCGTTCGGAAGGCGAAACAGACCGGATCCCGCGGGTAGACCTCGGCGTCGACCCCGAGGCAATAGTGCATCCGCTGGCGCGCGATGTGATCGAGCGACTGCAAGCACTCCAGAAACGCGCCAACAGCACAACACCGCACGACCTTCTTTCGCAGGCCGTCGATGTCCTTCGGGTACGCCCGGTTCTTCTGGAGCGGCATCGCGGTCAGGCAGAACGTGCGCTTGCCAATGTCGACCTTTATCTCAGCTTGGCCACAGGCTTTGCAGTACGCGGCTTGCGCGCCTTTTCCGAGGCAATGACGGCGGCGTGGACGGATGAGGTCCGCGCGGTGGAAGGCCGACCAGATGCGCAAGAAGAAGCCGTCGCCCTCTATACAATGCACGCCGCAAAGGGCCTTGAATGGCCGGTCGTCATCCCCATCAACACCATGACAGAGGTAATGGCGCCTGATAGCGCCGTGACAGATCGCCAGACAGATACCTTTTACTGCCCGGTTCTGGGAGTCCCTCCGTCCGGTTACGACGCGGCGCGGCAGGCTGAGAAGGATGAACTGGACCGCGAGCGGGTGCGGCTCTGGTATGTCGCAGCAACACGCGCCCGGGACCTCTTGGTTTTGCCGCGGCTCGACGTAGCGCCTTCGAAATCAGCTTGGATCGGCCTAGTGGATCTGTCCCTGACAGATCTCCCTCACCTCGACGTGTCGCATCTGCCGCTCGACCCGATCGTGGTAAAAAGCGATGCAATAAACGTTCAGACACGGGAGAGTTTCGCCACTGAGGCCGGTGCGATTGCCGAAAGGCAGACGCACCTGACCTGGCTTGCGCCGAGCCGTGACGAGGCGGCGACCGGTTCGGTGCTTCAGAAAGAAGAACCGGACATCTGGGCCGGTTCGGCTGATGCTCCGGCGCCAGACGCAGAAGCGCGTGCCTCCGTCCAGGGCGGGCGCGAGCGTGGACTGATCCTTCACAAGCTCATGGAAGAAATTCTGACAGGGGAATGCGACGAGGCCGGCGAGGCGCTCAACGCGCGTGCCACTGACCTCATCCGTGCGCTCGGTGAGGAGCCTTCCTCCGATCCGGCGAACGGGCTTTCGCCTGAGGAACTTGCCGGTTGCGTGACGCGAACGCTGACCTTGTCGGAGGTGGCGGACTTGCGTCCCTCATTGCTCGCTGAATTTCCGGTCTATGCCCTTCAGCAGGAGAATGCCGAGCTGGTTGCGACGGCGGGCATCGCGGACGCGCTTACGGTTGATCCGGAAAAGCGGCCAGCTATTGTGATCGATTGGAAGAGCGACGTCAATCCCACCGAGGAGACACTCGATCACTATCGGGCTCAGGTACGTGCCTATCTCGACATGACCGGCGCCGAACGGGGCCTGATCGTTCTGATGACGAACGGGACGGTGATCACCGTCTTGCCCTCACGCTCGCCATAGACCTTGTAATCCAAACAGGGAACATTTCATCCGTTCCAATTCGCTTCATAGGCGCAACTGGTCTCGTGTTTGCGCATTTTCAGCAAACTACGCCGCCAGAATGTTCACGGACGCGCTCAAATCTCGGGGATTGATCAGATTGTCTTCATCGCTGCCGGAGCTGTTGAAGGGTATCCGTCCGGTGTCGGCGCGGTCTCAGGCGTTTTCGGCCTGCCAATTCCAGGGCATGAGTTCCTCGATGCGATTGATCTTGTGATCAGGTAGGCGCTGGAGGACCCACGTGAGCCACGCTTCAGGGTCGACGTCGTTCATCTTGGCGGTCTCGATAAGTGTGTAGGCGATGGCGGCAGCCTTTCCGCCGCCGATTGAACCCATGAACAGATAATTTTTCCTTCCAAGGGCAATAGGCCTGATCGAGCGCTCACAAGTATTGTTGTCCAGCTCGAGACGCCCGTCACTGAGATAGCCGCGCGCTTTCGGCATGCGGTTCAGCGCATAGCGGATGGCTTCGGCCAGTTTGGTTTTGTGAGAACGGCGGTGCAAAACTCGGCCACGGTAGCGGCGGGATAGTCCTGCTGCGGGCGGTGTAAAAACCGGCCATTTTGCTCTTCTTGTGACGGCAAGAGGGGCGTGGAGATGCAT
>Ga0136553_1000533_pt1 | contig 13018 bp, 10 predicted proteins | sample AntRauTorckE5430_FD_101384 | JGI IMG/M metagenome (GOLD analysis project Ga0136553, IMG submission 101384) | Saline lake microbial communities from Rauer Islands, Antarctica - Metagenome Torckler E5 #430 | ecosystem: Environmental > Aquatic > Non-marine Saline and Alkaline > Saline | place... | reverse complement strand
GCTATGAAAAGGATGCCTTTTGGGCAATTATGTGCTCCGGTAGCGGAGTTCTCAACAAGTAAATGTACTGCAAAGTGCTGTTTATCAGTTGGTTGTAATTTTAACGGGTAGGAGTCATGCGTGCCGCGAAAGGGCACTGCGACATTTACCATCAATCCAAACGTTGTTACCCACCATTGTAGGAGTCATGCGTGCCGCGAAAGGGCACTGCGACAACTTGTCAGCACCCATCCGATCCAGCTTTGCGGTAGGAGTCATGCGTGCCGCGAAAGGGCACTGCGACAATCTCTTCTCCAGGACAGTAGTTCAAGAGATCAAGTAGGAGTCATGCGTGCCGCGAAAGGGCACTGCGACCATAGCGTGGACTACGATTATTGAAGATAATATCGTATGAGTCATGCGTGCCGCGAAAGGGCACTGCGACAATGATGGTCGTGAAAGTTAGTGTATCTTTCTCAGTAGGAGTCATGCGTGCCGCGAAAGGGCACTGCGACAGTACCAATTTCCACTATTGAACAGAGAACCAGTGTAGGAGTCATGCGTGCCGCGAAAGGGCACTGCGACCTTCCAAGCCTTACAGGCGAGGATGAGTTTGTGTAGGAGTCATGCGTGCCGCGAAAGGGCACTGCGACATGCCAGAACGTTTCTCAAACTTCAATGCTATGTAGGAGTCATGCGTGCCGCGAAAGGGCACTGCGACATCGGCCTGTTCTAGAAGCTCTGCTTTCGTCCAAGGTAGGAGTCATGCGTGCCGCGAAAGGGCACTGCGACACAATACGCCTAATGAAGTGTTAAATCGTCCTTTCTGTAGGAGTCATGCGTGCCGCGAAAGGGCACTTCAAAACCTCTCATTTATAAGCAAACCATCTCATCAGTTAATAGGAATAACACGCAACAAAGAATAGTATTTCGACAGGCGCTTACATCAAGAAGTAGAGTCTTTATTTTAATTTAAGAGCATTATACAGAATAAAACCGGTTAAATTATGTTAATTTACCGTACACTTAGCCTGCGATTACCCATATGACAGGTCTTACACCCACCCGCTTTACAGGAAGACACCCAGTTATTTATGCCCAGTTATTTATACGGCCTCTCGGTCAGTAACATCCAGGAATTCATTTTTTCTACCGGAAAACTTAAAGAGATAATCGGCGCCAGCGAGTTCGTGGAACAAGCGTGTGGTAAGCTGTTTACTGACGAAGTCGCTGAAGGGAACGATGGGGATTTTAAAAAAGAAAACCTCATCATCGCCGCTGCCGGAAAAGTCGCCTACCGATTTGAAGAAGAAGCTCAGTGTCGCAGAATAGTCCGTAATTATGTTGCTAGCCTTAAGCAGATGATGCCCGACCTACGGGTAGCGCAAGCTTGCATCAAACTCGATGGTCAGTCGCTCAGCGATTCAATCGCCCAGCTCAATCATCAGCTGGAAATAAATCAATCCCTCGCCATTCCCCCTTTCGATCTTGGCTTGATGATCTCCCGCCGAAGCAGACGCACCGGAGTACCTGCAACGAAGTTTGATCCCACGGACCAATCCCGGAAACGCGTCCTGGACCGTCAACAAGTAACAAAAAGAGAGTTCGCCAAAGAAAGCGAAATCACCGCTAAATTTGCCGACAGTAGTGTTCAGTTTCCAGTAGATATTAACCAGATCGCCGAGGAAGGACAATGGCTAGCCGTTGTTCACGCAGACGGAAACGGACTGGGTAAAGTAGTCCAAGACATCTACCATAAAATTGATCAGGACGATGCAAATACGGGTGACCTGCAGCGATTCTCCGACCTCCTCAACGAATGCACCCAGAAGGCGGTAAGTTTAGCGTTCGAAGATGTCGTCAGAAGTAGAACATCTGGTGATTCAGATGGGGTAATACCTTTCCGTCCACTGATCCTGGGCGGCGATGACCTCTCCGTCATCATACGCGGAGACCTGGCCTTAGATTTTACCACCACCTATCTTCGTCATTTCGAACAGCAAACAAAGGATAGGTTATCGAGCGTCGGCTTAGGTACCGGACTCACCGCCTGCGCCGGTATTGCTTACATCAAACCAAACTATCCCATCCACTATGGAATGGAATTAGCGGAGGAACTGACCAAGGCCGCAAAAACTACGGCAAAAGGAATCGCAGCGCCTTCGGGCACGCGGGCGTCTTCCTGTCTGCTATTCCATAAGGTACAGTCTTCTTATGTAGAGGGGTACGACGAAATTATTGACCGTGTTCTAACGGCAGGCCCGGTCCGCTTTAATTACGGACCATACTTCTTACACAAACCCGCTAGCACCAATTACCCCGACGTCCAGCAGCTGACCTCTTGGGTCCGTGAAGTGAAGCGGAAGGATGCGCCACGCTCTAGTCTCCGCAACTGGTTAAGTGTGCTGGAAAGAGGAAGTAAGCCCGAGGCCGACCAGTTGATGGTCCGGATTCAAGGACAACACCCCCGCTACCTCAATAAGCTCAATCTAACGGAGCAAGACCTTTACCAAACAAAAGGGGACTTTGATTACACCCACCTCTACGACGTGCTCACTTTAGCCAGCGTACAGTAACAACATTCTATCAGAACATTTTCAGGGCGCGGCCGCAGGCACCAGGAAAGGTTTAAGTAAAACGCTCCTTTGGGCTGACCAACCATCAAAAACCTATTATGCAACGTAAAAAACTGACTTACAGCATAACCTTCTATTCCGACTGGCATATAGGCTCAGGTCTGGCTGCGGGTGCGGAGTCGAACAATGTAGTCCTGAAAAACGAAGAAGGGTTCCCCATCATCCCCGGCAAGACACTCAAAGGCCTCTTAAGGGATGCCGCAGTACACCTCAGTTCCTTCAACGAAGAACTGGTCTCTAAACCATTCATCAAGCAAGTATTCGGTGAAGGCGAAGACCAGCTCAACGAAGCGGAAGAAAGAGCCGGAGTATCCGTCTCCGCCGCCCAGGACTTTTTCACCGATGCGGAACCGTCGGAATATTTACAGCAAGCCTTCTCTAAAGACCAGGCCACGGCCCTGTACCGCAAAGTAACGTCCACCGCAATCGGAGAAAACGGTATTGCGCTAGACAAATCTTTGAGAACAAAAGAAGTTACCGTACCACTTACCCTGTATGGCCAGATACTAGACTTCCCCGGCGACTTTGAAAACGAAATGGTCCACACCATGAAATGGGTAAAACGACTTGGTTTCAACCGGTATCGTGGCCTAGGCAAGTGTACTTTTCAAATCCTAAACACTCCGGAAAATGATTAGACTCTCTTATCTCTGTACACTCTGCTCCGATCTGCTCCTGAACAGTTCTTCAGCTTCGGAAGGGGTGAGTAAATCGCTATCCTATATCCCCGGAGCAAAATTCTTGGGCATTGTCGCTGGCCAGCTTTACGATGAAAGTAATCCAGATACCATCGCGCTATTCCACTCCGGTAAAGTCCGTTTCGGTGACGCTCATCCTTACGTCAAAGATGCTAACGTGACGATGGTCCCGGCATCTTGGTACCTTCCAAAAGGACAAGAAAAGAAAGGACCGGTTTATCTGCACCACAAACTATCTGCTTCCCGTAAAACGGAGTTGATCACTGAAGATAATATCCAACTCAAACGGGCAAAAGACTTTTATGTAACGGAGGGCCAAAACGCCAACGGCTACGAACGAATTAACGTAGAACAAAGGTTCTCCCTAAAGACCGCTTTCGACGCCAGTCAGCGACGCTCTAAAGAGGGCCAACTATTCGGATATTATGCTATCCCTGCCGGAAGCGTCTGGGAATTCAACGTTGACCTGGATGATGAAACCCATGCAGACCTTCTCGACAAAAAACTGGTCGGCCAACGAAGAATGGGACGGTCTCGCTCCGCCCAGTACGGGTTGATTAAAATAAAAGCGGTTGGGCGAACGGAAGTCAAAGATGGTACCACCGTCCAGGAAGAAGTTTCTCTGTTGGCCCACAGCAACCTCGCTTTCTATGACCAACATGGTCGGCCTACCGTACGCCCCACGCCGGAGCAGCTAAACCTTCCGGCGGGCAGCAAAATACTATGGGACCAATCACGCATCCGCCACCGACGCTACGCCACTAGGAACGCCAAGCGCCGTACCAATAACCCCGATCGACTTATCATTACCAAAGGATCGGTCATCACCGTATTAATAAGTGAACCCTTAAATACCTCTGTATGGCTGCCAGGTGTCGGCGCTCATCGGGCCGAAGGATTTGGACAACTGGTCGCTAATCCCAAAATTCTCCAGGAGTCTACTGAACGGCAAGGTATGCTGAAGGGTAATCTAATCAAAGCCCAGAAAATTGAAAAACCACACCGTTCTTATCCCATAAAAAATGGTAAAGATGACCATTTGATTAAGTCCTTTCTGGATAAGAAATCTGTCGAGCGAGACCACGAAGTAAAGGTCCTGACGACTGTGAATAAGTTTATTGCGAAGTACAGCCGTGGAATTGAAAACTACGAGAAAATAAATAATAGCCAGTGGGGGCAAATCAGACAACTGGCCCGCCGACATCCAGCCTATGAAGACCTTAAAGAAAACCTCTTCAGCAAAGAGAAGGGCCAGCTCTACGCCGGCCAGTCGCAATCCGTTTGGCGCAAGCAGGGTAGGGGGGAGAAACTTATGAACGCCGCTGAATCCCTGCCCAGCAACCTAAGGGTACTGTTCCTGCAAAAACTAGCCGCTGAAATGCCTAAGATTAAGCCACTGAAAAAATAAGCCTACTAACATGAAGTCTAGTAATGATCATATTTATCTGGCCCGAATTGTTGTCGAAGCAAATACCCCCCTACGAATTGGTACGGGGACCACAGGGGCTATGTCTGATGATATTGTCGCCCGCGATGTCAACGGTTTACCCTTCCTTCCGGCCACTAGCCTGGTTGGTGTCCTTCGCCATACCTACGAAGATGCCTTCAAGGATACCGATAAAACAAACCACCTGTTTGGCTTCCGGGGCGAGGGAGCTACTGAGGACGAACCCTCCAGCGGGGCCGGAAGCTTAGTAGTTGTCACCAACGGATGCCTGTTAAAAGAGTCTGGCGACAAATGCCACGAGGTAATCGAAAACATTGCCTCCATGACCGAGAAATCAGCCTACTACCAGGCGATCCTTGACATGCCAACCCGCGAGCACGTACGAATTAGCCACCGTGGCGCTGCGGAAGATGGTGGTAAGTTCGATAAAGAAGTTGTCGTAAAGGGAACACGCTTCGTCTTTGAAATCGAATTGAGCGGAACGAAGGAAGAGATCAAAGAATGGTCAAGCTTGCTAAATATTATCCATCAGGAATACTTTCGGATAGGCGGAGGAACCCGTAACGGTTTCGGGGACCTCAACATCATCACCTGCAACCACCGAATCTACAACCTCCGGACCCCGGAAGATTTAGATGCTTACCTGAACAAACAAAACTCACTGAACGCCCCCTTTGGCGGTGCCACTCCTTTTTTGGGTAAGGAGGATATCCCGGGTAACTTTATCGAATATCGTGTTAAGCTGAAACCAGAGTACTTCTTCCTCTTTGGTGCAGGCTTTGCCGGTGAGCTAGCCAACCATCATGGGAAAACTGAGAAGAGCTTAGACTGGTCGTCTGGTAAGCCCCAGGTGGTCAAAAAGAGTATTCTCGTCCCCGCAACTTCAATCAAAGGAGCGATCGCTCACCGCGTTGCCTTTCACTACAACGATCTGACAGGAACTACGATAGAATCGTCTTCCGCAAATGCAGTGCCAGGCTTAGGGATTGATGGCAACGCTATTGTTGATAACTTCGATTTTCAGCAAGTTATTGATGCCGAAGGTATGCCGATAAAAAGCCACGACACTATCGGATGGGACAAACTGAAAAGAGCCGTCGAAAAGATTTCTCTAGAGGATATGGAAGAGTGGGAAGAAGTCAAAAATCAAGTAGACGACCAGCGCTCAGCTGCTGAAAAAGGCTCCACACTTGCGGACATAGGCATTAACAATGCTGCCGTCCGTGAACTTTTTGGCTATGCTAAAGAGGATTGCGAAGGACAGCGAGGCCGGGTAATCTCTTCTGACGTATTCATCCCCATCGGGAAAACCAGCAGCAAAGTCCTCCCTCACCTGAAGGTTGACCGCTTTACGGGCGGTGCCTACGGCGGAGCACTTTACTACGAAGAGGTCACTACAACCAAAGAAGACTTCGACCTTAAGTTTCAGGTCGATAGCCAAGCATTTCAGCGAGAGTTCGTAAGGGAAGCTTTCGAAGAAACCCTCAACGATCTCTGCGAAGGCCGCCTCCCCCTCGGCGGAAATGTAAACAAGGGACACGGCGCATTTTTAGGCAGTTGGTCATCGTCTGCCAGTAAAGAACCCATCCAGCTATGAACCAAATTCACCAAAGAATAGAAGTAGACTCCGTTGACTTCAAGGTGCCATACAGTGGCTATCTCTGGTACTCCAATGCCTCCGCTCCCCGGATGCTGGAAAACGAACAGGTCTCAAAAGAGAATTTTACCTCGCTTCCCTTTGTCATTGAAGCTATGCTCCTGAGTGCCGATCGCCAGAGTAGTATCAGCATCAAAAACGTCGACGCAAAATACTACGTTTACCGTACCGATCTGGCACAATTATCTCCAGAACAACTGACTCCAGTCACCTACCTAAGTCACCGCACCCCGGGTTTCACGCGCTACCAAATGATCGAATATTGGGAAGAACAACCCTCCCACGGTGTTGAAGGCTTTCCTTCACTGCAGCCTGTTTGGACTGCATTCTACGGCTTAATCAGCTAATGATCTTATCAACTTTCCCCTGCACCTGCGTTCGCGCCTGAAACCGGTAATAAGTATGATGCCTGCTTTGCCCCATCTCCTCAAATCTTTATCCCTCCAAATAGCTTATCATGAAAGCTCCCTTCAATTTTGTTCCCTTATCCAGAGAAGTGGTCCTGCCAAACTGGGCCAATAAAATCAGTCACGACATCCCTTTCGAGGAGGGGCGATCTGGAGAACTAACCCTGACGATTAAAGCGCACAGCCCTATTGCAGTCCTGAGCGCTAACAATCCGGACGAATTAGATGCGCCGAAGAAGGTAATCAAGCATAACGGAAAACCATTTATTCCAGGATCATCTATTAAGGGGATGCTGCGATCTGTTTTAGAGATCATGTCTTTTTCCAAATTCGGCGATAAAATAAGCGATGATCGATACGCTATCCGCGACCTTAACGGTACGGTCAAAGATATTTACTTGGCAAACTTCAGACCAACAAACGTTCAGTGTGGTTGGTTACAAAAGCTACCGGACGGTAGCTATGAGATTCAGGACTGCGGTATCCCCGGACGCGTATCTCACCGCAATCTTGACGCTACTTTAGGCTCAGATTTTTCCACATATTTTGCTAGAACTGGAAGGTTTGATGCTAAAAAAGGCGAGCAAAAATCAGCACTCTTTAAGTATAACCGGTTCACGGGAAAACCCCGCACTGGCTACTTTGCCCATAGGATCAATAAACCCGACGGTACTCCTTTTACTGATGGGCGTAAACGCTTCGATACCGTAGATAAGGAAGACTTGGGAGCACAACCTGGCACAATCGTATTTACAGGTCAGCCCGGGCCCCGGTTTCAGAAACCCACCGGAATGTGGACCGGGCATCACCTGGAGTTCGTGTTCTTTGCTGTCAGCAGAAATCTACAGATTTCTTCGCAGGTCATGACTAACTTCCTGTTCGCTTACTATGAACACGACAAAAATCGGCACTCCATCGACTGGAAATACTGGCGGGCAACTTTGGCTAACGGCGATAAAGTTCCGGTCTTCTTTAATACGGATGATGACGGAACCATCAAACACTTCGGCCTGTCGTACCTCTACAAACTTCCCTACGAAAATTCGATCCGAGAAGCTGCGGAAAATACAAGTCCGCTCCATACTTCATCTAGTTCCGATTTGTCGGAATGTATGTTTGGCTACATAGCTGGTAGCGATGCTTTGAAGGGGCGGGTACACGTTGGTGCGGCGGTTTCAGACGATGCGAAAGAGGACGGTAAGGTGCACGATCACGTTCTTTCTTTCCCTAAGGCTTCTTACTATCCATTATACCTTAAGCAGTATCGAGGTCCGTACAAAACCTTGATGGACGACACCGCTGAACTTGCGGGCTGGAAACGCTATCCCGTAAGGTTGAGTAATAAAGTAAAGCCGGTTACCACGATCAAGGGGCAGGAAAAAATCAGTATGAAGTTCACCCCTCTACGGGAAGGGGCAATGTTCAAGACTAGTATCCGGTACCACAACCTACGCCCCGTAGAACTGGGAGCATTGATCAGTGCCATCACCTTCCACGGAGCCGACCCCGGCACCGCTTTTCACAGCCTTGGAATAGCCAAACCTTTCGGATACGGTAAAGTCTCCATCACCATCAATAACCTAAACGATGACGATCGTAACGTGTTATTGGGAGCTTATGAAGTGTTCATGGACACAAGCCTCAGTAGCCAGCAATCCTGGAGGTCATCAGAGCAAATGAGAGAACTACTTGCCATGGTCTCACCCACCGAAGGTGAAGGCCCGGATCTCACTTACATGAAGCTTAAAAATGCGGAAGGGAAGAATGAATTTAAGGAAAGCAAAACGGCCAAGGAAACCCTCAAATCCCATGCCGAAGCCACGGGGAGGGTAGATCTCGCATTGAAATCATACAGCGAATTCGCGAGGTTCGCACCGGAAGATATAAAGCTGGACGAGCAACGTTACGCCAAGTTCGTAACGCCCGCAACCATGGTTGATGGGCACTTCGCGGCCCTCGAGCAATCAATGCAACAGCGGCTGGAACAGCGTAAGCGAGAGGTTTTGAATCGCTTGGAAAAGAGGCGTGAACAATTGAGGCTAGAGGAAAAAGACAGGAAGGATCAAGAGAAGAAAGATGAAGCTGAAAAGCTGCAAGCTTCAGGTTTCGATTTCTCTTCTTTCGATTTAGACGTTAAAGTTGCTTTCAGAGATTCCCTCAAGGTTCCCCTTAACGAATATCTAGATGCCTTGTCAAGAGTAGTTGACCTCCCCTCCTCCGGTGGAGCGGGCGGGCGGTTACCCGCTGGGGAACATGAAAAGTTGTTAAAGGCGCTGAAACGTGTCTATAGTGGTGAGACCAGCAGTGGAAAGAAAAACTGGAAGAAATCCAAGAAGAAAAATTTCCACTTCAAAGAGGTTGTCAAATGGGTCGGCCAGGAAAAAGCAAACGAGTGGTGGCCAATCATCTTAGAATAACGTATCCATGAAATATAGAATGATAAAATTCTGCCTGGTATTCACCTTGCTTATTACGGGGGTCCAACTGGAAGCCCAGAAAATAGAACTCCAAGAGTTGAGTGACAGTGTTCGCTCTCTATCTGTAAAGTTGTTAAACCTCAAGCAAGATATCAAGATCCGTGAAGAGAAATTTGAATTAAAAACAGATCAGATTCTGTACGAAAAGAGCCGTGAAATTGATGATAAAGTAGCGGAGACCAAAAATACTCAATGGAAGATAATGGGAGTCCTGGGGCTTCTAGGCCTAGGGGGACTTGGTGGTTTCTTTATCCTTCTCTACAAAAACAAACAACGGGTTGAAGCTGCAATGCAGGAAAGAATGGACAGCCTCATTAAAAGTAAACGGAGCTACTTTCAAGACCTGATTCGTGACCAGGAAATAGAATCACGAATTATCGTAGAAGACAAATTTCTCGTGCTGAGCGCAACCGCCGTTGCTGAAAAGGAAGTTCAGACGATCCTGAATTCCTTGGGCTTTCCTCATGAAAATATCGAGTATTTTCAGTTAGGGCCTGATCAGAAAATCACGAAGGAAATACTTCCCGAAAACCAGATTATCCTCATCAACAACGCCAAGGGATCTCTCGGTGCGGACTCAGTGCTAGAAGTATTCAAGCACGCACCATCTGATGCGATAATGCTGGGATATACCACAGGGGAAAATAACCGTCTTCCCTATAATCCCCGCCTCAACAACGCCAACTCAAAGTTCACTCTCTACAACAACCTAATCCTCCTTGCCAAATACCGCCGGATAACCGGTGAAAATATCCCGTCATGAAAATCGTCAGTTTAACCTTCAATTTCCAACTTCACTCCGGCAACATCCGAGGATTCCGTGCGGCCATCGTAGAAACACTAGGCTTGGGCCACCACCTATTCCATGGCCATGACAATAGTGAGCCTGGTGTTATCAAGTATTCCAATGCTTATCCTCTCATCCGTTTCTGTATTCACCACGGCCGACCTCGAATAATGGGAATGGGAGATGGTGCGGATGCCGTCCAGCGCCACCTACTTCCGGCACTTCCGGATACGCTCTATATCCAAGGAGAAACCTACGATTGCAGTGACTTCGAGTTGGAACGCGACCAGTGGCAACCATCCCTCAGTGGTGAATTCCAGACTTTTTACCTCTACCAGTGGATCGCCCTCAACAAAAAGAATTACAACCTTTGGAAGGTGACGGAAGGTGAACCCTACGTACGGCGCGCCCTCCTCGATCAGGCCGTCACGGGGCATCTCCGGGCACTCGCCGAAAACACAGATCTAACCATCGACCGGAACCAGATAGTCGCAAAAGTTATGCGCCAGGATCGGGTCAAAAAAATCAGCTGGCATGGCACCCAACTCATCGGCTTCGACGTGCAGGTAATGGCCAACTTTATTCCCCATCTTGATTTGGGGATCGGCCGCTGCCACAGCTTTGGATTCGGTGAGGTCTGCACGGAAAACACCTACAATAAATTGACCAAGTCCAAAGTACGGAAAGAAGCAAAAAAGGTCGGGGCAACAAAACTCCAGCGGGAACAAACGGTATTTGTAGAATCACTGCTCGATCTGCTCTAATCGGTCGATCCCGAAGACGAGTAAGTGTACTGAAGGAATAACGAAAGCTTCCGCAAACGCGCATGAATGGAAAATGTGGTGTTGGCCCGGTGAGCCCTCATGACATAAGTTGGCTCATTCAAAAACTCCAGTTAGCGGCCTACATACTTCAGAATAGACGACCGTAAATGGGCCTTAGCCACCCGCAAATCATTGTCGGCAAGCGTCCCCGAAATTTCGTGATTTACCAAGTCGTTAAAGTCTCCGCGAATCATTGTGAACCCGTTCAACGCAGAAGTTCTGCCCGGCTTAATCATCCTCCCAGTTATGCCAAAGCGTTGCGCGTTCGGCTGGTAGCGATTAGTTCTCTTAAATGTGCTTTAACCTCTTTCATTCATGTATAGTTTATACGGCGCTGCCGCAGATGCAACATAAGGTTGGAGGAGCAAGATTAGAAGGGGTGACTGCCGCTAAGGGACGCCGTATAAATAACTTACGCCTTTTGACCGCCTTATTTTGCCCCCACCAAAATTAAAAATCATTTCCGTAACTGAGGCTATGCAAAGGATTTGTAATTTCGGTGAGAACAAAAACGCCAGATCAGAAAATCCGGTTTTATTCTATTCGCGTCCCTAAGTTGGACTTTAGCCATTTCAGAAACTTTTTTTTGATACGATCTGCCACAAGACATGCTTTTTACAATAATTATAAATATAACTTAATTTTAATGTGTTACAGCGGTTTAATTACTCGGTATCGCTTATTCAAGGCGATGCTGAATAATTAATCCTACAGGTTAACATGTTATTTTATCTTAAAGTGTAACTCTTGTTTTTAAGCGACTAATCTGGTTAAAGAACGTCAATTGAATCGCGAAACCAAATGGCTAAAGCCAAGCTTAGTTCATTAAAATCTTACATGCCGCCAAAAGGCACTGCGACACACACGTACTTACATCCGCTGTTCCATCTGGGTAGGAGTTATGCGTGCCGCCAAAGGGCACTGCGACCCATTCGGACAAGCTGCCAACTTCGTCCAACGATCAGTAGGAGTCATGCGTGCCGCCGAAGGGCACAAATTTAGTCAACCTATTTTTGTCGGACGCGGCGGAAATGAGCTGACGGGCTGCTTTGATTGTGGTACCCTTTTTAGTTGTAATCTACAGCAGTACGCCTGGCAGCGGAAAGCGAAATCCCCATCTACTTCTTCGATCGCTACGGCGATGCCGACGCCTGCCTGCGCAGCCCCTACTTCGAGAGCCTAGCCACGCTGCGCCGCAAACAGGTGTACTTCAGTGACAAGGCGGAGGGAGCCGATTGGGTCATCCGCCAGTTCGAGCTTAAGACGGAAGGCCAGGTAGCCAACCTAAAATATTTGCTAAACCGCCGTAAAAGCAGAAGTGAAGAACTAAAGAAGGCCATCGAAACCATCACCGAAAGGCTGATCACCTTGCGTAAGGATTATCGCGGCCTGCCGACCGATGAATGGTCTGCTTCCATCATGGGATGGGAGGGGAACTCCGCCAAAATCTACTGGCAGGAACTTGGCGCGGCGGTGCCAGACGAGTGGAGGTTCGCTGGTCGCAGCAGACGGCCAGCCCTGGACGCATACAACTCGATGACCAACTACTTCTACGGGATGCTGTATGCCATTACGGAGCGGGCACTCTTTGCCGCCGGCCTCGACCCTCACCTCGGCATCTTACATGCCGATGAATACGACCGCCCGACGCTCGCCTACGACCTGATCGAACCCTTCCGACCCTGGGTGGATCGCTTTATCCTGGAACAACTCTTCACCGAAAAACTTGGCACCGACGTAGTGGAACCTAAAGACCAGGGGTACTGGATCAACTCAACGGCCAAGCGCACCCTGATCCCCGCCTTCAACGAATGGATGCGCACCACCAAGCGCTGGCACGGCAGCCAAACCACCCGCGAAGGCCACCTGTTCCGCCTGGCGGCCGAACTCGCAAAACTCATCGACCTCACCACCCAACGCCCAGTCTGATGCAAACCCACCTGATTAGTTACGACATTAGCGACAACAACCTCCGCCTGAAAGCCTCGAAGCTGATCCTACGTGCCGGTGGTTACCGCATTCAGTACTCCGTTTTATGGGCACTTTCCCGAAATCACTGCTGAACAAACTAGATCGTGACCTTACGGACCTGAGCAAAAAAACGCG
>Ga0136553_1000532_pt1 | contig 13037 bp, 16 predicted proteins | sample AntRauTorckE5430_FD_101384 | JGI IMG/M metagenome (GOLD analysis project Ga0136553, IMG submission 101384) | Saline lake microbial communities from Rauer Islands, Antarctica - Metagenome Torckler E5 #430 | ecosystem: Environmental > Aquatic > Non-marine Saline and Alkaline > Saline | place... | reverse complement strand
TCATACAATAATAATTGCTCGACCTCCTGCCCAAAAGAACGAAAACAGGCTGTTTTGAATGCGAACAATCCATTTTCAGACTCTGGGAAATATTTCTTTGAGTATGATGCGTTAGCCCTGCCCTGCCTCCCCCTCCCTAATTTAGGGTACAAAGAACAACATCGCGTGTCTTCAGGAGCCTGCCTCCTTTTGTCTCCGCATTATTTTTCCACTATATTTTTTCATTCATTCAATTCCTTTTATTATGATTAACAAACTTACCACCCCCAACGCCCAGGACCTCACCAAAGGACTCGAGATCGTCGAGCTCGAGCAGCGCCTGGAAATGGTTCACCTCACCGCAGTAGAAGCGGAAGCTTCTACTCGCTGTGATACAGGTGGCGGTTCCGTAGAGGTGCCTATCCGTATGGCATAATCTTTCGTCGGGGAGGAAGATCTATACAATGGGCTTCCTCCCCTTTTTTTTGTCATATCACCATAAAATTATAATTAAGATGAATCTCGAACAACTGGAACTGAAGCCAACGGACGGCGAACAATACCTCGCCGTAGCCAACGGAAACTACTTTTATATCGGTCCGTTGCTTTACGAGATCGCCGTACGAGCAAAATCCCTGCGGTCGCCCGTAGAGATTGTTGAAGATCTCAAACGGGATCTCGCCGTTGATATCAACATAGACCAGGTACAGTCCGCGCTGGATAGTATCGGAAAACAAATAAACCCTGCGGGTGATGCCGATGGCAAAACCCACGCTCGGCAACGCTCGAGCTATATCCATTTTAAAGTTAAACTGCTAGGAGACGACTTATTGGATCGGCTAACGAACTCGCTATCAATTCTTTTCAATATTCCCGTTGCGATTGTGCTAACCACCATCTCTGTATTAGCCACCGCCGGTTATTACCTGTTTATGAGCCAACCGGTTGTCAGTCTTTCTGGGGCAGAGTTGTTTAGCGCCTACTTGGTATTATTCGGAATATTTTTTATCCACGAGCTCGGCCACGCAGCTGCCACTAAACACTTTGGAATGAAACCCCATGAGATTAGCTTCGGATTCTACTTAATATTTCCGGTATTTTTTGCGGATGTTTCCGAGGCTTGGTCGCTTAACAAAAGAAAACGAATCGCCATCAATCTCGGAGGGGTGTATTTTCAGGCCATTGTAAGCGCTATTTTAGTAGGGTGCGTAGCTGCTAATCCTGGCTCCTCCATCCTGGCAACCCTTTTGTACACGAATATTTTCGTGATTGTCTATTCGCTAATGCCGTTTCTTCGCTACGATGGGTATTGGATTTACTCAGACTTTTTCAACCTGCCCAACCTAATGGGCCGAAGCATCATGTACCCCTATAGCTTGTGGAAATTCCGTCATGAAAGCCCGCGTGAAAAAATAAACTGGCCGCTACTGGTTTATTCCGTATCCAGCTACCTTTTCTTTATTGTCATGTTTTATTTCATTGGTCGCTACGTCGCTAAATCTATCGAGTATGTATCTGGTGAAGTGGGTGCTAACACGCTAGACTGGGGCCAATTCTTCAGTGAGATGCCTTACTCCTTCTATTTCAGGGCCATGATTATAATATTTATGACCAGTTTCCTCACCTATCGCCTCTTCCGTTTCGGAAGGAAGAAATTTATCGAGAACTTTTAACGCGAACAAACCAACGGAACTTGAAAGGATACAACCAATCTTGTCCCTTTGGTCCTCACCCGTCCTAAAGTCAAGCAATTATGAAGTCTATCCACAACAAAGACATTACGCCCGCTGACCTTGAGCGCCCTGACCATGCTTTACGCAAGCGATTCCTGTTTTTTCGGGCCAACCACCGCCACTTGTTTGGAAGCCAAGAAGGAGTGGATATCGACCTCCTTTTTCGCAACCACCTCGCGGCCAAAGAGGAAGCTCCTAAACTATACGATCCGGAAAACCTTGCTTACGCAATGGCAAATTACCGCATCGTAGATGAATACGGCGTGTTAGCAATGGCTACCCAGCAAGCGGTTATGGTAAGCTCCTTTCACTTCGGGCCATATAACCTGTTGGGCGCGATCCTTTCTAACGAAGGTGTGCACTTTTCGGTCCTGGCCAACGGTGCGAAATACTTTGAACAGATGAAGGCCTACCAAATGGAGAAAGCGGAGGCTAATGAACTAAAACACGGCCCGGTAGTGCTAACGGATGAGGATGTCATCAACCCGCGTGATTTTACTACGATGATAAAGATGATGCACAAGATCCGCGAAGGAAAAAGTATGCTAGTATATGCCGATGGCCTGGAAGGTCAGGGTGGGTACTTCGAGCGTAGCCGCATGGAAATCGTTCCGTTTTTAGGCCGTAAAATCTACGCTAGAAAAGGAACGGCCAGTTTGGCCTATAAACTTAAATTGCCGATCGTCTTTGCCATGGTCGAAAGAGAAGAGGCGGGCTTTGTGGTCAGGTTCTTTCCCGTACTCCAGCCAGAGGAATATGCAGACCGGGCCAGTTTTGTGAGCACCTATTGTAAGCTCGGGTACAAACACTTGGAAAGCTACGTTACTTCTGCCCCAGAGCAGTGGGAAATATTTGATCGGCTGCACGTGTGGCTAGCCGAAGAGGATTTGGTGGAACAAGCAGGAGGATTGTTGACCGAAAGGCCCGTACCAGAATGGTGCCAATTCAATAAAGCACGATTCGGAGATTTTGTGGAAAACGAGCTCCACTACTTACTAGATATGCATACTCGTCAGGTCACAGGGCTTTCCCCGGGGATATCCGAACTATTGCGTCGGATTGATGGCACCCGAAGCTCGGTGGTTGCGGAAGTGCTGCCAGACGAGACTTTCAATCAACTTTTTAACCGCGGAATTCTGATCAGTTCGGGCGCACGCGCACAAAGCGCTGCGGCATGAGATCAGCCACAATATACTACGCTACTTTCGGCAGCGAGTTCGACTTTTCGGGCTCCGCGCTAGAGCAGGCTCTGAAGAGTTTGCCGGAAGAGTCGTTCGCGGATTCCGTTCGCAGGTACGACCACGCTGCTCAACGTTGGATGTCTTTACTCAGCCGCCAAATTTTACTGCGTGGCCTGCAGGAAGCAAATATCCAACTACCGCCCAACGCAAAATGGGAGACAGGAGATAACGGGCGGCCGTATATAAAAGACTGCCCCGACTTCAATATCTCACATTCCGGAAAGATCGCGGTATGTGCCATCGCCTCGGGCAGAGATCGGATAGGGGTCGACGTACAGGTCGAAAAGCCAATGGGAGACCGCCGGCTCCGCCAGGTGCTTACGTCAAGTGAAATAGCCTGGGTGAACGGTAACCCACAACGCGCCGCCCTGCTGTGGTCTCGTAAAGAAGCTGTTTCCAAACTACTGGGCCTTGGAATGCGGCTCCGCTATCGCAGCCTCGAAACAATCAACAATCAGCTTGACTTCGAGGGGCAAAGTTTTCACCTCACCACCGTCCCCGTTGGCCAGGGCTACCAGTGCTCGTTAGCCGGAGAAACACCACTGAACGTCTCCCCGCGTCGGTACCGATGGTGTACGCTCAACCAACTGGCCTCCTCGCTCCCCCTTCTTTCAATCCCCGCAAAATGATCACTAAAGAGACCTCAACCACCGTACTCGTCTTTGCTTTTGACCTACTGGCGCATTACACCCGCTGCCTGAGGCTCGCCGAATTGCTGCCTGATGATTACCACTTCGTTTTTCAGGCTTCGGACTATGACGAGGTCGTTCGCCGTCAGGGGTTTCGTACGTTCACTTGCCAACGCTTGCCAGAGAAAGACCTCATTGCCCATGGCTGCCGCGAAGACGTTATGAACTGGCCACGTGCCGATCTGGAGCAGGTGATGCTCGCACAGTGTGCAGCCATCGAACGCTACCAGCCAGCATTCATCATCGGGGACATGAGCCCCACGCTAAGTATGGCCGCCGAACGGACGAGTACCTATTTCGTGAGCGTGGTCAATGCCTACCTGAGTCGCCATTATGATGCTCCTTTTATTATGCCGGACTGCCTGCCGAATATCACCACAGATATCGTGGACGTGCCCCCTTTTTACCGCAACCGTCTTACGGACCGCGAAGGCTTTATGGCCGTAGCCCGGTCTCAGAAAGAGTTTCGATTTCTCCGTCGGCGGTATGGGCTGACTAAAAAACTCAACCTCGCCCTGGAGCTGGAAGGAGATCAAACCTGGATATGTGACACCAGCGCTTTGCATCCCTTACGAAAGAACTTGCCGCCGGAGGTACAACAGATCGGACCACTACAGTTTTTTCCCCGAAATCTGCCTGATCATGAAAGCGGGAAAACACGTCCGGGCAGGAAAACCATCCTGGTTACGATGGGTAGTTCCGGCAACTACGAATGGCTCTGGAAATTAGAAGCAGATTGCTTCAGTAAATACGACTTCTTGGTCTGTGGTCGTACCTCAGACCGGGCATTACCTGACCACGTTCGATATGTTCCCTTCGCGGACCTGAACAACCTGATGCGAAGGAGCAGTCTGCTGATCTGCCACGGTGGGAACGGAAGCCTTTACCAGGCACTCGCAGCAGGAAAACCAGCACTTTGCGTCCCGTCTTTTTTTGAACAACGCTTCAATGCCGATTGCATCGTCAAGAACGGATGGGGAGAAATACTGACCGGAGAGCCAGCTCCCCAAGCTTTGTTGAATGCTATTGATCGCCTGGCGGATACCGGGCTTCCAGGCGTAGCCCGCCACATTCACGACTGGCAAAACCGACAGCCACGGCTACTACGTCAGTTGACCAACCAGATAAAATTCCTAACCGCTTCGCAGCTCTCTGCGATGGCCATCACTCACTAACCAATGGTCCTCATCCTTTCATACGACGGCTACGAACAAGGAACGGAAGGTGTCATTGATTGGCTGCTCCACTACGGGCATCCTTTTTTGCGGGTGAGTGCCGACGCTTTGCTCCGGCCCGACTCAGACTGGAAAATCAGCATACATGATAGCCAAATCAGTTATCAGGGCGTAGATTTACGCCAACAGATCGGGGCGGTATTTTATCGTCGTTTTACCGCAGACGTAGCTTACCACGAGACGGGAAGCCCCGCCGCCAGCCGACAGCTGCAGTCAGAACTGCGCGGAGAGGCCGAGCGACTAACCACCTTCGTAGTGGATGGATTAGCGGATAAATTCTGGTTGCCAGGCGTTGCTCCTTCCAACCGTGCCGCCAACAAACTTTCTACCTTATCCCTCGCCAGCACCTGCGGCCTCGCCATACCCCGCACTTACGTATGCCGCAATCGCCAAGAAGTTGCCACTCTCCTGGCCGATGCCACCCACCCCGGCTTCATTACCAAGCCCATCGAGTACTGTGGCTATTACGCACGTAATGAATTTGCCTACACTACTTTCACTTCACGCATCGAAGCACATAACCTGGCGGAACTACCCGATCAATTCCACCCGAGCCTCCTGCAGGAATGTATTACGCCCGCCTACGAGGTGCGCGCCTTTTACCTGATGGGGAAGTTCTTTTCCGAAGCGACCATCACCACCGAGAAAACCACCTCTTTGGGAGATACCGTTTTCGTCGACGTAAAACTGAAAGGGGACGCAGCGGGAACGTATTATGTGCCTTACCAACTTCCGGCGGACACAGAGGAAAAGCTGACTCACCTTATGGAAAAACTAGAACTTAACACGGGAAGCATCGATCTGATCGTCAACGAACAAGGTGATTATTTCTTCCTGGAGGTAAACCCCGGCGGGCAGTTTTCCGCTCCTTCGGAACGCACGAACCAACAACTCGAAAGACGGGTAGCCGAAACATTAATTGAACAAGATCTAAAGCATGGATAATCGACCTTTTGACGACCTTTTCGCGGGCCTGGACGGCGGACAACTGCCGTTGTCCTACCTCTATATTGCACGTTTACCGCGCAAGACCCTGCCTGAACTGGCTAAACGGGATCGACAGTCGGCCATTTCCCTCCGTCACCAATGCCATAACCTTCCCATCGTCGGGCCGGACGTAACGCACAACAGCGTGTGGTGGGCAGGCGATGATAAAAAGCAATTGCCCTCATGAATCATTTGCGCTTACACGCCCACGTACATTTCGTGCCCGGCCAGCCTCAAGGGGCACTTTACGATCTGCGGCACGGTCGGGTGCGTACCGTTCCTCCGGTAATTGAAGCGGTCCTCTCGGCCTTCTCCACCCAACCATTGTCTACTTTGCTGGCAGATTTTTTTAATCATGATGAAGCTTTATTACAAGGCTACGTCGATTTTCTCGTCGGCGGAGATTGGGCTTTCCTCACCCCCCGACCAGAACGGTTCCCTCTGGCGGATGTCAGTTGGGAGACGCCTTTTGCCTTGAGTACCGCTATTGTCGCTCATGATTTTTGCAAGCCTTACGCGCTGGGCCCCTTGCTGAAAGGACTCTCCCGGGCCGGGTGTCGCCACCTGGAGCTACAATTACACAACTATCCGTTAGAAGAGGGGAGCGCAAGCCCGTGGCACCAACTGGGAAGACTATTTGAAAGGTATGAGTTCCGGCGCGGAACGCTGGTGCTGGGAGCGGGTGGAGGAGCAAAGAACATCCGACCGGAAGACCTTCACCGCTTGCTGAACCATTGGCCACGCATCGGCACCGTCGTCCTTCTTGGGCAAAACCAGCGGCAAGACACCAGCCTGCACGGCCGATCCTATCACCTCAGGCGAGTGACCGACCTGAAGGCATACGCTGCGGCGACCTGGCGACAACACCCTGACGCACATTTCGTCGGGCCTGCTTATTTCCGGGAGGCCCGCGTCGCCAACCCCTTTTTCAATCGGCGCATTGCCGTGGATTGTGCGGGAAATTTCCGCAACGATCTACTGCACGGTGGCGACCAGACTTACGGTCGGGTAGGGGAGTGTTCCGTAACCGACGTACTTGCCAACCCGGAATTCCTTGCCCGATGGAAGGCTGGCCCGGATGCTATTGCCAACGTACGGAGCAATCCGCTTCGGTACTGTTTGCGCTACGACCGTGCGCTGGTCAGAAGCCCGGGAGATGATTGGGCATTCGCTTCGGCGTAGACCACGCTTAATTCCACGCTCAGCCCCGCCGTGGTGTATTCTGCCCACCCGGTGAGGCAGGCTCGCGCGCCGCCGTAGGCCAGACACATAGCGACCGTTTCCGCCCGGGCAGCATCATCCGGGGAAGACTGGATCAGTACGAAATGTTCTCCGCAAACGGCAAAACAGGCAGCCACCTGGCCGGCAGCCATATTAGGAAGCGTTTGCACGAAAACCCGGGGGCTGGTCCGTCCGCTCCGGTCCAGTTCGCCCTGAAACTCAAGATCAGTCATCAGGGAACCACTGCGGGTGGCAAAGACCAGGGCCCGCTGCCGAACGGGGGTTTGCCGCCATTGGTCTTCATCCTTCAGACAGGCTGCGGTTGCCGCCAGACAGGCGAGACCCAGGTCATCTACGACACCGAAGCGGTACTCTTCGCCTTCGTAAAATGCACCGGTCAGTTGCATCAGGAAATCCCTGAGCGACTGACCTGCTAATCGTCTGCTAATGGGTATACCGTTTTGGTAAAGGGCGTCACTGCTTATCTTATATTGCATTTCCGAATGATTAGGCAGGGTAATCGTGTGAACATGTTTAGCTTGAAAGGCGAGTTCCTATATCGTCGTTGTAGGTAAGCATTGAGGCTGGCCCAGCTTTATATAGTAGTATGGCGGCATTGCCTCCACCGAAACCTACGGCCAGGTTTAGACCGGAAGAAATAGGCATCTGTATCGGCTCTCGGAGCACATTGATGGCCGCAGTCGTCCCCGGAGCGTCATAACCCACGGAGGGTAGTATCACATTTTCTTTAAGGCAACGTATCGTGATGATCGTTTCCAGCACGCCGCAGGTGCCGAGGGTATGCCCCAGCTGCCCTTTAACGCTAAATACAGGAACGGTGGCCAGGCCACTACCAGCGATGGCGACGCTTTCCGTATCATCGTTCAGAATGGTAGCCGTGCCGTGGCCGCAAATGAAATCGGGAACCGTGCCGGAAAGGCTGCGGCGAATGCAGTCCTTTAGCCCCCTTCCTTCGGGGTCGGGTCGGGAAATATGAAACCCGTCGTTTGACGTGGCTTCTCCGGCGACATAAATTTCTCCGGGCTGCGGGCTTCGCCACTCCAGAAAAACGGTGGCGGCAGCGGAAGCCAGGTTAATCCCTTTGCGCTCGGCATCGTAGGGTCTGCACCTGACGGGAGAAACCGCATGAATACGGTTAAAGCCCGTCAGTACGAATTTACTTGCCAGGTCACATCCGCTAACCGCTACGCGCCCGGCCCGGCCTGAACGCAGCAAGCGTACGCCATGAGCCAGGCCAGCCAGGCTGCTCGTACACGCCGTACTGAAGCATATTGGAGCACGTTTTAACCCCATTTCATTGGCCAGGATATTGGCGCAATCGGCCAGTCCGTATGGTCCCTGGCGGCCAGCCAAAGCTTCGATATTGCCCTTGGCGGAACAGACGATCCAGACGGTGTCTGAGGCTGTCCACCGCCAGGAGGACGGCGCATTGGTCAGCGTCCGGCGTAGTAGCCCGTTGAAGGTAGTCCGCCCGCCCTTGATACGACCGACGGGGCAGACGTAACCGCCGCCAAGCGGCTCTTCCCGTAAACCAATTTCCCCCAGGCAAAGGGCTGTCCACGTAGCATCGGAGTTTTCACCCAGGCAGGTTACGGCAGCGTGGCTGGTGATGACGGCAGCTGGTTTCATGCTTGGTTTTTTGCCTGTGCTAGCCAGGTAGTGTGCCACTCCGGAAGCCGGGGCAGGGTTCGGCCCGTATCAGCGTCTTGTAAAACCTGTTCGGTCGTGGCTCGGCAGTAAACCGTGGCACCGTCCGGGCTGGTCAGTGTGTACCGGAAACATACCTTCGCCTGTGGCCGCTCGACGTACTCCGTCAGAATGCGTACGCGATCTCCGTAACGCAAGGAGCTGCGGTAGTCCACATCGATGTGAATGATCGGTGCGCGTAAGCCCCGTTCCAGCAGGTGCTGATAGCCTAGCTTATAATGATGGCCGAAAGCCTCGCGCCCCACTTCAAGGTATTTGACGTAGTGGCCATGCCATACGATGTGGTAACTATCGACTTCATGAAAGCGTACAGATACTTCCGTGACGTGGCAGGGTCTGTGGCCGGTCTGCTTTGGGGCGTTGGTAATGGCATGCATCATGGCTGTTGGCTTTTTGTCGTTGCTTTTGCCGGCTGGAGATAGCAGAATCGCGCCTGGGCTTCCAATAAATCCAATTCTCCCCAGTGCGGAACGATGGGGTAAACGCCGGAAGGCCATCCTGCTTTTTTCGCCTCGTAAGCTTTCGTTGCCAGCTCGGCAAAGGCACAAAATCTCTCACGGCTCCCGCCCGCCTGCGCGGGAATCCGAAGGTAGTGTTGAGCCAACATTCCCAAAACCTGGGGGTTTCCCGGATCGACCTGATTCCCTTTGCGCAAAAAACTTTCGGCCCGTTGGCTGGCTTCCAGGCCCCGGCCCATGAAGTCCACCTGCAAACGGGCGTATTGAATGAAGGCCCTGATGACAAGGATGTCGGCCTGAGTGACGTCACTCATGGATTCGGCCCTGTTCAGGGCATTTTCACTCCGGTCGCATAAGACGTCAATCTGGTCAATATCCTCTTCCCGGAAAGCCAGGGTGGCGAGGGCAAAGGCCAGGTAGTATTGCGGGAGGGCCTTGTCTTTCTCTACCCGGGCAATACGCTCAAAGGAGGATATCACCTTCAGGAGGTTCTCCCGCGAAATGATGGTATCGAGTTGACGCACATTGGTGGCCATGGCCTGGTAGTAGCGGCTTTCGGGGTTCCACTCCTCAGTGGGCGATGGCTCGTGTACGGCGGTATAGATATTGTCCTGGCCAAAGGCAAAGCCCAACAGGCTGGTAACCAGATAAAAGCTTAGTACGGCGCGTAAGCCCTTGATGGTAAATATTGAAAGGTTCATGATAATACTTGTTATCGGAGATTAAGAACGTGTTTAAATTTTCCGAACTGAGCGTCAATAAATTACGGTTCTGGCTAGACGAAAATTTACTTGTATAAGGGGTTACCGAAGTCAATTTTCGTGGCGCCAGGTTCGTAAGGCGTTGGCGCTCGGGAAGGTGAAAATTTAAGCACGATCTAAAGCAGAGAATGAAAAATACTAGTGGGCTAATCCCGAAGTTACCGCAGGCTAATACGCCTGAAGACAAGACTTGGACTTGTAAGAACTTCCGGGTTGATCCATCTAATGGCACAAGGAACTCAGGCGTTGGGGATGTCTCGCTGGTTCCAACTTGGGCACAGATCATTGAGCTCCGAGCCGAAGTAGCTTTTCAGACCGTTTTTCGCCCGGGCTCGGGCACGGCTTAGCTTGGTCCGTACGTGGCTGGTGGTGCAGCCCAGCAAGGTGGCAATTTCCTGAATGTCCCGCTGCTGGAAGTAATGTAAGTCGAGCAGCATGGCGTCCGCAGCAGGTAGGGTGCGGACGGCATTACGGATGGATTCTGCGTCATACGGGTTAAGCCGCTTTCCCGGCTCATACCGGTCGGGTAGGGCACTGCCGTAGCGGCTACGATTTTCCTCCCTCCGTGTCTGGTCGCTCAGGTGGTCGAGCGCAACGGTGCGTACGATGGTGTACAGCCAGGTGGTGAATGAAGCGTCCCCCCGGAAGAGGGGCAATTTCTCGAACGCACGAATCAAGGCTTTTTGTTTGATTTCCTCTGCGGTGACAGGGCAGTCCGTATACCTGCCGACGACGGCCGCTATTTGTGGGCTATGGCGGGTGATGAGGTCGCCGAAATTCATCACGGAGGCAAGGTGTGGCCCGTGTGGGGCAGAGGAGAATTGATTGGATATTTTCACGAAGAAGGAATTTAGTATTTTGTGAGTAAAGAAGCCGCAATGGTGTTTAGCCCGAGGCCGGGAAAGTTGGTCATGGGAAAGGCACGCAAAGCCACCGGGGTATTGGGAAATGAAATTCGCAGTTGCTCCTCCCACTCCAGGAAGGGGTATTGACCCCGTGGGAATAGGGCACTCCGGGGCAGACCACAGGCCTGAACGACGGCTGGCGGGATGGAGAAATCTTCCTCAAGGAGAAAGGCACCAGCCACAAAGTGACGGGCATAAGCCTCATCGTCCAGGTCGCTCCGGCGGAACTGGAGAACGAATTCGTTGCCAGATCGTATGTACGAGAGGTGACCAACTGCCCTGCGGTGCTCGCAGCAAGCTTTTCGGGCTGGCCATTGATGGCCGAGCATCTCTAAGTTACAGATGCCTAAACCTGCACAGTCCCGTTTTTTAGGATTGCCAAATTCAACTTGCACAAATTTGCCTACGGGCCGGCGGAAACTTAGGAGTGGTAAGATTCTTGACATGGAAACGTCTTTATTAGTGACAGGGCAAAGATGAGGCGGCAGGGTAAGCCACGGCAGGACAAATAGCTGATAATCAGGCCCCGGATAAAATATTTTTTACTTTAATTAAATATATCAACATATTGACAATGAGCTATTTGTAATTAAAATAATTTGATATTAGTGTCCTAAACAGGGGCAGGAAGTGCCCTAATTTTGTGGCATCAACTAATCCATCTCCTATGTTCTTACCATCTTTAGTGTATCGCATGTCCGCTTGCCTCTCGGTCACCCGTCGTGGGGAGGCTTTCGAGATCGTCCACGAACTCAACGGCCGTCGCTTTGTCTTGCCTTCTCCGGCTTACCAATTACTCCGCCAGTTGCGCGAACCGGCTACCCTGGATGAATTGCTGGTCCGTACCGGGCCTGCTTTTCCCGCAGGGGAAGTCCAAAAACTTCTAGATCGTCTACGTGCCGGCGGCGTAGTCGTCATGGACGGAGACGATGAAACATTCCACCAGCGCTTACCAGCCCAGGCCGCAATGGGAATTCCGTTTTACGAAGGTGGTCAGCCGGAGGACCAGAACGAGCGCAGGCTTGTTTTGCTAGGCCTTCCCTACGGCGGTGGTAATCACCTGGACGCGGGCTGCGCACGCTTTCCAGCTAAATTCCGCTGGTTCGCCCACGCTTATTTAAGCAACCTGCAAGCAAAAGCTTCCACGGTCGACCTCCGGGGTTTCGGCGCAGATAATGCTTTCTTCGCTCCCCTGCGGCGGTGGCTCACGGAAGGCCGCCTGACGGATGGCGGAGATCTCTGTTTACAAGCCAGTGAGTTCCCGGTATCAGTCTATGCAAAAGTCCGGCGTCTTGCCTCCGAAACCGCCGCTGCTGGCAATGTGCCGATTTTTCTCGGCGGAGATCATAGCCTCACCTTTCCTGCCATCGCTGGTGTGGCCAGCCAACACGAGCACTTTCAGGTTATCCAGTTTGACGCGCACACCGATACTTACGCTAACCGGGTGGCGGAGCTGTATGCAGGGGCGGGAAAGGCTGCTCATCACCATGGCAACTTTCTCAGTCGGGTACTTGAATTACCACAAATAACCTCCGTATGGCAGTTTGGCATCCGCGGTCCGTACTCGCTTAACCCTCCGGCAGACCACCGCTGCCAAACCGTTTACACCCACGAAATACCAGACTTCTTGAACGGCCATACCTCCGAAATGCCAGACCCTGACTTGCCCACCTACCTTACATTCGATATTGATTTCTTCGATCCCGCCGTAGCACCAGGTACCGCAACTCCCGTCATTGCCGGACCCGGCTACCAGGAAGGCATGCAGCTCCTAACCAGAATCCTTGACCGTGTCAACATCGTAGCGGCAGATATCATGGAAGTAAATCCCGAAAAGGACTACGACCAGCGGACTATTCAAGTAGCCACTAACACCCTGTTCCGATTGATTAACGGGATTAAAGACCAGGTGGCGGCCGAAAATTAAAGTCGCCGTAAAGTTGTTCGACGTCTTTCAAATGCAGCTCCTTCCCTACTTTAACGTGAGGTTTGGCTATAAATAGCTGAAAATCAATGCTGTGTTTGCAAAAAGAGATAGGATTTCGGATAATTGAGTGATTCTCAGCCCATTCAACCTCCAAAACCTACCTCTATGATCAC
>Ga0136553_1000530_pt1 | contig 13059 bp, 8 predicted proteins | sample AntRauTorckE5430_FD_101384 | JGI IMG/M metagenome (GOLD analysis project Ga0136553, IMG submission 101384) | Saline lake microbial communities from Rauer Islands, Antarctica - Metagenome Torckler E5 #430 | ecosystem: Environmental > Aquatic > Non-marine Saline and Alkaline > Saline | place... | reverse complement strand
GCTTGGAATCAATTCCTTGCTCTTGCCCTTGCCAGTGCTTTTCAAAATACCTGCGCATTCACAACATCAATAAGACTGGCACCTTCTGCGCTTCAACCACTGATTCAACAGAATAGAAATAGAATTGTACCGCTGTACGCGAGTAATAGTAATGATGGGACAGTCGATAGCCTCCGTGATGAGATTGAAATGATGAAGAAAGAGGCGCGCGATAAATTGAACGCATTGGATGATCAGATGGCTGCAGAATCATCGAATGGCAGCGATGATGCTAGCATTGTTGATGTTGATGCTGATGCTGAATCAACGCCGTTGAGATCTGCATATTCATCTCCTCTGACACCGATTAAAGAGGACACCGAAACGGAAGCAGAATACATGGATCGCAGACTGATAGAAAGAACCGCAGTCAGCAATGATCCTGCGTTCACAACCATTCTGCCGACTTCTTCCAGACGGAGAGATGAGGATTTACTTGACGGTACTACTTGGAAATTGTCGTTAGATATTGGAAGAGAGCCAGGCACCTGGATGCCAAAGGATTGGGGTGTCAGCGGCAATAGACTCAAGATCGCCCTGGAGTTTGAATTCACTGATGAGCAGTTATACGAAAGGGAAGAATTTTTAGGAAGCGCAGGTGATGCGAAAGTTTTCTCTGCCAAGGATAATAAGATGGTGTTGGGGCCTTCCATTACGGAAGGGACACAAGATATCAAAGTCAAAAGCGGTGGATGGCGAGTTTCCAAGGGTAAAGGTCCAAATGGGTCGGACCTTCTAAGATTCTATATAGAGATCGAGGAACAAGTTAGCCGAAAGAATGGCGATGTCTATTGCCCTGCTGGAAGAATTTATTGTAGTTGTGGATTCTTCAACATGAACAAAGGAAGTAATGGTCAAAAGGCTTTTTATAAGGAGAAATTGGATGCTTTAATTGTGCGGGCGGAAGCTCTTGACGTTGAAATTGCAGCTGCAGGATTCTTTGATAAGCTGAAAAAGAATGCAGAAATGATTCGGCTTAAAGTCGAGATGCAAGAGACTGCTGAACGTTTCCGTGGTGCCAGCGTGCTTGAACCATCGGCCTCACTATTGAAGTTTAGCCCATCTGGAGAGGTCGGATTGACAAAGGAAGGAGGAGTTGTTTGCAAGGTGGTCAAAGGAGTATCTATCGAATATCATATTCTGGGTAGATTCTATATTCAAGCCTGTAAATAAATTAAAATTAAAAACATATGAATTCGATTTGTTTGGCACCAAGTTACAACAGAATGAAGAATGAATACCAATTAATTCGTGGTCGGTGTTCTAGAGTACAGTTATGGAAGAGTAATGTTACTGGTGCTTATTTTGTACAATGGATGCAATCCTTTTACTGGTTGCGATCCCAACGAGTATCGGACTTTGGAGTGTGATTAACTCAGGAAACGAAGGTTCCTCCTACCTCATGAGATCTGATAATATGAGATTCTCAGACTCATCTGACCTTGTGCAGGTACCATTATGTGTCATCCCTGAAACTGCGTTCGTGAACTGAAGAGGATGCCAATTCATCAAACCCGCTCAAATCCTCTGTACTACTGGCACCATCTGGAATAACCACGTGTTGGTTCGCGGTAGAAAAGGATCGCATAGCAAGCTGGATAGAAGCTTTGAATCCCAATTCGTCAACCTCATTCACGTTTCCTCCACTACTTACCGCTGAATCACGGTATAAGGAGTGACTTTCTCTCGGAACATTCTCCAACACAAATGACAAACCTTCATCAACTCTTTCGCGATCAGCAGAGTCGATCTCATTCAAAGGTGACGCGTTGCTGACATCATAACTCAAATATTCTTCCTTGTTTTCGTTGAGTATTGATACTTCCAGCACCCCTCTGTCTACCTCGTCGATTTGGATCAACGAGATCCTGGATATCATCACTGGTTCTGCTAACTTTCCTGTGAATAAGAGCCGAAGAACTTCACTGAATAAAAATTCAGGGTTGCTTCGGCGAACGTTATCCACCTTGTAGTAAACGAAGATAGCAAAATTGAAGAATCCTTGCAACGGTGTGAATACAAGTTCCAAGTAGTTCGGCCAGTGGCTGTCTTTGCCAAGAGAACTATAAATAATTTGAATGATGGGAGATATCAACGTCAAAACAAAAGCTAATACGTAGACTAGAGCTTGCCTAAGCACGGCTTTTGTGCTTTCGTGACTTTTTCTAATTCTCTCGAAGGGAAATGGTTTGACGTGTGGCAAATTTCTTTGTTGAGCGAATGCAAGTTGCGCTTTCGACAGCATTTCGAGGTCCTTAGATGTCCTGATGACACGTATAGACACCATTGAGAGAGTTGTGACGATGGTGAAGATGAGAAGTACTAGAGTTACGATCATAGTTGTTTCGACTGTTTGAAAAAAATCGGAAGTACCCCGTGCACAATCTGCATCTGGATTCTGCAAGTCACAACCATATGGTGTTGGAGAGCACCAAGCTTCCCAGTGGTTCGGGTTGTAATTTCCATGAAGCAGAGGTATGATCGACAAAAATAGTCCAATTGAGAAAGGAACCAAATGCAGGAAGGGCTCGACGTATTTGTGGATGTGTTTTTCCTTCATTTGGAAGGCGATCGCAAACGCATAGTATACGCATAGCGCAGCATTATAGGTAAACATCGCAGTGTACCCAAAAATGAAAAAGAAACCCTGGAGATCGCATGTTTGGGTGTTTCCAAGTTTCGATCCTGACCAATGCTCGTATGGGATTGAGAATTCATCGCCGTTGCCCACGTCTGGAAGATATTTTGGCATAGGAAGAGTGGTGAGAGCCATTGCGATGGATCCTAAGATGTCGACAACACTCATACCGAACATGATACGGTGATAAATAGTCGAGAGCTTCTTTTCAGATTTCAAAATCAAGTAGATGATAAGGAACGATGAAATAGTCGAAAGCCCTCCAGTGATCCTTGGAGTCACTGCTGCGAAGGATGTTGTATATGGTGTATGATTTAATACAAGTTGTGATGGTGATGCTGATCCTGCTGGTGATGGTGAGGATGATGACGCCATTTCTTTCTAGGTTCTCAATTTGTCAAGCTTATCTGTTCAGGCAGGCAGTCAATCAAAGCACTTCCGATCACTTGGATTGTGGCTGCGCGATTAGTTTAGCCTGATTTGGTACTTCGTACTGGTTGCACCTCCTTCACTTTACTTCTTTGGGATTTTGTACGATGAAGATGATGCTGTTAATAGTACCAATTAGGGTTACCTTTTGGTGGGTTCCAAGAGGCCTGTTCCAAGAAGATACAATGTCTGTCGTCTACTACATAGCAGGGAGATGTCGTATAACGATGGTATGGTTGTTGTGTCTTATGTCATTTGAAGCCAAAGTTTATAAATTCAAGTCTTGTATGTAGAGTCTTCTTGTACCTTCTTGTAAATACCTTCTTGCTTCTTCTTGTAACCAAATAGAACAGAATAGAACCAAATATTTGTTTGGACTGCGCCGTTATTCGCTGGTATTAATTCTACATGCGTGACATGGCGTGACATTTGACATTTGGCTTGTTGACAACATTGACATTTTATGGGGAACGATTTGGCTGGCTTTCTGGCTGTTTGGCAGATTTTGGCAGCTAGCCAAATCTCTCCACTACGACCACCAAAATAATAGAGCTAAATAAAAGCAGTATAATGTTCCAAACTAATATTTCATGACTACTCACAAAACGGCAATTTTTAATCATTGTCAAGTGAACTGTAATCTACTGTAATATATGCACTATTGATAGTCGTTCCAGCGCAAATTGCTTATTTTTGCTGCGTTCTCTTTCAGAAGGTTTCGAAGTTTCCTCTTTTCGATCTATACTAGCAGTGCTATATAGCATGGAACGTATGATGTAATAGTTATAATCAGAAAAGTAGCACCCTATAACTAATTATGTCTCTCTGTTTGTTGAAGGAGGATAGAGGACATGTCATAAATTTTAAAAATCAAATTCTGCTCGTCCAACAGATTTCAAACGACTTGCTGCTATGTGAGCCAATCCAAAATGGTATTGTTGATGCCGGTCGCGATGATGACGATTACTATACTTGGAAATAAATTGGTAGATGAGATGAATCGAATTCTTGATAAAATGATCGTATTACTATTTTTATGAAAGTATAACAAGATTCTCCGAATTTAGATTGCATGTTCATGTTCTTTGTTCCCATTATTTAAGAAGGGCTTCAATCAACAGTAGTATTGTCTCGAATATTGTGCTTGGTGCTGCGATGTTCAATAAGAAATCTAGAAATATGACAGTGGCAATAGATAGGTACCAAATAAAATATTTCAGTGCTTTTTAGTTTTGAACTCGCACGACCCGCGGAAAGTTCTGTTAAAACCAATCAAGTGAAAACTAAACGTGGAAACGGGGAGGATAGATAGGTATTTAACAACAGCTATTCAGATCTTCTTATTCTTGCAAAGAGGAGGTGCGCCGCTCTACTACGACCACTACCTAGTAGGACCAGTGGAGGAAAGAGAAGGTAATATCTACGTGAATTACAATTTGGACATAAGAGAACAGAAGAGCACGAAGGAAAGTAAGTTGCAGGTACTGACCACGTTAGAGACACCTCTACCAAGCCTTTGTGAGATTCACACTTACGGATTTATCACTAGTTCTACTACACCTATTGACCACCAGCAACAGTTTTATCCAGACGAAATACATCAGCACAGACCCTGACTCTGCCTGACTTAATCATTGCAAAAGAAAAATATGGTGAAAGATGATGATTTCTCCTATGCGAACCTCCGAAACATGTGGTCTCAAAGGGATAAAGAAGCAAACCCTCTTAAAGTAGGCCCTCCGACCTCAACGATTCCTTTGCAGTTTGCTCCCGCACGGTCTCCAGTTCGGAAAAGTTTCAATCAGGGTCATAATGTTACAAATGGAAGCAGGCAGTGGAGAAACAGAGAAATAGAAAATTTTCGTCCAATTCCTGCCAAGAGCAATCAGATGAAAAGACTTGAATTGAAGATGCAATCTAAAGAATCTAGCAATTTTGTTGCCCACCTTGCAGAGGAGACAGAGTTGTCAAATCAGGGTAATTTAGAGGAGCCTTGTAAACTAGGTATGCATGCTGCGGATGACAAGTACACAGATCATGTCTTTGTTGACACCAACTCGGATGAAGAGAATATTCAGCCAATACAACTTTGGGCTCACGATGACGAGAGTGATGGACCAGATAAGGATGAATACAATGACGTTGAAAAAGTTAACCATGCTCAAGATGTTGACACCCACGAATCAGTGCAGGAATCAGAACCAGCGACTCAATATTTCAATGATTCATATGAGCACGAATCATTGGAAGATGAGGAGCAACTAGAACAAGAACAAGCACCAAGACCAACAACTCGATATACTGACTCGCATGATACATCACAAGACATGGAAGTTGATGAAATGGTAGCCGCATTTAGAACCATTCCATCGTCCAATACATGGAAGGTAAATCAACCTCAGGATCCCTATGATAATTTTGATCCCTATGACAATTTTGACTCGGCAAGTGCTGTTGACTCGGAAATCACTGTGAAAATGGAGAATACAATGAATCAAGCAATGCAAAAAATGAGAGAATATCAGCAAGGCCCTGATTTGGCAGAAGCATTTGAAGCAGGCAGTGCCATCCCAGATAGCGCCTTTCAGACTATGGCTGCGAGGTTGACAAGTAACATCACGGGTTCGCAGTACGGAAAGAACATCAGCTCAAGCGTAAAGATAGATACCGCAAAAGGTAATTTGATGATGGAACCGACAAGTGTTGCGTCACCGATGCGAAGCATTTCCGAATTAGAAAGGGGAAATTCCAATGATATTAATGATTATGGTTCTTTTTTCAATCGCACAAAACGAGCTGCATACACTGGATCGCCTGTAGCGGAGTCTGACATTTTCGATGGATTGAGTGATATTGGATCGTCTTTACCTGTTTTTGGCCATCATATCTTTCCCTTGGCAGAAAAAGAAGAAGTCATACAAAGCCCGGAGAAGGATTGTAAATATACTACCGAAATCAACCTCAATAAGGGATGGTCTGACATACCCTTTGACGAGGATTGGGTTCCAGAACGGAGTGAAGAGGCAAAGCGAAAACTTTCAGAAAATCTAGCTGCCTTTGCAAAGACGTCCCCTAAGAAAGACAATTTATTGATAGAGAACAAACTGAAGTTGAAAATTCCATCACCTAAAGGCAGAAAGGAGACGTTAGAATTCCCTGATCCTTTAGATCCTGTTTTTGAAGATAGTGAAGAAAGCAATGCTAGTTCGGAAGATGAAACAAGTTCACCCTATACTTCTTCTGTAGGAATTGCACGCGTCAACCAGAATATTACACCAAGCGATAGTGAACAGATCATGAAGGATCTATCGCAGCATTTCGAACTCTTAACGAACGCTCCAAAGAAGTCACCGTTGAAAACCAAGATGAATATGAACAGCGCAAATCTCGTGCCTAACATAAAAGATGATGAGGATTTGTTTAATCAAGACATCAAGTATGCTGACACGCATGACGAGGCTGCTGATATTTTTGCCAGCGTAACGTGGATTCCATCAATGCTCCGATTATACAAACGAAATTCTGCCGCTGACTCTAGTAGCAAAAGCGCAAAAAGTTATCAACCTCATTCGTCACCAAGCAGTGTTCTCAGCCTTAACAATAAAAGTGCTGTCACTCCCTACGATTGCATGTTGAATGGATCTAAATGTATCCTGTTGCAGTATAATCAAGAATATGGCGGCACAATCAAGGATCCTTCGTCCATTATTCAACGAATGGAAGTAAAGGTTGACAAACACGTTATTCATAAATTGCAATCTTTCGTTGACGAAAGTAATGGTGCAAAAGGGAATAGTGCGCAGAGAAGAAAGAAGGATATTTTTGATAAAGCTATTGAAGTTCACCATACGGCCTTGTTGCTCCTGGTAAATAAGAATGTGGAAGAAATCAAAGAAGTGTATGAGACATTTTTTGAATGCTACTCAACACGAGAATTTGTAATTGACGATGAAAGACAGGAAAAACTTATTATTGCAATCTTTCTTTTCAACATGGGCATGACCTATCTGATGACAAATGAATTTGAACTGGCGATGGACTTCTTGAAAGAGGGGCTTTCAACATTGATAGATGAGGATGCTTCAAGCCATGAAATTGCGGTAAGTTGCGCAATGAAATTATGTCTATCTCAACATCAATGTCACGCACAGTTTGTCTAATTTTTCAAATATTTTAGATCATAATCAATGGGGTAGGTATCGCAAGATTCGCTTCTGGGGAATTTGAAAAAGCTTTGACAGAATTTGCAGATTCTCTTGCACTATGGCAAGATTTAAAAGAGACTTCGTGTATAATTAGAACGCTCAACAACATTGGCAGCACTTACTTTGCTCTTGATGAGCTTGACTCTGCTTTAAATGCTTTTGACGAAGCCCTGGAAATGCATAGGGCTTATCTAGTGGAGTCATTTGGGCCGAGAACAAAGTATAAACAAAGAAGTAAAGAGCTAGAAGATGCTCTGGAGGGTGTTTCAGATACACTGTGCAATATTGCCTTTGTATATAGCGCAACGGGATCTACAGCAGCAGCAAAGTTTTATCTCGAGGAAGCTCTTAGAATACAGAAAACTCTCGACAATGACGCGCAAGTGGAAGAGATCAACAATATTTTGTATCGTCTCGGACCTGTCGAGGATACTTGTGAAATTTAATTAAATGATAATATATAGGAATCTAATATAACTGTAAATAATAGCGTATCTCACTGATTACAAAATGCTTATCTTTCGACTCGGGATGCAGTGTCATCAATATGCACAGGATGCTCTCTAATTCTAGAAATTTCGCTTCAAATGTTTAAGTTGGAATACAAGATTTCAGCATGTTACGCTCTGACTTGGGACAAGACCAATATTTCGACCTTGGATTCGTAGTTAAACTTTGCCCACAGTCTTGATGGCATACACAGAACGTTTGATTCCTCCTCGTCAAACTTTCCATCAGACATTTCGAGTTGGGACATGTCCAGTTTCACCGATATGTAACATGTCTCCTTCTTTCACTTTGGAGAAACAAAGAATAGCAATGCCTAAGAGGACTGTTTCAAGATACTTTAGTACGAATATGCCTATTTGCCACTCAATTGGATTAAAAGCTAGCCACCACACGAGCTAGCTAGCTACGAACCTAAGTAGCTTAGTGCTTAGTGGTAACACGCATTTTTTGTGAATGTTCTCAAAATGGAAGCGCCAAAATAAGTGTACATGAAATATACCGACAGGACATGGTAATGAAGCATCTTTTGTTGTGTCATGATGATGTCAGCAACAAGACATGGTAATGAAATTGCCTGTGCGCATCTGTCATAATGATGTCATCTCCGGCATGAACAACAGACAGAGCGGAGCGATCTGTGATATATCTACCCACGTATCTCTACGTCACTGTGAAGTGTGAAGTGAACATTTTGTCTCCGCAATTTCTTTCTTCATTTCTCAAAAAAGAAGCTACTTTGTTGCTGCGTTGCCATTATTTTGTATAACGAAATATAGTACTCCAATCATGGTCGATAAAGGAAACGGCAATAGAGATGACAGGCCTGAAAGCGCAAAGAAGTCCAAGATTGGAAGTGAAGGTACGGTAGGTGGTGCTGGCAAATTGTCTGGAAATATGTCTAACGGTCGCATAAAAGCAGTTACCTTCTCTGACCGAATGCTGATGCTGGGATGATATTCCGGAAGTTTATGTGACAATGTTCTGTCCTTTTTTGACGCTTTTTCACGGCGCTCAGAAGAAAGAATCGGCCGCACACCGCAATCTCTCATTTTTCTTATCATTCTCATTTTTTACCACTGTCTTCCACCATCATGAACTGCTTCTGCTTATCATCTTCCATTTCCCCAATGTATGAAGACACCAATGTCACTGACAAGATTAAGGAGAGTTTTCCTGGTGCACTCAAAAGTCTTGACTTGACCTCTCATATTAAGGCAGTACTTAATAAGCATGGATATGTGGATGGAAAGACACTTGTCGCTACTGCCCTATGTTGCGATGAAGTGAACAGAGAACTTGAACAGGACATTACCTCAATCTACAACTCTAACTTCACCATGGGTGGACTTGCAGGATTTGCTTTTGGAGGTGTGACGAGCTTCGGTGCTATGGCCCATCACATCCCTGACGATGGATCTTGTCTTGTGGTATACGGTCCTCATGTTGGTGTTGATAAGGACGGACTAGTTGGCAAGGTCAATCGTAGAGGTCGGTACGCCGGTAGTGGTGCTTGCTGTGGGAGTGCTGCTGCGGCAGCAGGATACTGTAAATCTGTTCAAGCCGGAGCCACACCTAATCCTTCCCCAGTAGATGCACTTGATGCTCAGCAGACTTTTGTAGGAAATATGCTTCTCCCTCAGGCAGATAGAATTTCATCCTCTTCCGACCCAAGTGTTGAACTTCCTCTTGCTCTTTTTGACGTACAAGATGAGCTCATGAAGAAGATTATTGGAAAGGCGTGTGGTGAAGTTGCAGGAGAAGGGAAGATTGCTATCCTTGGAGGCATCCAGATCAATACTCCTACTGGAACAAGCGAGTACTTCCTTCCAAAGATATTTGAGATTAGAGACAACACAGGGAAAGTAGAAGTTGATCTTATGGCTTCTTTTCCTTAAGACCCCTGGTGCTTGGTGCTGGAAGTTTTTGGTCTATGTTCTTAAATATATAAAAGGTATTTGTAAGTTTGACCCGATACAATCATGTAATGACGGCACTTATTTATTTTAGGTCCATCTGATCTCTTGTTGACCATGCCGCTGAAAATAAATGTTAGTTTTATTACTATGTAGGCGTCGATGATGCTGTTACTGGTACCATGTATATTACCTTTATTCTTATAAGCTGGTCGTCAGATCAGCAGTAAGGTTGCTTGCTGATCTTGGGAGAGTCCAATGCCACACAGTTCACAACATGAAACGGCAGCGGGAAAGTGTTTTCATTGCATTCGAAGCTATTTATGTACTACTTGGTTACCTTTTGTGAGTGTCCTAGTAAATAGTAATTGTTTCACACTGCTTTCACTCTGCATAGTTTGCAAATTCGATCGAATTTTCATGAACGCTTAGTGAGTAATTCCTCAGTAAGGATATCATTCTAATTCATTCTCTACGCTTTCTTTTTTAGAATAATGGGTTCAAGAAGTAACGAATTGAGATTGGATTGGGAATGACGTCATCCAAGTCTTACAGTCCTTTTACAATTTTTTAATTATTGTGTTATTTTGAAGGGGCATCATATTTCACCCCCCTTACAACTTACTACATTCTGCTTTTCGCATATCGACTTTTGTCCCTTGCCTCCTACCATCCCGACGAAACTGTATTGGAAGATAGTTATTCACAGCAGCTACCATGAAGGCAAGTTTGAACGTCGTTGTCAAGAATAACATTGTGGGAACATCAATGTATTGTATGAAGTGAATGCAGCGTCCTTTGATTTAATGAAGAGAGTGAACGAGAGCTGATGATGCCAACGAAAGTACAAAGATCACGATATGATAGAAGATTGAAGATTACATGAGAGCTGCGTGGTGATACCAAAAGACATGAAACAAATAATTGAAAGACAATGAAACACATGCGTGTCTTCAAAATCAAGAGGATCCATTCTGGGGAACATATGCCGATGGACAGCAACAAGAATCTATCGAGACGTAGTAATTGATTCCAAACCAAACTGCGATGCATAAACCAAGTCGCTCTCCACTCCATTATCATCATTAAACAAAGGACAAGAAATTCACCTCATCATTATGAATGAGTAATCCACTGTTGTTGGCGCTGCAGGAATGAAAATCAATGATAATTCCATTCAACATTACCAGACATAATTTCTCACATATACTTTTTCTCCTCTCGTGATTCCACAGATCAATATTGCAGCACCCACCACTGGCCTTCAAAAGGTTGTAGAAATTGATGATGAGGCTAAGCTTCAGAACCTTTACGAGAAGAGAATGTCTCAGGAGGTTGATGGAACCACTCTCGGAGAGGAGTATGCTGGATACATCTTCCGTATCTCAGGAGGAAATGACAAGCAGGGATTCCCCATGCGTCAAGGTATCCTTACCAACACTCGTGTACGCCTTCTCATGAAGAAGGGACACAAGTGTTACCGTCAGCGCCGTACCGGAGAGCGTAAGCGCAAATCTGTACGTGGATGTATTGTTGGACAGGATATTTCTGTTCTCAATCTTGTTGTTACCAAGATGGGAGAGACCGCTATCCCTGGACTAACTGATGACTCCGTACCCCGTCGTCTCGGTCCCAAGCGTGCAAACAACATCCGTAAGCTTTTCAACCTTTCCAAGGATGATGATGTCCGCGATTACGTAATTGCTCGTGAATTCACCAGTAAGAAGGGAATTCAGCAGCGCAAGGCACCCAAGATTCAGCGTCTCATCACCCCTCTTACCCTTCAGCGCAAACGCGCTCGCAAGGCGGAGAAGATGAACTCTGTTCTTAGAAACAAGGAGGAGGCTGCTTCTTACAAGAAGCTTGTCGCACAGAGACTTTCCGAGCAGAAGGAGGCAAGGAGGTCTTTGATCTCCAAGAGGAGATCCACCCGTAAGAGCCAGAAGGTTGCTGCTTAAAAGGTGTAATAAACAAACAAAATAAACTAGTCAATTTGCTGAAAATTTAGTTATATTAAACATCTTTGCGGGATCGCAACTACCTTCTTGTTGATTTAATCATGATGGCATTATAATATGCTAACCTTAAGGAAAAGTAGGTCAAGACAAAAATGAACGAAGGGTCAGTTTTAAGTTTTACATTCAACCACATCAATATGAATCATAGTAAAGAGCTCTTCGCATCATGCCAGTTTGACTCTGAGCAATCCAGATAATTAAATGTTTTCTTCTTGTTCATACTAATAAATGTTAACATCTTATTCTGTGTAACAGAATCAACATCAGACCATGTACCTCTCTAGAAGCGTAAACGAGACTCTTAGGATATTACAGCATGAGAAATCAAGGCTTGACTAAGACAAGCTGTCTGTCATCCGTCATAAACTGCAAAAGCGAGATTGGCAGGAGGCTGCAGGAGGCTAGAAATGAAATGAACTCGACTTTTTTCAGATAATGGCAAACGACAGTCGTTATCCTGTTCGATAGCAGTCGCAACGGGATCAGAGGTACGACGTCGAACCGCTGCAGTGTGAAATATGCCAGCGAATAGTACAAAAGCAAAAAACGCGCTGTGGATGTGACCTCATCATCAAAATGTGGATCATTTTGAAAGAAGGAGGAAAGGAATGAAGGAATAAATATAAGAAGTAGCAGTCTAGAGGCATTCTTTTCCTCGGCACATTTTACTTTTGTAATGGGGGTCTAGCCAGAGGAGTAGAATTCTAATTTTTGATCACCATTTTTAGCATCTACTTGATCACTTTTGAGCCTAGCTTGATACCGCTGATAATTTTGCATAACATACATGACATTATCACCAACACCACGAGTACAAAATAAAAAATAATCTTGGTTCCGAAAATGTGTCCTAAATCTGCACGGTATTCATTGTCACTAATTTGTTCTTGATTGTTCTTGATTGTTCTTTCTGAATCTCGTCCAAATGTCGTTGAATTGGCAGTGGGCGTTCAGTAATAATACTAAGATAGTAATAATAAACAAAGATTTGAGATTTATGAGGATTGATTCATGTCGCCAAACAAAGCGGCTTTAAGTGCAACATTTCATTTAACTGCAGGAGGAAGAGGCAGGCAGGAGCAGGCAGGGCGGGCAGGCAGGTATGCGTCAAAAATCAAGAGCTCGCAGCAGCATAGCATGCATAAGCACAAAAACTTTTGGTAATATACAATTGAAGGCTCAATATTTTATCGTTTCAATATGAGTGCACGTATCGAAGACGCCTATTTGTATCTGCATCAGGTCAAAACAGTGTTTAAGGATCGACCTCAGATCTACGATGATTTCCTGCACATCATGAAGACCTT
>Ga0136553_1000522_pt1 | contig 13162 bp, 10 predicted proteins | sample AntRauTorckE5430_FD_101384 | JGI IMG/M metagenome (GOLD analysis project Ga0136553, IMG submission 101384) | Saline lake microbial communities from Rauer Islands, Antarctica - Metagenome Torckler E5 #430 | ecosystem: Environmental > Aquatic > Non-marine Saline and Alkaline > Saline | place... | reverse complement strand
GTGTTGCCACTTGCGTCGGTGATGGTGACGGCGTCCGTTACGGGAGCTGGCGTACTGGCAATCGCCTGGCAGTCAAAGCCGGAAAAGAGGGACATGGTATCCACCACGCTGCAGTTGTCTGATACGACGTCGAGTACGGATTCAAAGTCAATTGACGCACTTCCGTTTATGTCTAGGTAAAGGGTGGTATCGCGGCAGGTAATTACCGGAGGGAAAGTATCCCGCACGGTAATCACCGGAGAGCAGCTGGCGGTGTTGCCACTTGCGTCGGTGATGGTGACGGCGTCAATTACGGGAGCTGGCGTACCGGCAATCGCCTGGCAGTCAAAGCTAGAAACAAGAGACATAGTATCCGCCACGCTGCAGTTGTCTGATGCGATGTCGAGTACGGACTCAAAGTCAATTGACGCGAATCCGTTTATGTCGAGGTAAAGGGTGGTGTCGCGGCAGGTAACAACTGGGGGCGTGGCATCTGATTTTGCGTCAAGATCAAAACTAGCATCCTGGCAAGTCAGCATGGGCCTGATCGTATCGCGCACAGTAACCAGCACTGAACAAGTATCCACGTTGCCGGAATTGTCCAATACCGTCAGCCTGACGCGATTAGTGCCAACATTGCTACAGTCAAAGGTGTTGCGGTTAACGGAGAATTCAGCGATGCCACAGTTATCCGTGGACCCATTATCGGTCGCATTGGAATCGATGGTAGCTATGCCATTGTCGTCGAGGAATACCTCGATCTCTTGGCAGACGGCATCGGGGAGCGTAAAATCCCTATTGTTCAGCGTAAAGCGGCAGGTGTCCGAGGCATTACCCGCAGCGTCCGTCGCAACGAGTTTGATCTCAAACGCACCCACGCCCAGCATAGCCCCGGCAGCGGGGATTTGAAGCAAGGTTGGAGTGGAAGTCGTACAGTTATCCGTTACAGTGACGGACGTAGTGTAGTCCGGTGTAGAGACTATGCAGTTCGCTCCAACAGAAGCACTCACTGAGGTTACAGGGCAGCTACTGATGACCGGTGCTTCCGCGTCCGGACTGTTCGTGCAGTTGCAGTCAATATCCTGGGTATCCGTGGTACACGGGTCGCCGTCATCACAACTGTTAAGGCAACGCACATCCTGGGTGCCGGAGCCCGTGACCATGGCCATTTGGGCGCTACAGAAGCCAGAGCCCGCGTAGGGGCTGAAGGAAGAACTTGGCGGATTAGGTGAAGAAGCCTCGCTACTCGTGAAGAGCACGGCCATGCCCGGGTTGATTTCGCGTACCTCCCAGTTCATGGTGGTCGCATTGTAGAGCACTTCCAGACTCTGGACGGTATTCCGGTAGATGTTGCGTCCGGTAGCGTCGGTACCATCAAGAGTCAGCAAAATGGGGTCAGCGCCGAAGCAGGGAGACTCGATTAGGAATCCGTCGGGGGTATTCGGGTTAGCGTCGCAACCGTCGGGGATACCGTCGCTGTCCATATCAGCATTGTCATCAAAGCCGGGGCAGATGTCGTTGTCATCGCAGACCATATCGTTGTCCGAGTCTCCATTGAGCGCAGCGCAGGGGTCTCCGCCGGCCGTGGTTTGGGTGGCTGGGCCGGTAACGGTAAGAGGTGTCGTCCCAGCACAGAAGCTGGTTGCCGTCCAGGTAGCCGTATTACTGTCGGGCGGATTGGGGCTGAAGGTATTCGGTCCGGTCGTGAACAGAATATTGGTGGGGTTGCCTGCTTCAGAAATGACCCAGGCGCCGGAGGGAATATCGTAGCGAAGTACAGCACCATCAATGTTGCCCATGCCGTCGGCTATTTCCACGAACGCATTTCGTCCGCTTCCGTCTTGCCCAGCAATGTTAAATAAGCTATTGTTGCCGAAGCACTGGCTGTCGATAGTAACGTCTTGGGCATTAAGCCCGCCAAGCAAAAAGAACAGCAAACTTAACAAATAGTAAATCTTCTTCATGGGAATTACGATTGGAAACTTAGTAAAAATTGGTCGTTGTATATATTCTTTAAGGTCTTAACGGATCAGCCTTTTCGGGCGATGATGCCGCATTCGTTTTGGAGTTTCAGTACGTCACGGTCGCGTAGTTTATCGTTGGGTAGCACGAGGCATTGCCTCATTTCATCGGCGTGGGCGGGGGTGATGCCGTCCAGGCTACCAAGTTCGTTGGCTGAAACGCAAAGCGTTTGGAGTTTTAACAGGTGGCGGATTGGTTCCAGGCTGGTAATGGCGTTTCCCTGGGCGTATAGGTCGGTCAGTTCTTCGTTGCCATCAATGCCGACTAGGGAGGTCAGCCGGTTATTCTGGACAAACAGGCTTCGCAGGTTATGCAGCTTTGCCAGGTCAGTAAGGCCGGTTAGGGCCATCTCCGTAACGGAGAGGAAGGTCAACTTCGCCATTGAACGAACACCGGAAAGGTTGGTGAGCTCAAAGCTCAGGTTGGGATAAGCGGCCGTCGGTCCGGCAAGGCGAATATTCTCGGCATCCTGAAAGAGATAAAGCAAGTCATCGTCTCCCGGAACAAGCTGGGTATCACCAAGCTGTAACACACCTTCATTGAAAGCACGTTGCCACTGCGCCTCCAGCCCGCTCCACCATTGGTGGGCGAGCTGGAGGACTTCATGCGTATTTGTGGTAGCGACGCTCAATGGTGCAGATTTAACTCCGTGAAGGAAAGATCCCCTGAAGCGCAATAAGGAAAGTGATCACCAGGTAAGGCTGCATATTGTTGTGAGCCTGACCTCCACCTGAGTTTGCAACCCCGTTGAGGGTAGCGGCAGGGCTTGCCGGAGGGGTAGCCGTAAAGATGGTTTCCCCCAAAGAATTAGCGGCGAGAAAAGCACCACTACCCTGGCCTAAAGTACCGGCACCCGCACCGAGTAGTAATTGTACGTTGGACGGGGAAACCTCGGTGCTGTTAAGCGTCACACTTTCCTGCCCACTACGCTCGCCGAGCCGACGAGAAGCTAGGCCAGGGCCCTGACCTTCGTGTATCGGTACGCGACCACGCAGGTCCGGCAAAGCGAAAGTGGTACGGCCATCGCCACCGTACGTGGTTCCCAGTAGGGAGAAAAGTGCCGTATTTTGGGAGATAGGCAGAAGCTGACCGTCGCACTTAGCGAAGCCACGAATCGCGAAGTTCCAGCCTCCCATGATGATTTGTCCGATAAAAGGTTCCATACGTAAGCTATAATTTATGGGTTAAAGCGGAGCAAAAAAGCTCGGCTCCTCAAAGTGATGGCGATCAATTTTTAGCTAAGCAAACGGGCAAAAAACCGGTCGCCAGATTGCCGTAATTCGCAGCGCTCACCGGTAAGAGAGCGAAAGCGTAGCGTGGTAGGGTCGGAATATTCTATGAAGGCCACGGTGGCCAGGCGGGCCTTGAGCTCAGCCGGGCCGGGATAATCAGACAGCGTCTGTTTAAAGGCCGCAAGCATCTCGGTATGCTTGGCACCGAGGATGACCGAAGGCATTGACATGGCAGCAATACCCACCGGTACCGACAGGCTAGCCAGAACGAAGGAAGCACTCGTCAGGAAATTACGTCTTTTCATTAAGGTAGGAGGTTACAACAAAAAGGCAAAATCTTAAACCGTCAGGTAATAATTCTACCGCAAGGTAGCTGTTTTGTTACAAATAATCATCAGCGTAACTTTTTTTTGAAGCTAAACAGGTATTTATACCTACTTAATACTTAAACCAGCGTAAGACTAAAGACCTTCTATCCTTAGAACAGATAGCACAAAAGGGACACGAGCATCAAGCCGCCCGGCCCCAGACCAGCAACAACTTTCACCAATCACTTGCGGACACTACCCGGCCAGGATTAACAAAACCAGACCAGTTGTCATTAAGCCCTCACGACAAAAGAACTATCCGCCTAAGGCCCTATATTACGCCAGTGCAGCTAAAACTATTGATTCACCTCATTCCTCTTTTTTTCGCCGTTCATCCCCTGCGCATGGCGGGATGCCTGCTGCTGATTGGGTTGACAGTCGGGCCTGTATCCGGGCAAAAGTCGGATCTCAAAATACTGGGCAATTACCGACAAATAGCGCTGCCTTTCGAGCTGGAGAATGACTTCATCGTCATTAACGTCACACTCAACAACGTGCTCCCGCTACGCTTCATCATCGACACCGGAGCCGAAAACACGGTGTTGCTGGAGAAAGACATGGCGGATGGGCTGAAGGTCAGCTACCGCCGCTCCTTCTCCGTCCGTGGTGCCGATGCCACCAGGGAACTGACCGCCCACCTCGCCACCGGCATTGACCTCCGCCTGGCCGATCGACTGCTGGCCCGGAACCGCTCCATGCTGGTCCTCGAAGAAAATTATTTCGACTTCGAACGCATCACCGGCACCAAAATACATGGCATCCTTGGTGGAGACTTTCTGATGCGTTTCGTTTGCGAGTTCGACTTTAAGCGGCGGGTACTCATTCTCCACGAACCCAACAAGTACAAGCCCTCCCGCCGTCACGTCGTAGTTCCTGCCAGCTATATCCGCAATCGCGCTTACCTCGAGCTGCCCGTAGGCGTAAGCCAGCAGGAACCCACCACCCGCCGCCTGCTACTCGACTCCGGTGCCGGGCTCAGTCTGCTACTGAATACGTACGGTGATTCTACCTCCTTTGACCTGCCGGAACAGAGCCTGCCCGCCTACATCGCCACCGGGCTCGGTGGCAACCTGGAAGGAAGCGTTGGCCGCTCCCGCAGAATCGACCTGGGCGGCAAACAACTGCGCGACGTTGTCACCTACTTTCAGCCCCTGGATACGGTGGGCATGGACTTTCTCAACGGCCGGGAAGGCATCATCGGAAATCGCATCCTAAAACGCTTCAACGTCGTGCTTGATTATACCCACCGAATCGTTTACTTCAAGCCGGAAGGCCGGGCATGGAAAGCAAAATTCAACTACGATCGCTCCGGCATTTCCGTCATCGCCGGAGGACCCAATTTACGCACCTTCACCGTAGCCAGCATCGTACCGGAAAGTCCTGCCTACCGCGCTGGCCTACGCATCGGTGACCGCATCGTTGGCTTCAACGGAAAATCCGTAGGCTTCATGTCACTCAACGGCATCATCACCCGCCTGGAAGGGAAAGTCGGTCGGAAAATCAAGATTCGCTACCGGCGAAACAAGGAATACTTCGTGACCAAATTCCGCCTGGAAGACCTTATCTAACGCACAAAGGCTGGGACTTTGGTCTTATCTAAACCACTGTCCCAAGTGTCGCCACCTGAAAAACCCGAGCCGCCAGTGATGGCGACCCGGGCAAATCCGTGGTCCGCAAAAAGCGCGGAACCTGAGCTGATTTAACCTTCTTTACCAGCTTGCAGCTAAGGAAGTCTAGACCGCTCGGAAAACATACGCAGTAGGGTCAAATTTCAGCTTATTTAGTTGCAGGTTTCTGACCTGAGGTGCGTGACGGGGAAACGGCAACTTGTAACCGCTTACTGACCAACTGGCTTAACCGTCTTCACAATCCGCGCAGCGACCTTGTAAGGGTCGGCGGCGGAGTTTGGCCGACGGTCTTCCAGCCAGCCTTTCCAGCCCCGGTCGACCGTAGCGATCGGGATTCGGATGGAGGCACCGCGGTCGGAGATGCCGAAGCTGAACTCATGGATGCTCTGCGTTTCGTGCAGGCCGGTGAGGCGCAGCTCGTTGTGAGGTCCGTAGACGGCGATGTGCTCCTTCACCAGCGGGCGGAAGGCCTCACACACCTTATCATAATCTTCTTTCTTGCCGCTTTCACGGAGGAAGGAGTTGGAGAAGTTGGCGTGCATGCCGGAACCATTCCAGTCGCCCTTGAGCGGCTTGCAATGGTACTCGATGGCGATGCCATACTGCTCGGCGACGCGTTCCAGCAGGAAGCGACCGAGCCAGATCTGGTCACCCGCTTCCCTGGCCCCCTTGGCGAAGGTCTGGAATTCCCACTGCCCGGGGGCGACTTCGCAGTTGATACCTTCCACCGTCAGACCGGCGTCGAGGCAGACATCGAGGTGCTCTTCCACGATCTCACGGCCGTAAGCGTTTTTAGCCCCTACCGAGCAGTAGTACTGGCCCTGGGGAGCAGGGTCGGTACCGTCGGCAGGGAAGCCAAGGGGCAGGTTCGTTTCCGGATCCCAGAGGAAGTATTCCTGCTCGAAGCCGAACCAGAAATCCTGGTCTTCGTCGTCGATGGTGGCGCGGGCGTTGGACACGTGAGGCGTACCGTCGGCGTTCATGACCTCGGTCATAACGATGAAGCCGTTCTTCCGTTGGGGATCCTTGATGATCGCCACCGGCTTGAGCAGACAATCGCTGCTGCCACCTTTGGCCTGTTCGGTGGAGGAACCGTCGAAAGACCACATCGGGCAGTCTTCGAGTTTGCCGCTGAAATCAGCGATGACCTGGGTTTTGCAGCGCAGGGACTGCATCGGCTCGTATCCGTCGAGCCAGACGTACTGTAGCTTATTTTTGATAGCCATAAGTAGTAAAAAGTTTTTCTGTTGGTTAAATCAGAAGGTTATGAAAAATGGGGCGCGACCGCTGGTGCAAAGTAAAGGAGAAGGGAGCAAAGGAGAAAGGGCCGTCGTTGTGGCTCCCCCACCCTGCTTTTTCTCGTCTTTTCCTCGCACCCTTCGACAGGCGCATCACATCACCCGCGTTCGCGCCATATTATTGTTGTTTTAGAAGCTATAAATACCAGCCAGCAGGAAAGCAATGACGGAGTCGTCATCTTCCCCAAAACCGTGGAAGTTGTTACTCCCACTGTCAAAGCGAATTTCTGGTACGATCCGCATATCTCCAATCTTGAAATTCCCGCTTGCCGTTAGGGCAAACACGCTCGATTGATCCGTCTGATCACCCTCGGCAGCCGTGTTGGCGAAGTATTCTGCCCGCAGGGAAACATCCGTGCTTTCACCAGCCGTAACCGTAGCGTAAAGCGCCGTACCGAAGAAGCCGCCTGCCGCATTTCCATCAACGCTGGTGGCGTAGTTGCTGGCGTTCAGGCCTAGCATGAAGGACTCACTAATCTGGTAAGTTGCGGTTAGGTCGACCTGAAATTCGTTCGTATCCTCCTCGTCCGTAAGGCCTTCGTTATCCTTGCCAGCGATCGCGTTGAGGTACACTCCAAGCGCATCATTGGCGTAGCTGAGCTGGCCGCCAAAGTGCTTGCCTCCAACAAGGTCGAACTTGGAGTCCGTATCGTTGAACACCCCCACCATGGCACCGAAGCCTTCGGCGATGACGAAGTCAACTTTAGCACCCGTATGGTAAAAAGGGCCATTACTGAATAAGTGGCTCATGGAGTAATTCATATTGGCCGGGGCGTCAATCACCTCGTAACCGACAAAGGTTCCGAAATTTCCGAGCGTGAAAGTGACGGCGTCAGACGGAGAGTAGGTCACGAAAAGTTGTTGCACGGTAGAGGCGAAGTTGAGCCCACCAATACCAAGGTTACTATCGCTGTTGGCACCTACCGCACGGGGGCCAAAGCCAACCTGACCGACGAAGCTGACTTTGCCTACCGTCTTTTCCGCTAACAGGTTGACGTTTCCGATGCCAAAGGTGTTCGTCAAATCAGTGAATGAGCTGGCAAACGGCAGGTAGAATTTATCATCTCCCACATCAATGCTGCTCAGGTTACCCTGGTAGTAAGCATCAACGTAGCCCGTCAGACTAAAGGAAGGGACTTCTTCCTCCTTCTCCTCCGCAACCGGAGCAGCCAGGAGGTCGATAGAGGTAAGCTCCATCGCATCCTGGGCGAAGAGGTTAAAAGAAGTAAGCAGCAGGGCTGCGAGGGTGAATTGAAAAATGGTTTTCATGCTAAAGTGTGAATGGTCCGTAAAGGAAAAGTGAGTGAAATTGGATTATTTCCGGACACGGACCAAGCCTGCAGTCATTGGGTAAAATCGAATTACCGTATTACCTTTGATGCAGTACCACCACGAAGTAGTGATATAAAGATCCTTAGTTGGGGCGGCTAGTCCGTTTCCGGCGGGCCCGTTAGCGTTACAGCGCTTTCGGGCCTTTTTCGTTAGACTGTTGGTTCGTTAGTCTGTTAAGTCGTTAGACTGTTAGTGACAAACGACTAATCGCTGACAGACTAAAATTCTAACGGTCTATACAATCTGACCTTCGGAGGTCAGCTGAAAGACACCGTCTTCCTTACCGTCAGTATAAGCGTGCATATCGTGCTCCCCCAGGTCGAGGCCTCTGACCTCTTCCTCTTCGGGGACGCGGATGCCCATGATGGCTTTGAGCGTGAACATGATGCCGAAAGCGGCGACGAAAGAGAAGCCTCCGATGGAGAGTGTGCCGATCAGCTGGGTGACGAAGCTGTGCTCGGGATTGGTGGAGAAGATACCGACGGCCAGCGTTCCCCAAATACCACAGACACCGTGGACGGAGGTAGCGCCGACGGGATCGTCGAGCCGCAGCGTCTTATCGAAGAATACGATACTCAGCGGGATAATGATACCGGCGATGGCACCGACCGAAATGGCACCGATTCCCGTGAAGCTGTCCGCCCCAGCCGTTACCCCAACGAGACCACCGAGAATGCCGTTGAGCACCATGGAGAGATCGTAGGTCTTGAACATGGCGTAGGACACGAAGAAGGCGGCGACACCGCCAGCCGAAGCGGCCAGCGAAGTGGTGACGAAAACGAGGGAGACACCGTTAGGGTCCGCACTCAGCACCGAACCACCGTTAAAGCCGTACCAGCCGAACCAAAGCAGGAACACCCCGATGGCGGCTAGCGGCATACTGTGACCGGGAATGGCGTTTACGTGACCATCTTTTTTGTACTTACCCTTGCGGGCACCCAGCAAAATGATGGCGGCCAGGGCGGCAAAACCACCGGCGGCATGGACCAGCGTGGAGCCAGCAAAATCGTAGAAACCCATCGCGGAGAGCCAGCCACCACCCCAGTGCCACATCCCCGTGATCGGATAAGAAATGGCGACGAAGAGCGTAGCAAAAATCAGAAAAGGCACCAGTTTAATCCGTTCGGCCACGGCACCGGAAACGATGGTGGCACAGGTGGCGGCAAACATTGCCTGGAAGATGAAATCGGAGTAGCCCGTGTAGGTGCTGCCTGCTTCGGCGGCAGCGGCGTAGTCGGCCACCGCACCACCAGCCCAGTCGAGCGGGGTGAAGAATTTGCCAACGAAACCACCCTCGTAGCCCTCGCCAGGGTACATCAGGTTATAACCAATGATGTAATAGGTCAGTAAGCCTATACAAATGATCATGGCGTTTTTGAAGAGGATGTTGACGACGTTCTTCTTCTGAACGAAACCAGCTTCGAGGCTGGCAAACCCAAGGTGCATGATGAAGACGAAGCAGGTCGCCACCAGGATCCAGAGGTTGTTTACGGTAAATAATGCTTCCATAACAGGAATGTGATTTTAGTGTAAGTGAGTGTAAATTGGGGAAATTGGATTACCATTTTCCGTTAGCGGTAGACATGGATACGCCCATCCGCGCCGGGAAAAATGGCGGGTAACATCTGGCCTAATGTGGTGAGGGCTGGGAAGGTAGGAAGCCGGAAATGGCGTTCCTTAACGGTAGCGAAAGCGGTTACATCTCGCTGCTGACGGTCGGGTTAATACGCGTTACTCAGAGCGCGCTTTCGTTCTCTTCGCCGGTACGGATGCGTACGACGCGCTCGATGTCAAAAACAGAAATCTTGCCGTCACCGACTTTACCGGTACGACCAGCGGAGGTGATGGCACCGACGATGGCGTCGACTTTATCTTCCGGGGCAAGCAGATCAAGTTGCAGGCGGGCGATATAGTCCGCATCGTAAACGGAGCCGCGATAGGTGAGTTGCTCACCGCGCTGCAGGCCAAAACCTTTGACTTCGACAAGTGTGAAGAAGTTAACGTCAATGTCCGCTAGTGCGTCGCGGATGGCTTCAAAGCAGGATAAGCGGATGATGGCTTCAATTTTCTTCATAGTAAGTAGTTTATACGGGGGTCTCCGTGGTCAAAGAAGACGCAAACAAGATAAGAAGGTGGAAAGGCTATCTGGTCAGGGGGGTATTGAAAATTCGAGCTCGGTAGAAGTACTTCTCTTTTATTAAAAACAAAGGTGGCTCGCTTAGCACTTTCCCGCTGAACCAAGTATCTTTACAACATGTGTGCTCCAACCGAACGATTTCACACACTACGCACTATTTTTCAGCAACTTACGACACCATTTGCCTGTATGTCCAAAGCAGTTAAACACCAACTATGGCGCCTGATAAAGTCTTTGAACAAGTCCGAAAAACGAAACTTCAAGCTCTTTGCCAAACGTGCCGGATCAACGGAAGACAATAAATTCATCCGGCTGTTCGACGTGATGGATCGCACCGAAGAGGTAGACGACGAGGCCGTGATGAAGCGGCTGCGGCTAAATAACGGCCAGTTCAGTAATCTCAAGCGCCACCTCTACCAGCAAGTGCTCACCAGCTTACGGATGATCTACATCGCCAAGGAAATCGACATCGAAATCCGCGAGCAAATTGACTTCACCCGCATTCTCTACGGCAAGGGCCACTACCTTGATGCGTTACGTACCCTGGAGCGCGCCAAAGCCAAGGCCGTCGAGCATAGCCAGGACTTGCTGCACCTCGAGATCATCGAATTCCAGAAGCTGATCGAAGCCCGCCACATCACCCTTTCCCGCCAGGTAGACAATAAGCTGGACCTGTTGCTGAATGAATCCGCCCAGCGCTGTTACAGCGTACTCGACACCAGCGAGTTGTTTAGCCTCAACATTCAGATTCACGGTCGGTACATCGAGCGGGGGCACAGCCGCACACCGGCGCAACGGGCAAAGAACGAAGCTTTCTGGCGGGGCATCCAAACGCGGCGGGTCGACCGGGAGACGAGCCCCAACACCTTTAACCAGAAAGTGAACCACTTCCAAGCCGTAATGTGGTACAGCTATATTCAACTCGATTTTGTTGCCGCGCTTTCCGCCGCAACCGAAGCCCATTCGCTCTTCACCCTGAGCCAGCAGATGATCTTGATGGACCCCGATCTGTACCTGCGGTGTCTCTACTACACCACCATGTTCGCTTACCTCAACCGGGAGGAAAAGACAGTCGTCCGCTACCTCGGCAAACTGAATGTTTTCCTGACGGATGAAAACATTCAGCTCAACGAGAACTCCCGCATGATCGGGGCCGTCTACCACACCCTCGCCAAATTCCACCTCCATTTCCTGCGCAGCGACGGCGAAGCAGCCCGCCAACTGGGCGCCGAACTAGCCCTGGCACATGCCATAGGATATTTTCGCCCCAACCAACATCGCTGGGGGCTTTTCTGCTATAAATATGCCGCCGCGCTGTTTCTCAACGGTGAATACGACAAAGCCCTCGACCAGCTCAACGAGGTCATCAATATGCGCACCAGTATTTTCCGGGAAGACCTACTCATCAGTACCCGTTTACTCCACGCCATCTGCAATTTCGAGTTGCGCAATTATTCCCTGGTTGATTATCACCTCACGGGCTTGTCCCGCCTGTTGCGCCGCAGCCGGGAGGCCGCCGAATGTCATCGCCTGACGGTCGCGGCCCTGCGCCGCTTGCTCAAACTACCGGAACCGGAACATCCGCCGGTTTACGAAGGGCTGCGGAAATCGCTGGCTGGCTTAGCAGAAAACCCCTTTGAGCAAAAAGCACTCAACTACCTCGATGTTACGCAGTGGCTGAAGGGATATTCGGACGCTTAAAGTCAGTTTCAAGCAAAAAATCAGCTTTAGGCCTCTCACTCGCTGGTAAGGCAAGCAAATAAAACAAACCGCGATTCTTGACCTCCGCGCAAAAACGCGATTTTAACCTAGCCAATAGCAGTCAGCATTCAGGAGCTAAACCGGATCAACATGGCTTGAAGGCTGAAGGCTGAGATTACGTAGCGGGGACTAAGCTTGGGAGTGACAATATGGAGTGACGTTTTATTTAATTCACTTGCCTAAACCAGGCTAACGTGGCTGCTTACCGACAAACCAGATTAAAGCTTCCCATTCCCTCAAACAATTAGCCATCTTTGTTTGCTGTACATATTCATTCGCTTACTTCACAACTCATTATGCTCACTACCAACCTCCGCTTTCTGGCGGTCCTCCTAGCCCTTGGCGTCGCGCTACTTTTCTTAGGTAATTCCAATGGCCCGGCGGCCAACGGCAATTTTTATACCGGGGCCCCCAGTGCTGGTGGCGGAACGGAAAGCACCTGTAGTACCTGCCACCGCTCCGGCAACTTTGGCGAGCCGGTCATCAACGTCACTTTTTCTGAGGGTGGTTCTTCGGTGGCCCTTACCGAGTACGTGCCTGGGCAGACCTATACCGTGACGGTAGCGGTTGGTTACGGTGGCAACGAACCGTCGGCTTTCGGCTTTAGTTCCCAGTTTCTGAACCTCGCTACGTCTCCCGCTACGACGGCTGGCACCCTGGCCAACCCGTCTTCCGACGCCCGCATCACGAGGGCTGGCAACGGCCGCAACTATGCTGAGCACCGGATGCGTGGTCAGGATGGCCTGTTCACCTTCGAGTGGACGGCCCCGCAGGTAGGTGCCGGAGCGGTAAATTACTACGTGACCGGTGTACTGGCCAACAGTGCTGGCGGCACGAGTGGTGACAACGGCAGTACCGCCCCCACAATCATCACCCTGGCGGAAGGCACGCCCTCCAACACCCGCTACCTGACGAGCATCCCTCATGCCCTGTTCCCCAACCCCACTTCGGGTGCGGCGAGCCTGCGCGTGACTCCGCCACTGGCGGGTAATTACCGCCTGGAGGTAATTGGCATTGACAGCCGCCTCATCCGCAGTCAGTCGTTCCGCTTGTCGGCGGGCGTGACCGAGCTGGCCGTGCCGTCGGAAGGTCTTTCGCCGGGCGTTTATGCCGTGCAGCTGATCGGCGAGGGTAGCCGCCTGGTAACGCGCCTGGTCGTGAGATAGGCAGGCGCAGGCAAAAGCACTTTTGGGCGCGGCCGCCGGATGCAAAGGAAGTTTGGAAAGCATGCAAAACAAACTTCCACTGCATCCGGCGGCCGCGCCCTTTTTTAAGAACTTACGCGGTAACTATTCAGGGTGTTTTGGATGCAAACAATATAAATTTAATTAGGCGTAAACATTATTTGAAATTAGTTGACTGATTGTCAGTATTTTACGCATAATTAATAAGTGTATTTAGTTCG
>Ga0136553_1000520_pt1 | contig 13171 bp, 14 predicted proteins | sample AntRauTorckE5430_FD_101384 | JGI IMG/M metagenome (GOLD analysis project Ga0136553, IMG submission 101384) | Saline lake microbial communities from Rauer Islands, Antarctica - Metagenome Torckler E5 #430 | ecosystem: Environmental > Aquatic > Non-marine Saline and Alkaline > Saline | place... | reverse complement strand
TTGTCGCTACGCGGAAGATGGTGGTGGTTCGGTAAAGTGATGGGCTGAAGCCCGTCATGATGTGAAAGGGAAAGCCCCGCTGCTCGGTTGAGTGGCGGGGCTTTCTGTGTTTATGCTATGGTCAATGTTGTCTGGATTCAATAAGGTCCGCACCGTTGCCTTCCTGAAAGTGGACTTAGTTTTGCCGCTGAATCTTTCGCACACTCTCCGGCTGTACTAATTTGCAAAAAAAATATTATTGTTATGGATCCCGCAAATCTAGCTACCGCCATTGAGCAAATGACTACTGCCCGTGGCGCATCGGTGAAGGAAATGAGTATGCAGCAGCCTGTATTACTGGTATTTTTGCGGCATTTTGGTTGTACGTTTTGCCGGGAAGCGCTTAAAGACTTGTCGAACCGTAAACAGGCAATTGATCGTTATGGCGGTAAGTTGGTACTGGCACATATGTCTGATCAAAAGACGGCCGAGCCGTATTTTAACAAGTACAAACTTGTGGGTATTGACCAGGTAATAGACCCTGTATGCCGGTACTATGAAGCCTTTGGGTTGACGAAGGGGACGGCCCGACAGCTATTTGGTCTGCAATCCTGGATAAGGGGTTTTCAGGCCGGGGTGGTCGATGGTCACGGTGTTGGTCTGCAGCAGTTGGGCGATGGTTTCCAGATGCCGGGGGTGTTTGTGTTGATTGACGGGCAGATACGCAACCGGTTTATCCATAAACTGGCGGGTGATCGGCCTGAGTACGTTGATCTGCTGGCCGCCAGTTGTGAGCTTCCGTGATAAACAGTCGGTGAAGTATTTCTGCGATTCGTCCTGAAGTCGTAGCTTTCGGTCATGAATAAAAATACTTCCTTTCAACGGCTTCTTGCCTTTCCACGGTTTATGTTGCTTGGCTTGTGTCTGGTCTTTCAAACGGCCTTGGCTGCCCAGGCGGAGATGCCCGCCGTCCTGAGTTTACAGCAACAGGGAGAACTTCACGACAGCTGGCTACGGGAACGAGCGGCTACTGTCCTTCCCGACCTGATGCGGCGCGAAGGCATTGATATGTGGTTACTCATCAGCCGGGAGTATAACGAAGACCCGGTGTTGAAAACCATGCTGCCGAGTAAATGGATGGGTGCTCGTCGGACCACGATGCTGCTCATTTATGACCCCGGAGCTGGCAAAGCATTGGAAACACTGGCCTGTGCCCGCTACGACGTGGGCGATGTTTTCAAGAAAGCCTGGGACCCAGAAACGGAGCCTGACCAGTGGCAGGCACTGGTGGAACTGATCGAAGCCAGGAACCCGCAGAAAATCGCGGTTAACCGGAGCCCTGACTATGGCTTGGCGGATGGCATTAGTTCGTGGCACTACGACCAGCTGCGTAACGTCCTTCCTTTGCACCTGCGGCCGCGCCTCATGAACGGAGAAAAACTGGCGATCGGCTGGCTCGAAACACGAATCCTCGCAGAAATGATGGTGTACCGCCAGGTGATGGCCGTCGCCCATGCCATCATCGCCGAAGCCTTCAGTAACCGCGTGATCACCCCCGGCGTGACGACGACCGACGAGGTGGTCTGGTACATGCGCGAGCGCGCCAATAAGCTGGGGCTCGGCATCTGGTTCCACCCGACGGTCGACGTACAGCGCGCCGAACAACAAGAATTATATGCCTTCAGCGGCCGGCCCGACGCGACCGTCATCCAGCCCGGCGATCTGTTGCATTGCGATTACGGCATTACTTACTGCGGTCTAAATACGGATACCCAGCACAACGCTTACGTGCTGAAACCGGGAGAAACGACCGCGCCGGATTATCTCGTCGATGCTTTTGGTCAGGGCATGCGTACGATGGATGTACTTACGGAACAGTTTGAAAATGGTCGCACGGGTAATGATCTTTTGGCGCGCACGCTGGTGCAGGGAAAGGCAGAAGGGCTGAGACCGACGGTGTACACCCACCCGATCGGGTATCACGGCCACGGTGCCGGACCCACCGTTGGCCTGTGGGACCAGCAGGGTGGGGTGCCCGTACGCGGTGATTATCCGCTCTATCCCAATACTGCTTACAGCATCGAGCTGAACACCAAGGTCTTTCTTAAGGAGTGGGACAAGGACATCCGGATGATGATGGAAGAGGATGGCTTCTGGGACGGGGAGGCGTTTCGGTATATTGATGGCCGGCAGACCGAACTTTATCTGGTCAAGTAGCATTTTATTTAGCATGAAGCTGAAGAAAAATGGTCCGGTCGTATTGATATTTTTAGGTACGGTCACCTTACTGGTGACGGCCCTGCTTGGGATGGATGATCCTGTTTACTACCGAATTGGGGTGCTGCTGAGTGGCCTGGGGGTGTTTTCGCTCTTGTTGGCCAATGCTTCTCTTTCGGACCCTGGAAATGCGGAAAGAGGGCGGGATACTCAGGGCGTCATTGGTGATCTGAAACTGCTGCGTCTGTTTGAGCGTCAGCCCGGCGGCTTGCTATCAAAAGAAATGGTTGCGGAGAAAACTGGTTTAACGCAGGAGGAAGCCCGCATGCGGTTAAACTCCTTAAATGTCGGCGGCTTGTTACGGGCGGGGTCGAACCCGACGGGCGCACGACGCTTTTTTCAACTTTCTGCCCCCCTGGAAGAGATTCCGAAACTACAACTTTCCGGGGAGTCTTACCTGACCATTGAGGATTTGCAGGACATCTTCATCGCCTACAACTACAAGGTAAGCCCACAGAAGCTGATGGTGACGACGGGACTGCCCTGGCAGACTTTATCCCGTGAGCTGAAGCACTTCCGCATCCAGGGCATCATTGATGTCGTGTACATTGACCGCCCTGGTGATAGTTACAAGCAGTACGTTTTGATGGAAGCGTATCACCGATCAGACAAACTGGACCTGGCGAGCCGTACCCGCCTGAACGAGACGGTGCGTCAGGTGCTCTTTGATGAACGGTATTTGGTGTAGTGGGTGTTGATGCTTCTTTTGCTTGGCAAAACCAGGGCAATCACAAAGTCGCTTAGTTCCCTTCGGGGCTACCTTCGGCGATCGCGACCAGATTGGAGCACAGCGTTCCAAGGAGAAGGCACAGCGCAACCCAGCGTTTCCCGTAAAGCATATTACTTTGGGCCAGCCAGACTACGGCACCAAACACCTAAGCTTGCGGGTCTTATCTTCGCCCCTTCAAAAGCACATCAGCACATGACCGAAGACGGCAACGTAATCATCACCGTAGTAGACCGCCACGGCGAGGCCCATGAGTTGGAAGCTCCCACCGATATGAATATGAACCTCATGGAGGTTTGCAAGTCGTATGAACTCCCCGTACAGGGCACCTGTGGTGGTATGGCACTGTGCAGCACCTGTCATTGCTACGTGCTTTCCGAGACGGAACTCCCCGAAATGGGAGACGCAGAGGAAGATATGCTTGACCAGGCTTTCTTCGTAGAAGACAACTCCCGCCTGGGCTGTCAGCTCCGTATCACCGACGCCCTTGACGGGTTGAAGGTGCAATTGGCCCCGGAGGCAGAGGCGTAAAAAAAACTTTGCGAAAAGATTGGAAACCTTTTGTGGAATGCAGATTGTTTGTATCTTTGCGATCCCTTAAAGAAGGGGCAAAAAAAGATAACATCGCGGGGTGGAGCAGTTGGTAGCTCGTCGGGCTCAAGATTGTAACTTAAAGGGTCGTTTTTAACGACTTTGCATCATATTTACTTAAGTGGTGTGCTGATTCGTCAGAACTTTAAGCTTGCTTGGGCTGCTATGGAGGAAACTCCATAGTGAATTTCATCAAATTCGGGGAAGCCTTTAGTATGGTAATCCCGAGCCAAACCTTTCTGAACTTCGGTTTAGATCGGAAGGTGTAGAGACTTGATGGTGGACACCGTAGTATTAATTTACCGGTGAAGAGAAAGTCCAGACCATCAAATCCGTCACAATTAGGTGACGGGCGTAGCGAAAGCTATAGTGGTATGCATAACCCGAAGGTCACAGGTTCGAGTCCTGTCCCCGCTACAATAAGCCGCTGTCAACTTAGGTTGATGGCGGCTTTTTTATTGGTTATACGCACGGAGTCTGCTAACGAATCCGGGGCGAATCATCTGGGCGGTTACCTGCAAATAGTTGTTCATCCCTGGCACCACAAGTCAACCTATTAAGGCCGCCAAACATTAGATATGCAACCTTAAAAAGCAAACCAATACATGGCTACCGTAAAATTCACCTTCGAGGATAAAAGCATCGCACCGAAAACGGTGGAGAACATACCGGCTGACGTCAGCATCCTGGAAGTAACCGAGGAGAACGACATTCACCTCAACCACAATTGCGGTGAAGTTTGCGCTTGCAGCACCTGTCATATCTACGTGAACAAAGGCGAAGCCGCACTGGAAGAGATCAGCGATAAAGAAGAAGACTTCATTGACCGGGCCATCAACCCCCGCATTGAAAGCCGCCTGGGTTGTCAGGCTGTCATTCTTGACGACAACGCCGTTATCGAAGTAGAAATTCCCGACCAGCGACAGATCATCGGCCACGAACATTAAGTTAGTCTTTTAGACAGTTAGTGCCCAAGACGATCGACGTCCTTCAGGATTCACTAGCGAGCTACTGGAACGACAGCCATCATACTAACCAACTAACCGTCTAAATTACTATTCCTTGAGCTTCAAAGATTTTGATAACTTTCCCTTCGACTGGGCCGACCACGAAGACATTGCCATGGCCCTTTACGATCGCTTTGGCGACGAATTTGACCAGGGAAGAATCTACCGTATCCGCTTCACCGAACTGCTGGAATGGATTCTGGAAATTCCGAGCTTCACCGGCACCAAAGAAGGCTCCACCGAAGAACACCTGGAGCAGATCCAGTCGAAATGGGTGTACGAATGGCGGGATAATCAGTGAGAAAGGATTTAGGGTTTAGGATTTAGTGCTACCCACTAAAACCTAAAATATGGGCCCTGAAATATTGGCTATGAACGAACTAGAACGCTTCGAACCCATCAACACCTTCATTTTCGATGTGGACGGGGTGTTGACCAACTCCCAACTACTCGTACTGGAGAACGGTAAACTGCTGCGACAGATGAGCGTCCGCGACGGTTACGCCATCAAGCGGGCCATTGATATGGGATACCGGGTGGCCATCATTACCGGCGGGAAAAGCCAGGGTGTCGTTACCCGCTTGAAAGGGCTTGGGGTGGTAGATATCTACTACGGCATTCACGACAAGGTCGAAGCCTACCGAGAGTTTATGCATCTCTACGACGACGAGATCACCGACGAAAACGTCCTTTACATGGGCGACGATGTGCCGGACTACAATGTTATGCGCCTGGTCGGGTTCCCCACCTGTCCGCGTGATGCTTGCTCCGAAATCCTGTCCATCGCCAGCTACGTCAGCTCGGCCAGGGGTGGGGAAGGGGCCGTGCGCGACGTGATTGAACGGACGCTGCGGCTGAACGGGCATTGGTTGCCCGCTGGCGACGATGAAGAACTACCAACCAGCGTTTAGCGGCCGATAACGATCGCGGTGATCACCGTCTTCGGGCTGATCTCGACGGCGCTCATATCGTACGCCGTATTGTAGGTCTTGAGGCGAAACTTTAGCTTGCCGGCAGTAGCGTAAACACGGTCCTCTGCTTCCGAACCGTGAACTTCCAGGTCAGAAAATTCTTCCGTCAGCTCACCGTAGGTGTATTCCTTAGTAGTACAAACCGAGGGGGGCATAAGCAATAAGCGGCTGGTCATCCGTTGAGGGTGCGCCGAATGGTGAGTGTATCAAGGGTTTGGCCGCAGGCAACCGCCTATTGGAGGTACCGCGGGTCGGGTTTGTGCTTTTGTCTCACCCTTTACGCCTGTTAAATGCGGTGGCCTATACGACTACATGACGATACAACTGCGCTACTAATTTAGGGCGCGGCCGTGGTTACTGAGCGGAGTCGAAATGCAGGATTCAAAGATTGACGGTAAAGAAGCAAGGCAAGCCCGCCAAACGTTGAAGAATTTAGCTAGCACATAATTACCTACAAATTGTGTTGGTAATACTTGGCAGCCCCTCCCGTCGGGCCGTATATTCGCGGTCTAGAAACCGCCACCTATGTCCGACCTTACCAAGCCACAATCGCCCCACTACCTCGACGAGCTCAACGACGTTCAGCGCCAAGCGGCCGTGGCAACGGAAGGCCCGGTGCTGGTCATCGCCGGCCCCGGCTCGGGAAAAACGCGGGTGCTCACCTACCGCATCGCCCACCTCATTGAAAAAGGAGCGGCACCCTGGGAGATACTGGCCCTCACCTTCACCAACAAATCCGCCCGGGAGATGAAGGATCGGATCGCCAGGGTCGTTGGCGGAAAAGCCTCCGACATCTGGGCGGGGACCTTTCACAGCCTCTTCGCTCGTATCCTGCGTGTGGAGGCCAAGCACATCGGTTATCCCTCCAGCTTCACCATCTACGATACGGACGACACCAAGTCGCTGATCAACTCCATCATCAAGGAGATGAACCTCGACAAGACCGTCTACCAGGCCAACGCCATCAAAAACCGGATATCCAGTGCCAAAAGCAGCCTCATCACCCCGAAGCTGTACATGAACAACACCGAGTTGCTCACCCAGGATAAGCAGGCGAAGATGCCACTTGTCCATAAGATTTACGCGGCCTACGTCGCCCGTTGTAAAAAAGCTGGCGCGATGGATTTCGACGACCTGCTCTTCCGCCTCTTCGAACTGCTGCAGAACCACCCGGAGGTGGCGAAAAAGTACCGGCGCAAATTCAAATACGTGCTGGTGGATGAGTTTCAGGACACCAATACCTTGCAGTACGCCATCGTCAAAAAACTGGTGCAGTACCCCGATAGCCCCCGCAACATTTGTGTGGTGGGCGACGACGCCCAGTCGATCTATGCCTTCCGTGGCGCAACGATCCAGAACATCCTCGACTTCGAGCGGGATTTCGGCGACTACGGCATCCAGACCTTCAAACTGGAACAGAACTACCGCAGCACGGAGCACATCGTCCAGGCTGCCAACGCCGTCATCAGCCACAACCGCCGCCAGATCCAGAAAAACATCTGGAGCCACAAGGGCGAGGGGCAGAAGATCACCATCATCCGCGAGATGGACGATACCGGCGAAGGAAAACGCGTGGCCGACACCATCGTGGAGCAGAAAAGCCGCTACCACCTGAAGAATGAGGAGTTCGCCATCCTCTACCGTACCAACGCCCAGTCCCGAATCTTTGAGGAATACCTCCGCAAGTTCAACCTGCCCTACCGCGTTTACGGTGGCCTGAGCTTTTACCAACGCAAGGAGGTGAAAGACCTGGTCGCTTACCTGCGCATGGTCGTCAACCCCAACGATGAAGAAGCCTTCCGCCGCAGCATCAATAACCCGAAACGGGGCATCGGTGGCACCAGCATAACGAAGGTGATAACGCTTGCTAACGCCCAGGACATCCCCCTCTTTGAGGCGCTGAAACACGTCGCCCTGCCTAACCGCACCCGCCACGCCGCTGATGGCTTCATCGATATGATCGCCAAAGCCCGGGCCAAGGCCGACACGGCTGACGCTTACGAATTGGCCGAAACGATCGCCCGTAAATCTGGGCTGACCGATATGCTGCGCAAGGATACCTCCATCGAGGGAATGGGTCGGCTGGAGAATTTCCAGGCACTGCTCGACGGCATCAAATCCTTCGTTGAAGAAGATACCCTGATTGATACCGATATACTGCCCGATAAAACGCTGGCCTCTTACCTGCAAAACATCGCGCTGCTGACCGACTTCGACAGTAACGAAGAAAAGAACAATACCGATGTAATCACCCTGATGTCGGTCCACGCCGCCAAGGGGTTGGAGTATCGTTCCGTCTTCGTCGTCGGTATGGAAGAAAAGCTTTTCCCCAGCCAGATGGCGATGGATACCATAGAAGGTTTGGATGAAGAACGACGCTTGTTCTACGTCGCCATCACGCGGGCCGAGCAGTTCCTGACGCTCAGCTACGCCAACACCCGCTACCGTTGGGGCAAGATGCTGATGAACGAACCCAGCCGTTTTCTTACCGAGGTTCCGGCTGAATCGGTGGAGAATACCTCCTATAGCCGCCGCTCCGAGAAGTCGGAATACGACCCCCTCGAACAGCAGCGGGCGCGGGTGACCGGCATTACGCCCATTCGCAAGCGGGGCACGGCGAAGTTTACCAAGCCGAAGATGGATCCTTCCAAGTTCAGACCTAATACTGCGGACGAAATCGAAGTTGGCCAGCTGGTGATGCACCTTAAGTTTGGTGAAGGCAAGGTGACCAAGGTCGACGGCGGAGCAGATAGCCGGATAGCGACCATCCACTTCGGTGACCTGAACCAACCCGAGAAGCGGATTATGCTGAAGTTTGCCAAGCTACAGGTGCTGGATCAGTGATTACGGGGGATGTGCCATCCAAATTAGGCAAATAAAGATCAGGAGGCTGTTAAGGAGGCTGTCGCCTTGCCCTTTCCAACCTTCTTAGCACCGGCATTTCGACTCCGCTCAGTAACCACGGCCGCGCCCTGATTATGGTCTTCTATCTTGCCGCAAAAAAACAGTGCCTGCCCTTAGACCTTTTGGTCTGCTCGTTGTTTATCACCCTGAATCAACTAAACAACAATGCTTAAGAATACTTTCCTGTTTGCTGCCTTTTTTCTCTTGTTTGCCGCTTGTAACGATACGGTAGGCCAGGTAAGTGAGCCAGAAGTTATCAATACCATGTCGCAATCAGCTATTCCAGAAGTTCCCGAGCTAAAGGGCGATAACTGGGTGATCAAAGTGGTCGACGGAACGATTAAAAGCCCCCGCAAAGAACTCATCGGCACCATTGCCGAGGTACCCCTGGTCATCAATTACGGTAGCCCCGCAGTAAATGAGCGCACGATCTACGGCGACCTCGTTCCTTACAATAAAGTATGGCGCACCGGTGCTAACGAAGCTACCCGCATCACTTTCCAGCAGGACGTCATGGTCGGAGAAGCTAACAAAAAACTTGCCGCTGGCACATACGCGCTGTTCACCCTGCCTTCCAGCAAGGACGAGTGGACGGTTATCTTTAATAAGGTAGCTGATCAGTGGGGTGCTTACGACTACGAAGAAGGGGCTGACGCCGCCCGCATAAAGGGCATGGCCAAGCCGAACCCCGCCAGGGCTGAACGCATGAACTTTGCCCTCGATGGCAACGCCGTTCAACTGATGTGGGACGATCTGGTGATAGCCTTTCCGGTGGCTTCCGCAGGTAAGTAGGTGGAATATGTTGTGATTTGACTTTCATTTTAGGGCCAGTAAAAACGGCCCGCACTCGTAGGAGTGTGGGCCGCTTTTGATTGGTGGCTTAAATGAGGGCGAGGTTTTTTTGGAGCTTTGTCAGGGTTTTGCATATAAACAAGTTTATGTGCAAAACGCGTACCTACATCGAAATTGCTCCTCAATTCCTCCCTACCACGAAAAGCATTGCTGATCAGTTTCGTGGCTGGCCCATGATGTTAACTTTCTCCGTTACTTTTGGAGTAGGTACCGGTGCCTTATCGTACACATGGTTAAACACCTTTGAAATCTCGTGCCAGCGACCGTCCGTACCCAGTTCAAGGGCGTGGTAGCTGCCATCGGGCAGGCTGATCGGGCCGCCATCCGGCCCTTGGGAAATAACCAGATTTTCGTAGATGATGCGGTTGGTTTCCGGTTCGTGGCGCAGGGCGACGCTGGCCTCTGCGTTGTATTCCAGCAAGATGCGGGTGCGGTCTTCCAGCAGGTGGCCTTCTGGGGTGTAGGTGGCGAAAACGGGTAGGCCAAAGTGGGGCGTACCGTCCGAACCAAAGTAGAAGACGTCCAGAAATTTTTGACGACTGGTGGCAGCGTAGCGGTCATAGCCAAACAGGAAATAATAGGGTTTGCCTTCGTAGACACCGCCGGGCAGGATGTTGTAAACGACGTAGCCCAGCCAGTCTTCATTGGTGGTCAGGGCGGTTTCCGGGTTCTGGCGCAGGAAGACACCCCGGTCGATGAGGGGAACGAGTTTCAGTGATTCTTCGTTGTACTGAATGGCGCCGTAGTGACGATATTCGTCGCGGTTGATGTGAAGTTCCCAGCTAAAAAAGCGGAAACTGTTGTCGGGGGCGCTCATGATCTTGACGCCCTGAAGTTTAGGGAAATCGTACTGAAAGCTATTGGGTATTTTTAGCGCCTGCACCAGGCTGGTGATGAGCTGTTTACAGGCCAGGAAGCGACTTTCTTCAGCGCTGTCGGTGTGCATCAGGTAGGCAAGGCCGAGCAGCTCGTCTTCCTGTTCGGCGATTGTCGTGCGGTTAGCTTCGGTGAGTTCACCCGCCTGGGCGAAAAGGCCGACTGAAAAGATCAGCACGGCGGCTAAAAGAGAAATATATTTCATGCAGATGATTTGGGAAAGCTTATTTAATACGTCTGCCAACGGTAAAAAGTATTCCTCAGACGGCTACATTTGCAATATGGTAACAGTTGAATTCACGAATAAGACCGTCCTGGTGACGGGAAGCAGTAAAGGCGTCGGCGCGGCAACCGCCAAAATTTTTGCCCGGGCGGGTGCGCGGGTGTGCATTCATTATAATGGCGATGCCGCAGGTGCAAAGGAGGTTTTAGGAGCACTGTCCGGTGCCGGTCACACCATTTTGCAGGCCGACCTGAGTGACCCGAAAGCCGCCAAACGCCTGGTGGATTCCGCCGCCATGAAACTCGGTCGCCTCGACGTGCTGGTCAACAACGCCGGTATTTTCCGCGCCCACCCGGTTGATGGAAGCCTGGATTTCGATACCTGGCTGGCTACCTTCCGTAGTATGATTGACACCAACCTGATCGGCCCGGCCGCCGCTGCCTACGCCGCCATTCAGATCATGCGCAAGCAGGGTGGGGGGGCTATCGTAAACGTTGGTAGCCGTGGTGCCTTCCGGGGGGAAGCTGGCCAGGTTGGCTACGGTGCGGCCAAGGCTGGCTTGCATTCCCTCTCTCAGTCGCTGGCCCAGGCGGTTGGTGGCGACAACATCACCGTCCACGCCATCGCGCCCGGCTTCATCGAAACGGCGATGGCCCGTCCCCACCTCCAGGGAGCAGCGGGGGAGGCCGTTAAAGCCCAGAGCCCGCTCAACCGCGTGGCGACAACCGAGGAAGTGGCCCGGGCCATTCTCTACCTCGCCAGCCCGGAAGCCATGTTTACTACCGGCGCCGTTCTGGATATGAACGGGGCGAGTTATGTGCATTAACGGGAGGTTCGGGCGATCCTCCGAGCGTCCGGCCATCAAAGCTCACTTCACGTTTAGAAATAGGGTGTGCCATCTGATAGGGAAACAGCCCGACGGATTCTTGAGACCTAAGATTGTCATAACGGTGGTAGAATCCAGTAGTTATGCATCTGGTCTAGGTTCAAAAAGCGTAGTATCAATTTTCAATCAGATGGCACACCCTACGTTTAGAAAGGATGAAAACACAGCCATGGACGAACAGCACAACTACTTCCCCTCCGGTATCTGGGACGGCTTTTACCTGTACGTAGCCGGACCGGACAGTCATCGCCACGAGATGTACTTCTATCTTGACTTCAAAGGCGGAGTGGTCACCGGCTCCGGTAGTGACGACGTTGGTGGCTTTACCTGGTCGGGCACTTACGACGCCGAAACTTACCTTGTTGCCATGAGTAAGCAGTACTCGTCTCACGAAGTCCACTATAAGGGGATGGCTGACGAAAGCGGCATTTACGGGCAGTGGCGTATTCCCTACAACCTTAGCGGTGGTTTTCACATCTGGCCGCGTAAGGGGGAGGAAGCCGAAGCAGAAGCCATTGAGATATCCACCGAAGAATTGGTAATTTCACGGCTATGACCGACCTGCTGCTCGACGATCAACAATTGCCTGGTGACTTCGCCGTCTACCAACGATTCAACCGGGCTGGAGACATGACCGACGTCACGAAGATTTTGCGTGCCCACGATGTTCCCGTACGGGTCTCCGGAGAGGAAGCCGGGGAGTGGCGGGAGGCGACCATCATGGGGTCGCCGCTGCTGCCGAAGTTTTGGATCGAAATTCCCGCCAACTACTTCGAAAAAGCCAATTACGTATTACAGGATGCTGCCGAGCGATCCCTTTCTGATGAAGACCTTGATGCACACCCTTTCGCGGAGTACACTGCCAGCCAACTGGAAGAGGTACTGCTGGAAGAAGGAGCCTGGAGTCCGGATGCCGTCGTCGTAGCGCGCCGCCTGTTACTGCGCTCCGGCCATGACGTCGACCTGGCAGAACTTCGCCGCACCGCCCGCGAACGGATGGACCGGGCGTACGAACCCCGGTCAGGCACCCGCTGGGTACTGATTTTTTTCACCTGTTACGGCACCTTTGCCGGTTTAGCCGTCTGCATCGTCAGCCTCATGACATCGTCAGGTGTTTTGCTGTACTACATGGTCGGCTCCCGCCGCGACCCCAAGGGTGTTAAGCACATGGCCTATGATGAGCTTACCCGCTTGCTGGGCCGGATGGCGGTTGCTGTGGTGGTGGTCGCCTTGCTCTGCGGCCTGGTGAATATGTTTTACCTGGGCTGGGTGGCGTTTCCGCCGATTGATGTTTGGTACTGGCTGTGGTTTTAGGGGACGGTAGGTCACAAACGGCGTAAGCTTAGCTTCTCAAGAAGCATGGCCCTGAAGACCTTAGGGATTGCGAAAAAATAAAGCATCCATCTGCTTGTCAAGAAGCCAACGAATCCCATATTTTAAGGATTATGCCAGGAATAACTTATTTTTTCGCAGTCCCTAAGTGGTACACCGCTACACAAACGCCGGCGCTCGTCGGCCGAGGCGGACGCGTGGCGGCCTGACTCGTCCGCCGAGCAGAGGCATTTGTGTAGCGGTGTGCCTTAAGTGGTCTTTTCTGATCATTTACCGAGTCGAAGAGAGTGTATTGCGCGTTCGCGTAGTTAGCATCTTCAATACTAGCCAAAGTACTGACAAGATAGACGATATCGATGGTCTTTGATCTGCGGCGGTACCTGAAAACTGAGCCCCGGTCTGAGCCATCAGACCGGGGCTTTGCTTTGGTGCGCCAGGCATGGCGCACGTCTACTGGGTGCAAGTCCCGTGTCCGCCCGTTAAGGGGAAGGACATAGCCGAGCGGCAAGGTGTACATCGTGAGGTGTAGGCTGAAGGAAGCCGAAG
>Ga0136553_1000519_pt1 | contig 13204 bp, 6 predicted proteins | sample AntRauTorckE5430_FD_101384 | JGI IMG/M metagenome (GOLD analysis project Ga0136553, IMG submission 101384) | Saline lake microbial communities from Rauer Islands, Antarctica - Metagenome Torckler E5 #430 | ecosystem: Environmental > Aquatic > Non-marine Saline and Alkaline > Saline | place... | reverse complement strand
TTAACCAGTTTGAAGCCCCACCCGCCCCCAGTGGCGATTGTGAAACGGGCGTGATCCTGTGCGACAAATCTCCCTTCAGCGTAGACTTCCTGAGCGGCAGCGGCAGCGTCCGGGATAATCTGAGGGCAGACTGTGTTGCCAGCTGTGGGCCCACCGAGGCCAACTCCGTATGGTATAAATGGACCTGCGACCAGCCCGGCACCCTCGCTTTCACCGTTTCCCCCCGCGGTACGGCACCCAATGAAGACATCGATTTCGTGGTATACGAGTATACCAACGGTCTGGACAATTGCGGCAGCCGGCAAACCCTGCGCTGTATGTTCTCCGGCGAGACAAACGGAAATACGGACGCGCAAAACCGTCCCTGCCTCGGGCCGACCGGCATGAACCTCACCGACACTGACCAGACGGAAAACTGTGGTTGTCAGGCTGGCAATAACAACTTTGTCGCTGCCATCGACATGGTGGCCGGCCGTAGTTACGGTATCGTTATTATGAACTTCTCCGGATCAGGAGATGGCTTTGACATTACGTTTGGCGGAACGGGAACTTTCCTCGGCCCGGAGCCGGAGTTTACCTTTTCCAGCAGCGAGGTTTGTGTGGGGGAGTCCCTGACTTTTCAGGACCAATCCACTTCGGTCGACGAGATCGTGAGCCGGGAGTGGAACTTCGGCACGACGGCCACGCCACAGTTTGCCTCCGGGGCCGGACCGCACAACGTCGTTTTCGGCGAGCCGGGAACGCCGGGCGTCGAGCTAATCATCACCACCAGCCGGGAATGCCGCGAAGTGCTGAGCCAGCGGGAGATCAACGTCATCTGCTGTCAGGGGCAATTCACCGGTTCCGGCTTGGCGACCGACGTGGTTTGCCCGGCCGACTCTACCGGTACGATCAGCTTCAACGCCAATAGTACTTTTTCGCCCACCACCTTGTCCTACACCTGGAGCAACGAGGCAACGACGGCCAATCTAGCCAATTTGCGGCAGGGAAGTTACACCCTTACTGTTAGTGATGCATCCGGCTGCGAAGCGGTATTCGACTTCTCCGTTGGTGGCCCGCCAGCTTTTACTTTCGACACCCTGATCACCATGCCATCCTGCGCGGGTGGGGTAGACGGTGCGCTACAGTTTGAAGTGCTGAGTGGCGGACAAGGGCCGTACGAGTACAGCTTTGACGGCCGTCCTTTCTCGGCCAATAATCGACTGACAGACATTCCCGTATCTACCATCAACATGCGGGCACGGGACGCTAATGATTGCCCCATCGAGCAGGATATTTTCGTCGATGAGCTCCAACTCGGCCTGGTACAGGGCCTCGAAGTATTTACCGAGCCCATCTGCGCGGGAGATGCCAACGGCCGTATTGAAATACAAATGGCTAACGGCCGTCCCAATTTTCGCTACGACTTCGGCTTGGGCGATGGCTTTCAGGCGAATAACGTTCGCAACGGACTGGCGGCGGGCGTCTACACCGTCATGGTCGAAGATGCGGACGCTTGTACGGGGGTTTTCGACGTCACGATGATCGAGCCACCGGCGATCAATCTGGTATCGGACAACGCCAACAGTACCTGCTTCGGTACCGACGACGGGCAGATCACCATCGTTTCGACTGGTGGCCGCCCGGCTTACACGTATGTCTTCAACGGCCAACCGATTACCGATACCGTCCTGACGAACCTCGTCCCCGGCACTTACCGCATCGACCTGACCGACCGGAACGGCTGCGTCCGTACGCTGACGGAAGTACTGACGGAGCCGAACGAGATCTTCCCCGTCCTGGAAGAAACTTTTGACCTGGCTTGTTTTGGCGTGCCCACCGGTGGTTTTCAACTCTCGGCCACCGGCGGAACACCTGAATACACCTTCGCCTCCGACGATCGGGTATTCCAGGCGGACAATCTGCTCGACGAACTGCCCGCTGGCGTCTACACCCTCTACGTGATGGACGCCAACGGTTGTCTGGATTCGTTGAGCGGAAGCCTGACCCAACCCCCGGAATTTATCGTCGACCCAGGGCCGGACACGCGCATCACGTTGGGTTTCGACACCATCCTCCGGGCGGTAAGCAACTACAGCCCGGTGACCTACGAATGGTTACCAGAGGGTTTAGAGTGCATCAACGATGCCTGTTCGCTGATCCGCGTTGCGCCGGTCAATACGACCATCTATACAGTAGTTGGGTTCAACGATGCTGGCTGCACGGATACGGCGATGGTGAAAGTTCAGGTGATTCAAGATCTGCCGGCCTTCATTCCTAATGTCTTCAGCCCTAACGGTGACGGGGTCAACGATGGCTTCACTATTTTCGGCGGGCCAGCCATTGATGAAGTAGAATCCTTGCGCGTCTTTCACCGCTGGGGCGGGATGGTGTTTGAGAATGAAAATTTTCAGCCCAACGATCCGCGCTTGGGTTGGGACGGCCGCAGCGGTAATGGGCAGATGCTGAACCCCGCCGTCTTCGTGTTCTTCGCCCGGGTGCGGTATCTGGACGGGGCGGTGGAGGAGTTTGCGGGGGATGTGACCTTGGTTAAGTGAGCCGTGGCTAAAGCCACTGTTTACGTGAAATGACAAAAGCCTTATCCACAGCCATAAATTTAAGCATGCGTACCTCTACTGATGATCAACGACTTAATGATGGCCGTTTTCCCCACCTAAACTGGGGAGAAGCGTGCATAAGTCTGCCTTTCTCCACACCCTTGCACCTGCGGCCCCGCCCAAAGGCAAGGTTATCCACATTTCCACATTTTCGGGCGGAGACTCTCCACTACTAACTGACAGCGAAGGGTCATAAATCCACAATAAGGCGCAAAAAAGTTGTTCTGTGGACAAGCTTCGTGACCCATGTTGATAATTTTGTGTTTCTACCTTGTATCAAGCCTTTAGGCTGTTAGCGGAGCGTGGATAACGAACCCGAAAATGGTAGGAATGAGAAAGACGAACAAAGGGGGATTTTTTTCTCCCCGTTTCCACAGCCTTAATAATGATAATAGATTTAAATTTTAAAAGAGAATTAATAACTATCAGAAGATGGAGGTGATCGAAAAAAAACAGAACATAAAGCAAGCGAGCGGCATCGGTGTCGGCTATCACCGTGCCGTTAAAATCTGGCTGATCGTTGGTCTCATCATGGTGGTGGGGCAGATTGTGATTGGTGGCATCACGCGGCTGACCGAGTCAGGCCTGTCGATCACGGAATGGAAACCGCTGAGTGGTGCCATGCCGCCGCTCAACGCCGCTGATTGGCAGGAGGAGTTTGATAAGTACGCCGAGAGCACGCAGTTCAAGAAGATCTTCGCTGACATCAGTATGGATGATTTCAAGTTCATTTACTTCTGGGAATGGTTTCACCGGCAGTGGGCCCGCTTCATGGGGATGGTCTTCATCGTAGGCTTCCTGGTCTTTTGGCGTAAGAGGATGCTTGACGGTCAGTTGATGCGCCGTTTGGGCATCGTTGTCCTTCTGGCGGCCATTGCGGCGAGCTTTGGGTGGATCATGGTAGCCAGCGGCCTGGAAGACCGGCCGTGGGTGAACGCCTACAAGTTAACTTTACACTTAAGCTTGGGAATTACCCTCTTCTCCTATCTTTTGTGGATAAGCTTGAAGGTGATACGCCCAAACCTGCCTGGTTTTCCACAAAATGGCGTGGATAAGTGGCTTTGGCCCCTCAATATGGTGCTCGCGCTACAACTGATTCTGGGGGGAATTATGAGCGGTGCCAAGACTGCCCTCGTCTACCCGGAATGGCCACTTATGAACGGAAAGTTTGTTCCTAATGCATTAACCGACATTTCGATGTGGACTGTGGATAACCTCGTTAATTACGAGTCCTCTCCCTTCCAACCAGCCTTAATTCAGTTCTTGCACCGAATGACTGCTTATGGGTTGACGATCATGGTTTTAGCCTTCGTTGTTGTAGCCTTTAGACGAATAAAAAGCCCAATGTTAAGAACTGCAAACGGGCTGTTGATAACATTGTTGATAATCCAGGTTTTACTTGGTATCGCTACGGTAGTTAGCAGTATTGGGCAGGTTCCGGTAGGCCTTGGCGTTGCCCACCAATTCACCGCTATTGCCCTGACGGGAGTAGTGGTTTACGTCAATTATCTCTTCCGCCCCGGCCGACTGTTGGTGAGTGTGGATAAATCGGTGGAAAAAGCCGATTAAATTATTTGCAATTGTTAAGGCCGCGCCGTAAGGCGCGAATTTTCGCCGGTTTTCGGCCAACAGTATTATCTGTACGCAAAATGTGGGTTAAGTCAACGTAAGCTGACTAACAACATGAATACGCGTATCTACTTCGGAAACTTGTTCTTCGCCTACGACTGTTCCAACCATTCGGTCCGCCGGGTCTGGATGTAGCGTCCGCCCAGGAAGATGGCCAGCAGAAAGTGGAGCAACATGGCGCGCGGATCGGGATTATAGTAGGACTGGATAATGGTCATGGCCAGGTGAAAAACGCAAAGGCTGCCGGTGACGGTCAGTACGAGCACCCGATTGGCGCGACTGAAATAAGTGATAAGCGTCAGGCTGGCCAGAAAGAGTGCGGCCAGGCCGTACATCTTCATTAGCAGATCAAAACTTGGTCCTTCGCTGGTGCCGAAGCCGGGAACGAAATCGCCAGCGTTGGGATAAAAGAGGAAGATCAGGCCGACGGTGGCTTCGATGAGGGTGTGGAGGAGGAGAATCATTAAATGTGGTATGGTTTACTACCCGCTTCTAAGCGGTATCATTGACGGATTGTTCCATCAACCTTCGCTTCATGGCAAAGACTTCCGTTTCCCGCGCCCTCATCTGGTCATTGATTGCCGCCGCTTTCATTGGTCCGGGTACCGTTACGACTGCGGCAAAAGCGGGCAGCCAGGGCGGCTGGTATTATGTGCCCTACGTCCTGCTGGCTGCCGGAGCGGGTTTGCTCTTGATGGAGATGGTGGCGCGAATTACGCTAGTGAGCGAGCGTTCGCTGGGAGATATTCTTGGGCAGCGGGGCAGGGGGCTGGCCTACGCCTGTTTTGGGGCGGTGCTATTAGGTTGCATGGCCTACCAGGCGGGCAATTTTCTGGGGGCGCTGGGGGGGATTCAGTTATTAGCTCCGATCGGTCGTTACTGGGTGCTCCTTCTTGGTGTACTTGCCGTGGCCGTTCTATGGAAGGGGGATACGACACTGATCGCTCGGGCACTTTCGGGAATTGTGGTCTTGATGGGCCTCATTTTTGTGGTTTCGGCCGGGCTGTTGTTGTTAGACGGGCGACCGTTGACGGGCGGTGGCATCGTTGCTCCTGCAACCATTATCGGTTTGGTGGGGACGACGATTGTGCCGTACAACTTTTTTCTGGCCGCCGGGCTGAGCAAGGGGCAGCAACTGGGGGAGATGCGGCTGGGGCTGGCCGGTTCCTTTCTGGTTGGCGGATTAATCACGATGAGCATTATTCTGGTGGGAAGCGTGGCGACGGCCTTTACGTCTTTCGCTGATTTGGCGCGAACGCTGGGTGCAGGGCTGGGAAGTTCAAGCAAGGTAGTGTTGGGCTTTGGTCTTTTCGCCGCTGGCTTTAGTTCTGCGGTCACGGCACCCTTGGCTGCGGCGCTGGCCGGGCGAGAGTTGCTGGGCCGACATGATATGGGAAATACGGCCACCGGTTTCCGGATGATCTGGGGTGGGGTGCTTGGTGTCGGGCTACTCGTCGCCTGCTTTGAGTGGGACATCATCGGGGTTATTCTGGCGGCCCAGGTGGCTAATGGCTTGTTGTTGCCCTTCGTTGCGGCCATCGTTTTGGTGATGGCTAATGACCGGACTTTGCTGGATGACCAGGTGAATGCGAACTGGCAAAACGTCGCCGGGCTGCTGGTGGCGGGCTTTTTGGCCTATAAAAATTTTGGGCTACTGCTGGGGAAGGTATTGCTCACCCAAAGTGAAACGGTCGCTGTTATTTTGGCGGTGGTGTATCTCGTCGGGGTGGGGTGCTTGATGTGGCGGCGGTGGTAAAGAAGTCTTTAGTCTGGAAGTCTGAAGTCTTTAATGTACCAGCGTCAAGGTGATAAGCTGCCTTGCTTGAGACTTGCAGCCATTCCCGATATGGTCATCTGTAGTGGGTGACCGCAAGGGATCGGCCATTTGTAGCGGGCGACCGCAAGGGATCGCCCTTACAAATTGGGTATTTAGGGGCCGTCCCAAGCCCATAACTTTAACGCCCTTCCGCTCGTTGAAACAGAACCAAACTACGCTGGTAATCTTTTACGTATTTTGAGGTCCATTTTTCTTTAGTGTCAGTAAGCTGTTTTTCTTATGCCCCAATCCAATCACTACGACCAGTTGATCGCTAAACTTGACAGTTTTACGCGCAAGTATTACATCAATCAGGTGATCCGCGGTTTACTCTACACGACCGGCCTCGTGCTGGCCCTTTTCCTGGCGGTGAGCCTGCTGGAATCGCAGTTTTATTTCGATACCGGCACGCGTAAGCTGATGTTTTACGGCTTTCTCGGTCTGAGCCTGGCCGCCCTTGGTGGTTGGGTGCTGCTGCCGCTGAGCCGTTATTTTCGGCTGGGGTCGGTGATCAGCCACGAAAAAGCGGCCGACATCATTGGCGCCCACTTCGCTGACGTTAAAGACAAACTTCTTAACGTCCTCCAACTTCGCCAACAGGTGAGCGCTGGTGGAGATACCAGCCTCGTGCTCGCATCCATCGACCAGAAAGCGTCCGAGATCAGCCCGATTCCCTTTCCCGCAGCCATTGACCTAAGTAAAAACCGGCAGTACCTGAAGTACGCCCTCCCGCCGCTGCTGTTGCTGCTCGTTATTCTCTTTGCCGCGCCGAGCCTGATTACTGACGGTACCAACCGCCTGATTCGCAACAACGACAAATTTGAACGCCCAGCCCCCTTCAAGTTCGTGATCGACAAGACCGACGAGCTGGAGGTGATCCAGTACGGCGATTTCCCGCTGACCGTCAAAGTGGAAGGCGACGTACTTCCCGCCGAAGCTTACATTGAGGTAGATGGTTACCGCTACCGTTTGCAAAAGGTGAATGCCAATACCTTCAGCTACCAGTTCAGTAACGTCCAGGAAGACACGGAATTCAAACTCTCCACCGCCGAGGTAGAAAGCGACGATTTCACCCTCGCCGTGCTGGCCAAGCCGAACATCGCGGCCTTCACCGTCGACCTCGACTACCCGGCCTACCTCGGTCGCCGCAACGAACAGCTGTCAAACATTGGTGACTTAGCCATCCCCGTCGGCACTAAACTGAAATGGTCCTTCGATACAGAGAATACCGACCGAATCGACCTGCGCTTCGCCAACGATGGAGAGATTACGGAGCTACGCCGCGATGGCTCCGATCTCTACAGCTTCGACCGCAGGGCGATGAACAACGATCGTTATACCCTTTACATCGGTAACGAACGCCTTCCGTTGGCTGATTCCGTTAGTTACAGCCTTTCGGTCATCCCCGATCTCTACCCCCAGATCACGGTGGAAACCTTCGCTGACAGCACCGACGATAAACTACTCTTCTTCGTCGGGGAAGCCTCCGATGATCACGGACTGAGCAAACTGGATTTCGTGTACATCCTCAAAGACGGCAAGACGGGCCAGGAAACCGATCAGCAACGCGTCAGGATCAGCGGCCCGGCGGGGAAGCAGACCCGCTACGATCATGTCTGGGATCTACGCTCCGACCTGGAGTTGAAGCCCGGCGATGAACTGACTTACTTCTTCGAGGTCTACGATAACGATGGTGTGGCCGGGGCCAAATCTGCCCGGACCAGCGTGATGGCATTCCGTAGCCCCAGCGAGGAAGAACTAAAAGAAAAAGCTAATCAAAACGACAGCAAGGTCAAGGAAGAACTCAAGAAAGCCCTCGAAGCCACCAAGAAACTCCAGGAAGACACCAAAAAACTGCGCGAAAAAATACTGCAGGAAAAAGAGATGGACTGGAAGATGAAGAAAGAGTTGGAAAAACTCCAGCAGCGTCAGCAGGAAGTTCAGGACCAGATCCAGGAAGCACAAAAAGCCTTCCAGGAAAATATGAAGCAGAAACAGCAGAACGAGCGCATCACCGAAAAGCAGGAGAAACTCCAGGAGCTGTTTGAGAACGCCATGAACGAAAAAATGGAACAGCTGATGGAAGACATCCAGAAGCTGATGGAGGAACTCAACAAAGAAGAAGTCCTCGATAAGATGGATGAGATGGAACTCAGCGACGAGGAAACTGAAGCTGAGCTCGAACGCCTGGAAGAACTCTTTAAGCAACTGGAGATAGAAAAGGAAATGCAGGAACAGCTGGAAAAGCTGGAGGAACTTGCCAAGCAGCAAGAAGAACTCGCCGAAAAGACCGAGAAAAAGGAAGCGGCCCAGGAAGAACTTCAGAAAGAGCAGGAGGAAATCAAGGAGGAATTCGAGCAACTCCAGGAGGAGATGAAGGAAACCGAAGAGAAGAACAAGGAGCTGGAAAAGCCCATGCCGATACCGGATAGCGAAGAGCAGCAGGAGGCTGTTAAGGAGGACATGGACAAAGCCCGGGAGAAAATGGAGGAGCAAAAGAACTCCGAAGCTGCCAAAGAACAAAAGAAGGCCAGCAAGAAGATGAGCGAAATGGCCGAGTCTATGGCCGGGGCAATGGAAAGCATGCAGGCCGAACAGGCGGAAGAAGACATCGCCGCCATCCGTCAGCTACTGGAAAACATCGTTGACCTGAGCTTCGACCAGGAAAAGACGATGAATCAGCTCAACATAACCACCGTTAACACGCCACGCTATGTGGAACTCGTGCAGGATCAGTTTCAGATCAACAATGATTTTGAGCTCGTCCGCGATTCCCTCAATGCACTGGCCAAGCGTAACGTCCAGATCGAAACTTTCATCACCGAAAAGGTAACCGAAATCAAAGGCAACCTGAAAAACACGGTCAGCGAGCTGGAAGAACGCCGCACGCCTCAGGCCGCCAACGTACAACAACGTGCCATGACCGGTCTCAATGACCTGGCCCTGATGCTTAGCGAAAGCATGGCGAATATGCAACAGCAGATGGCTGGCACGATGGCTGGCGATCAACAGTGCGAAAAACCGGGCAATGGCAAAGGCAACAAACCAGGCAAGCCCAGCTCCAACCCCGGCGACGGTTCCAACGGGCAACGCTCGCTCAACGATGCCGTCGAAGGCATGAAAGAAGGTAAGAAACCCGGTAAGGGCGAAGGTGGTTCCGCCAAGGAATTTGCCGAAATGGCCGCCAAGCAAGCCGCCCTCCGCAAAGCCCTCGAAGCCAAGCAAAAGGCCAAACAGCAGGGCGGCGAAGGCACCGACCCCGAGCTACAAGAACTCATCGACAAGATGAACGAAGCCGAAGAAGACCTCGTCAACAAACGCCTTACCAACGAGATGATCACCCGCCAGCAGGAAATCCTCAGCAAAATGCTCGAACACGAAAAAGCCGAGCGTCAGCAGGATATGGACGAAAAGCGAAAGTCCGAAACCGCCGAGCAACGCCGCAAGGAATTACCCCCCAGCATCGAGGAGTACCTCAAGAAACGTAAGAGTGAAATTGATATGTTCAAACGCGTCACGCCGGAGTTGAACCCCTACTTTCAGGGGCTGGTGGACGAGTATTTCCGCTCCCTGCGCGGGGAGTAAAGAAGGATTTAAGCTTTAGTGGACCAACCCATAAGTTTCGTCAGTAGCAACTCCCCACATGGGAAATAGAGTCTGCCGTGTGGGTTACCCGTTCAATAAATGTCGTGTAATTTCGTTAAGGCGAAGCCTCAACGCCCCATTTGTAGCAGGCGATCCCTTGCGGTCGCCCGCTACAAATGGCCATATGGGGAGAAGCTGTTTCGTTAGTAAAAAAAGCGCATAGACGGTTGATTTACAAATGTTTACTGTTATTTAATTGCAAGCAAACTTATGAAACGTTCCACTAGGAACCAGGTACACAGCCTAATTTCTAAACCATCAAAACGGCCTTCATTTTTATATCCGGCCATCGAACCTTATTATTGTTTTTATGTATTCTCTTTGTTATTTAAGTGACGCAATCATGTTTCGGCGTCTACATTCGTGTTAACCAGCGGCTTACGATCTTTTTATGCGGACGTAATGTTGTCTTTAAAGATTTTTCCCTTTGTCCTCAGTCAGAACTCAAACAGCTCCAACGTACATGCTCCAGCTAGCTTCCGATCCCCGCAATATATCTATGGTAGAGGCTTACGTCAACCAGATCGCCAGTCGTTACCAGCTCAACCAGGAAAAGCATGACAACCTGCTGATCAGCCTGACGGAAGCGGTAAACAACGCCATTATCCACGGCAATAAACAGGACAAGACCAAGACGGTGAGCATCAAACTCGCCCAAACCAGCAACAGCCTGGCCGTACGCGTTACCGACCAGGGCCGTGGCTTTTGCTACGAAGATTTGCCCGATCCAACCTCCCCCGAACGCCTTTGCGAATGTGGCGGGCGCGGTGTTTTTCTGATGAACCAACTGTGCGACAAACTCCGCTACATCGACGGTGGTTGTACCGTCGAAATGCAGTTCCGCCTTAAGTAATGGCTTCTGAAATAATGTTCCACGTTGAGGAAGGCGGCACGGCTATTTCCGCCACCCAGCAAGCCATCCTGAGTGCCTGGGTCGAAGCGGTAATTACCGCTCGTAATGGTCACGCAGGCGCCGTCAACTACATTTTTTGTGGTGACGATTACCTCCACCAGATGAATGTCGAATACCTCCACCACGATACCCTGACTGACATCATCACCTTTCCCTACGAGGTCTTTCCCCTCGTCTCCGGTGATCTCTTCATCTCCACCGAGCGTGTAGCCGACAACGCCAAAGACCTGAAGACGGATTATCAGGAAGAGCTTCACCGCGTCATCATCCACGGCGTATTGCATCTCTGCGGTCAGGGCGATAAGACCGACGAACAGTCTGCGGAAATGCGCCAGCTCGAAGAATGGGCGCTCAGTCTTCGCCCCGTGGGACTTATGACTTGAGGGTATTGTTTGCAAAAATTACGGCGAACGCGTCAGCTGAAATCTAGTCGCTATGGATACTTCACCCGCATATATTCTCTTATCCGCTTATTTTTTTATTCACCACTTTTTAGTGCGCGGCCGCCGGTGCAATGAGAAGAAATAGGAGCAAGGTATCGAGGCATCGTTAAATCCCCCAGTCACTCATTGTAAATCCCCCCGCCATTGTCCGCCAAGTACGCTGACTAAACTCCTGATTTTCCACATCTTTACGGTTCGTATAAGCAGTCAGACCAGTTCCAGCCACAGCCAAGTGAAAATCCCCCATGAAAGTTCTAAAATTCGGCGGCTCCTCCGTCGCCCAGCCGGAGCGTATCCGCGGCATCGTTGACATCCTGAAAGACTATTATGCTTCCGGTGATCACTTCACGGTGGTCTTCTCCGCCTTTGGTGGTGTCACGGACAGCCTCATCGAGATGAGTCGCCTGGCCGCTGCCGGGGACGACCAGTACGGAGAAGCCTTCCAGGCCTTTGCCGACCGTCACCAGCAAGCCATTAAAGACCTCTTCCCGGCGGGTGATCTCCGTAAGGAAACCGCCGCCCAGATGCGGAAGTCTCACGACGTTCTCAAAAACCTGCTCTACGGCATCTTCCTCGTTCGCGAAGCCAGCACCCGGACGATGGACTACGTCTTGTCCTTCGGCGAACGCTCCTCGGCTTACATCATCGCCCAAACCTTACAACAGGCTGGTATCCCTGCAGAATACCTCGACGCCCGCAAGGTGTTGCGCACCGACAAGACTTTTGGTGCGGCAAAAGTGAGTTTTGAAAAATCTTACGAACAAATTCAAAAATATTACGCAGAACATACTAAGGTCCAGGTAGTTACTGGGTTTATAGCCGCCGCCAAGGGAGGCTTGACCACAACACTCGGCCGGGGCGGTTCTGACTATACGGCCTCCCTGATCGCTGCCGGTCTCCAGGCCGATGCCATCGAAATATGGACGGACGTCAGTGGCGTGCTGACTGCCGACCCGCGCCGCGTCAAGAAGGCGTTCACCATCCCCAGACTCTCCTACGCCGAAGCGATGGAGATGTCCCACTTCGGAGCGAAGGTGATCTATCCGCCCACCCTGATGCCAGCGCTCCACAAGCGTATTCCGCTTTACATCAAGAATACCTTTGACCCCACCTTTCCCGGTACCAAGGTCAGCAACGAAAGTAATCCTGACGACGGCATGGCCGTACGCGGAATCAGCTCCATCAATAACGTGGCATTATTGACGCTGTCGGGCTCCGGCCTTTTTGGCGTACCTGGTATCAGTGCCCGCCTGTTCGGGGCATTGGCCAGCGACGGTATCAACATTATTCTGATCACCCAGGGATCGAGTGAGCATGCGATCAGCTTCGCCGTCCAGCCATCCGATGCCGATAAAGCACGGGTGGCTGCCGAAGCCGCCTTTGCCTACGAAGTTGACCGTGGCGTCATCAATAAAGTGAAGGTGGAACGCGACCTCAGCGTCGTCGCCATCATCGGGGAGAATATGCGCTACCAGCCGGGCATCTCTGGCCGCCTCTTCCAGGCACTTGGTAAGAATGGTATCAACGCTGTCGCCATCGCCCAGGGATCGAGCGAATTGAATATCTCCGTTGTCATCCCGAAGGAAGACGAGAATAAAGCACTCAACGCCCTCCACGAAGCCTTCTTCTTATCCGACTACAATACGCTCCATCTTTTTATCGTCGGTGTTGGCCTGATCGGTGGCACACTGCTCAAACAGATTTGTGAACAGAACGACTACCTCCGCACCAAGCTCGGAATGGAAGTGAAGGTGGTCGGGATGGCCAACTCCAAAAAGATGATCTTTAACGAAGATGGTCTGGAGCTCGATGACGACTGGAAGAAAAAACTGACGAACTCCGACACGCCCGCTGACCTCGCTGTTTTCGTTGGCCGGATGCGCGACCTCAACCTGAGCAACTCCATCTTCGTTGACAATACCGCTAACGAGAAGATCACGGGCTACTACGCAGGTATCCTGGACGAAAGCATCAGCATTTCCACCCCCAATAAAGTCGCCAACTCCAGCAGCTACCTTCAGTACCAACGATTAAAAGCCATTGCGGCCAAGCGCGGAGTGCAGTTCCACTACGAAACCAACGTCGGTGCTGGCCTGCCCATCATTTCAACCCTACGCGACCTGATGGATAGCGGCGATCAGATCCGTAAGATCGAAGGCGT
>Ga0136553_1000516_pt1 | contig 13307 bp, 8 predicted proteins | sample AntRauTorckE5430_FD_101384 | JGI IMG/M metagenome (GOLD analysis project Ga0136553, IMG submission 101384) | Saline lake microbial communities from Rauer Islands, Antarctica - Metagenome Torckler E5 #430 | ecosystem: Environmental > Aquatic > Non-marine Saline and Alkaline > Saline | place... | reverse complement strand
GTATTCTGCAGGACATCCCCAAGATGGTCGCGCTCACCAAGGCCATTGTCGATCGTACAAATCTGCCCGTCACCGTCAAAACCCGCCTGGGTTGGGACGACAACACCAAGTACATCGAAGCCGTCGCCGAACAGCTGCAGGACGTCGGCATCAAGGCCCTCTCCATCCACGGCCGCACCCGCCAGCAGATGTACAAAGGGGAGGCCGACTGGACCCTGATCGGCGACATCAAGAACAACCCGCGCATCAACATCCCCATCTTCGGCAACGGCGACATTGACTCCCCCCAAAAAGCAGAAGCCTACCGCAACCGCTACGGTGTCGACGGCATCATGATCGGCCGCGCAGCCATCGGTAACCCCTGGATATTCCGCGAAATCAAGCATTACTTCGCCACCGGCGAGTTACTACCACCACCAAACATCGACGAGCGCGTCGATGCCGCCCGCGATCACCTGCGCCGCAGCATCGACTGGAAAGGCGATAAACTCGGTATCCTGGAAATGCGCCGCCACTACACCAATTACTTCCGTGGCCTGCCTGGTGTCAAGGAATACCGCAAAACGTTGGTCTCCGAATATGAGCCGGAAACCCTCTTTGGGGTGCTGGAGGAGATGCGGGGGATTTATGAGGGGGTGGATACAATGTTGGTGTAAGCGGTCATCTCTGCCAAAAACAGCTCGGTATCTTACCCGCTACCGAACATTACCCGGGCATAAGGACGTTTTAGCCACACAAGAAAAATAAACTCCCTCCATGGCCATCCAACAAGAGAGTCCCTACGCCACCATGACCGCTGCCATTGAACAGCTGCGGCAAGAGGGCTACGTCCACGATTTCAACCAGCACAACAGCCACCTCGAATGCAAGCAACTGGAGAAAAAATTCCAACCGGAAAACTTCACCATTACCCACGTCTACCGCTGGGAAGGCATGAGCAGTGCTGGTGACAATTCCGTGCTGTACACCGTGGAAGCAGACGACGGTACTAAAGGTATCATCGTCGATGCTTACGGAGCCGACGCCGACGCCCTCAGCCTGGAAATGATTGAAAAGTTTCGCGTGGAATACGCTAAACCCGGTGAATTATAGCCCAGGTTTCCAGACCTAGACATGGCTGCAAAAGCAACTTCCCAAGATCAGAAAAGCCCGGCTCACTTGCGTGAACCGGGCTTTCTGTTGGAGGTCGGTAGCGGACTTGAACCGCTGTAGCAGGTTTTGCAGACCTGTGCCTAACCGCTCGGCCAACCGACCATCGGGGCGCAAAAGTAGGTTAATAAATACCGTTGCGCCAAACTTTGGCTTTGTTTTTTCTTCCGTAATCAACCAACGTTACGGGAAGTCAGGAAGTTGCTGCCAGCAGGGTGGTTGCGGGTAAGGTAGCAGCGGCGCAGGATAATTGGATTCCTCCAACTTCCCCTTCCGAAACACCTTCTTTACCGCAGTAAATTCACCGCCCCGTTTCTGGTGCGGACGATCCCGTCGCCCGCAGCATAGCGGAGCACATACAGGTAAGCACTGATGGGGACGGGCTGCATTTCATTCATCCCGTCCCACCCGGCGAGGGGGTCCGCCGTTTGGTGAATCAAGCCGCCCCAGCGGTCCCAGATTTGTAGCAGGAAGCCCTCCGCTACCGGAGGCGAAGAGAAGTAGGGGCGGAATACGTCGTTGAACCCGTCACCATTGGGGCTGAAAGCGTTGGGCACGTACAAGTCCGGCACCGGCGTGATGCAGGCCAGGTTAGAGTTGAAGACGAAAGCCTCCGCTGGCCCTGCCCCGCCGCTTTGAAAACGGGCGCGGATGAGGTAGCAGACCTCTCCGCCGGTGTTGGCCAGTGCGACGTCGGTGTAGTTTGTTTCTGTCAGGCCGGTAGCTACGGGGACGAGGTTCCCCGCGGCGTCCACGCGGAAGACGTCGTAGTTAATGTCGCCGGGCAGGTTATTGATCAGCGGCGTCCACGAAAGCCTGTTGTTGCCAGGGATGAATTCGTTGACGGTGAGGTAAACGGGTTCCACGGCATTGGTAGTCACCTCCCGCATACATTCGTCGGTGAGGCGAAACTGGAAGGTTTCTCCCGCTTCGGCGGCTTCGGCCAGGGGCGGGAAAGTGAGTTGGCCGCCGCTGCCAAAGACCGGCGTCAACAGCGGGGCGAACTCCAGGGTATTACCGATGCGGGTCAACAACAGCTCGGAAGCTGTCGGGGCTGGCTGGTTGGGGTCATCATCGGCGAACTGGAACAGCAGATTACCCGCTTCGTCCACCTCCACCCCGTAGAGCGGAAAATCCCGGATGGGCTGGCTGATGGTCACCGCCTGGCAGTAAATGGCGGAGCGGGCGCGGCCCTGATTGTTGCCGAGCACGGCTTCGACGTAAAAACAGAGCTGGTCGCCGTCGTTGGCGTCCTGGTAGGGGAGGGTCGTCGCAGCAGGAGAAAAGGTATTGCCGACCGCTACGAAGGGGCCGCCGTCAAGAGAGACAAACAAGGCCAGGGCGACGCGGGGCAAAAAGGCGGCGATGCGTTCCTGATCGACGTCGAGGGTGACGACATTGGTGCAACCCGAGCCACCGCTGCCACTAAGGCGGGCAACGGAAACGGCCGGGCTCTGTGGACTGTCGTTCCCGCAGGCGTCGATGGCCACCAGACGGAACCGCCGGTCTTCGGGTGCTCCGTCGGCGGCGGTGAAGGGAAGCCGGAAGTCGGTCACGTCAAAGACGGTATCCAGCGGAATGAAGGCCGTCGGGGTCACCTCCAGGATGATGTAGCCCGTCACCTCTGGCGAGCGGGAGGCCAGCCAGTCGATCACTATCTCGTCCTCTTCTACCCCGATAAATTGCAGCACCGGCGTGACGGGGATCAGGTTTTCGAGGGTATCGCTGTTCATCGCCGTTTGCCCGGGGCAATCGTAGCGGTAGCGGAGGTAGTAGTAGCGGAGTGCGCCGGCGGGGTTAGGGTCGAGGTAGGTGGTGGCCGTCGGGTCGGTCAGCTCGGTCAGCAGCGTGAAGGGCCCTTCGGCTGTTCCTGCGCGGTAGATTTCGGTGGCCTGGTAGGGACCACAGTTGTTCGTGACGTTGCTCCAGATCAGCTCCACCTGACCAGCCGGAGCGTTGGTGCAGGTAAAGTCGGGCGGCACGATTTGGGCGCGCAACGCAGGTGCAAGGAAGAGCAGTAAAAAGCAGGGAAGGAACCGCAAGGCTTGATTAATTCTGGGAGTAAACGGATGATTCGTCAAGGAAAGATGAATGCTAAAACGCCGGAAAAAGCCAGACGTTGCCCTACAAGGCGCTTTTGTCACTTTGCTTACTTTTAACTGACTTTGTATCCGTTCGACTCCGCTCAGGGGCCACCGGCGGCCGCGTGCCGCAAATTAGTCTGTTGGTTCGTTAGTCGGTTAGTTTTTTATTGTAGCGGGCGACCGTCGAGGCTTCGCCTCGACGAATATTTGTAGCGGGCGACCGCAAGGGATCGCCTCTACAAATAGGTTTTGGGGGGGGGCCGTCGAGGCTTCGCCTCGACGAAATCACACAGTACTCCTTTACGGGCAAGCTTCACGGCCGCCCAACTATTTTCATATAGGGAATTGCTGATTTTTTAGCACCAAGGGACGGCGGATCACCTAAAGACTAACAGTCTAGCAGACTACTCCTTATTCGCTAGCTGCCCGCAGGCCGCGTCAATATCCTTACCCCGGCTGCGGCGCACCGTCACCATCACGCCCCGGTCGCGCAGGTAGGTTGCGAAGTCGTCGATATTGTTTTCGGTGGATTTGCGGAAGGGGGCGTTATCGATCGGGTTGTACTCGATGATGTTGACCATGCTGGGCACCTTCTTACAAATCTGGTAGAGCTTTTCGGCGTCTTCGAGGGTATCGTTGAAATCCTGAAAGGTGATGTACTCGAAGCCGATGCGCTTCTTGGTTTTGTCGTAGAAGTATACAAGGGAATCGACGAGTACCTCCAGGTTGTTGCTCTCGTTGATGGGCATGATCTCGTTGCGCTTCGCATCGTCGGCCGCGTGGAGGCTGATGGCGAGGTTAACCTTGGTGTCGTCGTCGGCCAGTTTTTTGATCATCTTGGCGATGCCAGCGGTGGAGACGGTCAGCCGGCGCGGGGCCATGTGCAAGCCGGTATGGCTGGTAATGCGGTCGATGCTACCCACCACTTCTTTGTAGGCCAACAGTGGTTCGCCCATGCCCATGTAAACGATGTTGGTCAGCGGCTTACCATAGGTTTCCATGCACTGCTCGTTGACGAGGAATACCTGGTCGTAGATTTCGGCTGCCGTCAGGTTGCGCAATCGTTTCATCCGGCCCGTGGCGCAGAAAGTACACGACAGGCTGCAGCCCACCTGGCTGGAAACGCAGACAGTAAAGCGCTCGTCACCCACCACCGGAATGAGCACCGATTCGATCAAATGGCCATCGTGGAGTCGGAAGCGACTCTTGATCGTGCCGTCGCTGCTGCGTTGGACTTTGTCTTCCGTGATGGGGAGCAGGCTGTATTTTTCCTTGAGCTTCTCGCGCAGATCAAGCGAGAGGTTGGTCATCTGGTCGAAGTTACGCGCACCTTTCTCCCATAGCCACTGATAGACCTGCGTGGCCCGGAATGGTTTTTCGCCGACCAGGATCAGTTGGGAAGTCAGCTCCTCGGGGGAGAGGGTGCGGATGTCGGTCAGCTTGGTGGCGGTATCGGGCATAAGACGGGGGAAATCAGTAATTTAGCGTAAGTGCTTGGCGAGCAAACGTCCTAGCGGGGCGGAGGGTTTCGCTTAGCGGCCGCAAAGGTACGACGGCTGGTTGATTCGCGGCGGAGGCATTAAAATCGTGCAACTTTGCCGCTTTGTAACCGTTATTTTTGCCGCGTTGGCTGGGCGGGCGACCGCAAGAATTCACGATTAGCGTGGGGTTTCGCAGATGGCTTCCGCCATTACGCTTTCCTCCTCGCTAAGACAGATGCCCCGCCGGGGCTCGGAGAAGCAAAATTTACAATTGCCCTGACCCGCTAGCCCGTAAAATACTTTGTTTAACAAGAAAAAAAACCATCATTTGCCCTACGGCTCCCCATCCGACCCCAACTACTGGACCCTCTACGACGAGGCGCTGCGCTACGACAAAGTCGGAGACGTTTACACCGCCGTAAAGCTACTCAAGAAGCTTATCCGCATCAGCCCCGACTGGGCGGAGGCCTTCGTTGCCCTCGGCAGCATCTACCACCGTCGTCGCGAGTGGAAGCCGGCCTTTCACTACTGGAAAAAAGCCGTAGCCCTCGACGCTGACGACCGCGAGGCGTGGTGGCACCTCGGCCTGGCCGCCGTCGGCCTGGGGCGGATGCGAGTAGCGGCGACGGTCTGGGCCAAGTTTGGTTTCGATAAGCCCGACCTCACCCAACCACTCTCTTTGGAAGTGAAAGGGGCCAGCGGCTACGAAATCCTCTGGATGCAAGCCCTCGACGCCAGCCGCGGCCGCCTGCTCAGCATTCCCCACCCCGGCAGTAACCTCCGCTACCGCGACCTGATGCTCTACGACCGCCGCACACAGACGGGCTCCAATGTGGTCAAAAACCGCCGCATCGCTGTCTACGCTTCGTTGGACCGGCTGAAGCGGTCACCTTACCAGACCTTCAGTTGCCTGCTGCACACCAGTGCCGAAAAGGCCATCCGCCAGCTGGAACAACTTTGCTTCGACGCCGGGCTCGGCTTCGAGGTCTGGAGCAACGCCAGCCACGCCACCCGCCTGGTCAAAGCAAACGCCACCGAAGCGGAAAAGGACGCCTACCCGGAATACTACAATGACCTCGTCCCCCGCCCCGACCACGGCACCACGCTGGTCGCCATCGCCGCCATCCACCCCGCCGAGGTGGAACGGACACTGAATAACTGGCAGATCATTAGCCTGGAGGGGTATTCGGATTTGCGGGGGTATTAGAGCGGGTGCCGCTTGCACGGCCAAGCTGCAACTTGGAACAGGCAAGCCGAATTAACCGTTCCCTAACCAAAGGCTACCGATCACCGCCTTAACTTTGCCAAAAATATTTCCTTTTGTCCAAATCGCTGCTTTCAAGTCTGATCGCCATACTGCTGCTCGTTTCCATCTTTGCCATGACTACTTATGGCGGAACCCGGGAAGGGGCATCGCTTTTTGAAGCTTATTTCGACGCCACCCCGCCCGACGGCTACGCCACCCAACGCAGCCTCGCCGCTACCCGCCAGGATGAGGAAGCTTCCATATTACGTCAGGCCATTATTTACCACCAGCAAGCCGACTACGACCTGGCCCTGGTTTCCCTGCGGGCTTACCTCGACGGCTTCCCGATGCCCGGCAACGCCGAAACTTATTTGCTCGCCGCCACGGCAGCTACCGCCAGCGGCGAATACCGGGAAGGAAAACAATACCTCGACCTGATCAGCCCCGACGACGGCGTCACTTTTGTCTACGCCCGCTGGTACGCCGCGCTGCTGGCCCTGCGCCAGGAACAAACGGCCGAAGCGGCGAGTACGCTACGCACCAACCAGGCTGAAATGATGAAATTGGGACTTCCGGTAGCGGCGTTACTGGAGCGGATAGAAGGCTAATCGGCGTCCCAGCGCCTCGACGCCCCTGAAGCGCTAAATTGCAGCGGCGATCCCTTGCGGACGCCCCTACAATTTTAAGCTTTTTACCGGTCGGCAGAAAGTGCCGCTTCCAGCGCTGCCTTGCCGCCTACCACCGGCAGCGTCACCATCGTCTCCGCCAAATCAATCGTCACCTCCGTTCCCGGTTGGGGCCAGAGGGTGAACTCATTATCGCTACCGAAAATCATCAGCCCGATCTGCTGGCCGGCGCGGATGACCTGGTCGTCGGGCATCAGGTCGAAGGTGACGCTGACGAACTCACCAGGCTTGATGTCTTCCTCCTGGCGGAGGTCTTTGTGGTTGCGCGGGTCGGCCCAGCCCCGGGTGATGAGGTTGTCGGTGATGACGGTGCGGCGGCCCTCCTCCCAGGGCAGGGAGACGAGGTACACGGAGAGGTTGGTGCGGGCTTTGTTGGCGGCCAGGCGGACGCTCACGCGGGGCGTACCGGAGAGGTGCACGTCGCTGGTCAGCGTCGGGGTGACGAACAGGAGCCGGTGGTCGGTCAGCTCGGCGGTGGCGAGGGCCTCGGCCTTGAAGGAGTAGTTGTCGACGAAAGTTTCCCGCACGGCGGAGCGGTTCTGGACGAGGCTTAGCCCGCCGCGGCCGGGGGCACCGGCTGCGGGAAATAAGGTCACCTCGGTAGCGTCCGGGTTGGGGTAGTCGGCGTAGGCGGTGGGTTGGTCGCGTTCGTCGCGCTCGCGGGTGATCCAGGCTTTGGCGTCGTTTTCTACCCCATTTTCGACGCCGTGGAGGTAACGGGTAAACCAGCGGTTCATCATCTTCATCGGTGGTGGGCCGCCGTGGCCGTCCTGGTGGTAATAAATCTGGGTGGGCAGGCCCATTTCCTTGGCTTTGGCGTAGATGCGGTAGCTGTGCTCGGGCATCACGTTCCAGTCGTTGAAGCCGTGGCTCATCAACAGGGCGGCAGTCATCGGGGCCATCTGGTTGAGGTAGTCGCGGCCCGCCCAGAAGTCGTTGTAGTCGCCGGTGAGGCGGTCCATGCCGGCTTTCATTTCAGTATCGCGGATGGTTTTATTGTTGTAGGCGCGCTTGTCTTCAGCACCGCTGTGGATGAAGTCGTAGAGTACGTCGATGTCTTCGCCGAGGTAGCCGCCGGGGCTGCGCACCAGTCCGTTGGAGCGGTAATAGTGGTAGTAGCTGGTGTTGGGGGCGATGGGGATGATGGCTTCGAGGCCTTCGACTCCGGTGGTGGCGGCGGCCAGGGGCAGGGTGCCGTTGTAGGAGGTGCCGGTCATGCCGACCTTGCCGGTGGTCCAGGTGGCTTTTACTTCTTCACCACCAATGGCTTCGGTGTAGCCTTTGGCGCGGCCGTTGAGCCAGTCGATGACGGCCTTGGGGGCGAGGCTTTCATTTTCGCCACCGACGGTAGGTGAACCCTGGCTCAGGCCGGTGCCGGGCGAGCAGGAATGGACGACGATGTAGCCACGCGGCACCCACTTGTCGACCTCGCTGTTGCTGATGATGGGGCGTTCGCCGCGGCGGGTTACCTCGGGGTGGACGTGGTCGGTCGGGGCGGCTTCGCCCAGCTCGTGGCGGACGTTCCAGAACAGCTCCTGCCCACCCTCGGCGACCCCGGAATAGTAGGGGCTGGAGGCGTACACGACGGGTAGTTTCAGGCCTTCGGTCTCGGTCTGTTTTGGCCGGGTGACGTCGACGTGCATCCGGTCCATCTGGCCATCGCCGTCGGTGTCGAAGGTGGTTTCGACGAAGAGGTCGTGGCGGATCCAGTCTTTGGCGTTCTGGAAGGCGGGGACGATCTGGGCTTCGCCGTCTTTGAAGACGGGTGTGGCCTGCTGGCCGAACAATGGCGCGCAGAACAGGAGGAGCAGAAAAGGGAGGGCGTAGGTTTTCATGGCTGCAAGATAAGGTATTGGGGCGGGGCCGCTGGTGCAGAGATAATGGGGAATGCAAGGTGGAAATCGTAAGTATGCCCGACTGAAGTGTGCCCGACTGAAGTCGGTGCTGGGTTACAAAGCGCTGCGAGCTGTCCGGGCCAGTCTCTTGGCCTGCAGCGCTTAGTAAGCCAGCACCGGTTTTAAACGGGTACTTTTTCTCCCCTTGCTCCTTCCGCCTTACCTTGCATCCTGCGACCGCGCCAAAAAAACGCCATGAAGAAAGACTTTCTCCGCCTCCTCAAAGCCCTCGACGAAGACGAACTCCGCGAGGAACTCAAGGGTCTCTACGAACGCTTCCCCATCCTCCGTGAATACTACAAACTGGAGCTGAGCGGCAACACCAAAGCCGTACTTGATAAATACAAAACCGACGTCCGCAAAGCCTTTTTTACCGGCCGCCGCCGCATGGGTAAACGCAGCCGCAGCAATTCCGCCAAGGTCATCAAGGATTTCAAGGAAGTGTCGATCCACGCCAAAGACCTGATCGAGCTACACTTCCACCGCGTCGCCGTCATGGTCGAAGCCATCGACTATTACATGATCGACAACGAACCCTTCTACAACTCGATGCTCAAAAGCTTCGAGCACGCAGCCGAAATGGCCAAAAAGGAACTATTACTCGATAGTTTCCGGGAAATGGCCAACGAGATCGTTACCCAATTTGAGGTCTACGACAGCTACGGAAATGACCAGGATTTGCGGCGGCGGTTTCAGGCGTACTTTGAATAAAAATTTTAGGACTCAGGGACCGCATAGTGTCCGTATGGAACGCGAAAAAAATAAACCTTGTTTATACGCTGTCACGTTCAGCTTAGCTCCCACTTCGCAATTTCAGCATTCAGGCCATGTTGATCAGGTTTAGCTCCTGAATGCTGACCGCTGAATACTGTTTACCAGGTTAAAGTTGTTTTTTTGCGCGGAGGCCAAGAATTACGTTTTATTTAATTCGCTTGCCAGAGTCCTAAAATATCACCACTAATTCAACCGCACGGCCTCCCCATATCCTAGTTCCGTCATCCGTCCCCGCTGCGTCGCCGCATCACCCACCACCAGCCAGATCATCTCGCCCGGCTTCAGGTACTGCTCGGCCAGCTGCTTGATTTTCGCCTGGCTCATGCTACGGACGATCGCTTCGCGCTCCTTCACGTAATCTGCTTTCCATCCATATTCGCTCATATTTTTGAGCATATTTAGCTTGGCTCCGGCCGTCTCGAAAGCGCGGGCGTTGGACTTGGTCAGGAAGCTGCGCGTTGTTTCCAGATCGGATTCCGAAAAGGTGGTCGGGTAGTCTTCCAGGATGTCTTTGATCGCCTGGGTCGCTTCCAGGGTAACGTTGCTGCGCACCCCGCTACCGATCTGGAACTCGCCCACTTCCTTCGAGCCGGAAAAGCCGGAGCCGATGCCGTAGGTATAGCCTTTCCCCTCGCGCAGTTCCTGCGTCAGCCGCGAAGCGAAACTGCCGCCGCCGAGGATGTAGTTCATCACCGTCGCCGGGTAATAATCGGTATTACCGACGGGTAGGGCCGGGTTGCCGATGCGGAGGACGGACTGCTTGGCTCCGGGCACGTCGTAGAAGTACACCTTTGCCGTAGTCGGTGGGGTGGGGAGGGGCCATTGCTTTACCGTCACGTCCTTGGCCGACCAGCGTTCGGTCAGTTCGCCCAGCGGAGCGGTCACCTGGGCTTCGGTCAGCGCGCCGACCACGTGCATTGTAGCGAGGGAGGGGGAGATATTGGCCGCGTAGTAAGCCTTCAAATCGTCCATCGTGATGGCCTCGACGGACGCTTTGGTGCCGAGTTGGTCGTAGGCCCGGATATTGTCGGTGCCGTACATCAATTTATTCCATTCTCGTTCGGCAATGGCGTTGGGCGAGGCTTCCTGTTGTTCGAGATTGCTGAGGGTTTCCCGGCGTAGGGTTTCCAGCTCTTCGGCGTCCCAGCGGGAGTCGAGTAGGATTTCGGTGAGCAGGGCGATGGTGGCCTCGTAGTTACGAGCCAGGGTATTGCCGCTGACGATGATGCCCTCGGTGGCGGCGTACACGTTGAGGCTGGCACCCAGTTTTTTGATGGCTGATTCCAGCTCGGCGGTGGTGCGCTGGGCAGTGCCTTTGGTCATCAGGTCTGCCAGGAGGTTGGCTACGCCGGGCTTATCGAGCGTTTCCTGGAGTTGACCGCCGGCGATGGTGATGTTGAAGTTGACGAGCGGCACTTCATCGTTCTGGATGCCGTAGACGTCGATCCCGTTAGCCAACTCGGTTTCCCAGACGGTCGGTGGCGTGATCGTAGGGGCGGTGCCGTAGCCTGGCTCGCTGGCCCGGTCGAAGGTGGACGGCGTCGGCTCGTATTGCGCGACGATGGAGGCATCGAATTCTTCTTCCGCCCCCTGCTCGATCTTTTCCTCCACGACTTCCGCCTGGGTGGAGCCGGTGAGGGCCAGTGCGGACTCGCCCTTCGGCACGAAGCTGGTGGCCACGAAGGGCTTATCCTTGATGTACTCGGCGTACACCCGCTTCACGTCGGCCACGGTCACGCCCAGGATGTTGTTGATGTCCTGCTCCACAAAACCGGGGTTACCAGCAAACATATTGTACTGCGCCAACTGAAACCCTTTGCCGAGCACGCTGCTCAGGCTGTTGTAGAAGTCGGTTTCCTGGCCGGCCTTGATGCGGGCCAGGTCGGTTTCGGTGATGCCTTCGGCCTCGAAACGGGAGAAGGCAGCGTCAACACCCACCATCACGGAATCGAGGGAAGTGCCGGGGAAGGCGCGGACGTATAACTGGGCTTCGCCAGCCAGCTCGGAGGTGGAGTTATAGAAGACAGCATTGGGGGCCAGCTTCATTTCGTCGACCAGCACCTCGCTGAAGGGGGCTTCCTTGCCGCTGGCGAGGTAGTCGGTCAGCACGGCGAGGGCGTAAGCGTCGGTGCTGTACTGTTCGACCGTCGGCCAGGTGAGGTTGAGCTGGGGGACGCGGGCGAAGTTGTCTTCGTGGTACAGCTTCACGGTTGCTTCCAGTTGGCCGCGGCGAACGACCATGTTTTCCACTTTCTCGCCCATCGGGATTTCGCCGAAGTACTTTTCCACCCACGCTTTGGCCTCGTCGGTGTCGAAGTCGCCAGCGATGGTCAGCGTCACGTTATTGGGCACGTACCAGCGGCGGAAAAACTCCTGCACGTCGGCCACGGTGGCGGCGTCGAGGTCTTCGAGCGAGCCGATCACCTGCCAGTTGTAGGGGTGGTCGGCGGGGTAGAGTGCCTTGTCAACCACGTAGGAATTGTGGCCGTAGGGACGGTTGTCGACGCTTTGCCGTTTCTCGTTTTTGACGACCTGCTTTTCCTTTGCCAGCACCGGTTCGGTGACCGTATTGATGAACCAGCCGAGTTTGTCGGCCTCGGCCCAGATCATTTTTTCCAGCGCGTCTTTCGGCACGGTCTGGAAGTAGTTCGTCCGGTCGCGGTTGGTCGATCCGTTCGCGCCGGAGCCACCGATGCGGGCACTCATGGCGTCAAGGCCTCCCTTGCCCAGGTTTTCGGATTCGAGAAAGAGGAGGTGCTCGAAAAGGTGGGCGAAGCCGGTACGCCCTTCTTTTTCGCGGGCCGAGCCGACGTGGGCGGTCAGCGCGACGGCGACGACGGGGTCGGAACGGTCGACGTGAAAGACGACGTCGAGCCCGTTGGCCAACTCAAACTTTTCGTAAGGGACGGAGAATTTGGCGGCGGCCCCGGCCGGCTGATCGGTCTTGCAGGCGCAACAGGCGAGCAGCAGGAAAAGAGCCAGGAAGTAATTCGTTTTCATTTGGTATGTTTTGATTGGGCGCGTGCGCTGGTGCAAAGTACGGACGGGAGGAGCAATGTGGAGGCGGTGCAGGGCCATCGCGTTCAAATGACTTCAAGCGTTCGGACCGGAATTTTTGAGGTTGCCACCATCGCTTCGCTCGATCATAAGCTCAAAAACGATCATTTCGCGGATGTAGCGGAGCGGAATCAGTGAAATGTCGGTCCGAACGCTCGAACTCAGAGCGCAGCGATCTCGCTTGCGTAAACGACCACGAACTTTCTGAGCGCGATTGCCCTGTGGCGGTGCGTTATTTGTTTTATATAACAAATTGGAGGGCTTGATCGGGTTGAGGCCGCTGTCCCAAACGAACGGCAGCGTTAGCCGCGCAAGATTATGGGCGGGTTCAGCTACGTTGACGCGAAGCTGTCTCCCTTTGCTTACGAACTTTAGTTATTCGAACATTTATATTGCTTTGGTAGGTTAAGGAAGTTGGAGGTAGGTTAAATATTGTTTTTCCCAAAATAAGATTTGTATGAACGAATACTAACAACTAGCTCTACATTAGGTCATCACCCTGGATTTTTTCGGAGTGAGCATCAAATAAACCTAACCTCCTACGAAAAGCGTACTGTCTAATATCCTCGCCGCCAAAATCAGCACCGCGTAACCCAGAAAATAATTGTACGATGATTAGGTTATTATCGTTGGTTTTGCAGCGGTTCTCAATGTAACCCAATTCCACGGAGAGCCACACCGGCTACCCGCGACTATTTCCTGATCAAAGGCAATCAGCGCAAAAATAGAAGAAGAAAATTTCGTCCTTTACGAAAAATCCTATCGAAGGGTCACCCCTCCCCAGCGGGGATACGTTTTTGGGGTGAAGGGGGCCAGGGCTGACGCATCATATCTGAAATAACTCTGTTCGTTTCTTATCTGAGAAAGCTGCTCTCATTCTCATCTGCTTCATACCGGCTTTACTTTTCCCTGGCAAGAGGTAGTTCATCGCGATT
>Ga0136553_1000515_pt1 | contig 13311 bp, 10 predicted proteins | sample AntRauTorckE5430_FD_101384 | JGI IMG/M metagenome (GOLD analysis project Ga0136553, IMG submission 101384) | Saline lake microbial communities from Rauer Islands, Antarctica - Metagenome Torckler E5 #430 | ecosystem: Environmental > Aquatic > Non-marine Saline and Alkaline > Saline | place... | reverse complement strand
TGCACCTTTCAGTGTTTAGCAAGTAGATGATTTTTACACACTTTTTCTACGTGTGCGTTAAAAAGTGCTAACAATTCTGGCCGCGACCTATTTTGACCCGCGACCTATTTTGAACGCTGGTAGATATGTATCTATCCTGCGGCCGAAAATGCCGAAAATGAGCAAGGGGAGAAGCAAACCATAAAGTGTAGCTAGTGCGTCTGTCTTGCTCTCATCAATGTTCTCTTATGAGACCAAGAACTCAGTATCTGGAAATAGAATACTTAATTCTCTGGATGCCAATTGGCTTGACATGGAACATTTATCAGTTGACTTCAATCTTCTAGTAAATTGTGTGATGACAAGATCTATTTGATTTCTAACCAACCTTATTCCGATCCGATCGTTGTCAATGGCACTCACATTCCCGTTTGGATCATGCAGCCCAACTTCAGTCAATAAGTTATCAACGAAGCTTAATGCGTAGTCTACCGCATTTGGCTTGCTAGATTCAGAAATGCATTGACATACCGCCGAAAGAGATGATTCATCTTGGGCTAGTAAAGGAATCAGGCGGGGATGAGAAGAATTTTTTTAAGAAGTATTCACAGGTTGGGGCGTCGCTGACATAGACAGTTCGTATTGTTTGGTAGATTCTTACGAGCGGGGCCTGCCATTGACCATAATGCAGGACCAAAGGTAGAACGTTCAATGGTCTCGGAAAATTGTGATAGGAAATCCGACAGTCGAAGAAAACACATAGAGTGAATTTTCCCACTTTTATTCGCCCCATTTTCCAGTTCATGTTCATGACTGTCATTTATCTTGACGTCGCTATCCTCAATATCCGTTTGAGCGCCGCTGAAGTGGTTGCTGCAAGATTCTGAGTTTTCAAGGGTACAAAGAATTGGTTTTACAAAAGTCGGAACAAATTTCGAGACTTTGACCTCTGATAAAGGATTGAGTAATCCTTCCTGTCGCTGCGATAGCACCGACGCAACTTACTTAACAGAGGTATACTCCTGGACTTGTGCGATCAGTGTTCTAACTTAAAAGATATTCCCATGCCCCATATCGGAGAGATACATGTTCACATCCTTTGGAATGAAAGATCTAACCATCATACATACAAAATAATCAAGTTCTCCTTTCGATGCATCAAGTCTGCTTAGAAACGAGAGAATGGCAGATGGCAGCCCTCCTCGCCGCCGGAGAATCTTTAGAAGACATTCCACCAGAACCTCTTGCTGAGAGCGTATCAAAAAAAATCTGATAAACAATAGGAAATTGTTTTATGCGATGTTGAATATCTACATCTACATTCTCCCTAGATAAATTGAATTCGGTGAGTATTTCCCGCATTTGGTGCTTCGAAAGTATCCCCTTCAATTGGTGTACATGGAGGGTCACATATGAATATGGAAGCTTGAAGCCAATAATGCAGTGCTTTGATAGTGTATCGGGATTGGAAAGAAAGCATACAAATATAACTTGCAGCAATTTATGTATAGAGCTGTTGCATTCCCTTCACTTTGGCAAACATCTTCAGAAAGGCAACAACTTTCTTTTAGAGCATTTTCCTTCCTAGTTTATCTCTACACTATGGTGCCCTATAAGTAGGTGGGGTTAACAGATAAAATAGGATTAGAAACTTTGAACAAGATCGCGAAAATTTAGACGTGTATTATCCCACCATTCTCACTATCATCCTTGTTAGTTCCGCCGTTGACGTTAGTTACTCATCAGATTGAACTCTCTAGCATCAGGATCATAGTGATGGAACAGGAAGTATTGATTGTGTAGGAAGTTGAGAAAGATAGGGACAATAACACTCTACTTCTTTGTCATCACTTCTGGGACACTCTCAAGGACACTCCACGCGTGCTCAAAAATTGTAATGCGGTCTGTTGACTGATGTTTAGAGACTCTACAAGAAGTCCTCGAGGCATCAATCTGCTTTTGAAAGAGCGAGGCATCTCCCCCGGATGTTCTATCCCAATTAGTGAGAAGTCGATGATATACATCGCCCTCTTCGATGTTGTTGACCTCCGTTGAGACAGCGGAAGCTGAATTCGCCGTACAAGCGAAAACAATTAACATCCATTACAAAATTCAGTTGCGCGGCCATTGATGGCGAAACAGTTAACTCGTGAGCGGTAGATACTGCTGCAATGCTGCGTTCTGCCGGAGTCCAAAATAGTTAAAATTTGATGTCCATCACGCTGAACATGTGATTATCTGCTGCCTGAGCATACTGGGCAGGTATTTCACCTGTGCACCTAAGAATCTCAACCCGATTTATCGCATCAGTTAGCTTTCGTTCGTTATCTAGTCCAATAGGTGTTGTCTCGATTTGTAATATTGCTTCCAAAATGCCACACATGCCAGAAAGAGAACAAGATGTGCGATTTATCGCACCAGTTAGCTTTCGCTCGTTATCGAGTCCAATAGATGTTGTCTCAATTTGTAACATTGTTTCCAAAATGCCACACATGCTACGAAGAGAAGATGTGCCTTGATTCGCGTTTGAACCCATTCCTTTCTGCTGTTAATCGATTTCGTCAAGGTCTTCGGAAAGATCAAGGTCGTCAAATTTGTAACAAATGGCCGTTGAGGGAATGTATTCAATAGTCGAAGTGTATGCAATCACATAAAGTGGTTGCTTGTATTCAGATGAGAAGTCAGCCAATCGAATATTTTTTTTGGTTTACCATTGAAATTCAGTTCCAATTTCCTCATTACTACAGCCATCTCAGCCGCTGAATTCATCGCCAGAAGACTGGTAGGGTACATGAAGAGTAGCTTGTTGGAATATTCTGAAGCCTGCGTCACAATTTTTGTGATAGCAGCATTGTTGGAACATTCAACAATTCCTGATACCGCGAATACAAGAGATTCGACAAGCAAAGATTTGACCACGATCGCGCCAGGATCTAGACGACTATCAAAACGGGCCTTGTCAAGCCTCCTCAGAGCTTCGATAGTTTCTTTTGATTTTTTTGAACAAAGACGAAGCTCTCTTTCACTGATCCATTGCAGCCAAGTAGAGATTACTATGACGAATGTAAATGCTCAATTATTTTACATATGACACATCTGGTATCTTACTCCCGCTGCTGCCGCTTCCCTTTCTCAAAAAAGAACGTTTCTCAATGTGATATTTTGTTCCGCGATTTGCACTGTTCCCAGAATTCCGACCACCCACAATATTTCGTTCGTGAAATCCAAGTTTGGCTCTTACTTCTTTAGGCAGAGCTGTCTTTGGCTGTGGAACCCTGGGTACATGACAGTCTAGATCTAGAGAGGGATACGACCCTTGGCATGAGATTCTAATAAACCAACAATGTGAAAAAATACATAAATGTAGCCCCAATGACTAATCTTAATGAAGGACGAGACGAATTCACCTCAAGTCAAAACTCACCACTTCCCCATTGGCATTGGAGGCCACTCTTTGTAGCACCGTAAACACCACCAATTCTACTCATTTTCCTTGACTGTTTGTTGTAAACGCCAAAAATAAGTGGTGTGAAGAGAGGGAGGGAATAACGGGTCACGAAAAGAAGTACAAAAATCACATTACGAAACCACCATAGCCAGCCAAAAGCAGAGGAGGACACTATGAACAATGTCGACGAGAGAGTAAGTGTTTTTCTCTCTTCCTTTTCTTTTCAATCTTTTGAATCCTTGACATATACTTAAGATCTTTAAATTTCAGAATGCATCTTTGAGTGTAACGAGACACTCAACTAATCCCAATGTCAATCTCCACGAAGGTTTCAAAGATGAAGATAATGGGGACGGGAATGTAAGTCTCCTGGGTCTGTGCTAGTTTATACCTTGGTTTGTTTTTACCTTCTCATCCGTTCCTTCCTTACCTTCCCCTCGTCATTCAGGGCCTCACCGATAACCAAAATAGATTACTTCACCTGCTCGATTTGCATTCCAAGAAGGCAGAGAATAGGAATGAAAAAGATATTTGGATACGAAAACAGGCTCTTTCTGTTATTGTTTATGAAGGAGTGTTGGCAGATGTGTTTGATTATGATTATGCTCCAACTTCGACTCTCGTCGAGAATAAAAGAGTGTGGTGCAATGTATCTCAAGAAGGACAGTCAGATATTGAATTTCTTCGTGAGGAAGAACTCATCAACGCTCTTCTTTTGTCGTCAAAATCGTACAAGCCTGGAGTGTGTTATCAGATTTCTGAAAGGGGGAAGAGTCTCTTGAGATATATGTCAATGAGAGAGAAAGAGAGCGTGGACTTGTTTGCGCACAAAGAGGGCACAAGGGAACTATTAAAGCCGTATTGGGATGGAGACTCTTATTGGATGCAAGCACCTTCAGGTTTCAAACGGAAATCAACAGTCACGGAGACTGAAGCTGTATCATATGTTTCTTCTGCGTATATTCCACAATGCTTGCGATATGGGGGGCGGCCGACAATGTCAAATGCACACAAGGCGCACTCTTCAGGATTTGGAGCAATTGATACGATTCGTGACCAGGAGTTGGATGAGGTCATTACGCTGAACTCGGTCTCTCTTATTGTAGCAGAGTACATTCCATTTGGATCTAATCAGATTGTACAGTTGAACAATACCATTGGGTCCAACGAAAGGGTACAGGGTGGATATCTTTCATCGGTCCTTGACGAACGATCTTGCGAAACTACTGTTGAGATGACACCCGAGCTTACCTCAGTAAACATTCTTGATTATACCCTCACCAATCATATTAATTTTGAAGCAGAGATTTGTTTTCCAGAGGATCTAGGAGTGGTTCAGATAGAGACTTTTGGCATCTCTTTAAATGCCGAAGGCACTTGTTTTTATGGAATGCAGATCGAAGCAGTTATGGACAAGATCAAGGACAATATTTCTCTTGACCACTTATCTCGTATACTCGTAGATGTTCAGCAAGATTCTTCACAAATAGTTGACTCCATAATTTCACAGCGTCAAAGGAATCTACTTGACCAAATATTTTATGGAGATATGACAAATCGAAACAAGATCAACTTGATTATAGCCAACGAGATTGAACCACATTTGACTGCGGAGGAATACATGGATAAGGGGGAGTTTGAAAATGAACTGAAACAGATTATTGGAGATACAAAAGCTGCTTATGATATCAGTGAAAAGGATACACTCATCTTTGGAGGCCATGGGTTGCTCCTATGTGGTCCTCACGCAAGGTCTCATGAGCCGTTACTTTGTGCCTACATTCAATTTGTAACTTTGGACATTTTTCTTCAAAATTACTTTGCTAGAATGTGGATTTTGGAGGAAGATATAGAAAATACGGAGAGGATCATTGATTGCATTAGTGTTGACCCAACGGCTTTACACAATGCACGTGAGAAAATGTGTATTCTATGTAAAGATATCATAAGCCTTGAAGAAATTCTAGGATATGTCCTAGAGGCACTTCAAATCATGGAAATCCCTCCCGAACCTCAAGAACAAGCAGGAAGGTCGTTGTACCAGCGTCTTGAAATTTTTAGCATGAGAAGTCAACTAGTAAGGAGGAGCATGGATATGAAGAAAAACATAGAAGGGTCCAAGAGATATCTTTCTATGCTGCAACAGAAAGCTAACACAGCAGCTGAAGGCAAAGTTGAACTAGTGAACACGACGTTGGAGAAAAACGGACGAGCTCTGGAAGCTATCAAAAAATCACAAGAGGAAACTATTACAGCGCTCTCTATGTTCAAGGTTATTCTATCTGGTATAATAACATTTAGCATCTTGGACAGAATCACTGGCGATTGTACCGTGATGGATACTGCACGAATGCAACGTTTTGTAGAGAATTTTGTCCGCAGCAATCACATGATCTGGTTCTTTATCAGCATCTTCATTTGGAGTGTCATAACTATCGCCATCTGGAAAATATCCGCAAAAATGACCTGGCAAGATCAAGGAACAACAGAATTGAAGATCTCTATGAGGGAAAAGATTCGTTCCGAGAAGCTCAGATTACTATTGGCAACGAAGTCCAATATTACCGAAGAGCGACACTTCGAAGAAAGTCGTGAAATCATCACTGTAACATACGAAGAGCCAGATCCACGAAGTTGGGGTGGATGCTCACCGATAATCTCTCTTGAATTTGATGAGAAGAACCAATTCATCCTCAAGATTTGCATTAAATATAATGGTCGAAAGGCAAAGAAAAATGAGGTTTTGAGCATTACACAAGTCAAAGAAAAAATAATGTACGGCCTAATCCATCAAGATCTCTTTCTTAACGAACATGATGAAAAAGGAATGAAAGACATATTGAAAGAAAACTAGAAAAGGCGCTGAAGTTCGAAGGAGAGTTACAGTACTAGGGTATAGCACTGGAGTTGCTTTTATACTCTTACAGTGCTATTGCTTGATCTCGACTTCAATTCAATCACATACCTAGCATCACTTTGTACTTTGCCCTATTGTATTTCGCCGTATTTCCCACTTTTTGTGCGCACGTCAATTTTTTCGTAACTTCTTTATAATCTTTTCTCCTTCAGATTAGAATCCAATCCAGCCATGCTTGGACCTGTCTCTGATTTTATTACTGTTATTTGAGGAAATCTCGCGAGAAATGACGAGCGCAATCAATAATTGCTGTACTTTAAAACAGGTATCATTCAAGATGTTGTTATCACCTTCTCTTTCGAATAGGTCAAATATCTAGATATGAAGTCGCCCTAAAAACGAGGGTTGTAGAGTAATCTTGGGATGGGACAAATGGGTATCGAGTACAAAATCTTACCATCAGCTTATGACGGCTCGCATCAAACACGGAAGCTAAAGGCTCATCGAAATGCAGGATTCTAATTTTATTTCGGGGTTAGGCCGATCCAAGATCTTAGGCTGAGTTATCTGGATAATCATCGTTAAATCTTTCACCTAGTATTTCTACATTTCATTTGAGCGTGAATGGGGAACTAAGTAAGGTCGATAGGGGTTCTCGAGAGCATTGAGAATAGATTGAGGGATGTCTGACTTGGCCTCCAGAGTAGTTTCTCTGGGTACCAATGAGCAGTGTAGCGCTGCGATACCGTTAATGTGTATAGCGTCCGTCTAACGAAGAGCAGTGTTGCGAGGCATCTATGTTGGTTTTCTAAATTTGTGAATGGTCCGAACCGATCAGCTCTCTTTCAGGATTGTATTATGGACGTGTAGCATATTTGTTGACACTACCATACTCTAGGGCTGCAACGCAAGGCCGCATAGAATGGAGTACTTTTCGATCTTTAAATGATTTTATGACAAATTTTAAATGGGATCTCATCACTGAATTTGAATGGGGTATCTTCACTGAATACAATCAAGACACGCTATTGAGGTCCTCCTCATTCAGCCAATTTAGATGTTCATTAATATCAATGAAGGAGCCGAAGTAAGTATTCAATTTTGGATTGCGCTTGTAATAACAGTGGTGAGAGTGTGGACAACGTTCTTTTATTCACAAAAGCTCCAAAATTATCTTTTAACAGTGACCAGTGACTCTCTCTCTAGAGAGGGAGAGCGGCAACTAAAATGATATTATATCGTTTTTATATTGAAAAGTAGCTATGATAAATCAATGATGCCATTAGTTACACATGCGTAATTGATCCCATTCTCAGTCGTAAGGATGCATAGATGATAACTCCAGTTGCTGATGTACGTTGAAGCTCGTTGAAGGTAGTCTTCACCACCTCTAATTACAAGTCTCTCTTCCTATTTCGGTCATACTCAGATTCTAATCAGCGCCTGTACAATGTTAAGATTCACCATTTTAATGTATTTTATTGAAACTGGCCCAAAACCGCAGCGAAGAAAAAAGCTGAGCTTCGACAGGACTTTGCAGCAAGGCAACACACCTTTGATGATGAGACTTACCTTGGTATTGTCAATGCAGCAGCAATAGCTTATCAAATAACTCAGGAGAACGAATTCTTTACCTCTGTCATGGATTCAACTTATTCATTTTACATTTTTAATACAAAAAGGAATCCGGATGATGAATTTTGGGGCTTTCTAAGTAGTAGAAGTAGCTATTACATAGACAAGGATGGAGAAATGATTTCCATACCAGGAATTCCTGTCTTGAGACATTCCACTGAGGAAGGTTCACTCTTCAGGGAGAATTCGAAGTCTGATGGAAGCATCATCGCCAAAAGTCAGATGATTGAGGACCTTGGATTTCAAGTGGAAGTGTTATTTGATCGAAATTCATGATCAATGCTAGAGATGTTGAAGACGCTCTCCAGAATCAATATCAAGCCCTTCCGTTAGGTTAGAGACTATGGCGTCATCCAGACCGCGGGGGAAAGTTTAAGGAACCTGATGAAAGCATTCACAAAGTTGGAATCGTGTTTTACAAAGAGATTTTTCCAATGATCGATAATGGCAAGCTCATATTGATAAAGGGAAGCAATTCGGTACCAAGAGAGCAAGGACTTAATGAACGTGTGCAATGAATATTACTAGCGACTAGATGATAATAGATGAGAAATATAAAATGTACCTACTGGTTTAGATTCAACCACGAGTGACGTATTTAATGAATTTTCTTTGCAGAGTTTTGGTTCTCCCATGGTCGGGGGGCGTGTTTGGGAGGAGGTACACCATTCGCAGCGTCTCTGTCTCTCCTCGCACGTCCCATTGCCCATGCGGCAGTACCTCTCTTGCGGTCTGTGACCATTCCAAGTTTCGCCATCATGTCAATGAAAAGCTTCGAGGGATTAAACTGACTCGATATTCCAAATTCAGATGCTGCATAGTCAAAAGGATACTTATGATGCCAGTTGTGCCATCCCTCTCCTACACTGCAGAATGAAACGAATGGGTTCTCAGCAGGATAGGATAGAACGTCATATGGGTGATCACCGTGAAGGTGCGCAGCGCTGTTTACCAACCAAGTGAAATGAAGAACAACTATGTATCTGAGTCCTCCTGCGACGAAGAATCCATTCCAGAAGTCTTCACCCCAATATTTGGATGCAATCTGTGCAGGGAGCACGAAGCAACAGTATAGAGCAAACCATGGGTCAAGCTTTTTTTGAAACATGACTAGAGGGTCTTCCAACAAATCGGAGAAGTCAAGGGTACGTCCAACTTTCACGACATCGGGGTGCTTCTTGACAAACAGCCATCCCATGTGTGCGAAGAAGAATCCACGTGTGGCATTGTGCGGATCAGCGTTTGTTTCAGAAAATTTGTGGTGTACACGATGATCACGGGACCAGTGAAAGATCGATCCTTGATTGGCGATGGAGTTACAGATGACGAGGAACGCTCGAAGAGGAAAAGAGGCTGTATATGATCGATGAGACCACAGTCTGTGTACTCCTACGGTAATTCCGAATCCACTGTAAGATAGTTAAATTATGAGGAGTCAGTAAAACTAAACTAGGAATAGGATTACGATGTAATCTTGTTTGTCAAATAATGCAATCAATATTTTCTTACCTGATTGGCCAGAGAATGAAAGCGAAGATAAGAGTTTCAGCGGAGCACTTGGATAACCGCATGAGACCAGCAGCAGCGACTGCATGTACCAAAGAAATGTAGATAATCATTGGCCAATTGAGTGATTTGTTTTTCCAATGATGTGAGATCACTGAAGGAATGTCGCGCACCATTTTCATTGAGAGATCCATTGTGATAAGGTTTCTTTTGTTCTTGCTAGAGAGAAGGAGTTGGTATCAACTTAGAAATTGATTTTTGGGTAATGTTGTGTTCAGTGAGTAATCAGTGAATCGAATGTATTGTGTGTTTTATGTGGAGTCTAACGTTGAGAGTTGTGGATTCTGATGATTAGTTATGACACTTGTGTGGAAGCTGGCTGGAAGGTCCTATCTTTTCTCCTTTTTGTAACACCTCAGAAGTTAAATTGAAAAACGTCGACACAACATGCCACTCTGATGACGGGACAAAATTATATTAGATCCGTCCTCGAGCTGTTAACCTATAAACCTATTAACTCTATAACATCTACACAGCACAGAAAAACCCCATATCTCTCTTCATTTCCTTCTCTTCTTTTACTAATGATGCTTCTCTTTTGATTGGCCGTGAAATATTTTTGACATCAACCTGCTTCAACGTAAATTGATGGGATCCAACAGCTGTTTCTTCGAATTTCGTCAGTGGTGACCGTTAACTTGATTTACAATTGCAAATCACGCGCACACAATAGCCCTCAATGTCAAATGAATGACACCTCTAAAGATTTAAATGTGATTTCAGAATTGAAACGGCAGTCACATTCTCATCGCACAAAAAGAAAAACAACTTCGAAAGAACGTCGTATGAGTGAGAATGTGAGTGTTTAGACCTTGATCATATCCTTCAAGTTTGGATCTGATCAATCAAAGATATTTTCGATGTTTCTATTGTGAATGGGCGAAAGTTAAGAACCATGCAGTTGAAATTGCCTGTGATAAAGCTCTGTTATCTGTATTGCTGGAAAGAGATGCTTGTTTTGAAGCCTGGCGTGGCCTGCTCGCTCTTGACATTATTCTTCGCGGCAGAATTTTATTCTTGGTTTTTGAACTTGAATTATCCTCACAAAACTTATCTTCTATTCTTACCATGCGATTGCAGATCTTGAATTCACCCAGATGTATTTACGAAAACAAACTAGAACATGACGAAAGAACTACGAAAAAACGATATCGAGATGATGAATATGGATGAAACTGAGGATGAGGAGGTGAAAAGGAACTGCTTTGGCATGAAGCACTATGAGAGTTCAAGCGAGGACGGGGGGTCAGACGACGATGATTCGGTTTCAGGGTAAGTTAGGATAATTTTCATTTCTTTCAAACTTCGATCGATCTGTTGGATGATTACTACTGTAGCGACTAACCAATTAATTTCTCTTCTAAACGAACATAGGGTTCAGTTCCCAATCAAGTTTGGATGTTACAAACCAACAGGAAACGGTATAGTCAAACCAACTCCAATTCCTGTGGCAAACCCGCTGAAGGTTCTTGACGAAAGCAGTGATCAGAGAATGTCCGTCAAGAAGTATCAAATTATTCACAACGAGTGCGAATTCTCAGAAGAAGGGTACGTGTGCTGGAATTTCTAGCGAGTTCTTTTTTATTTTGATGACGTCACTGTAGACTCACACTTCAACTTCAAATTCAAATATTATAAGATCTGATTCGGAAGAAGTTCTCGTGGAAATTGCAAGCGTTGCTGATCATAATGAATTGTCAGATGATCTCGAGGGTGACCAGATTGATTACTCTGACTCTGATTCCGATAGTCGAAAAGAAGTCTGCGAGGAGGGTGCTAATGAGGATCGTGATTCAGAAGAAGAAGACGTCTCTTCACAATCTGAATTTTCTTTTAGCTCAGATGCAGATGATGAATCATCAGATGCAGGTGCAGATATAGATGAAGGATCATCTAGTGAATATGTTGACGAGGAAAGGGTAGTCTTTGAGGAGGGCGCAGGTTTTTTACTAGTATCTGGAGACAACACTGACGAGGAAAGTGTGAGCGCAGATGAAATCCAGAACTTGATTGAAAAACCCGAGTCTTCTGACATGGTAAGTGCAGGTGTGCGTCTGATGCAATATAGAACTCAAATTAATAGGTTTGATCTGGTTTCCTCATTCGATACTTCTTTCGTTATCCCTTTCACAGTGTTTCTCTGAAAACGAAGTTGAAGCAATTGAAGAAAGTGACGAGAAAGAAATGAACGATGATGATTACTATGTTATGCAATGCCTCATTGACCCTGATCAAAAGACTCAGAATGCAGGCAGTCAGCCGCTGAAGAGAGGACTTTCAACTCAGCAGACAATACATGTCTCACCCGCCGACGATAGCTCTCAAAGCAAACGTAGCTGTAGAAGAGCGTCTTTGAAGATACAAGAACACACGGATTGTATCACACCTTCTTTACCGGTCCTTTGTCTTGGACAGAGAGATGAGTCATCACCAATTCACTTTGCTAAGCGTAGTCAGGATTCATCTCAGGTATCTGTGTGTACGCAAGAAGAGGTAGCGGATAACCAACGCGCTGAAGAGTTGGTAGATGATACGTCTAAAGCATTAGCGAAAGAAAGAGATCCTGTGCCGTTCTTGACACCTCCTTCGACACCAAACGAAACGAGACGGAGCACAGGCCAGATAGCATTTTGTGAATGGCCTTCGAACTTGACTGTGGACAATGCTCTGACAGCAGCTATTGAGCTTCGTCCATTGAGTCCATCTTCACTCGCAAAGTTAGAGGAACAAGACACATCATCGAACGACCTTTACACACCACCTACATATCAACACCAAAGGGTTAGATCAGTCTCAGAAATCAGCAGCACTGGACTTACACCCAAGTTGGGTGGCATTGTGATTCCAAGAATTTAATCACTGGCGATGAATGATGCGCATTGATGTGTACTCTGAGGTACTCTACCAAAATAATTATAAATGTCACATTTCAACTAATGAATACTTGTATAATAATTTATATTTTACTGACCTACTTTTATCTCAAATACGCAGAGTTCTGCGCACAAGGTTCTCTATTTTATTCAAATAACCCAGAATCAAGAAGTCTTTGAAGAAGATCCACATGGCGTTCATGGGATACGAAAGTGAGAGATCTCTTCTGATTAGAAATACATGGCTGCTCGTCATTAATTTCATTTCCAGGAATTATGCAGGTATTGGAGGTCCACTGCATGCAGTTCTCGTTGCAGATATCAGAAATGGTTGGGCTGGACGACGGCATCGAGCTTGTTTCTTTACATACACATCCACATGTAGCAAATTTGCTATCAAAGAAATTGGTACTGCTTTTGGATTTCGAGAGCTCAAATGAAAAGGATGATGCCATGCCATCTTGGAAGTGCAACACTGGATTACTGGTGGTATCACCGATTGTGTCCACTAGATAGACATCACTTCTTTCACACGACGTCGTCATCTCAATTGAATAAGGTGAGTAAACTGGGTCTGCACATGACGTGTGGATCACCGCAAAAACAGCTTGGTTTTGCTCAATATTATCGAAACGAAGAAATATTTTCAAGGGCATTTTCTTCCTCAGATCAATTTCATCGGTTCTCGGGTTCCACGATGCGAAACAAACGACTTGCCCATCTTCAATGAAATTCGCGTTGGATTGCGCTGTTTCGCACGTCTCGTGAATATTATCAATACAAGGATCTAGGCAGTCAATAAATTGGATCCGGTCTGCATGTAATTTTCGACTAATACCACCCTTCCTTGAAGAACAAGGACTACCAGTTCCCAAGGTCAAGCTCCCCCCACTTCCTTGGATTCCTGTCAATTTTATTTTCAAGAACGAAACCCCTCCTTTGCAGCAATCGTT
>Ga0136553_1000512_pt1 | contig 13376 bp, 6 predicted proteins | sample AntRauTorckE5430_FD_101384 | JGI IMG/M metagenome (GOLD analysis project Ga0136553, IMG submission 101384) | Saline lake microbial communities from Rauer Islands, Antarctica - Metagenome Torckler E5 #430 | ecosystem: Environmental > Aquatic > Non-marine Saline and Alkaline > Saline | place... | reverse complement strand
TTCCGCATCGCCGATAAGCTGGAAGCCTATTACGGTGACGCGCTGAAGGACAAGACCATCGCCCTGTGGGGCCTGGCCTTCAAACCCAATACGGACGACATCCGGGAAGCACCGGCCTTATACACCATTGATCGTCTCCTCGCCGCGGGCGCTACCGTCCGTGCTTTCGACCCGGAGGCGATGGATAACGTCCGCGCCCTTTACGGCGATAAGGTGACCTTTTGCGAAGACCAGTACGAGGCCATTCGCGGTGCCGACTGCCTGGCAGTGATGACCGAGTGGAATATGTTTCGTACTCCAGACTTCAACCACATGAAGACGCTGCTTGATACACCAATCGTCTTCGACGGCCGCAACCTCTACGACGTGGACCGGATGAAGGCGTTCGGTTTCCTGTACGACAGCATTGGCCGCGAAGTTGTCGGGCAAGCTGTTATGGTTTGATGCTTACAGCTGTACGACTGGGGTATTCTGGCCGCTAACGAGAATCAAGGACTAAAAAACCAAACAGGAACGCCTGGACGCGGGGCGTCCGAATCCTTCTCTTCAGCCAAATCCTTTTCATCGCCTGGCGCAGCCAGCGATGAAAAGGGTTCTTAGGGATTGCTGAAAAATAAACTATCCATCTGAAAGTAGAGACCTCAATGAATTCGATATTTACAGCATTAAGCCGCGAATAACTTATTTTTCAGCAACCCCTTAGTCATTCTGTGTGGGGTAGACAAGGAAAGCGTTCGAACCAGGAATCCGCCCTAGTCCACTCCTAAACCTCAAGAGCATTTAATCCTTAACGACCCTGAAGGGGACGACCGGTGCAGCGCCGGGGTTAACTCGACGTTTTCGATAAATGTCTCACACTAAATGACCAAAATTCCAATAAGCTCTAACTGGTCGCTAGCTCTACCAGGGGTCCGATATCTTCCGGTTTGACCTCAAAGGTCCCCAGTTGTGTCTGTAAGTGCTCCCCGAAGGAAATCAGGAATACATTGCGGGCTTTGATAGACACAAAACGCCCGCGGATACCCGTGAGAGGTCCTCTTATGATTTGGACCAGGTCTCCCTGCCGGAGCTGATCTTCTTCGGTCTGGTCAAACCATTCCAAATGTTCAGTACAACTGAGACGGCGTAAATTTCGCATTTCTGCCTCCGTAACTTCGGAATAGTTTGTTCCCGTCTTTAAGAAGCGGAAAACAAAAGGCTGACCTATGATACGTCCGATCTCCATCTTTGCAGGTTTTACAAAAACGTAGCCTGGAATGATAGGAAGGTGCCTTACGACCGATTTACTCGGATACTTGAAACTTCGAACCTTCAAGGGAACATAAGCTTCGATTTGATTTAAGGACAGGGACTTCAATACCGTCTTCTCTTTTCGAAAACCAACGGATAGTACAAGCCATTTCTTTACAGGCACTTTATTGCCACAATAATAGTTTGTCACGAGAAAAATAGTTTAGTCTTTACAATTAGTAAATTAAAGGCCCAAATAAGCTTTTTAACAAAATTACAACATAAATGATACACAAATGTAGGCTTTAATCAGCAGCTTTTCATTTTTTTTCTGACCAAATTAAAAATTTTGAAAAAAGTGAAAAAAACAAGTAAATTATGTGCAAAATGCAAAATAGGCGTAGATTTTTTTACAAATTTTAGTGCACGTGAGAGAGTGTTGCTTGATGGGACGATTTACGTCGAATTACTCTCAGGTGATTCAGACCAGCAGCGATCGCGGCTTCTAAATCAGCAACTCCAAGATTAAATCGACGAGCAAGGCGCTTTAATCGCTTCAGAATCTTCATTGCTCCTATTGCGTTTTAAAACGGTCGCGCAATCGGTGGCTTAAATCTCGGCAAATTAAAAACAAAAAAAAGATTAAGCTCGGACAACAAACATTTTGCCCCTCTAGCTCGGATGAAGCCACCGTCACGGTCATCCGTAATGATATTGTGCCGTCCCTCTTCAGCGAGTTACCGGAGGAACTGAACTGCTAGCTCATCACCACGTCTCTCGCGGCTACGGTTGCTACCGTAGGGTCAACGCTTAGTACCTTCTGGGAAACCACCGACGAAAACATCGTCAGCGGCAGCAGCACCCTGACCCCGACCATCGACCAGCCGGGTACCTACCGGTTTCGGGTACCTACCGGTTTCGGGTACCTACCGGTTTCGGGTCGTCAATCCTGAAAACCTTTGTCGTAGCACGCTCAATGTTACCGTCAATCAGGACATCGCTGTACCGGTCATCGGTCTGTCCCCAACCGTCGAGCTGGGCTGCGACGACAGCCCGATTACGCTGACTGTAGGGCTAAGCGGTGCTGGCCCCTTCACCTACGTCTGGACGACGGCGGACGGCAGCGTCGAAAGCGGAGCCACGACACCGCAGCTTAGCATCCGGGGTAGTGGTACTTACGTTTTGGAGGTGACCGACGGGGGTAATTTCTGTACCGCCACTGTTGAAACAAGGGCCTTTCAGGAGCTGCTCACCGGCTTCACCACAGCATCTGCGCGGCCCGACTGTTCGCGTCCCCTGGGTACAATCATTTTCGAGGAGGTGTTCGGTGGTACAGCTCCCTACCTTTTTTCCTTCGATGGTGGGGAGACCTTTGGCGCGGCGACCGTCGCCGATAGCCTGACGAGCGGCCGGTACGAGTTGATCGTGCAAGACGCGTTGGGCTATGAATTCAACCAGGCCGTCGAAGTGCCGGCGGCTCCGCAACTCGAACTGGCCCTGGATAACAGTCTGACGATCACCATCGGAGACAGTGTCCGCCTCGATGTGCGTTCCAACTATGCTGATACTGCCCTGGTTGATATTCTTTGGTCGCCAGCAACGGGGTTGAGTTGTGGCGGCTGTCTTCGTGCGGTAGCCGTTCCGCGGGTGACGACCACTTAGGTGCTGGAGGTGATGAGTAGTGACCGCTGCGTGGCAACGACCAGCATCACCATTCTGGTGGATGACTTCATCGGCGTTTACTTCCTACCGGCTTTTCGCCCAACGGAGATGGTATCAAGGACAGCTACCGGCCCCTGAGTAGCCCGACCGTCGTGCGCTCCATCCATGATTTTACCGTCTTTGACCGCTGGGGCGGGATGGTCTATTCCCGCCAGAATCTGGCTCCCGATGACGAATCCGCTGGCTGGGACGGGCGGCTGAACGGGCAACTCCTTGATCCGGCCGTTTTCATCTACGTTGCCACCGTGGAATTCCTTGACGGGCGGGTACGGATGTTCAGGGGGAATGTGGTTTTGATGCGGTAGGGATTTTACGTTAACGTTGTCACGCTTTTGGGGTGTGCGTTGATTTCAGGATATAAGTTTTGCCAGCAGGCAGACGAGTGCCTTGTTTATGCTGCCGTAAAAGAAGATTCACCTACCCGGTTCGGGCGTATTGTTTATCTTGCTTTTCACATTCCCACGCCATGAAAATTTTCAATTCCGGGCTTTTTGCCCTGGCCCTCCTTTTTCCTTTTTCTCTTTCCGCTCAGTGTGGACTTATGGTTGACGCCGGTTCTGACCAGATTTCCTGCCCTGGCGTCGGTACCGTGCGCCTCAACGGGGCCGTGAGTGGGGCAAATATAACGGGGTTCCGTTGGACCCCGGCCGACGGATTGGACGACCCCACCAGCCTGACTCCCCTGTCTACTATTTCCGGCCTCATCACCTATACGTTGGAGGCTGAGGTGTTCACCGGCGACGTCAACCTGGTGAATAATCCTGGCTTCGAAGCTGGAGATATTGGTTTCACCTCTGACTACGTCCCTGGTACCGGAGGTGACGTCGGCTTACTAACCCTGCCGGGGGAATATACCATCACCTCCAAGCCGGAGTTGGTCAATGATAACTTCTCCGAATGCCTCGCCCACGGTGGTGGCGAGATGATGGTGGCCAACGGTGCTTTCGAGAGAGGCAACGATGTCTGGTGCCAAACGATAGCCGTGCAGCCGAATACCTCTTACCGCTTCAGTGCGTGGGTCACGTCGGTGCGGGATGATCCCGATCTGGCACAGTTGATTGTTCGGATCAACGGATTTCCGCAGGGTGGGCCCACTACGGTTTCGGCGACGACCTGCCAGTGGACAGAAATGAACGCCAGTTGGGAAGCTACCAACGAAACCTCGATTGAGCTCTGCTTACAAAACCTCAACCTGGTGTTGGATGGTAACGATTTTGCCCTCGACGACATCTTCTTTGGCCCGGTCTGTAAACAGATCGACGAGGTAACCATCGGAGAGGTGGAGTATGACGCCGTCGTCATCTCCCAGGCTACCCTGAACTGCGAGGGCACCACCTTTCTGGATGGGTTTGGCTCTAGCGAAGGCCCGGAATTTACCTATCGCTGGGAGACAACGAACGGCAACATCGTAAGCGGCGGCAACACCCTCTTTCCCGAAGTGGATGAACCAGGGCAGTACGTACTCAATATTTTTTACGACGACGGTACAACGGCGTGCCCCAATCCTTCGCAGGCTACCGTTAACGCCGTGGTCAATACCGAGCTGCCGATGGCTCAGACGGTGCTGCTCAACTTCCTTGGCTGCACCAATACCACGGCCGTTATCTCCGCAGAAGGCTCCAGTACCGGCAACCTGATATCTTACCGGTGGGAAACATCGGAAGGTAATATCGTCTCCGGAGCGGAGGCGTTTCAGGCGACGGTAGATCAGCCAGGCATTTACTTCCTGACCGTCCGTAACGAAAGGAGCGATTGCGAATCTACCGCAGAAGTAGACGTTTTCGTCGATGAAGCGCCGCCCATTGTTCGGGTCGCCAACAATGCCGGACTTCGCTGCGGTGCCCCGCTGCGGCTCGACGCCCGAGCCACCCAGCCAAACACCCGTGTCACCCTTAGCTGGACGACGGCTGACGGCAACATTGTTTCCGGTGCCGATGGCTTCCGACCCTTTGTCGATGCGCCGGGCACCTATGAATTAACGGTAGTCGACGACCTTAACGGCTGCTCGGAATCTAGCGCCATCGTTGTTAACGACCTCCGGCCTGACCTGACGGGGGTGACCATCGCGCCACCGCCCGCCATCGACTGCATCAACAAAGAAGTCCGGCTACTGGTCGAAGATGACAGTGGGGTGGCCAACTTAGCCTTTGTCTGGACAACGACCGGCGGCAGCATCGTTGCCGATGCCACTACCGCCACGCCGCTGGTCAACGGCACTGGTACTTACTACCTACGCATCACCGATCAGGACTCGAACTGCGGCTATCAGGATTCGGTGGTTCTCACCAATACCGCCGCCCGGCCCGTGATTGCGCTTCAAACACCCCAACTTTTCACCTGCGACCGCGCCCAAATGACCCTCGACGCCACGGGGTCCAGCACGGGTACCGGTTTCACTTATCAATGGATGGCAGCCAACGGCGGAAGCGTCGTGGCCAACGCCGACAGCCTGCGCCCAACGGTAGCTGGCAGTGGGGATTACCTGCTCGCGGTCACGAACGACGCTAACGGCTGCCGCCGCGATACCACCTTCTCCATCGGCGAAGAAACGACCGCCCCCGGCGCCGACGCCGGCACCGACTTTGAATTAGCCTGTGGCGTGAATTCCGTTACGCTCGACGGTTCTGCCTCCAGCACGGGGTCCGATTATCGTTACCGCTGGGAGACCGGTAACGGCGTATTTGCCGGGCCGGTGAATACCCTGCAACCAGCCATCAGCAGTGCCGGAAGCTACAACCTCATCGTCACTGATGTCCGCAACGGCTGCCGTGATACGTCCGTCGTGGTCGTGCTGGCCGATGCCGCCGCGCCGGACATCACCATCGCCGCACCCGAAGTACTCAACTGCGTGGTTGGGCTGATTACACTCGACGCCACCGGCTCGGCTGACGCACCGGGTCTGGTCCGTAACTGGACGACAACCGACGGCAACATCGTTTCCGGTATGCAGGAGCTAATGCCGACCGTTGATGCTCCGGGAACTTACGTCCTCACCATTCAGAATGGCGGCGGCGCTTGTACGTCAACGGAAAGTGTAAGGGTGCTTTCCCGTACCGATCCGCCGGTCGTGGAGGCAGGTGCGGTTGCCACGATCACCTGTACGACAACCACCGTTCGGCTGGCGGCTACCGACCCTGGGCCCGGTAACGAACTGACCTGGCAGACGACCGATGGTAGCTTGCTGGCAGGCGTCAACACCGCTACGCCCGAAGCTGGCAGTACGGGCCGCTACTTTCTCTTCATCGAAGAGCAGTCGACCGGCTGCGTCGGGGTCGATAGCGTAGAGGTGGTAACCAACGAAACCCTGCCGTCGCTCGACCTTGGCCCCGCCCAACGCCTTATTACCTGCCTGGAAACAGAAGTAACCATCACCGCTGGCCCGGTAGCCAATGACCTGGCCTACGCCTGGCTAACAACCAACGGTCAGTTACTCCAGGACGATGTGAACAGCATCACGGTGATCACTAGGGGCACATACGAACTGACCGTAACCGACACCCTCAACGGCTGTTCGGCGACGGAATCCGTAACCGTACTTCGTGACGATGCGCTGCCCACGGTGGCCATTGCGCCCCCGGCTACACTGAATTGCGAAAATACCGAGCTGCAACTCGACGGTTCTGCTTCCGACGATGGCCAGGCCTTCGTACAGACCTGGCGAACCGCTGACGGCTTCGTCGTCAGTGGTGGCGAGGCGGCTATTGTAAGGGTCAACCGGACGGGCAACTACGAATTATTGGTCGTAAATCAGGAGACTGGTTGCCGCGATTCCGCCGCCGTAACGGTTACGATCGACACCATAAAACCGCTGGCCACTATCGCGCCACCAGAGATATTGACCTGCGAAAATGATACGCTGACGCTTGATGGTAGTTCCTCCGACGGCACTACCGGTTTTAGCTGGACGTGGGGAACGAACGACGGCCGCTTCGCCAGTGATGTACTCAACCTGGCGCCCCAAGTCGACGCGGCCGGTACTTACTTCATAGTCGTTCGTAACGCAATTAATGGATGCAGCAGTAGTGATACGGTGACCGTGATTTCGGAACAAGACCTGCCCGATATCCGTCTTGGCGCGCCGAATCCCGTACTGGATTGCAGGAATTCAACGGTGCTTTTGGGCGCGGCCGCAGGTGCAGAGGTGGGGGTAACGCACCGTTGGACGACTGGCCCGGGCGGCACTACCCAAGTGGGAAATACGCCGGAAGTCACCGTCACCGAACCAGGTACTTATCTGCTGCAGGTGGTGGAAGAAGCCAGCGGTTGTACTGCCATCGGCGAGGTCGTCGTCACGGAAGACATTCGCCAACCCGAACCGGTCATCGCACCCGCCGAGGAGCTGAACTGTCTTATCTTGGAGACCCGACTTGCTTCCCCCCCCGCGCCACCGGGAGAGAACTACGACCTTCTGTGGACGACGGCCGGCGGCAACATTCTAACCGCCGTTACGGAACGGGATATCGACGTCAACGAAGCAGGCATCTACCAACTATTGTTGATCAACCCAACCAATGGGTGCCGGGATTCTACGACGATCGTAGTCAGCCAGGATACCGTTAGCCCTATTGCCCGCATCGCGACCCCCGCCGAGCTTGGCTGCCAGACGGTGGCCATCGAACTTGACGCCAGTACCTCGACAAACGGCCTCGGCATCCGCTATCGCTGGCAAACAACGGAGGGAAATCTTGCTGGCGGTGAGGACGGACCGCAGCCTACGGTTACCGAACCCGGAACTTACCTGCTGTTCCTGCTTGATGCCCTTAACAACTGCTCGGACGAAGCCACGGTCATCGTCGTCCGCAACGATGTGGTGCCTTCCCTCACCAGCATCCCTCCCGCAGTGCTGAACTGCCAGCTAACGACCACGGCCCTCGCCGTAACCGTCACGACCGCCGGTACTTCGCCCACCATCCGGTGGGAAACGACCGACGGCAATATCGTCAGTGGCGCAACGACCTTCAATCCAATCGTCGACTTGCCGGGCGCTTACCGGCTGACGGTCGTTAACCCTGATAATCTGTGTAGTAGTACGCTTGACCTTGTCGTAACCCAAAACATCGTCGCGCCAGTAATCGATTTGCCCCCAACCGTCGACCTGGGCTGCGACGACAGCCTGGTCATGCTGACTGCCGGGCTAAGTGGTGCTGGCCCCTTTACCTACGTCTGGACGACGGCGGACGGCCGCATCGAAAGCGGAGCCACGACACCGCAGCCCAGCATCCGGGGTAGCGGTACTTACGTATTGGAGGTAACCGACGGTAGTAACTTTTGTACGGCAATAGCCGGGACAACCGCCTTGCAGGAATTGTTGACTGGTTTTACCGTTGCGGCGGAGCTGCCAAATTGTTCCCGGACGCTTGGCACTTTTACCCTGGGCGAAGTGGCCGGCGGTATGGCTCCCTTCTTGTTTTCAGCAGATGGCGGGGAAACCTTTGGTACCACAAGCTTGGCAGACAGCCTGACTGCTGGACGTTACGAACTGGTAGTGCAGGATGCGCGGGGCTGTGAATTCAGCCAGACTCTAGAAGTGCCGGCGGCTCCGCAACTCGAACTGGCCCTGGACAATAGCCGGACGATTGCCATCGGGGACAGTTTTCGCCTCGACCTGCTTTCCAACTTTGCGGACAGTGCGTTGGTGGATATTACCTGGTCGCCAGCAACGGGCCTGAGTTGTGACGACTGCCTCCGCCCGGTAGCCGCTCCGCTAGTGACGACTACTTATTTGCTGGAGGTGATGAGTAGCGACCGCTGTGTGGCAAGGACCAGCATCACCGTCCTGGTGGATGATTTTATCGGGCTGTATTTTCCTACCGCATTTTCGCCTAACGGAGACGGCGTTAATGATGCTTACCTGCCGTTGAGTAGCCCGGCCGTCGTCCGCCAGATTCAGGACTTTACCATCTTCGATCGCTGGGGCGAGGTCGTCCATTCCCGCCAGAACCTGACTCCTGACGACGAATCCGCTGGTTGGGACGGACGGCTGAACGGGCGCTTCCTCCACCCTGCCGTATTCGTCTACTCCACCACGGTGGAATTTCTTGATGGGCGGGTACGGACGTTTAAGGGAGAAGTGGTGTTACTACGGTAAGGTGAGCTTCGCGTCTGCTTCATTTTAAACACGCGCTTAAAAACCAGTAGTGTACTTGTGTAGAAATGTAGTTGTGTAGTAGTTCTCCGTAGGACTAAGTTACAGCTGCAACTGCAAATTGGGTGTTTGGGGCTGTCAAGGCTCCGCTTTGACGAAATTACACCGCATTCCTTACAGGAACGACCTACATGGCCGCTCCATTTTTTCCGTACGGGGAATTGCTGAGAAGTGGTTTGTCGTACGCTTAAGACTGTAGACTAAAAGACTTCAGACTTCTTTTGTGGGCGAAGAGCAAACGTAGTGATTATCCGAAATGTAATAGGGCGAATTATGGACTAAAACTGGCGAACCGGACGCTCGCAGCGTACGATCAACAAAATTGCTTCGCCATTCCGTTGATCGTAACCTCCGAGTGTCCGGACGCTCTTGTCCCCCAGCCGTCAATCTGAAAATTCACCTTTGAGCGTCCGTTCTTGGCCCGTTTAGCCCGTGATTCGCATTAATAGTAGGAGATAATCTTCTTCTACACCAGCCCTTCCCGCACTAGGTCATGCAGGTGCAGAAAACCGAGGTATTCGCCCACCTGGCCGGTAACGACGAGTTGGCTGATGTTATGGCTGCGTAGTATTTCGAGGGCTTTGATGGCGAGGGTGTCGTGGTCGACTGTTTTGGGGCTGGCGGTCATGATCTCTGCGGCGGCGACTTTTTCTAGGTCGGGATTACCGGTGAGCATGCGGCGCAGATCGCCGTCGGTGATGATGCCAGCCAGCAGGCGGGAGCCAGGGTAGAGTACGGCGGTAGCCCCGAGGCGTTTGCTGGTCATTTCTTCGATGATGAGGCGAAGCGGGCTGTCGGTGTTTACGGCGGGTACCTGGTTGTGTGGGTAGAGATCGGAGACGCGGAGGTAAAGCTGCTTTCCCAGCGAGCCACCGGGGTGGAAGCGGGCAAAATCTGCTGCATTGAAACCCCGCAGGGCGAGTAAAGACATGGCCAGTGCATCGCCCATGGCCATCTGGGCGGTGGTGCTGGCGGTAGGGGCCAGGTCATTAGGGTCTGCCTCGCGGGCTACGGGCACGAGCAGCAGGTGATCCGCCAAAGCCGCCAGCGTACATTCTGCCCGGCTGACCATCGCAATCAACGGATTACCCGCCTGGCGAACGAGCAGGGCGAGCATCTTGATTTCGGCCGTTTCCCCACTTTTACTGATGCACAAAACCGTATCGTCAGGCTGGACCATCCCGATGTCACCGTGAATAGCGTCTGCTGCGTGTAAAAAAAGCGCGGGGGTGCCAGTAGAATTAAGTGTTGCTACAATCTTTTTAGCCACCAAGGCTGTTTTCCCAATCCCTGCTACTACAAGCCTGCCCTTGCTTAGGTAGAGGCGTTCTACGCAGTTGGCAAAATTGTCGTCTATGAAATCGGACAAGTGGCTCAGCGTTTGCGCTTCAATCTGAAGCGTATTTCGGGCAACTTGTAAAATTAGACTTGTATTTTTCACGTAAAAGTGTATTTTTGGGCGCTCTAAGGAAACCTTTCGTGGGTTTTCGGGGGTAATTTTGGCGAAAATTCGCAGTCTAACGGTGAGATATCGGTTGAAACCCTTAATTTAACGGTCGAAAGCCTGAAGGGGCTGTCTTCCTCGTCTATTTTTTGCCTATCTAGTATTTGACAAATCTTTAATCCGTGGGTTGCCTACCGGTAACCTGCCTGAGTAAAAAACCTTCCGACGCCGCCTGATGGTATGTCCTTCAGCGTTTCAAGAACAGCGGCAAAATTACACGAAACATTCGGAGCAAAGCGCATTGTAATCATGACCGCGAAACCAGTTGTAAGCCACCTCGAAGAAGCATTATTTGAACACTTCGGGTTTGGCGCTTTTAAAGGCAATCAGAAAGCCGTCATTGAGGCCCTTTTTGAAGGCCGTGATACCTTCGTCATCATGCCGACCGGCGGAGGTAAAAGTATGTGTTACCAGCTGCCCGGCCTGATGATGGACGGTTGCGCCCTGGTGATCTCTCCCCTCATCGCCCTGATGAAAAACCAGGTCGATAGTATTCGCTCACATAGCGATAAGGACTCCGTTGCCCACTTCCTCAACTCTTCTCTCTCCAAAACGCAGATGCGGCAGGTGAAGGAAGACATCAGTAGTGGCGATACGAAACTACTCTTCGTTGCCCCAGAAACACTGACTAAAGAGGAGAACATCGAGTTTTTCCGTGAGGCCAACATCAGCTTCGTCGCCATCGATGAGGCTCACTGTATTTCGGAATGGGGCCACGATTTCCGCCCTGAGTACCGCCGTATTCGGGAGATGCTGGACATGATCGGCCACCAGGTTCCGATCATCGCCCTCACCGCCACAGCCACCCCAAAGGTACAGTCCGACATCGTCAAGAACCTGCGGATGGGCGAGGACCACGCCACCTTTGTCTCCAGCTTCAACCGCGATAACCTCTACTACGAGGTCCGCCCCAAGGGGAATAAAGAATACACCTTTAAGCAAATCATTCAGGTGGTACAAACGATGCCCGGTGAGAGTGGCATCATATACGTCCAAAGCCGAAAATCGGCCGAGGAGATCGCCGAAACCCTACGCGTCAATGGGGTGAAGGCCGCGCCCTATCACGCTGGCCTCGATCCCAAAACCCGCTCCCGCACCCAGGATGAATTCCTGATGGAAGACGTAGACGTTATCTGCGCCACCATCGCCTTCGGTATGGGCATCGACAAGCCCAACGTCCGTTTCGTTATCCACCACGATATTCCGAAGTCAATCGAGAACTACTACCAGGAAACGGGCCGCGCCGGCCGTGATGGCCTGGGCGGCAACTGTATTGCCTTCTACGCCTACAAAGACATCCTGAAACTGGAAAAATTCCTGCGCGACAAACCCCTGATGGAACGCGAAATGGGTGCCCAACTCATGCAGGAAGTGATGGCCTACTCGGAAACTACGGCCTGCCGCCGCCGCTTTTTGCTCCATTACTTCGGGGAAGAATACAACGATAAGAACTGCGGTAAACGGTGCGACAACTGCCGCCACCCCAAGGTGCGTATTGAGGCGAAAGACAAGATTGTCGCGGCCCTGAAGGCTACCGTTGAGCTTGATGAAAACTATCCGCTAAAGACCCTGATTGAGTTCGTACTCGGTAAGGAAACCAAGCAGATGAAAGACTATGGCTTTACCAAGCGTGCGGGCTTCGCCGTTGGCAAAGGCGAAGACGAGGTGATGTGGAGCTCCGTCTTCCGCCAGGCGTTGCTCAATAATCTGGTCCGTAAAGACATTGAGTCGTACGGTACCATCAGGATCACCGAGAAGGGCAAGGCTTTTATCAAGAAGCCGCATAGCTTCGAGATTCCGATCGACCACGACTTTGAAAAGGAACTGGCCGCCGACCTCCAGGGAGCCGCCGACAATGCCCGCTCCGTAGTGCTCGACGAAGCCCTGCTGCTGGCCCTTAAAGACCTGCGCAAGAAAGAATCCAAGCGCCTCGACCTGCCGCCCTTCGTGATCTTTCAGGATCCGTCCCTGCACGAAATGGCGACCCGCTACCCGATCACGGTGGAGGAGATGAAGAACATCAACGGCGTCTCCATCGGTAAAGCCAAGCGCTACGCCACCCCCTTCCTGATGCTGATCGAGAAGTACGTGGAGGAGAATGAGATCGACCGGCCCAACGACTTCATCGTCAAACAAGTGGCCAACAGATCCAAGAAGAAGGTCAACATCATTCAGGCAGTGGATCGTAAGATTCCGCTGGAAGACATCGCCAGCGGCAACCAGCTTAGCATGGATGAGTTGATGGAGGAAATGGTCTCCATTGTCCTCTCCGGCACCAAACTCAGCATCGATTACTACATCGAGGACAACGTTGATGAGTACAGCCTGGAGGAAACGGTCGAGTACTTTATGAGGGCCGAAACGGACGACCCCGACATCGCCTTTCAGACGCTGAAGGAGGAGGACGTGACGATTGAAGAGATTAAACTGATTCGGATCAAGTTCCTGAGTGAGGTAGCGAATTAGGCACGGTCGAAGGTGCAGAGAAAGGTGGTGCCACGTTGATTGATGCTGTCTGGATTTCCTGGAGCCAGGTATTTGTTTACCTTCTCAGGAGTTGGGCTTTAGGAATTAGGGTTTAGTGTCTGAGATGGACGCTCTAAACGCTAATTCCTAAACCCTTTTACCTTTAGGCGACGCATGGTTCAACCAACTGCCGGAACAACCCATGTCCCTATCTTTGCGCCCAATGAAAACACCCTGCACCCGCGTCCGCGCCCTACTCCCGCTGTTCTTGACAAGCCTGTTCTTCGCTTGCGACGCTGGCCCGCGCGA
>Ga0136553_1000510_pt1 | contig 13415 bp, 9 predicted proteins | sample AntRauTorckE5430_FD_101384 | JGI IMG/M metagenome (GOLD analysis project Ga0136553, IMG submission 101384) | Saline lake microbial communities from Rauer Islands, Antarctica - Metagenome Torckler E5 #430 | ecosystem: Environmental > Aquatic > Non-marine Saline and Alkaline > Saline | place... | reverse complement strand
ATCCATGTCAACTTCTATGGTGAGTTTACCCCCTTCTTTCTTCACGATCCGTGTAGCCATGCGATTTTCAGGGGAAGTTACATAAAATTGGCGTACATCAAAACACCGTCACACCCTCCTCACCAGCGGTTCTCAATGTAACCCAATTCCACAGAGCGCCACACCGGCTACCCGCGACTATTTCCTGATGAAAGGCAATCAACGCAAAAAGAGAAGAACAAAATTTCGTCCTTCACGAAAAATCCTATCGAAAAGTCACCCCTCCCCAGCAGGGATACGTTTTTGGGGTGAAGGGGACCCAAAATAAGTTGGGGTGGGGTACACGGAGGTACATTGAGAACTACTCCTTCCTCATTAGGTCGTTTTCCGACCTCGGGAAGCCCGCAAAGCTTAGAGCATATTTAAATTTTGCCGAACGGAGCGTCAATGAATTACGGTTCTGGCTAGCATCCGTTCAAAAAGTGATGGGGTGAATTGCCTGTAGGCATATTTTCAAAAACACCTCTTGTTGAAAGTGGGGAAGTTGAATTTTACCGGGGCAGAAGCGACCCATTGTCCCTTACTACTTTTTAAATGGATATTCTGGCTAGACGAAAACCTATTTGCACAGCGGGTTACGGAAATCAATTTTCGTGACGCCAGGTCCGTAAATTAGTGTTGGTCAGGAAGGTGAAAATTTAAACACGCTTTTAGGCTCCCCGCAACATCCCGACCACATCCTCCACGCTCAGGCTTCCCGCTCCGTCCGTACCCGCCAGCAACTGGTCGGCCAGGTCGCGCTTGGCGGCGTGTAGCTCCAGAATCTGCTCCTCGATGGTGCCGGCGGAGACGAAGCGGTAAACCGTCACCGGTTTCAACTGTCCCATCCGGTGGGCGCGGTCACTTGCCTGGTCTTCCACGGCGGGGTTCCACCAGGGGTCGAGGTGGAGCACGTAGTCGGCCGCCGTCAGGTTAAGCCCCGTGCCGCCCGCCTTGAGGCTGATCAGGAAGAGTTGCCCTTCTCCGCCCTGGAAAGCTTCCACCCGCTGCTGCCGCGTCTTACCCGGCGTGGAACCATCGAGGTACTGGTAAGGAATTTTCTCCTGCTTCACCCACTTCTCCACGAGTTTGAGGTGGCCGACGAACTGGCTAAACACCAAAGCTTTGTGCCCGCCATCAAGAATCTCCCGGATGGTTTCGCCCACGGCCTCCAGCTTGGCGGAGGGAACCTGGCTATTCTTATTCAGTAACTTCGGGTGGCAAGCCGCCTGTCGTAGCTGCGTAAGTTGCTGGAGAACGATGAAGCGTCGCCGCTGCTGATCGGCCGAGTCTATGTCCCGTAGAGCATTGCGTCGCAGGGCTTCGTAGAGGCTTTTTTCTTCTTTGCCTGGCTCTACCGTTCGCACGATTTCCGTTTTCGGTGGCAACTCTTTCAGCACATCGTCTTTCCGGCGGCGAAGAATGAAGGGGCGGACGAGCCGGCGCAGTTGCTCCGCCCGCTCCCGGTCCTCGTTTTTCACGATCGGCGTCTCGTACTGCTGCCGGAAGCGGGCATAACTGCCGAACAAGCCTGGGTTGAGGAAGCGGAAGAGGCTCCATAATTCCGCCAGGTTGTTTTCAATCGGCGTTCCGGTGGTGGCTACTTTCCAATCGGCGTTGAGATCCCGGACCACGCGGGCCCGCTGGGTGGTCGGGTTTTTAATCGCTTGGGCTTCGTCGACGACCAGGGTGTGAAAGTTGGTTTCCAGCAAAGTTTCGTTGATGTAGGTAAGCAGGCCGAAACTCAGCAGCACCAGGTCATTGGCTTCCAGTTTGCTCAACACATCCTCTGCCTCGGCAGCCGAGCCGATCAGTTTGGGCGTAAGGGTGGGGGCGAAGCGTTCGGTTTCCGTTCGCCAGTTGCGGATGACGGAGGCCGGGGCGATGACCAGGGCCGGGCCATCCGCTCCTCGCTCCACCAGCATGGCCAGGGCCTGGACGGTTTTGCCGAGTCCCATATCGTCCGCCAAACAGGCCCCGACGCCCCAGTCCGCCAGGCGGAGGAGCCACTCGTAGCCAACTTGCTGGTAGTCGCGCAGCTCGGCGTTGAAACTGGCGGGGATGGGCGGAGCGACGAAGCGTTCGGCCCGGGCCATGCGGTCGAGGTTGTCCGTCCACGCAGTATCCGTGACGACCTGGTCGAGCCCTTCGAGGATTTCGGCGAAGGCGCTACCGGCCAACGGAGCCAACTCCCGACTGCCCCGGTTTTCGTGGAGCAGGGCGTCCATTTTGGTCAGGCGGTCGCGCAGGCCTTCGGTGAGCGTTAGGTATTCGTCTTCGCCGATCTTTATGTACTTGTCTTTGTTGCGCAGGCTTTCGAGGAGGAGCTCAAAATCAATGATGCGCTCTTCGTCGAGTTGCAAGCCCGCCTCGACGCGGAACCAGTCGCGGCCGCTGGAGACTTGCACCTGGAGCTGCTTGTCGTCAACGGTATTTCCCAGGCGGAGACGTTGTCCTTTTGGGTATTCCAGGATGATGCGGTCTTCCAGGGCGAGTTGTTGCAGTTCGCGCAGGGCTTCCAGCGTTTGCCGATCGTTGGCAAGCTGGATGTCGTAGCTCACGGCGGGGATGTTGTCGAGCGTCGGGCAGGCTTTCAGGCAGGTGTCGACGGCAGCTTCTTCGGCGGTCAGGTCTCGGACGAGGACGGCGCGGCCGCTTGCTTCGGTGGCGACGAGGCTGCGGGAAAGGCCTTCCTGCGGGCGAAAGTAGAAGGTGCCGTCGGGGATGGGTTTGATGAAAATCTCCACCCGGTGCTCCGCTTCGCCGAGGGGGACGAGATGAAAGCAGGGTAGGGGCAGGCCGATAATTTCGGGCAGGTCTTGGTCCATCCAGTCGGTGCTGCTCTGCACGGGGAGTTGCCGGCGCAGGCGGGGAAGGACCTGCTCGAAGCGCTTAGTGGCGCTGGCAGGGACGATCATGCCCGCCGCCGGGATTAGCTTAGCGATGTTGGCGGTTTCTCCCGTTACGTGATAGGCGACGAGTTTACCGGGGCCTGCGCGGCGGATGGAGTAGCCCTCGGGGAGCCCGGATGGCTCAAAGCGGACCTGGAGATCGCCCGCCTCGTTGTGGTCGACGAGCATTTGGGGCTCGGCCGTTTCGACCTGGAGGGGGAGGCGTTTGCGGTCGTCCTCGAAAAGGTGGGGGTGGTCGGCCAGTAGGTAGAGGGCTTGGTTTACGTCGACTTTATACACTTGTTGATGCCAGCTGTAGGAGTTGATGGTAGCTAGTTGATCGTTGTAAGTGCGCAGGGCGGCAAACAGGCATTTGTCGGCCGGTTCGGTGACCTGTTCGGCAAATTTTAGCCATTCGATTTTGCGTCCACCGCTCCAGCCATTTTTGCCCATTTTTTGTTCGCGCACGATCAGGGTTCCCCGTTGGGCTTCGTAGATGTAGGCGATGCGGGTGTCGCCCTGCTTTGCTTGTCCGGCACTGATGGCACTGGCGGCCGCGCCCCCTCCTTCCAGGGCCGTGAGAAAAGCTTCCCAGGCGGCGGGCGGTTCGGCCAGTTTATCAAAATAATGCAAGCCATGGGCTTCGGCCATGCGATCAGCGAGGGCGCGGAACAGTTTTGCCGCGGGTTCGTCAGAGCAGAGTCGGGCGAACACGCTGTATAACTGACCGCGTAACCAGGGCGAACCGTTGAGGTTCGGGTGTTCGATCACTTCCCGCAGTTTGGCACCGGGCAGGAAGAAGCCCTCCCAGCCCGACCAAACGAGGGCCAGGCTGCTGACCAGGTAATCGTACAGGTTTAATGCTTCGGGCCACCACGGTATTTCCCGGATATCCATCGCCGGGTTGAGGTTCAGCTTCAGAACGTCGGCGGGGAGATACGCCAGAGCGGAAAAGGCAGGGGCGAGTTGCGTGGCGTTGCGTTTTCCGTCACTCAGGTGGGCGACGGCGCGCAGGTGCCAGGCAGCGTTGGGAGAAGCAGGGGTGGAGAGGAAGGGTGCTTCGGTGAGCGAGGAAATTTTACGGCTGGCCATGTCCGCCACTACCTTGAGATCCGGAAATCGCTCCCACAGGTCTGGCCCGGCACCGGGGGGTAGGTTCGGCAGGAAGTTCATGGCGGCCCGGACGAGGAGCTGGGGGTCGCGGGTGTGATGGGCTTCGACGAGCTGCCACAGTTGGGCGTGGGTTTCTGACGGAAATAACTGCGGTAGCCGGGCGAAAGCCAGGGCGATTCCCCGCTGAAAAGGCGCGGTCAGGGCCTCCAGAAAACCGTCGGGGTAAGGCGGTAAAAAGGTAGTCGCAGCTTCATCGGTGAAGCCCGTGACCTTGATACCGCAAAGTTTTTTGATCCCCCAGTCAGTTTGGGCTTGTTCTTCTTCCCCAAGTAACCTAAGTTCTAGGAACAGCGCTCCCACCAGGTCCGCTTTGCCGGTCAGGGCGCGCAGCCAGCGTTTTTCATCGGCCTCGGGCTCGTCGAAATTACGAGCGAGCACGCCATTTCTGCCGTACACTGTGGGGAGTAGTTTCGCCAGCTCGGCGGTATCTTCAGGGAAGTTGGCCAACAGGTACTGACGGACGGCCCGCAGGGGGACGGACGGCATGGAAACGCTGCCGTACCGAACATCTAACCACTTTTCTATTTTGAGTTTGTCCATCGTGGCTGAAATGAACGTGGCCGTAAACGGCGTCCCGTCTTCCCGCTGAAACTTTAAGCTTGTAAACACGCTGGCTACCTCCGTAGCCCGCCACGCAGTACGGGAGCCGCGCAGGCAAAGAAGTGCCAGTATCCAGAAGGTATCGGTGTCGAGATTGATGATGCGGGAGTAGAAGTCATCCTTAAGTATGGGCAAGTAGTAATAATTTTGAGGGCGAAAATAGCACAAAGTGGGTACAGGGTTATGGGCTTATCCCTTTCCTTTATCTCGCCGGGCCGCCACCATGTACACGTACCGCAAAAACACCCCCCAGGCCAGCACCCCGGAGATGATCAGCCCCTCCCGCCCATCCCGGAAACCGCCTTGCAAAATATAGTGCTTGAAGAAGCGGAATACGGGCTTGACGAATAGGTGAAATAAACCGACTTTAGGCGTTTTTGGCCCGAGGTCCTTGGCCGACCACTTGGCGTAGCGTTGGTTTTTGGCCAGAAAGTGTCCGATGTTTTTGAAGGTGTAGTGATCCATCCGCCCCTTGAGCCAACCGACGCTGATGCCATCGGTGATGATCTCTTCGTGGACCTGGTTGTCGTTGTATCGGCAACGATCGCGGTGGAAAAAGCGGATCACTTTTTCCCCGGCCCATCCAGAGTGGTAGATGCGCTTGCCCATGAAGTAGTTGTTGCGGCCGATCCAGTAGGCATCGTGGGGGATGTTATCAGCGGCCAGTAGGTCGTTGATCTCGGCGCGTAGTTCTGGCATTACGAGTTCGTCGGCGTCAAGCAGGAGGATCCATTCGTGCTTGGCGGCGGCGATGGCCCAGTTTTTCTGGTCGGAGGGGCCGCTGTATTTACGTTGTTTCAGGAGGACGTCGTCCCGCCCGGCGAGCAACTCGGCCGTACCGTCGTTGCTGAAGCTATCGACCACCACGAGGTCGTCAGACCAACCGGCAACGGTGGCCAGCGACCGCTCGATGATGTCGATCTCATTGTGGGTGGTGTAGATGATGGAGAGTGAAATAGTGCTGTAGTTGTGTGGTAATGTAGTAATGTAGGCTGCCGCACGAGATAGTCTTGATAGTAAGAAGAGGTGCTGGAAAATAACTTTGCCATATTGGAGTAGCCTCCAATATGCGGTAGCCTAACATTAGCACAAAACGCTACCTTGCTACACAACTTAACAAGCCAACGGCTCCTCCCGCACCGCCCCGTAGCCGATGAAGTGAGGGTTGAGTAGTGATGCTTTATTGTAGCGCATTTCCTTGCCGGAGCCATCGTCGACCATTTTGCCGCCGGCTTCGAGGAGGATGGCGTGGGCGGCGGCGGTGTCCCACTCCATGGTCGGGGCGAGGCGGGGGTAGAGGTGAGCGTTGCCGCGGGCCAGTTCCATAATTTTGAGGGAGCTGCCGCGCTGGACGATCTCCGGACGGTCGAAGCGGGCCATGAAGTCTTCGGTTTCCTGGTTGAGGTGGCTGGCACTGGCGACGATCCGGAGGTTAACGTCCTGGAGGGTAAAGGAGGCGGCGGAGATTTTCCTGGGTGTTCCGCCGTCTTTCAGCACCTCGAAGGCCCCTTCGCCGGGGGCGGAATAAAAGAGCTCGTTGGTAACCGGGACGTAGACGACGCCGAGGATTGGTTTGCCGGTTTCTACCAGGGCGATGTTGACGGTGAAATCGCCGTTACGTTTTATGAATTCCTTGGTGCCGTCCAGCGGGTCAACGAGCCAGAAGCGGGTGAACTGGCTGCGGGTGGCGTAGGTCATTTTCTTGCCTTCCTCGCTGATGATGGGGGCTTGAAACGCCAGGGCTTCGAGGCCGGCGACGATGATGTCGTTAGCGGCTTTATCGGCCTTGGTCAGGGGGCTGTCGTCGGCTTTCATTTCAACGCCGAAGTCTTCCGTTTCGTAGATGGCCATGATGGCGGCGCCGGCTTGGCGAGCAATTTGGCTGACTTGGTTGGCTAGTTCGAGGTAGTTCGTCATGGGGGCAAAGATAGGGGGGTGGCTTTGCTTTTTCTACCTTTCCTTGCACCTGCGACCTCGCCCAAATGGTGAGTTATAGAATAAGAGAATATGCTGCCGCAAGTACCGTTCACTGCGCTTGCTCACCTTAAGCGAATGAGCATAGCGACCACGCAGTAGCACCGCAGGTAAATGAGTGGCACTTGCGGTAGCTATTCTCTTATCAGCTTGTATCCTACGCTGCTATTTCGGGGTCAATCATTCACCACTCTCTTCCGCCTCAAGACCAGCTTTTTTGGGAAACAACGCCCAAAACCCCACCGCCGCCAACACGCCCACCACCCCCGGCACCAGCCAGATCACCGACCAGTCATGCCCGCCACCCGGTAGCGAATTGGCCAGCACCACCTCCCCCGCAATCCAGCTGCCGATGAAGACGCCGATGCCCTGATTGGCGAAGGAAACCAACCCCTGGGCCGTACTCCGCAACGCCACCGGCACCCGGTTATCAACATAAATCTGGGTGGCGATCACGATCCACACGAAGGCGATGCCCTGCACCGCGATGCCCGCCCAGAGCAGCCATTCATAATCCCCTGGACGGCCCACGGCGAAGGCGAAATAGCGCAGTCCCCAAACCAGTAAGCCCCAGAAAAAGAGCTGGCGAAAGCGCAATTTCCGAAAAAAGAAGGGCATCGCAAAAAGGATGCCGATTTCAAAAATATTCCCTACGGACATCCTCGCCGCCGCTGCCGACCAGCCAATTTCGTTTAGAAACGGATTTACGAAACTGTAATAAAAAGCCGACGGCACGCAGGAAAGCAGCGTCGCCACCAGCAGTACGATCATGCCTGGCTCGCGGATGATACGACCGACTTCCGGCCCGGTCAGCATCGACAAATGGAAGCCGGGCTGGGGTGGAACCCGTGGTAAGGTCGTCGCCATCGCCGCTGCCGACAGGGCGATGATCGCACCCGACATCAGTTGCCAGGGCGAAGCTTCAATGGCGAAATAGCTAAACCCGAGACACACCAGCGTAAAGCCGACCGTGCCCCACGCCCGCACGGCCGGAAACTGCTTCGCGGGCTCGGCCAACTGGTGAAAACAGATGGAGGCCAACAGGCCAAACGTCGGCATGAAACACAGGTTGAACGCCAGGATCAGTCCGTACACTGCCCAGAAAGAATCGACGAAAAAGCAGGCTGCTAATGCAGCGGCGGCCAGTACGTTGAGCAGCACCAGCATCCGGTCGGCGCTGAAGTGGCGATCGGCCAGCCACCCGACGATGGGCGGGGCAACCGTGGCGGCGATTGCGTTGGTAGCATAAATCATGCCTACCTCGCGGCCACTGAACTGCAGCGTTTGTAAACAGTAGGTCCCCAGGCTAATCACGCTGGCGGCAAAAACTGAATTTTGCAGAAACTGCAGCACGGAAAGACGGACGGTGGTGGACATAGCGACGAAGGTAGATTAGACCGTCAAATCGTCCTCCTCCAGTAAAAGCTCTTTGGCTACGGTTGCCGGTACTCGGTCTGGGTCTAGCTCTAACGTCGCACCGGGCTTATTGACCTGGGTCAGTTTGTAAGCAGCTATTCCTATTACGGCTGGTGGGGTAATCATCATGCCGATTAGGAGGAATATTTCGCCACCCTGCATCGATTCCATTTTAAAAAATGCCCCAATAAAGAGGAACAGCACGGAAAGTGCTACTGCAATGATTATCAGATACTTCATGATGATTTTATTTTTTAACGCCTGAAATAGTTGCGGGTTTAATGCTCAGGCCACCGTAGAAAACACCACGTATGACATTTTTGTCATTTGTCCAATAAAAAAAGACCACCTACATTTGCAGCCCGCCGGAAACGCCCGGTCTTTATTTTATAACGAAGCGTGGAGAGCACAGGCTCTGTGAAACGCTGGCAACCACTTCCTTCCCTGGCCGGAGGAAAAAGGTGCCAAAGCCTGTCCCGCAATATTGCGGGAAACTATAAATCCATTCGCCAATGCATTACAGCTACACGTCCATTCGTCCCACGTCCATAATTGACGGTGACCATGGATAAATCAATCCAGAAAGGAGGGGCGAACTGGCAGTGCCAGCCCCCGAAAAATCCAATTCCACCCGTACGGGAGGGGCTTGCCCCCTCCCGCCATATGGGGGGCTTACCCCCTCCCGCCATATGGGGCTTGCCCCCTCCCGCCATATGGGGCTTTGCCCCTACACGGGGGAGGGTAAGCCTCTCTCCTACAGATGGGGCTTTGCCTCCTACATTTTATTACCATCAATTAATACTACCCAATGAAATTCGAGACCCTTCAACTACACGCCGGCCAGGAAGTCGACGAAACCACCCGCAGCCGCGCCCTGCCGCTCTACCAAACAACGAGCTACACCTTCCGCGACAGCGAACACGGCGCCAAGCTCTTCGCCCTCCAGGAGTTCGGTAACATCTACACTCGCATCATGAACCCGACGACGGACGTGTTCGAAAAGCGGGTGGCGGCCCTCGAAGGTGGTGTTGCGGCAGTCGCTACGGCCTCTGGTCAGGCGGCCCAGTTTTTGGCAATCAACAACATCGTGCAGGCAGGCGAGAACATCGTTTCCAGCCCCTACCTCTACGGTGGTACGTACAACCAGTTCAAGGTGGCCTTCAAGCGCATCGGCATTGAAGTACGCTTCGCCGAGAGTACTGACCCGGCCGACTTTGCCAAGCTGATCGACGACAAAACCAAGGCGATCTACACGGAGACCTTACCCAACCCCAGCTTCCTCGTCCCCGACTTTGCAGGGCTGAGCGCACTGGCCAAGCAGGTCGACCTGCCGCTGATCGTTGACAATACCTTCGGGGCCTGCGGCTACCTCTGCGCCCCGCTGAAGCACGGGGCCGACATCGTAGTGGAATCCGCCACCAAGTGGATCGGTGGCCACGGCACCAGCGTTGGCGGCGTAATTGTCGATGGGGGTACCTACGACTTTGGTAACGGAAAGTACCCGCAGTTTACGGAGCCGAGTGAGGGCTACAATGGCCTTATCTTCAACGATGTGTTCGGTAAGGGCGGTCCTTTCGGCAACATCGCCTTCGCTATCCGTGCGCGGGTGGAAGGGCTACGCGACTTCGGCCCGGCGGCCAGCCCGTTTAACGCCTGGCTCCTCGTACAGGGCCTGGAAACACTCTCCCTCCGGGTGCAACGGACGGTGGATAACGCCATGGAAATAGCCAAATGGCTGGACGCGCACGACAAGGTAGAGTCTGTCTCCTACGCTGGTCTACCGCACCACGCCGGTTACGCCAACGCCAAGAAGTACTTCACCCACGGCTTCGGAGGTGTCCTTGCTTTCACCGTTAAGGGAGACAAGGCTGCGGCGACTAAAGTCGTTGATAACGTGAAACTGATTAGTCACCTGGCCAATGTTGGTGATGCCAAGACGCTCATCATTCAACCCGCAGCAACGACCCACCAGCAGCTTTCGGAGGAGGCCCAACTTGCCGCCGGTGTTAAGCCTAACGCATTGCGCCTCAGCGTCGGTATTGAGCACATTGACGACATCAAGGCAGATTTGCAGCAGGCGTTTGATCTTATTTAGTAAGTTATTGAATAAGAGAATAAGCTACCGTAAGTACCACTCTCTCGCTACGCTCGTTCGCCCGGATAAGCATGTGTAGCGCCGCGAACGGTACTTGCGGTAGCTTATTCATTAACTCAATTACTCACCACTACTTTGCCAGCTATGAGGACAACTGACCTGACTAAATACATCGAAAACGTCTACCGCACGAACCCCTGGTACGGCTTCGGCCTGCTCGAAAGTCTTGGCAAACTAACCGAAGCACAGTGGCACCAGACCTTAGGGCACCGAACGGTAGCTGATATCGTCGGTCACCTAATCGCCTGGCGAAACTTTGCCATTGCCCGTCTTAACGACCGGACGGATTTTGCTATCGAACTCCACGCCGTCACCGACTGGCCCGACTGTTCCGGCCGGAGCCGGGAAACGCTGTTACAACAACTTGAAGACAGCCAGGCTTCCCTACTGGCGAACCTGAAGGGAATGACCGACCAACAACTAGACGACCATTTCCCTGCAGATTATGCTTACAACAAGGAAGATATGGTGCTGGGCGTTATGCAGCATGATGTTTATCATACGGGGCAGATTAATTTACTTGCTGCATTAATGGCCCGGTAATCCTCAAAAAACTACCCGACCACCTTCCACAAAACCAACGAACCATAAAACCAATTTGACCAACTACCTCCACATAGAACATTCCTTCACCCTGGAATCCGGCGCAACGCTCCCGTCACTGACGGCGGCCTACCACACTTATGGGCAGCTTAACGATCGGCGCGACAACGTCATCTGGATCTGCCACGCCCTGACGGCCAACAGCGATTGCGAAGATTGGTGGCCCGGCCTGGTGGGCGAAGGCTTCACCATCGACCCGACGAAGTACTTCATCATCTGCGTTAATATGCTGGGTAGCAGTTATGGCACCACCAGCCCGAAGAGCATCGACCCGGCTACGGGAAAGCCTTACCGGCTCAATTTCCCGCTGGTCACTACCCGGGATAACGCCCGCTTCTTTGTGCTCGTAGCAGATTATCTCGGCATCGACCGTATCCGTCTTCTTGTGGGTGGGAGTATGGGCGGTCAACACGCTATGGAGTGGGCCTGCCTGCAACCAGCGCGTTTCGATCTGTTGTGTTTTCTGGCAACCAACGCGAGGCATTCCCCCTACGGCACCGCCTTGAACGAAAGCCAGCGGATGGCCCTGCGCGCCGATCCAACGCTGGGGACTGACGCTGCCGATGCTGGTAAACTCGGCCTGGAAGCTGCCCGTTCCATGGCCGTTTTATCCTACCGCCATTATCGTACTTACCACGCCACCCAACAACAGCCCGATCCGAATGATATCGACGACTTCCGGGCCAGTAGCTACCAACGCTACCAAGGCTACAAACTGTGGAAACGCTTCGACCCCTGCTGCTACTACGCCATCACCCGCAGCATGGATACCCACAACATCGGCCGCGGCCGGGGTGGGGAAGCAGCTGCCCTGCAAACGATCACCGCGCCGACGCTCATCATCAGCATCGACACCGACGTGTTGTTCCCCACCGAAGAGCAATCGCTACTCAGTCGCTACATCCCTAATGCCCGCCTCGACGTTATGTCGTCCGACTACGGCCACGACGGCTTCCTGGTCGAGACACTCACTATTGGTCGACTGCTGACCGATTTTTTGGTGGACCAGTTACCAATAGATGCTGGTACCAGGCACGCCTTCACCGACAGCTTGAGCGGGCGAACTTTCGCCATCCCGGGAACGGAAGAGGTCTGATTGGGGGAAAGACTCAGAAGCTGGCCAAATCACTATCATCTCGCCCGGCTGGCGGCGACGGGATACAAAGCATGGCTAAATCGAGGTGAGAGCCGGTAAATATATTACGGTCTACCCGTCCGTTAATGCCGGGCAACTGACCCTTGTCCGTGTATTGCCAGAACTCGAAGCGGCGACCACAAACGGTCACTGGTTCCGAGCTATCGTAACGGGCTAACCACAGCGGGTGAGCATCAAACTGACCAGCCAAAAAGCGGTTATAAAAATTTTGCCCGGTATAGATGATGGGCTTTACACCGTAGCGTAGTTCCATTATTTCTGAGAGCTGGCGGACGCTTGCCACCAACTGCGTAGTGGATAATTTCCCCCGGTCTTCCACGTCAATAACCGGCGGCAGGTCGCCGGGGCGCAGGTCTACGGCGTCGAAAAAATTACGCGCCTGGGCGTCGGCGGTAACCTCGGGACGAAAAAAATGGTAGGCTCCGCGCCGCATACTCGTTTTGCCCGCCAGCGTCCAGTTGGCAAAGAAGGCCTTATCCTGCAATTCTTTGCCCTCCGTCGCTTTGATGAAGACGAAATCATGCCCGAATCTGGCCAACTCGTCCCATTCTATGTCTCCCTGGTAGTGGCTTACGTCAATACCGGATACCTCATACCGGTTCGCTGCGTCGGACCAGTCCGACAAGCAGGAAGTCAATGCCAGGAACGGCAAAAGACAGACCAGTAAAATAAAATGGTGGCGTAAGCTGTTCACGGGAGTTGCCGGGGGATTAATGCGCTGCCAAGATAAGCAAGACTCCGGATATGCTATTGTCGGCCCAACGGCAGGTAGCGGTAAATGTCTTGAAGCGGCCCTACTATTTTAATGTGAAGCTTGTATTCAGCAAGTCCCCGTACGAAAAAATGGGCGGCCCTCGCGCTTACTATACAAGGAATGCGGTGTGATTTCGTCGAGGCGAAGCCTCGACGGCCCCCTAAATAGCCAATTTGTAGGGGCGATCCCTTGCGGTCGCCCACTACAAATTGGCGATCCCTTGCGGTCGCCCGCTACAAATTGGCGATCCCTTGCGGTCGCCCGCTACAAAATGGCGATCCCTTGCGGTCGCCCGCTACAAAATGGCGATCCCTTGCGGTCGCCCGCTACAAATGGCGATCCCTTGCGGTCGCCCGCTACAAATGGTCATATTGGGAATCGCTGGCTTGTATTTTAGCCTTTGACCGGGTAGCTGATCTTCAGGATTTTTATTAAAGTCAAAGTCAAAATGACAGCAGTTCTCGGTTTAGAACATTCATGAAATAAAATCGACTTAAGCCATATAAAGCACGGCGACACATTCGAGGTTAGAAGGTCGAAATCACGATAAATGGTAACTATTCAGGGTTCGCAAATTGTTGATAGTCAGTCACTTGCAAAGGCTCAAAAAAAATGATCCAGAATATAAGCCGATTTCACGAACTAAATACACTTATTAATTATGCGTAAAATACT
>Ga0136553_1000508_pt1 | contig 13475 bp, 13 predicted proteins | sample AntRauTorckE5430_FD_101384 | JGI IMG/M metagenome (GOLD analysis project Ga0136553, IMG submission 101384) | Saline lake microbial communities from Rauer Islands, Antarctica - Metagenome Torckler E5 #430 | ecosystem: Environmental > Aquatic > Non-marine Saline and Alkaline > Saline | place... | reverse complement strand
GTACTTCATCGTCGAGGAACCAATCACCTTTCGTGACGAGAAGACCGGCTCCGAGATCGTTGCCCTACCCTACGATGGTTTTGAGGTAGTGTCCATGATTGACTTCGATAGCCCGGTCCTTGGTCAACAATACGCAACGCTACGCGGGTACGAAGACTACGCGGAAGAAATCGCACCCTGCCGCACCTTTGTTTTCCTGCATGAATTGGAGCTGCTGTTTGAGCACGACCTGATCAAAGGAGGAGAACTTACCAATGCGATTGTGATTGCTGACCGTGTTGTTCCCCAAGAGCGGCTGGACAAGCTGGCCAAGCGGATGGGTAAAGAGACCGTTGAAGTAACCAAAGCGGGAATCCTTAATACCCTCGACCTAAAATTCCATAATGAGCCAGCACGACACAAATTACTGGACGTGATGGGAGACATCAGTCTGCTAGGCGTTCCGATCCGTGGCCGTATTTTGGCGACTAAGCCAGGCCATAGTGCCAACGTTGCGTTTACCAAACTGTTAAAGAAAGCGTACATGGAGCAGCGCCGCCTGAAGGGCCGTCCCCGTTACAACCCCAACGACACTCCGGTTTTCAACACGGAGCAAATTCAAGAGATCATGCCTCACCGTTATCCTATGCTACTGATCGACAAGATCATCGAGATGGGAGAAGGGTATATTGTGGGGCTTAAAAACCTGACGATTAACGAAAGTTTTTTTCAAGGTCATTTCCCCGGTAACCATGTGATGCCAGGCGTCCTCCAAATGGAAGCGATGGCTCAGACCGGAGGATTACTGGTGCTGACCATGCAGGATGATCCCATTGGCTGGGACACCTACTTCCTCAAGATTGACAATGCTAAGTTCAAGAACTTTGTTGTGCCGGGCGACACCGTCCTGTTCAAGATGGAGCTCGTAGCTCCCATTCGTCGCGGTATTTGCCAAATGAAAGGAACGGCTTACGTCGGCAACAAAATCGTATCCGAAGCAGAATTAGTAGCCCAGATCGTAAAGCGCCCTTAATATGTCCATGCATTCTTTAAGCGTTGTTCACCCTAACGCAAAAATCGGTGACGGCGTAGTCGTCGGTCCTTTCACCACCATTGAAGACGACGTAGAGATCGGCGAAGGCACGGTAGTCGGACCAAACGTAACGATTTACGCTGGTTCCCGGATCGGTAAAAACGTAGAGATCTTTCCCGGAGCCGTCATTGGTGGTAAACCACAGGACCTGAAATTCGTCGGAGAGTACTCTACCGCGGAGGTGGGTGACAATACTACCATCCGGGAGTATGTTACGATCAACCGAGGAACGGCGGCGGCCGGAAAAACGATTGTTGGCAAGAACTGTTTGTTGATGGCCTATGTCCACATAGCGCATGACTGCATTCTTGGCGACAACATCATTCTTGCGAACAACGTCAATCTGGCGGGCCATGTCGAACTGGAAGACTTTGTCATCATTGAAGGTCAAGTAGGTGTGCAGCAGTTTGTCCGCATCGGAAAGCACAGTTTCGTGGCCGGCGGAAGCCTGGTGCGCAAGAGTGTTCCTCCCTACATCCGAGCTGCGCGGGAACCGCTGAGCTACATTGGCGTGAACCGCATTGGTCTACAGCGGCGAGGCTTTGCCATTGAGCGAATCAACAACATCCATGAGATCTACCGCATCCTGTTTGTCAAGGGGCTCAACATTACGAATGCCACTACCGAGATTGAGACGACGGTTCCGGTTTGTGATGAGCGGGATGATGTGGTGAAGTTCATTGCAGAAAATGAGCGGATGGGAATCATTCGGAGTTTTCAAGGTTTGAACGATTGAAAGGTCGCTACGCGATTTGGAGGAATTTGAGGTCTGCACAACCTGGAAAAGATTGCGGGTCGCTGCGTGACTTAAGGAGAAGCCCACAGAGTATAGCAGAGGGATGCACGGAGGATAACAGAGCGTGAAAACGTAAAAATATCGTTTCGCATCAGATGGTAGCACAGCATCACACAACGTTTAGCTTTGCGGCTACTTCATAGTCCCTCTTTGGAGTGTTAGGGTGTTAATAGTCTTGCGATTGCCCTGTGTACAATAGAAAGAGAACAGCAAATAACAGAGCGTTTGAGCGTAGAATATCGCTAGGCGTTACTATTTATTATTAAAATGCACATTAACCTCAAACAAGTCGGAAAGCGTTTTGGCCGTCACTGGATCATCCGGGACTTCGACGCCGACTTTCGGGCGGGGGAGACTATTGGTGTGCGGGGGCGAAACGGGTCGGGTAAATCAACTTTGCTACGAATTTTGGCTGGTCAATTAACGCCTTCACGGGGGAAAGTCAGCTTTTCGGTAAGCGGGAAAGACGTTGGCGTAGCCGATCGTTACCGCCACGTCAGCTGGACGGGACCGTATCTGGAGATCGTGGAGGAGTTGACGATTGTGGAATTCCTGGCGTTTCACTTCAAGCTGAAGCCACTACGCGCTGGCTTATCGCTGGCTGACCTCCCAAAGTTACTTGAGCTGGACCAAGTCCGGAACCGTAAGCTGGCCGACTGCTCTTCCGGAATGCGGCAACGGGTACTGTTAGGCAGTGCGTTGTTCGCCGATACGCCGCTGCTGTTGCTGGATGAGCCAAGCGTTACGCTGGACGAGACGGCGGTGGCCTGGTTTCACCAGCAATTAGCCGTTCATACTTCGGATCGCCTGGTTTTTGTGGCCAGTAATGATGCTGATGACCTTCGCAGCTGTACCCGAATGATAGACTTATGAGTCAAATTAGAAAACAAGGTACTTCTCCATACGTCCGGGGAATTGCCCATTAGCAACCTATAACTCCGCGCGGCTATCTTCGCCCCGGCCTGAAGCCCCCCATTCGCCGATGCTATTTCCTTACGCTGACAAGAATACGCCTTTTGTACTAAGCCCCGAGAGCCTCGACTGGCACCTCGGCAAGGGGTGGTACCGGATGGGAGGCCACATCTTCACTACCCATTTCCTCTTTTTTCAGGAGCAGCCCTACTCCGCCATCTGGATCAGGGTTGACCTGCAAAACTTCCAGTTCTCGAAGCGACAACGAAAATTACTGCGGCGCAACGCCAAACTCTTCGAGCTTGGCAGCGGGCCACGCGTGATCGATACGGAGCGGGAGAATTTATACGTCCGCTACGCCGCCGACTTTGACGGTCGTATATCGCCAACCATCGCCGACAGTCTGGAAGACTATGAAGGCAAGGCTTCGCTGTTCAATACATGGGAAACCACGGTGCGCGATAAAGTGAGCGGTCAGCTGGTGGGAGTCAGTTATTTCGACCTGGGCGACCAGGCCGCCGCCAGTATTCTTGGCGTGTACGACCCTTTGCTAAAAAGCTTTAGCCTTGGTTACTACACCATGCTACTGGAGATTCAATACTGCATAGATAATGGAATGAGGTATTACTACCCCGGCTACGTCGTCCCCGGTTACCAACGTTTCGATTACAAACTGCGGCTGGGCAACAGCGAGTACTTCGACTTACGAACAGATAGCTGGATTGCCTACGACCAGGAAGACATCAACCACAACGGACCAACCGAAAGCCAACGCCGGTGGCTAGCGCTATTAACGGACCAACTCAGCTCCATTAATGAAAAGCATCCGGGGGTTTTCATCTACCCGCTTTTCGAGGCAGGGCTGTACGATATGTGGAACGAAGACTATCTGCCTTATCCTTACTTTTATCCTTTGGGAAAGGACACGGCCGGTGACGTTTTGCTGGTTACTTTTGACCCAAAAGACCAAGAGTATCTAGTGTTGCAATGCTTCCATAAAGCCGAGGCCCAGCTGATGTTCAACGCCGCGTACCTGAATGGTTTTTCACAAAAAAACTTCTTTACAGATCTGCTTTCCGTACGCAACGTCTTATTCCGCACCTCCCACCCGGAGGTGATCATCCGGGCCTGCCGGGGTTTACTTACGGGAGCGGACGATTCAACACCCTAACTAATCAATTCTTTTATGCGCATCATTTACTTATCCCTTGTCATCTCCTTCGCTTTTTTCGCCTGTGGCGGTAAGCAAGCCGAAACGGAGACGCCGGAAACCAACAACTTTGCCGATGCACAGGCCGCGTTGGCGGAAGGCAAATCGGCCGCGGAGGTCGCCACGCTACTGATGGCCAACTTTAAATCCGTGAGTGACGCCACTACTGGTTCGCTCGATACGGTAGCCAGCAAGGATTACGTGAAGATGGCCAACGAGCTATCCGACAAATTCCCCGCCGATACGATGGCAGCACTACCGCTTTACAAATCAGCGGAAGTAGTTCGGGCGATGAGTGATTCGCGGCGGGCGGCGGAGACTTACCAGCGGGTGTACGATCGCTACCCCACCTTCAGTAAATCGGGCGAGGCCTTGTTTATGCTAGGTTTCACCTACGATGAAGACCTCAAGGACCTGGACAAAGCAAAAGCTACGTACGAGCGGTTTTTGCAGGCTTACCCTACCCATTCTTTCGCCGATGATACAGAGATATTGCTGAAGAACCTCGGCAAAAGTGATGCGGAGATTCTGCGAGAACTGGAGAAGCGGGCGGAGGGGGAGCAGTAAGGTAATTATGTAATAAGGTAGATTTGTAGTAGTGTAGATTACCGTACAGCACAAGCGGTAGCCTACAAATCTACCTTACTACGCTACTACCTTACTTTACTTCCGGCATTTTACAATCTTCATTAGGGTTTTTACCGCAGACGTCACAATTACCGACCTTATTGGTTAACATGGGGTTATTGCTGGCGCAGGTGCCGCGGAATTCGTTGCCCGTTACGAGGTGGCGGATGTTAATCAAGATGAAGGCGGTGCCGAATACGGCGAAAATGACGACAAAGAGATAAAGGAATTCGGACATTACTTATTTTGTTTAGGGGATGTAAAGGTAACGCCTGAAGGCTGGCAGTGTTTAAATACTAGTCATATCCTCTAAGATATGACACCTTTCAAGGCGCGGCCGCCGGTACTTCAACTCCGTTCAGCAGAACTGCAGGGAGAATAGGTAAAAGAAAGCAATGCAAGCAACATTTCCCCCGTAGTTCGTGGCTTTAGCCCGAACACTATTTATGAGACTTTAGTCCGATGGAAACGGGCTGAAGTCCGTTATTACAGCGCAGCGGGCTAAAGCCCAAACTACAGACATAGCGACAAACCCTGCTCCTTTCCAACTGCCTTTTCACCCGCGGCCGCGCCCTGAACACTACCTTTGTGTATCCCAAATCAACAACACATGACCACCCAACTGACTGCCTTTCAACGCCTGCTGACCATCATGGACGAACTGCGCGAGCAGTGCCCCTGGGACCGCAAGCAAACCTTCCTCACCCTCCGTAAACTCACTATCGAGGAAACCTACGAACTCGCTGATGAGCTGCTGAAAGAAGACCTGGAAGGCATCAAAGAAGAAGTGGGTGACCTGCTGCTCCACATGGTTTTCTACGCCAAAATCGCCAGTGAGCAGGGGGCTTGGGACATCGCCGACGCCCTCAACAGCATCTGCGATAAGCTGGTGGAACGCCATCCGCACATCTATGGCGATGTGATCGCTGGAGACGAAGAAGCCGTCAAGCAAAACTGGGAAAAGATCAAACTGGCCAGCGGAAAGGGCAAGAAAACCGTCCTCTCCGGCGTCCCTACCGCCCTGCCCGCCATGGTAAAAGCCATGCGGATGCAGGAAAAAACCGCCCAGTTTGGTTTCGACTGGGACAATGTCGACCAGGTCTGGGATAAAGTCAACGAAGAAATTCAGGAGTTCCGCGAAGCCACCGACGAGCGCCACCAGGAAGAAGAATTCGGCGACCTCCTTTTCAGCCTGATTAACTACGCCCGCTGGAAAGGTATCGACCCCGAAGCCGCCCTGGAACGCACCAACCTCAAGTTCCGCTACCGCTTCGAGCAGGTGGAAAAAGCCGCTGGCCCGGGCGGGCTAAGCGACATGCCGCTGGTGGAAATGGAGGCGTTGTGGCAGCAGGCGAAGGGATAAGAGTTAGAATTTAGGACTTAGGGTTCAGGAAGTTAATTCATCATAGCTAGTTCCGATCTCCGAATCCTCTTAGCAAGCGATGCAACAGTGCCTGATTTTCCCGGAAACACATAATGCGAGGCACAAACCCTCGCTTTCCGCGCCTATTGGCTTATCTTCGCAGATCCTTAGGATGGTGGAAGCGGGCCAGGAGCCTAAACCACTAGCCTCTACGGATCGTTAATACGAAAACAAAGGAATCAACCAACGTTATGAATAAAATCGAGCTCCGGGTAATGGCCATCAATCGCAGCGTCACGCAGACGGCGAACTACGCCCTTATCCTGGGTGAGAAAAACGGTCCTCGCCGCCTGCCCGTCATTATCGGTAGCGCCGAGGCGCAAGCCATCGCCATCGCCATCGAAGGCATGGAAGGCCCCCGGCCGATGACCCACGACCTGTTTAAAAACACCCTCGAAACGCTGCGGACGGCACTACGCGAGATCATCATTACCGACCTGCGCGAAGGTATTTTCTTCGCCCGCCTGGTGCTGGACCGCGAAGGGGAGATCATAGAAGTTGACAGCCGAACGAGCGACGCCCTGGCCCTGGCCACCCGCTTCGACTGCCCCATCTACACCTACAACAACATTCTGGAAACCGCCGGCATCGTGCTGGAAGGCGAAGAGGAATACGACGATAACGACCGCGAACTGGAAACCGTCAGTGAGGACAACGAAAGCGAGAACCTCAGCCGCATGAACATCAAAGACCTCAATACCTACCTGGAGCAGATGCTAAAGGAAGAAAACTATGAGGAAGCTGCACGGATTCGGGATGAATTAAAGCGGCGGGGGGAGAGTTAGTAAGGTAGTTGTGTGGTTTGGTAGTAATGTAAGGCTACCACATTTTGGAGGGGGCAATCTCTGATAGCCTACCGCACGAGGCCTAGAGCTCAGGATTTTAAACTACACCAAAATGCGGCACCCCCTCACTTATCTCATGCGGTAGCCCTACAAAGCCACACAACTACCTTACCACCTTACTAGAGTTGCTCCACCTTCAAGGAGCGATCAACCTTCCTAATAAGGCCAGCGAGGATATTTCCTTTGCCGCCAACTTCGACGAAATCGGTTAAGCCTGCGGCCTGCATATTCTGGATGGTCTGCGTCCAGCGGACGGGGCTGGTGAGCTGGGCGATGAGTTTGGCCTTAATTTCGTCGGGGTTCGTGCTGGGCTTTGCGTCGGTATTCTGGTAAATTTCGCAGGCAGGCGGGCGGAAGCGGGCTTCTTCGATGGCAGCGCGGAGACGGTCCTGGGCGGGTTGCATCAGCGGGCTGTGGAAGGCACCACCGACGGGCAGGGGGACGACGCGCCGGGCACCGAGATCCATCAGAATTTTGCTGGCTTTTTCCACCCCTTCGACGGAGCCGGAGATGACGAGCTGGCCGTTGGTGTTGTAGTTGGCGGGGACGACAATTTCCTCGATGGCGGCGCAGGCTGCTTCGATGATGCTATCGTCGAGGCCGAGAACGGCGGCCATCGTGCCGGGAATAGCGTCGGTTGCTTCCTGCATAGCCCGTGCACGTTCGGCGACGAGTTTCAAAGCCGAGGGAAAATCCAGCGCACCGGCGGCAACCAGGGCGGAGAACTCCCCGAGACTATGGCCAGCCACAGCGGCCGGCTGCTCAATGTCGTTGTTGATCAGGTAAGTAATGGCCGAGTGGGTAAAGATGGCCGGTTGGGTGATTTTTGTCTCCCGCAGCGCTTCCTCGCTGCCCTCGAACATCACCTTGGAGAGTTCGTAACCGAGTACATCGTCGGCCTGGCGGAATAATGCCTGGGCTTCGGGGTATAAATCGTGGAGGTCTTTGCCCATGCCGCTGAACTGGGCGCCCTGGCCGGGAAATACGTATGCTTTCATGGTCTTGTGGTCTTGTGGTCTTGTGGTTAGGAAGCGCAAGTTTATGAAAAATGTTTGGTTCAGGGGAGGAAGACCTTGTGGGTGGTACCATCTACGACAAGGAAGTAAATGCCGGTGGGAAGGTTACCGGCCTGGGTGCTGTCGACCATGTTGCCGATTACCTGGTTATCGCTGGCAAGCCCTTCCAAACCATTGATGCTGAAGCCCGCAGAGATGGAGACATCCGGTGCCGAGATGTGATTCCCACGGACGAGGTTGTCATTCACGCCGATGGCCGAAGCAGTTGAACCGACCAGCTGCACGCCGTAGCCCGCCCAGTTACGTAAGGTGTTGCTATCGATGGTGATTCGTCGTGCGGCATTGCTCATCAGAATGCCGTCTTCCACGCCCCGGTTAACGCCGATGCCGTGCTTGATTCGGAATCGGGAGTCCAGGATGTTATGGCCGATCACGATGTCTTCGCAGGCGATGGGTAAGCCTGCTCCGGAGGTAGCACCAGTCAGCACGATGCCGCCAGAAGAAAAGGCACCCAGGCGGCAACCGGTCCATGACGTACTGTCTACGCCAAACATACCGACGGCGGCCTGGCTACCCCCCTGGATATTGATACTGTCGAGTTTGATGTGGCTGCTACCCAGCATTAAAAGTGTGTAAGGAGCGGTCCTGCCCGTCAGCGTAATGTCCGTGGCCGCAGGATTGCCGACGCTGTGCAGGTACAGGCCATTACCTACCCAAAACCATTTGTTAAAAGCTCCCCGCTCGTCGGTCGTACCGACCTTGTTGATACCATTCGACGCGCGTAGTACCTCTTCGCCGTCGATAAAGAGGCGGCCGGGGCTGTCGATGGGGCCAAGGACCCAGACATTGGTACCTGCCAGTTGCCAGTTCGCCGGAACCTCCGCCCCCACCAGCGGGGCGATAGACGTCACGATGGGTAAGGGCAGTGCTGGATCTCCGTAAGCGGTAAAGGTGTAGGGGGCATTCAGCTGGCCGGAATAGATGATCTGAAAGCTGGTTTCCACGAAGGTTTCGCCCCGTTTGAGCAGCAGGCTATCACCGGGCTGTGGCAGGGCAAGCATGTTGAGGCGGCGCAGGCTTTGCCAGGCGGTGGCGGGGGTTAGTCCGTCGTTAGCGTCCTCGCCGTTGGTGGCGTCGAAGTAGAAACTGCTAGCGGTAAGGGACCCGGCCAGGAGGACCGTAAAAAGCAGAGAAAGTAGACGCATGGGTGCTGGTATTTTGTCCGGTAATTTACGCAGTATGGAGGGAGAGTCCCCCTACCCTTCCACCTTCCTTTGCACAATTCGACAGGCTCAGTGCATCGCTGGCGGCCGCGCCCTAAAAATTTGACTTCCCCTTAACCATCACCCGACCTACCTTCACGCCATGAAGAATTTACTTCGCCTCACCGCCGCCCTGGGTGCGCTGGCGGTCGCCATCGGGGCTTTTGGCGCGCACGGCCTTAGGGAGCTCGTCGGGCCAGCACAACTGGAGACCTTCAACACCGGCGTGCGCTACCATTTTTACCATGTTTTTGCGCTGGGCCTGGCGGTTGCTCTATGGTCGGTGCCGGGCATAAACCAAAAGTGGCTGCGCCTGGCCAGCGCCTGCTGGGCGGTCGGTATTTTGCTGTTCTGCGGCTCGCTTTACTTATTGAGTCTGAGCGAGGTGGTCGCAGCTCCGGCCAGCCTGCTGGGCCCGATCACGCCGGTGGGCGGGCTATTTTTCATCATTGGTTGGGTGCTGCTTTTTCTGGCACCGGGCCGTACTTTGTCTTCCGATGCGTAACCTTATCTATATAGCCTTCGTACTGCTCGGTTTCGGCTGCCGCGCCCCCCTCACCGCGCCCAAGGTGCAACCGCATTTTTATACGATTACGGACCAGCAAGACAATAAGGAGGCGGGGCCGCAGGTGCAAAAGATGTTGGAAACCATTGCGCCCTACAAAGCCCAGCTCGACGCAAAGATGAACCGCCAGCTGGCCATCGTCGAAACCCCGCTGAAGAAAGGCCAGCCCGAATCAACCCTCGGCAACTGGGCGGCCGACCTGCTCGCCCGCGCTGCCGAAGCTGCGTACCCGGAGCGCAACATCGCCTTTGCCACCATGAACCAGGGCGGCATCCGGGTCAGTGAGATCGGTACCGGCCCGCTCATCGTTTCCGAAATCTACGAACTGATGCCCTTTGACAACGAACTGGTGCTGATGACCCTGACCGGCAAAGAACTCCAGGAATTCGTCAGCCACATCGTTAACAACGGCGGCTGGCCCGTCAGCGATGGGCTTTCCGTTAACGAAAATCAGGACGGGCTGACCATCAGAATCGGTGATCAAGCCGTGAATCCAGTCGCCACTTATTCCGTCGCCGTGCCCGATTACGTAGCCGGCGGCGGAAGCGACACCAGTATGCTGCCCGGCAAAACGCGCGACGATTCCGGACTGCTGATCCGGGATCTGCTGATTGAGTACGCCGGTAAAGCTACCGGCCCCATCAACGTTAAAACGGAGGGGAAACGGATGAATATCAAGCGTTAATCGCCTGAGCGTTGCTGAATGGCAGCAATTCCCCATCCCACCCCCCATTTTTGACGGGCGACCGCAAAGACCGCCCCTGCAAATTGGGTGTTCGGGGGCCGTAGATGCTTCGCCTAGATGGGGTTGCATCGCATTTTTCGGGCAACCTTTACGGTCGCCCAGTTATTCCCACCTGGGAAATAGCTGCCTCAACAACGGGGTAAAATACTTCGCCCCTTAGTCCCTGCTTTTTGTCTCTTTCGCCCCGTACTCCCTTTACCATGATCAACCGCCGCAACTTCCTGAAACGCTCCGCCGCCGGTGGTGGACTGCTCCTCGTACCTGGTCTGGCGACCGCCGGTCAGTTACTGACCAAAACCACACCCCGGCTGACCATCCTGCACACCAACGACTGGCACAGCCGGATTGAACCTTTCCCGGACGATGGCGGGCGGAACGCCAATATGGGGGGAGCCGTTCGCCGGTTGCGGCTGATCGAGCAGGTCCGCGCGGCCGAGGAGCACGTCATTTTGTTGGATAGCGGCGACATCTTCCAGGGAACGCCCTACTTCAACTTCTTCGCTGGCGAGCTGGAGATGAAGCTGATGAGCCAGATGGGCTACGACGCCGCTGCCGTTGGTAACCACGACTTCGACGCAGGAATGGAAAACCTGGCGACCCAGCTGAAGCACGCTAATTTCGAGATGCTCTGCGCCAACTACGACTTTAAGGAGACACCGCTGTACGCCAAGATTTTGCCCAATACCATTCTTTCCCGTGGGGGGATGAAAATTGGTGTCTTTGGCCTGGGTATTGAACTCGACGGCCTGGTTCCGAAAGAGCTTTACGGTAAAACGCAGTACCTGGAACCTCTTCAACGCGCTAACGAAGTAGCCCACGCCCTGCGTCACGAAGCTAAATGCGACCTGGTCATTTGCCTGAGCCACCTCGGCTACCAATACCGGAACGAGAAAGTGGACGACCTCGACCTGGCGGCGGCATCTTCTGACATTGACATCATCCTGGGTGGTCACACCCACACTTTTCTGGATGCCCCGACCGAGGTTTTGAACCAGCAGGGTGACCCGGTAATCGTCAATCAGGTTGGTTTTGGAGGTCTTCGGATGGGGCGCATGGATGTCACCTTCCCGGGCAAGGGAAAGCGGCGGTGCGTGGCTTGCAATAATTTGCGGGTATAGATTCGGGTTTAATCATCTCCTGCTTATGCCAAAATTACCGATCCGAGCGATTAAGTACGCCAAAGATAATTTTGCATAAATAAGGTGTGGATAACTTGCGCGGGTGCTGCTTTTCTCCTGATATTTGCTGCCCGCTGATAGTTTACCAGGCGAAGAGAATCTCACCGACCTGCAATGGTTTTGGCCCCTCACCAACAGGCCCGACGACAAAACCGACGCTGACCCCACGGCCCTGGGTCTCTGTTTTTTAACTTACTGATTGACAGCAACACTATTTACTAACTGACCGGTGATCACGCCACCGGCCGGAATATATTCACCGTGCAACTGGGATAAATATGAATCATACGACAATTTGGGATAGCTGCCTGCAAAACATTCGACAAAGCGTCGACCCTCAAAGTTTTCAGACTTGGTTTGCCCCGATTCGTCCGGTTGCGCTGGAGAGCAACGAGCTGACCATACAGGTCCCTCACCGGCTGTTTTACGAATGGTTGGAAGAGCACTACGTAGACGTACTGAAAAGCAGCCTGAAGCAAGCCCTTGGTACGGCTGGTCGCTTGCAGTACCGCATCAACCCCAACCGTCAGGAAACCAACGGTGCGCCCAGCGACAAGAATGGTCAGAACGGTAAGGCCAAGATAGCCGTTCCCGGCACCAAGCCTGCCCCTGGCAACCCTTTCGTGATTCCCGGCGTGACCCGGCCGCGCATCCCCAGTAATCTTGACCAACGATACACCTTCGATAACTTCATCGAGGGAGACTGTAATAGCCTGGCCCGTAATGCCGCCAAAGCGGTGGCCGACAACCCCGCTAATACGGCCTTCAACCCGCTGGTCATTCACGGCAACGTTGGCTTGGGTAAGACCCACCTATTGCAGGCCATCGGCAACTACATCACCAACAAGTACCCGAACAAGGCCGTACTCTACGTTAGCACCGACACCTTTACCAACCAATTGGTAAGCAGCATCGGTAGCAATACCACCAACGACCTGGTCAATTGGTACCAAAACGTCGATGTCCTGCTCGTGGACGATATCCAGCAACTCGTGAAGCGGAAGAAGACGCAGGATGTGTTCTTCAACCTCTTCAACGTCCTTCGTCAAAACAACAAAGCGGTGGTCATGACCTGTGACCGGCCCATCATCGAACTCGACATCGAGGAGCGGCTGCGCAGCCGTTTCCAGTGGGGCCTTTCGGCCGACCTGAGCATGCCTGCGCTGGAAACGCGGATGGCCATCCTGAAGTCAAAAGCCGACAATACGGAGGTAGACATACCTGCTAATGTAGCCGAGTTCATCTGTTTCCATATCCAGCACAACATCCGCCAGTTGGAAGGGGTGCTCAACAACCTGGTCCTGCATAAAGGCGTGATGGGCGATGGCTGGGAAATCGACCTGAAACTGGCTAAGGAGGTGCTGCGCAACTTCGTAACCGAGATCAATAAGGAGGTTACGCCCGACGTCATCCAACGTACGGTCGCTGAATACTACAATCTCGACGTGGAAAACCTGGCCAGTGCCACCCGCCGGCGCCACGTCGTGCTGGCCCGTCAGATCAGTATGTTCCTGGTTAAGCAATACACCGAAGAAAGTCTGAAGTCGATCGGTCGTATGTTCGGCGGCCGCGATCACTCTACCGTACTCTACTCCATCAAGACCGTGAAAGACCTGATGGAAACGAACGATGAAATCCGTAAATCGCTCGGGGAGTTGGAGCGAAAGATCCGGATTGGACAAGGGGAAGGGGCGGGGTTTTAGAGGTTTTGTGAAAGTTAGGCTCACCGTCGTTCCTGTGTGGCTGCTGCCGCTTTAAGGTTTGCGGGATGGGTGGGTTGAAAAAAGGTATAAAAGCTTGGCAATCAATCTAGTCCAACTTATG
>Ga0136553_1000500_pt1 | contig 13574 bp, 17 predicted proteins | sample AntRauTorckE5430_FD_101384 | JGI IMG/M metagenome (GOLD analysis project Ga0136553, IMG submission 101384) | Saline lake microbial communities from Rauer Islands, Antarctica - Metagenome Torckler E5 #430 | ecosystem: Environmental > Aquatic > Non-marine Saline and Alkaline > Saline | place... | reverse complement strand
TTGGAATGGGGTTACAAGATCGCGATCCTATTGATCTCAACATGCTAAAATCAGCTTTTCGACCTCATCCTGCTCTACAACAAATCATTGATGAGTTCACTGATGGCCTTCCATCTGGATACTTAGCTTTACATGCCAGAATAGAACCCGACATGCAGAAGGTAAGATGATGAAGTGGTTTGTTAGCATTAATTTGCAAATGCTTTTGTCTTCACGTGGCATATTCATAGAAAGTCTATCTTTTCCTTCTTGTAGCACAAAGTTTGCGTTGATTCAAAGGTCACAAATTTCACGCACATATTAGAAGCACTGGAAGAGAAATTTCCTGTACCTCCTGCTTCAAAGGTACTGTTAATACTCAATAGAGACATACTGGAAAAAGAAGTTCAAAATGACAGAGTATCCAATCCATTGGCAGAGTACAACTTAATGATTCTCAATCGCGTTGTTGAACGAGGTATGTGGGGAGGAAGAGTCGAAGCTATAGAAGCTGGTGTGGGGCTTGCAAAGCAAACCAAACACCCCGTTTATTCAAAGTATTTTTCTTTATCAGGGAGCATTATTGATTTCTTCCTAGCCGCTCAAGCTGACATGTTTGTTGGCACAGAAATTTCTTCCTTTTCAGTAGATGTTGAAATCACAAGATTTTATCGAGGATACAACAAGAATTATCATTACGGTCCGGGCGGCATCAAATTAACCACACCTAGTGGAGCCAAATATCCGCCAAGATTTAAATGTTAGTAGGCTCGATATTGCCACCCATGGAAGCACTTTATCTATGACATTTCTGTAATGAAGAGATTTCGGCAAAGCTGAGAACCTCGGACGATTCGACAGGGAATCAGCTGGAAGTACTGATATCCATAACTGAATTCGAATGTCCTACGGCAATCTGTAATTTTACCGTCGATATCGCTAGCCCTTCAGAGTCTGCTGAGTGATTTGCTGCCATATAGATAGAATCTTATAAGTAAATATGATTAATATCGTGGTGATATCCCAGGCGGTTGCACCAATTTGTCATTTGATCAATGGGGTAGGAATACCCATCAATTGCCCTCAAAGCTATTAGGTTAGGTTTGGGTAGAGAGACTTGTATTATATCTATCATGTTGATTAATTCTGGCGTGACAAGAGGGTGCCAATGACTGGATACCTCCATCTTTAATTGTTGCTGTGGCTCAATGGCATAGTCATTTACTTTGTCCAGCCGTCTACCATCTAATACAGAGATATCACCGAGATGAGCTCCATTGTGGTTCATTTGCACTCTATTAATAGGTAGTCTGATCGGTTACTAACAATAAATTGTACCATGGAGTAGATACTACGAACTTCACATAAGGTCAATGCGTGACGAATATCTTCATACACGTTGAATGAGTCTCGTGGCATTTCCAACTACGCTAAGGTGGTTCACCCAAACATTGGATTATAATGTGTCGCAACAAGATGCCTGCAACGAAATGCTCGATCAGCTGTGTCACGACTCCAGCTCATGCAAGGAATGTTGTTTAAGCGTAGCCAGCACAGTGATGATGAGGATGCTAGAACGACGTGTAGATTTCCCTAGGACATTATCCTTGCGATCATTGTGCTACCAGGAACGATAAGTATTTACGATTGACAATCTCATCGAATGCAGCCATTATAGTTCACAAAATTAAGGAACCGAGTGCGCTTGCGAACATATTGAGGCTAAGGGATAGGTGCAATCATTTTAAATCGAGAGGCATCAACTACAAGTCCTTTATTGAAGTATCTACCCTCGTTAGATCTAAGGCTATGAATTGAACGAGGAGAATGATATTCCTACGCATCCATCACAATACAATTTGAGATTCGGTTAATGATAACAGTGGGAGGTAAGAAGCTTTTGCTAACTCTATGGTAGCTCTGGCAATTAAAAAACTGTGAGCCTCATTTGTCATAAAAATGTGGAAGATGTATTGTGGGATCCTTTTAGTAGAGAGAGATGATGTGTGATGATCACATTACACATAAAGCCAACTTATCCCAGCACGGTTACTCCATCATATCCCATATTGATATCTTCGTAAACATCAGCACAGGTTCACCAACGGCATTCAGACAATTCAGCGATCAGATTTTGGATCGGCTGCCTCCCCAGATAAAATCAGAGTCCATAGTTTCACTACAGATCTGCACTAGCAGTGCGCTATACGCCCTCCAAAATAAAATTCTTAATGATGAAAGGTTAGTGCTACCCTAAGCGCACAACCTTTATTGTGGGCGATTCTTCAAGATCGCTTTGAGTGCATTTACACGAAGAGAGGATATCTCATCCACGGGTCAATTTCATTGTAAGTAGCAATTCCCCCTCGTGAGGACTTTGTTCGCAAAAAATTATAGCAAAGAAAACGTTGTTTATTCCTACGCCTCGTGGTACTGTGTACGCTGTGGATCGTGATGAGAGGTCCCTCTGAAACCATTTCCTTCGACAAAATGCATGAAACTAGAAAGTGAATATTGTTTGGTTACGATGACAAGCTGTAAAACAATGACAAGCTGTAAAATAAGCTTCTGCTCGTTACAAGATTCGTAGAGGGAAGATATTGGTTTCGCATCCAAGTCCAGCCAAGCCAGACCAAGAAAGCAAGTATTCCAAAACTTTCAGCTAACTGTCTCACACATAATTCTCCAGTAATCACTATGTATGATATTCGAGGTTCAAATTGTGGATACTTGCCGGTTTTTCACGCTTCGCCTTGTTCTCTTTTAGCATAAAGCCTCCAAAAGTTCGACTTTGGATAAAAATAAGTACACGGAGGTATTTTGCTAAATTACATTAGAAAGTCAAAAGAAACGATTTATCATACCTGATAAGGTTGCACTACTGAAAGCACGTAAAGTCCTGTCTTTTTTTAGCTTATTTCCGGAATAGGACTTCCAGTGGCTCTTGAGGTTGTTGGATGTAGTGGAGATGAATCTTTTGCACAACCTCTATATAGGTGATATAGTCCAGCACATATATATCCTATCCTGAGAACCTATTTCACCGCATCAGTGCAATTCTGGACGTACTAGAGTACCAGCAGAAATTGGACCTAAACTGAGACGCCTTTGCAAAAATTTGATCATAATTGAATCATATACATCCAGGGTATTTTGTGTAACTAGGTTTCTGGAAAATAGTTTTTCCGTTGGATGGGGGACAGGAAGCAGAATGTGATAAAGCTACTACTACTGTGGGTGGTCATCTTGAAGTGCCAAAGTGGGGTATGCTTGGAGTGAGTGGACTTGCTCCAATGCTGTGGAATGTCGGAATCTTGAAGTACAGGAGTGGACAAGGGGGTTTAATCGTGCCTTGACTACATTGTTGGGCATTTAATATCACCTAAAAGTATTCTTTAATTGTGCCCGGAATAAATTGTTGGACACGATCACCTAGAAGAGTTCAGTGGACCAAGGCGAAAAGCTATCCAACCTAGTGCAGAAGTGGTTTTGCCAAAATGGAATCCACGACCCCAAAAGTTTCTCAAGTCCAAGTGACTATCCCACTATTTGCCAATTGTCTTGGTACATCGTCAAACACTAGCTCTGATGTCCGAAAATACCCAAATAAGGTATAGGTAGTTCATAGTGCATCATTGTTCAGCCATGATAGATGAATACATTTACGACTTGTAGAGCTTCTTATAACAATACAACACAGCGATCAATGATTTGCACCAAAGGTTTCGACACTGGATCCGTCACACGTACACCCGATGAAGATAAAATGATGGCACTCCTCCAGATTCAATAGTGGAGTTTGACTATGAGGCAGAAAGTTAGCATAGCATTCATTTCAAACAAGATGAAAATCACCATGTTTGACCTGATGATTTTTCAATATTTTTAAAAGCACTGGATTTGAACTATGGCTACGGACGCCACCAGTACCATACCAATACTATAAAATGGAAGTACGACGATGTTGATAGTGATGAAGCTGGTGGAATCAATTAGGATACGAATGAAATGGAAGAGATAAGAGAGTACGCTAATCAGATTGAGCATGTGAATGAGAATCAAACCAATTCTACGGAAGAATGTTTAATGTCGAGTCTACACTAGTATGCGTGTAGTGTGTAGCGAGCAGCGAGGGTACTGCCAACATACCAAAATCTCTCTAGTCTGCGAATTATCAATTGAGCATCATATTAGACATACTCCCCGTCTCCGAGGTAAGGCGTGTGCTCCTATGCGCTGTTATTAATTTCAAACCGCATGCACACAATTTACCAGATACCCTTTCACTCCACCATACACTATACATTCACTTTCAGCCTTAGTTTCGTTGCCAAAAGAGTGGCCTTTCATCCCCACTAAAGAAGAAGAGGACTTGAGTTTAAAGTTCTTAATGTGCAAGGATGTGTAATTCGTGACCTCCTCCGCCATCTACGAAGACCTCAACAATGTATCCATACCCTGATAAGACCTTGATTCAAATATGATGAATCAGCGACCTCCTTGATTAGCATTCTGCGATGAAGATCAGTATCTCCATCATCGTCCAAAATTCGGCATTGTCGTTCAATTGAAGAATAAACTTCGTTACAATGCTACTCAGCACGTAAGAAATCAGATTATGTTGCTTGGTCAAGACAATGACCTGAATGATCAGAATTACAACGCTCAAAAATCCATTGACCATAACTTCATACCACACCATCAACGAGGAAGTTATATCTGGACAGACTTCCTTCATCTCGAGAATGTTTGGCATTTGTTTCCACACAAGTATTGCAGAGAAAATGGTACGTCAACAGACTTGGTTGCGATTGCCCAATTGGTTATGTCTCCTGCAAGGTAAGTCATGCAGTAATAATTCATCGATAGCTTGTACACAATGATTGGTTAACACCTCTCCAACGTGGACGCTAGGCAATTTACACCATGGACAAGTTCTCGCGGAGAAATGGATCGCGATCAAAGCTGTACCCCTTCTTTTGATTCTGAATTCGGCATCTCGTATTAAAACGCTGAGAATACAATGTTGCGTTCATTCTCCGTAATACTGTAATCAATAAGCGAATAAAGATCTGGAAACGGTGGATAGATGAACGGCTACTGTAACAGCTAGCCATAAATTCATACAAATTGTTGGTGACTTCCATTAAGTCAGGATTACTAAATTCCATGCCAACAAAACTGGCCTTCTCAATTTGTTGGATTCCTTCTGGCTTCAACTTGACCAAACCAGCTGAGATGTGCGATAAATTTATCAGAAGGCGGTTATCAGCACTTCTAATTTGATTGGAGGTGAGATCCGTACTGTACATCCCTACCTCAGTAATAATATATGGACCCTCTATGCTTACTTCAGGTAAGACTCCACATTTCCTTCCAATAGAGTCCGATGTCTGTAGAAGATACCGCGTCGTGTTTATGAAGGCCGAAAGCATACTTGAAAAGAAGTCAGACTTTGAGGTGCAAAATACCAAGCTCAAAGTTATACTCATGACTTCGATAATACATTCTTTACAGTTCAAGCGAGATTGTTCATTTCTCTCTTCGACCGAAAGATCATCATAACGTTGGCCTACATGCAAGTATTCGTTTATTGTGACGACTGGCAAGAAGCCAATCCAATGCTTCAAGGTTGTATTAAAATAGCAGCAGAACTCCGTCTATTACCTACGCCTGTAATTACCGTTACTGTTGTACTATGTATTACACGACGACACAATGTATTTATGCACAATTCTCAACTACGAATCTGATGAGTTCGTGGAGACATAGACACATGCCCCGAACCGTCATCTTCGGACCTTCTCTTCTAGGTGTAACAGCTCTCGCTGACGCCAAAGTTGAACAAGCAGTTTGCCACATAGCCGACCTGGTAGTTGCCATCCAAAAAAACACGATAGTGGGAAAGCAATAAGTCATTCTTATAGCTATCTACCAACGCCTTCTAGGCAGTACCACACCTTTCTTACCCTGCAAACTTAACCTAGAGGCCAAAGGATTCAATTATCACCTTTGTCTGGGAAGAACTTCATTCAAGAGCCGGTGCTATGACATCGGAAAAATGGTGGCTACCTACCACCGCGTACCATTCAGACCCACCAATTATGCCAAACCTCCTCGCTGCACAAAAGAGACTCAGAAACACCCCACATGCCATCTTTGACAAAATGATAAAAAAAGCAAACTTGATAAGAATATACCTGCGAGTTACATTCCTTAGCGAAATCCTAAATTAAGATATGATAGAACTAGCATAATGGGCCCTTCATGCAACGAAATGGAAGACAACCACTGAAAACTACACAAACCAAGCACCTCCCTCTCTATAAATGCTCAAACAATGGAAAATAGTCCTCAGTCAATCATTTATTCGAAATGGTCATACCCTAAACATAAATCCTTTCCTATCACAACTTGCCACCAGTGCCCCACTTCATGACCTATCCTTTGCATTTCCCCTTCGGCACCGCCCGTTGGAACTGATGGTAATGGGATCCTCAGTACTCTCATTCCCAGAAGAAACATCACCTCTCCTAGCAACAAGGCTTCGCACAGGTAATAGAATATGCGCCTTTGGGGACGGCACAGTAAAAGACGGTATAGGAGCACATGGTTGGCGTCGTCGAATCAGCAGCGCAATCAGATGGACACCCGGACACCATCACATCACTTTGAACTGAAAGCCTAGCAGTTCTTGCGATCATGTACTACCTGCGAGCACTTAGCAAACACTACTCAAGTCCACTATCATAATCACACATTCAATACTTCATCGACAATGAAGAAGCACTTAGACGACTAGACTCACTTGACAGTTTCTCGAACATAGCCAATCCTCTTTCCACAGACTACGACTTATGGTCAGCGCCAAAAGAAGCATCCATAGAAACCCCAGGCATCTGAGTCACAACTCAATGTCCAAATGGATGAAATAGCAGGATTATGCAGAGTGTCCCATACTGCACCTCTCAAAGCGAGAACTCGCGAAGGCACTAACATCACTCTCACCATCAATGGAAGCATCATCACTTCGAACTACACAGTGCTCTAAAAACAGCACCCACACTCAAAACTGCATCATGCAAAAACAAGGCTGGGACATCTCTATCTTTGAAATGGTAGACTGGCCTAACTTTGACAAATACCTCTCTTTTCTTCCTATCGTCAAATAAGTTAACGTAAATAAAATGACCCACAATTGGCAATACAACCATAGTCGATCAATGATTTTTGAAGACCGAGAAAGCCAAAGCTGTCCAATGGGATACATTGAAATAGAATCAACGCTGCACCACCTCCGCTGCAAAAGCCAGCCTGGAGCCATAAGCCCCAAAACTGATCTCCATGATATTAGAATCTGGCTGCGGCGTACTGCCACAGCCCCACAACTTACCCTAGCAATTATGCAGGGAATTAAAAACTGGATCTCCTGTCGTCCACCTCCGCACTTCCCACCATCCTCAAACGAAAAGCTAGAACGACTTATAAACACAGCCACAGAAGAACAATCTCTCATAGGGTGGGAATAGATATTCAAAGGACACCTCAGCACCAAGTGGGCAGAAGCCCAGCAAGTTTGATACGACTCCCCACGCAGAAATCACTGTGACTTGGATTCAGAATTCCCACGCCACTACACAGGCAAAGTATGGGCAAAACCCTTATCTCCCGTCTCATCTATTACAACCTAAACCGATGGCAAATCAGAAACGAAGTGGCCCATGAAACAGCAACAACCGAAACCCAAGCGAGAACCAGAACCCAGTACGCTGAAACCATAACAAACCTTTACGAAGACCAAACAATATTGCCTCATCTCTTTCGTAAGCCCCTAGCAGACCTCCTCTCCCTTCCAACGACACGCCTATTCAACTGGCTACAATCACACGAAGCATCTACACTATATCATACACATACACAACAACCTACATTAAATTATCAAGAAAAACCTGAATGAAAATAGTACTTAATTCCCAACCACTCCCATACGGCCCGGAATACAGTTATTGTATACTAATCTCGAAGGACTTTTAAAATACATCACTGCTACGACTTAATTTTTGTTTTGTTTTGTTTTGATGAGTTCGTGTACACAATCATTGATTATTTCACTAGTGTCATTCATATCTGTTGCAATGGTCTGCATGATAATTGTCTTTCAAATGCGAGGAGAATGTGACTACGAAAAGTGCTTGATTTCTACCCAAAATGAGCTTTCGTACATTGACAAGGCGAACCTGCTTGCAACTGAGAATGGTATAGGCTATAGCCAAAATGACTATAATTTCAGCATTGCAATTACTAATGCGATTAATGAATCTCATCGATCTCTTCCTGTCTCCAACAACCAGGGCCATTCCACGCAGAAGAAAGCTCTTCTATACTTATACGCTATCACTTTACTTCTATTTCCTTGCTGTTGTGCTGGAGAACTATTTTTATGTAAAAGTGTATGACTTGATATTATAAGCGATTTGCGTTCTCTCTTCAATCAGTTTGGCCAGAAAACAGTGCACACTATAGTTTTTTACGACAAGTTAGCATCAATTTCAGACGGAGCAAAAAGTGGTGATGGAAGACATACTTTCAGCAGCTAATCAATTCTACAACAGTTATTTTGTAACTATTGATCCGGTATCATTCTTAATGGTTTGTTTCGCAGTATTCAATGGCGTGCGAGGACTTTTGATACCTGATTTAGCTCGTTCCTAAAGGTGAGGGAGATGATTCGGTATCATTCTTAATGGTTTGTTTCGCAGTATTCAATAGCGTGCGAGGACTTTTGATACCTGTTTTAGCTCGTTCCTCAAGGCTAGGGAGACGATTGGCTCCACAATAGCATTTTCTTCCCCAGCAACGGCAAACAGTTTTTTGGCCTTCTTGGCAATTCGATCCAAGTCCGCAAGCATCTGCTGCGCTAGCCTTGGCTCAAGCGCCCTAAGCTGCATCCGGACCTTTCCACCACCCCGGAACTTGTATTTATGCAAAGCTTCAACAAGCTCCCATCTTCTCATCTTGTAAGGTTTTTTCTCATACTTATACTCAACATCTGGATCTTTACAGTATTTCATTAGCGCCTTGTTCAATTCAGCAGCAGACATATTAGGGTACAAATCAGGACTAAAGATGCACTCCTGTAGCTTTTGCACTCTAGCTACATGCTCATGTGCCTTCTCCAGCAGAGGGCTAAGTTCATTGTTCAAGACGTCGAAGGCTAGGTTTTTAGCTTTCTCAGCATCCATTTCTTGCCCTGAATTTTTGACAGGAACCTTCGATATCTTCTTTGCTCCAGTATTGGATATTTCAGAGAGTGGATAAGTCGCCAAGGGAGCTCGATAGTTGCCTCGTGACATGCACACCAAGTCACGTACTTTGCCTTCACCAGAAAGAAACCTCGGTAGAATCGCCTTCAGAAAACTAGTTGATAAGCTTTTGGATGCTTCAGATCTATCTACACTGGCCTGCGTAAAGTTGAGATAATATTCATAAGTACCATTGCACCTTTACACTTCAGTTAAGTCAACCAATCATGCGATTTGTCACTTACCTCTATTGACAACAAGTGCTTGCCTCCTCCACCTTGAACCAAATGTTTGAAACCTGCATCTGTGATATTCTTATCAGGAAATCTGAAAACAATCTTGGAGAGATTCGGAGCAAACTTCATCGCAGCAATGCACTCATCAGATGCATGACTTACTTCGATGTATTTGAGACTTTGTAACTTCCCTTCAACAAAGGCTTGAAACAAGAACTCGGCATCTGTAGCGTCCATGTATGCTAAAGTAAGCGACTTGATGTTTGGACAGCGCACAAATAATGAAAGTAGAGACCTTCTGTCCAAGTTAACGACAGCGAATAGGAAGAGCCCAGTCAAGTTTTCACAGGCTTCATCAGACATGCAATCCAATGTCTTCAAGCGCCAAGAGAAAGCAATCGCAATAGCAAAATCACTCTGTGCTGCAGCAGCTTTCTTTGAAATGTCCTCCAGAAGTTCACCTTGACTCATAGGGTTGTGGACCATCAATTGGTTAATGCTGAAATTGTAATTATTTGACAGATGCTGAGTGTAGTCAATTCTTGTTACGGAAGGAGCCAGAGAACGGTAAAAGCGATCAAAAGCATCATTTACAGAAAAGCGAGCCTTTTGACGAATATTTCCACTTCCCATTTTCGCTGAACTATCTGTATTGACAGGTGTTCACACTTCAAAGGAGAGAATATGCTGATGTCCACGCTGATGTCCACGTGAAGAAGTTAAAGCGCACAGCTGAAACGAAATATATTGGCTGTCCAAAGAAACGCGATTTGTATTTTATATGAACATGCAATGCGCACACCCTAAAAACCGTTGCCACCGAGAAAGGAACTGATTTAAACTCTGTGCCAATTCTTTCTCCGTCTGTTGTGCTTTGAGTCATAGAATGAAAGTGATGTCCTATGTGTGAATGTGAACTACTGTTGTTGTGGTACTCTTCACATGTAGCCTTTACTTTACAATATGTAGCCTGAAAGCATATGATGATTTTGGTGTGGGTTCAGAACCTGATATATCCAAGCTAGGTAAGGCGAGTACAATAGTCAATCAACGCGACATGACATGCACTACTTCTTATTGTATCAGCAGAGGTCAGTTAGAATTCAGTGCAGATTGCAAGGATCTGACAATACATATTAAAGTCAACGAATGCGTATGTGTTCATTCTAGCTTTGTTGTAGGTAAATTGCGTCCTCTTTTTGCTCCGAAGGAATGCTAGCTAATCGCGAGTGGCATATCAACGTATCGACCCTCATCAACAGCTGGAACAATGCCAGATCGAAGATCGAACGAAATTTTACGTCATCTACTGATAAGATTCTTCCTCCAGCTATATATGCTTTTTCAAAAACGTATTGCCACGCCAGTCTTTGTCCGGAACATGCTTTAAATGTTCTCATTATACCTCACATCACAACAGTACGGTCAACTCGTTACTGCTGCCGCGAAAAAAGTCAAAGGTGGTCACCTCTCTTCGCCTCGAAGTCAAAATAACGATATATGTCTGCTTTCACCACACATCAAGCTTCGATACCATTTGCCATGATAATCGCACTGATATTTAGGATTTCCGGAGAATTAGGAACCCGGGCTGGGCTTAGAGATGTTGCATACCAGTTTTAGTTGGCTGAATATGTATTGTGTGTACCAGCAAGCCAGCGCAGGAACATAGATCCTGTGGTGGTGGTCAGTGGAGTATGTAGGTAGTAGTAGGTAATAATATTTACTAGCTAGATCCTGTACTACTAATATCTAATATCGATAGCTACTAATTGTAAATTGTAAGTGTTGGTTTGTGGTTGATTGATCCTACCCACCAGCAAGCAAGTGGCAAGCAGGAGGTCGCGACCGCCTCCTTCCTTCCCTCTCCTTCCGCTCTTTTCAGTGGAAATGTAGCCTAGGTAGTACAATATAAACAAAAGGCCTCTTCCTTGATTCGTGAAAGCCATACATTCTGGAAAAGAACAGCGTCGCTTCTCCGTTCTTTCTCCGCACTCTGAATCTCCACTCTCACTTTTTCACATAATTGTTCTGACGAGAACAACGAACAACAAACAACACCTGCACGCCCACATTTTAGATTCCTAGACATTGAAATTATTGAGTAGAAGGAACCAAAGAACATGCTGGTTTCTTCACAATTATCTCGTTGCGCTGTATCATCATCTAGGCTAGCTTCAATCTTCGACTGGAAAAAAACATCTAGGTAAATAAATGTGTGTCTTCTCAAATTCAACGGAAACAAAATCTACCAAATACACGGATCTAACGAACTCACTCACCCATCTCTATCTTGCAGAATATTGTCAGTGGATATATCAAAACACCAAATATCGCTATCTTTAGCACAGCATCCGACTATTGAAGATCAGCATGTGATTAAAAGGCTGAAACATATATCTTATATACCAAAGGACCAGAAGAATATTAGTAAGGCCATGTTCCTCATGCGAAAAGAAAAGGTGAAGCAAAAACTAGGTTCTATAATAAAAGAATTCAAGGTATCGGGTTGCGTTATCGGCTGGCCTCTCGAACCAACAGGGCAACCAGGAGCAGCTTGTGGAAGGGTGTTGCATTTATTGGATTATCTCGCAGGTAAGTAAAGTGCAATTTCTGAATTCCAAGATTCCTTCACGAATATTGATCCACACTAATGCGTGATGCATCCTTCTTTCTGAATAGACAAACGAGGAGGTAAACTTTTGATCCCATCCCGTCCAATCACACTGTGGGATCAACGGGTATTCACTCACAATCAATTTGATGAGCTGAAACGTCCACAAGATGAGTGGGGAAGATCAGAAGCCTTTTGTAGCCATCCTTCCACAGATGATATCCAAGAGCACACAAACGAAAAAGGAGAAAAAGAACAAATTCACTTGACAAGACATGGGAATGATCAAGATCACATGAATATAGGTCATGGAAAACATGACTGCTCAGAAAAATTACTGGAACAATTTTTGAATAGTCACTACATGAAGAATGATGATAGCGTGTATACTCGATCTTCAAAGAAATTTTCTTCCGATCACTTTATTGCCAATTTTGAGACTTCTGGCGCCTGCATTGAATCAAGTCTTTTGTGATTGAGACAGCTTCCAATACTGGGTGACGAATCTTCTCCACTTACATTGCTGCTGCCGTTTTTTTTTGTATTTCGACAAAGGCTTTTTGAGAGGCATCGACTTTGCTAGTTATACTGGAATGCTGATGTGTGGTATTGATATCCGCACTAATCGTACGTGTCATGGTGGTGGAGGTCTAGTAATGGCCGATACGAAGGCACTCGACGAATTTATCAATTTGAGTAAAATCTATTGTTCATGGGTTTCGCAATAAAGAACAATCTTGGAAATATGGTTTGGGTACAACAACAACAGTATTTATTCGATATCATGTTCTACATAGCGTTGAGTTTCTGTTGCCGACATTCATAGAGATACTTTTAGAGCTCATCAGTGAACATTGAAACTCGGCATCACAAACTTCGCCGGTAACCTTTCGTATCTAAGAGGGACAACGAATCTTCGAAAGTTGTTCCTTTCTTTAGCTCGCACTTGAAGTGCCGGCAGCGCCTCCCGAGAACCCAAACTTCCCATAATTTTTAATTTTGTTCAACATTCGACTGATGATACCTACGACTACCTACTCAGAGAAATATTGCTATTCATAGTAGAGATCGTAAAGAACTCTCGACCCTTGTTTTCACAAAAAATTACGAGGGCACCTACCACCTAATCGATCATATCGTACGTGGTTCTTCCAGTATTTAACTGAATTCGTACCACAATTCTAATTACAAATTTAGCTGAAACATTCATCATGCAGAAGTAGTCTGCAGAAGTTGAAAGCGGCAACAAGAAGCTCGTCGTCCCGCCCCTCCTCCTTCTTCTTTCTTCCTATTACTACCTATTTACTTAGGTTATCTTATAATTGCTGAAGTCCTATTTACAACGAAGGGCGCTGCTGAAAACAAGGTTGTTATTAAATTATAGACTATTGATGTAACGACCATGTTTGTTGGCCGTTTGGCGATCTTTGGTGAAATAGCCGT
>Ga0136553_1000498_pt1 | contig 13617 bp, 9 predicted proteins | sample AntRauTorckE5430_FD_101384 | JGI IMG/M metagenome (GOLD analysis project Ga0136553, IMG submission 101384) | Saline lake microbial communities from Rauer Islands, Antarctica - Metagenome Torckler E5 #430 | ecosystem: Environmental > Aquatic > Non-marine Saline and Alkaline > Saline | place... | reverse complement strand
TCTTTCAAAGGCATCTGTCCAGTCTTGTACAGGTTCTCTGCATATCTTGCCCGACCAGCCTTTTGAATGTTCCAAGCACGATAAAGCGCCCGTGCCTTGTCACTTCTTGAAAGACCGAACTCGTCTGTGCCATATGGTACCATTTTGATACTAAATCTTTCATTTGGTCCAATCTTTTGCTTGCTTAGTAGAGATTCGTCGCCAATATCGTCTACTGTAATGATTCCGTTAGGATCCGATACCAAGTGTTCAATTTCCATGCCTTCAAGAAGGGTCTCCCCGTGACGTTCCATAAAGTTCACACGATCCTCCTCCGTAGAGTACTCGTCCAAGATGGGACGAAGAGCTCCAAGACTGATGATTTGACTCAGCTGTTTCGTATAGGGCATGTTTAGGAAACTCTCGAGAGATTTTCTAGCATTCTCCTCTGCAGGTGATTCTTCAGCTGTTGGTGCAGTTGACCCTTGCTTAGTAAGGTTATGAAGTAAGATTTCAGCGTCGGTTTCGTCGTTGATTTGAGACCAAAATGCTTCAGATTCATCGCGGTACCTAGGAGGTTCAGAAAGTAATGCTTCACGAGTGGCTTCAAGATCAATTTGTCCATCTGTCTCCGCTGCAACAAGACTAATGTAATCACCGAGCCATTTCTAAATTGGAATGATAAGTGAGAAAAGTGAGAAATAGAAAGTTGGGTGGAATAGATTGAGAAAGATTCCAAAGAACTTACATTGAACTCGCCCTTTGCGCTGCTGTCCCAATCTTTGAATGGAGCCTTTTCATTCATCACACGCCAATCTTGAAGACTATCAATCATCTTGCTAATGCGGGAATCAACATCATCGGTGGAATTTGCATTATCCTCACCGATGTCATCGAATCCACCGAGACTGGCAAGTAGTTCGTCAATACTACGATCAGTAGCATCCTTCTCTGACTGTTCATCGAGCATCATATCATCTTCATAGTTATCGTCATCATCCATATCATCAACCATATCGATCATTGTTTCTGGGAAAAGAGTAGATCTAACAGTAACAATATCTCTATTCCTGGCCAAATCCCCAATATTTACTTCTACACCACGACTTTGTTCGATATCAATCTCTAATTCTCCATTCAAGAGTCTATTCCAGGTCTCCTCGGTCATACCAAGAACATCAACAGCAATCCAGTGATCCAACGCTGTAGATGCGCCCAAGGTCCATTGACTGTAAGGCACAGCCTTGAAACGTTTGCCCCAGATGCTGAGTGCCTGAATGGTTCTTGGTTTGGCGTGTAGAATAGATGGTATGGTTGATGAAGGAGGAGGAATAGCATCTGCATTACTAGAGTCGTGAGAAGCATGAATTTCCTTGGCTACCTTCTTCTCCTTGACAAGAGTTGTTGTCTTCTCTCGACTCAATAGACGTTCCACCTTTTCTTCATTGGCAAGTAACTCCTCTACCATAGAAATACTCCCCTGTTCTGTTAATCCTTCATTGTTCTGCATAACTTCAAATTGTTTCAGTGCAAAATCATATGCATGAGTCAGCACTGCCGATTTCCTTCCCATTGCCGATGATACATCATTAGACCCCTCCCCTTTTTGAGAGGTTCCAAGAGTTTTCCGATAATAATATTCCTCACGCTCTGCGTCTGTTAAAATAGTGGATGCCTTCATTCTCGCATCGTAGCGCCTCATGTAATTCTTGACAAGTTTATCTGTCGGTAGAGCCGCTTTCTCTTTCCTTTGCATCTTCTTTGGAATACGAGGCATCTCTGGTATTGGCGGGTTGAGCGTAAGAATCTCATATTCAATGGGATATTTTGCAAACTTTGGCTTGCGATTATTTCTATCATCTCGTTGGTTGCGATTGTTTCTGTTGCCTCCCCTTTTAAATGTTTCGTCTTCGTGCAAATCTTTGTGGACGCCAGTTTCGACGGACCACTTGATGAACTGGACAGTGGATGGTTTTTTCTTAAGGATGTTGCGCATTCCACCATGGGTCGATGCCATCCGTTGAAGAATGGAACTTTGATGCATCTTCTGGTGGTTTGATTTAAATTAGAAAAGGGGGTTGTGCAATTAAGAGTAGAGAGTACAGATAGAGTAACAAGCTAATGAATGAAGCAGCTCGTGGTGCTTTAGCTTGTCGCTTCTTCTTGTCGCTGTGGAAAGAAGTGCCGCCCAACCACCACATATTTCTGAATATCTCTATTGGGTTGGTGGGAAGAATTCAAAAATAACTGTCGACAACAACTGAGTTGAGTTTTTGTTTATTAGTTTACACTTTCTTCTCTGCCAAATGGTTGTGAAATGTGCGCTTTATTAGAACCATCAGCCATCAGCCTTGAATCATGGTGACACAAAGGGGAAAGGAATGAAACAATCGCCTTTCTATTTCCACACGAACTTATTTACTTTAAAAAAAACATTTTAAACATTCTTGCCGAAAGAAGAAAACAAAACATAAATGGAGGGGTATAATGATGAGCAAGATTCCGAGATTTCTGAGTTTTCCGAATCATTACATACGATGAGTGAGGGAACATATGATTGTGAAGAACAAGGCTCTATTGTTTCTGGAGCATCAATGACGTCTGGAAGCATAACGAGTGAAGAACATTCTGATTTTGCGGCTCAAGATTCTGATATTTCTGATGACTCTACTCATTCCGAAATGTTTGGAGAGTTTATAGAAGAGGAATGTACTGACGAGAACACGCGTCAGAGACCTTTTGTCTGGACAATTGTAATCGCTATTGCATTTTTTACAGGTCTGATCGAAGCAGCTATTGGGATAATGTTTCTGATTGATCCAGAAGCAGCTAGGGCAGCTTTGAGTTTGATTGCAGGGGGGGTGGGGAAAGGGGAAAATCGGCAATTGTGACCGCAGCCTAGTCGAATGACAACTTTCATCTTGGCAATGAAGTTACTGCGATATCAAGGTCCTGTCCTTCCTTCCTGTGTGCAAGAGATTCTTCAGACTGGGGTGTGAGAAATGTCGATGCAATCAAATATTTGTCGCCCGATCGTTGCTAGAATTGAATGCTCCCAATTGTGGGCGTGCGAGCTGTTTTTCTGTAGATAGCAAACAAGGACTTGTATTTCATAAAACAGAAGCTATCTTTGCTTCTCTAAAATCTAGATTTGCATTGTATACTTTGAGGGCGTGCTTCTTATTGTGTAAGAGCCATTTGATGTGGACTTTCACAATGCTAATTGCGATAACTACAGCAGGTTCTACAAGTTCTAACTAAAGTCAAAATCATTGAGAATAGAGACAGCAGATTGATTAAGATGAATTTCTTACATATGATGAACGCTAGCTATTGTCAAACGAGTGCTTTCAGGGTCGTTCCCCAATGTGAAATGTAATCAGAATTAGGAGTTTTGCACGTCAAATTTACAAACAGGACAATTCCTGCTGCTACTCAGCCATTTATCGATGCATCCCTCGTGAAACCTGCAGTGGTAGAGATTGATAAATTCACAAAAAGAATGAATGTGAGAAGAAATGAAGAAAAAAATACTTGTCGGCATTTCAATCTCCTTCCTGTACTCTGAACTTACCCGTGCAAACACGGTAGAGTCTTTCTTTTCTGCCCATTTTCGAAATCATCTAAACAAATACAACATTGACAATAATCTTTAGGTAGTTCATGCTCAGCATCTGTCAATGTAGTTGTTGGCAAGGATCTAATTATGCCAGGATCAGTGCCTCTATTTTCAGATCCGTCGCCATATGTTTCCAGAAGATCATCGTAACTCATTCCATCAATCGCGTCTCTATTGCTGGGCATACCTAGATGGAATATACCATTACTTCTTGTTACAATCATCCGGTAACTAGGACCGGAACCGATTCTGTATGATTGCCCCAGGGATGAAAATGACTGATTCATATTTTGGTTTTGATTTTGGTTTTGATTTCCTCCTGGTCTCGAAAGACCATGGGATATAGCACCTCCGACAGCACCAGCAAACGCGCCCTCTACAGCAGAACTGAGGAATCCTCTATTTCTCGATAATCCAGAAAAGGCACCAATTGCTGATCCAAGAATTGCGGAACTCCCAATAGATCTATAAACTGAATTGTTCGGATTGGAATGGTTCCCATAATCCTGCATCGATATGGCGCGCATTTGTTCTTCGTCCATCATGGATATATTCAGAAATCCATCTTCAATGTTATTTGCTTCAATGAGTCGTTCCCTTCGCGTTGGGTCTGGATTTCGGATTTCGTCATTGCCATTGTTTGCACGTGTCTTATTTGTATTTGCCACTTGAGTGAAGGCACATGCCATACAGGTGTGGCTATCCATTGGGTTATGAAGTGTACATCTTGAACAAACCCATCCTGCTTCGATAATTTCATCTCCATCCGAATCAGAGTCGTCAATTTCAATCACTTCTTCTTTACGGTTTGTACGATTTTGCAGATATTCATTCTTGCTTTCTATTGCAGAAGCAGAAGCAGAAGCAGAAGGAGGTACAGAATCCCTAATTGAATCGAACAAGTCAACCCCACTTCTTCGTCTCGGTTGCATGCGGGCATCTTCTTCATTATCAGACTGATCTAGCACATTGATTCGACCCCGATTGATTTGAGAACGTGAAGTCCTTGCACGGGATCGTGGAGGTGAGGAGATCGAGAGGACGTCGCTTTGATCTATTTGTAAGTGTGCAGAACGTTCATCGTCCTCGGCAGTTTCAGATTCATTGTAGAGATTGCTGTGACTCATATTTGGTCGCCCTTTCGTTTGACGTTGGCGGCGAGTAGTGGAGGAATTACTGGAATGAGCTCCGCAGATGGTTGCTCTATGAAGAGCCATGTTGAAGGTTGGAATGCTGTGGTCACACTGCGGACAGCGGCTCATCTCTATTTCATCTGGAAAATTTCCTTCTTTGTTTCCGGTACTATTCTTAGACATTGCAATTATTGTGTATCTATCAAGAGTTCAGGGTGGTCAGTGGTCAGCGCAGCAGTAGCAGTGGCAGTAATGCGGTTGAGTGAGCAAAAGAGCAGAGAGATGCATCAAATGAAAATAATAATGTGCATCAAATTTGAACTATAATTCTCATAACCTACCATACTTGATAAAGTTGAGGTTGTATTATCATTGATTTTGCTTCTTGCTCGCTTTTAATTTCATTTAAATATAGCACAGCTTCTTTTGCGATGCCATTTGCAAGCTTAATCACCTGTTTGATGTTCAAAAGTGTGTCTTCGATTCTGAATAGATGAGTATGAATGTATGTCATATGAGTGTCGGAGAGAATTCAGTTAGGGCGTGAAAGTTACGATGATAAGAATAACATCAATTTACGACAGAACAATAAGCGATGCAGTGTATTGTATACCGAACAGTTCAAAAGAAGTGGAAGCAACTCATTCTTACACCTTGATTAGCGCGTTTGTAACTAGATAGCCTCGTTTGTTATTACTGGCGTAATTTCGTAAGAATGATGATAAATAAAATATTATATACTCTACAGTTCTGTATACTCAGCACTCAGCAAATGGCGTACGGCTAAAAAAGGCGAAGTAGATCAAGGTGAATTCGCTAGCCTTATTTCGTATTGTCTGAAGAATTTCATTCCTATGATCTGTCTTTCCGGCTCACCTCTGTGGTCAGTACGTGTCATTACATCTCTAGGACAAATAACAAGGGTAATGATTGACCTCTAATCTAATTTTATTATCGTAGTATTGCAAAAGTGTTAAGGGTCGTGGAATGGGTGTAACGATATGTCGGTGTTCCAAAATACACTTATTTGTCAACATTGCTTCATAGGATGTCGTAAAAGAGATTTCCAGCAACTCTCGGAGGTTCTGTAACAAGGTATATCTTAGTTACGATTCTTTGGAGCCTTGGAGCTCTTCTCGCTGTCGCCTTTCGTCTTTGGCATAAGGTTGTTTGGAGCCTTGGAGCTCTTCGTATTATTAGCGTCAGTCCTTAACATATGAATTTTTGGAGCCTTCGAGCTCTTGATCCTGTTCTCCTTAGTTTTGAGAGTGCGATTCTTTAGAGCCTTGGAGCTCTTGATAATGTCCTCCTTTGCCTTGTTCACCATGCGATTCTTTGAGACCTTGGAGCTCTTGAGTCTGTTCTCCTTCGTCTTCAGCAAATGATTCTTTGGAGCCTTTGAGCTCTTGATCCTGTTATCCTTTGTCTTGTTGAGCATAAGATTCTTTAGAGCCTTGGCCCTCTTGATAACGTCATCCTTTTTCGTGTTGAGCACACGATTCTTCGGAGCCTTGGAGCTCTTCGTCCTCTTCTCTTTCGTCTTGAGCATATGATTCTTCGGAGCCTTCGAGCTCTTCGCGCTATTACCCTTTGTCTTGGGCATATGATGTTGTGGAGCCTTCGAGCTCTTGATCCTGTTATCCTTTGTGTTATTGGGCATACGATTCTTTGGAGCCTTCGAGCTCTTGATCCTGTCATTCTTTGTTTTGTTGAGCATGCGATTCTTTGGTGCCTTCGAGCTCTGAATAGTTTTCTCTTTTGTCTTGTTGACCACGCGATTCTTCGGAGCTTTTGAACTCATGATAATATTCTCCTTTGTCTTGGGCATATGATTCTTTGAAGCCTCGGAACTCTTTTTCCTCTTCTTCTCTGTGTTGACCACGTGATTCTTTGGAGCCTTGGAGCTCTTGATTCTATTATCCTTTGTTTTGTTGAGCATGCGATTCTTTGGAGCCTTGGAGCTCTTGATCCTGTTCTCCTTCGTCTTGAGCATATGATTCTTTGGAGCCTTTGAGCTCTTGATAATATTAACTTTTGTCTTGTTGAGCATGCGATTCTTTAGAGCTTTCGGGCTCTTGATAATGTCCTCCTTTTCTGTGTAGACCACGCGATTCTTCGGAGCCTTGGAGCTCTTGATCCTGTTTTCTTTCGTCTTGAGCAAATGTGTATTTGGGGCCTTAGAGCTCTTGATACTAGTATCCTTCGTCTTGAGCACTAGATTCTTTGGGACCTTTGAGCTCTTGATACTAGTATCCTTCGTCTTGAGAATGAAATTCTTTGAGGCCTTCGAGCTCTTCGTATTGTAGTCCTTCGTATTGTTGAGCACGCGATTCTTTGGGGATTTGGAGCTCTTCGTATTGTAGTCCTTCGACTTGAGCACGCGATTCTTAAGGGATTTGGAGCTCTTCGTGTTGTAGTCCTTCGACTTAAGCACGCGATTCTTTGGGGATTTGGAGCTCTTCGTAGTGTAGGCTTTCGCCTTGAGCATGCGATTCTTTGGAGCCTTCGAGCTCTCCTTGATATTCTTCGTCTTAAGCATGTGACTCTCTGGAGCCTCAGAGCTCTCCTTGATATAGTACTTTTCCTTGATTCTGAGATTCTTTGTAGTCTTGGAGTTCTTCTCATTATTGTCCTTCGTCGTTAGCTCGTGATTCTTTAGGGGTTTGGGGCTCTTCGCAATATCCTCCTTTGTCTTTACCATATGATTCCCCTGTGAGAATCAAATTGAGGTGAGAAATGACGAGAATGCATCGAATAGAAGCGAAGTCTAATAAACAAAGCACTGACCCTGGTGACACTAGCGTCGACAAGTACCACCGTGGCAATGGCGAATAGGATTGAGAAAGTATAGTGCTTCATTGTTGTTTTCCGATTCGAAATTGAGTTGCAAAATCTAAAATTATGAGAAGAGCGAATTGATTCAATAGTAATTGAAATTCGATTTAGGTTCAAGACTTTTTACTTGCAACAGAACTCTCCAAATTGAAAATACAGCCAGCAATACAAAAAAGTTTATTTTCAAAATATTCAGAGCTGGAGAAGTTTCTGCAGAACTTGCCTGACAAATCAATTTCAGCTCATTTACGATGAGCGAATCATCATCATTGAAGCAAATTAAGGAGTCGTGGGAACTTTTAAAGTTCAAATCAATCCGTGGGCTTTGGAAATCAATATTGTAGATTCCTTTCTTTACACAGGCTACGAGCGGCAATGATCCAGCAAGTATTCGATTGGGATACCAGACGCTCAGACCACAGCTCGGTTGATAAGTATAGTACTTTCTTAAGATCTGTCTTCTCGTTTCCTTTGCATTATTGTCTTAAATCGTATGCCGCTGTTGTTCTTCTACATTCATTCATTATTAGCTTCACTTTTACTTTGATGGAAAGGAACGATCATCATTATTTCTATTAGATAACATCATGCCAGCCACTAAAAAACTCCCAAAACTGTTTTAGATATATTCACGCAATTCGGGTTCAACCTGAGAATAACTAACTTTTTGTTACATTAAATGCCTTCATGCTCAGACTTAAGTGCAATTTTGGATCTATCAAGAACTCGACGGACAGCATTTGATTGTCAGACTTCCTCGTCACATTCATAAACACGATATCTACATTGCTCCTCCGCACTCTCCTTTAAAACAAGGATAACCCGTTGGAAATTCATACCAGAGCAACTCCACAAGTGAAATCTGGAAGAGCCTCTAGAACTGGGAACCTGACACTTTAACCATTTGCTTCTTTTCCTTTCTTGTAAAATTTGATATCCTTAGTTGATATCATTTCTTCGCGCCTGCCATGAGACAGAGACGCTCTCTATAGCTTCCTGTAGAAGCATATCTATCATAAGAGTTGTGATAGGTGATGACTATCACAGGACCAAGTGGATTGTTCAATCATCGCCCTTTCTTCCCGAAGTTACGAATCGTGATAGTACCAGGCCTATTGATACATTTATCTGTAGGACCGCAAAGAGTAATCACACCATCGTAAAGCAGCATCCTCGATCTTTTCTAGTTGATATATGTTATTGAATATCGTAGCTGCTATTAAGGTAGATTTGAAATGAGAGGAGCTGCGCTCCTGATCTCCCGTCTTCAAAGACGCACTTTATATCGACATGGCAAGCACTCTTCAATGCCTTCCTCTCTTCTGTGGTGTTTGACTTTATACTGGATACTGCATCCTCTCTCAAAAGTTTGAATCAAGTATCCTTATCTCCTTTCCTCAATGAATGTGTTATCGTGGGAAGCAAGAGGTAGCCAAGGAGCTTTAGTTGGAATGAGCAGAATATCACAAACACCATGTCTGTCTCCTGGCGAAACAGTATCCAACATCCAACAAGCCACAACGTTCCCATCACCAGCTTTCAAATGGCAACTAGATGATTCTTGGTCAGTCTTTTGGGCTTCAAGCAAAAGTAAAGAGCAGATGTGTCAATTCCTTGAATTTCTTTAGCCTTCAATGATATTACCAATCTCTATATCACTTCACTAGCGCTTGCTTCTGTTAAGGTCATAACTGTAGTTTCAAGGAAGGTGCCAATTCCTTTGGCAGAGTAGAGTGACATAGCAGCAAGAACATCGGGTTCATTCAATAGTGAGTAGAGTCCCGGTACTCCTTTGACAATCGCTATGGGCCAGTTTCGAAGTCACGTTTACAGAGGATGGTCAGGATTATCATTGACAAAACACAACAAGAGAGGAATTAAAATCTAGATTACATCATGCACTCTCACGAGAAAAGTGGGCGCCTTTTTGATTCGTGTGGGTCCGAAAGTTCGATCGTCATCTGGGAGACTGAGGTGCTTAGCTGTTGATTGAAAAGATATCGCCCCTTGAACAAATCTTGCAGCATCCATGCTTGAGCGAACATACGCCTTTTTATCTTTCTGCAACTTGAAATAGGTCCCTTTCACTTGCTTTCACTCTAATATCTCCTCTTGCACCTTATTTTCCTTGACGATGAAACTGCTGCCGATAATTGCATTCTCTCATACTTCAATGAAAGTAAGAGTAGAAGCTACAATCACGATTGTAGTTCCGTGGAAGAAGATCACTCCCACATTGTTATTTCTTGGAATTCCTTTTTTATTTATTGCCCCCGGCAAAACGTTCTCCTAAAAAGATGAGTCCGAAGTGATAATAGAGCTATATCTCTTGAGAGGCTTTCTCATCTTTGTTGAAGTAGAAAACGGCACCCGTGTCCATTGCTCTGGCTAGACATGTCTACAACAATGCTACATATGTTTACGAATATTCACACTAAAATGTAACAAAAGTTTAGGGTTAGCGTTATCTACGCACTGTCATCCTCTTCATCACCACCATTGGTGTTTCTTTTAAATTTACTGAGATAACGTACGAAGAGAATATTGATGGAAAAGGTTGCAGGCTGACATTTGCTACTCCTTTCAGATCATTTCTCAATTCGTGTCCAAGATCACAATATCATGGTCATTTAAAGAAGTATCTAAAGCCACCTATCAGACAGATTTCATTATACCGAACTGCTGTGTCTTCCTCAAGCATGTGCGTTCGACATTCAGGGCTTTTGTTGCGCGTGCTCTTACTTAGCGTTTGATACAACTGTTCGGTAGGAAAGCATTCTCAAATCGGGAAACGCAGGCATTCTTCACTACTGTGTGAGAAGAAACATGGAGGTGTGAGGGACATTGAAATCATTGTGGAAAATAGATATCAATAAACAAAACAGGATTGAGCCGAAACATGATTCTTTCCGATGCATTGGTTTGTCAGAATTAATACGTCTGATCATCGACAATCGAAAACGACGTCTAGCACAAGAGGTGTCAGATTTGCGTTTGTTTGTTCTTCATTCAAACATCATTTGCACGGGATTTCTAGTTCATGTTCCGGATTCTCTTTCCTCGATAAACAACATCATTTTCAGTTTCTAAATCCATTTGGTCAATCTGTATGCCCTCCGCCAAAACCGCACCGCTCCTTCCTTCGTCCATTTTAGAGTTGGAAAGGAGAAGATTTTTGGAGTTGAAACGGAGGGGCCAGCTCCATATAGGTACCTAGACCGTCGTGAAAACTGGATATGATATCATCATCATGATGTTGTCACGAGGTGGTCAATCTCTGGTATTGGGTAATTTTGGTTCTGGATCTTGAACACTTACATCTTAGATTGTTAGTATCACAGTCTTGGTCTTTCTCAGAGTCATGACCGAAGCGTTTAGTTGTTTGTTTCATTCATATTCATGATTCATGGTAAATACTTTACTGTGTTTTGTGAGCATCTTGGCTGCGATGAAGGAATGAAGTGAAAATCTATTCCTTGCTAAATTTGAAAATGAACGGCTGTGAGAGTACCACTAAAATACCTTGGGAATAACACGGGAAAATAAACGCAAATAACGTCGCAACCATCTAAACCCAACCCATGGATGGAAACAGGAAACAGCAAACAGCTTCCACTCTGCACTCTGCACTCCTCCACGACCGTTGCATTACCTTCTGATATTGTGCCGTGTTACTCCTACAAGCCAATCAAACTGCAAGTGCAAAGAACACACGTATAAAATAAACTTGAAATCATCATGAACTGGGCTGATCACTGCTCCTCCGACGAAGAATCTGATGAAGGACTTCATCCTGCACGCATTGCTTCCAACGACTCCATCAAGGCTGATCATAGCAACGATCTTAGTTATGCAACTGATGTAGATTCTATCACGGGAGATGCCGACCTTGAGGAAGTGACGGAAGAAATACCATTCCCTGAGCCAGTTGACATGAATGACCTTCCTGAAGGCTTTCCTATGGAGGCACCCTTCACAGCACATGTGAACAATATACCGTTCAACATCAAGTCGGAGGGTGACTTTGGACATAAGATTGAGGGATTGGTGAAGTACAGATACCAAGGCTCAAAGCTTGTCAAAGTAATCAGTGCTAGATTTGGTATTGATCGTATCACTGGAAAAAGGAGAGGATTTGCGTATGTCGAGTTTGCGACTCCTGAGGAGGTGAGTGATGCATTCAACAAAAATGCGAATGCTAAATGTTGAAAAATAATCTAACACGTTAATTGGCTCTGCAGCTCATGCTATTCTTAAAAATTAGTGATGGTCATTCAAAGCTTCACAACCGTGACATCCAAGTAAACATTGCAAAACCTTCAACTAGCAGCAATAACCGTCGCAACAACAATCGTGACAACGGAGAACGAAGAGGGGATGTTCGTGATCATGGAGAACGTGGGGGCAATGTGCCAGAAATTGATGGGTCCAAATTTCGAGGAGGATTTCGTAACGCAGGAAGGGGCAATGAGCAGAGAGGAAGAGGAAGCAACGAGCAGAGAGAAAGGCTTCAGTTGAAACCTAGATCATCAAAGCCATCAGAAGTCGACAAACCTTCAGATCAGGGGAATTGGCGTTCCGGGTCTAGTGATAGAGATTCTGGTGATCGTGGCGGAAGAGGCCGTGGAAGAGGACGGGGAAGACAAAATAGTCGTGGTGGTGACCGTGGCGGAAGAGGTGGAAAGAAGAATACACGCAATAATGACAAGGATACTAAGGAAGTGTCTGCTGATGGATGGGATTCTGCACCAAAGACTACCAAAAAAACGGTAGCAGCACCTGTTGTTGTAAAGGAAGAAAAGAAAAAAGTGGCAAAGGTTTCAAATGCCTTTGCTGCACTTGGATTTGAAAGCGATTCAGATTAGATACTTATTATTAAAACAGAATACAAGTTTACATGTATCTGCATCTACGTGGAATATGCTTTAAACACTTTTTATTCTTAAACACAACTCCATGTGTAGCTCATGTCTGCCTTTTTTTGAAATGATGCTTGCGTCAAGATGAAATGATGAAGAATAATGAAGATATCTGATATCTTGTCATGCGTCTGACTATTTATCCCTCTTTCTAAAACGAAGTCTGTACAACCTATACAAGCCAACAAGCGTCCCAATCGTAATACCCAGTATATGACCATAGAACGAGCCTAGAATAATAGGTATTGGCCATCGTTGTATCTGCAACCCTCCATCTAAAATGTTCAAAACCACAAATGGAATGGTCGTCACGACAGTACCATACAAAATATAACAATTTAACTCGTTCACCAAGCTTTCGATGAAGGTTAGTTCAGTATAGTCTGGAGCGAGGAGCACTCTTCTCACTGCCATTTGTATTGGCTCGTTATCATTTGGCTGAATATATCCAAATGCCATTTGAGTAAAAAACATGGATGCAAGGACAGTGTGACGAACGTTGACAAAAGGTGATGCTCCACAGAAAATAGAAACCACAATCATGATGACACTAAGTGCTGCCATCATAATCATATAGTTCATTGTGCACTTGATCATCTTGTCTAACATGATTTTATCTAAATCCTTCAAAGCGTATTTGCCCTGATAGAATAGCAAACTGGTAGTCAAGATAAATTCAGTTGGCGTCATAATGGATCTACAAGCTTGAAATACAACTGGCCGCAGTGCTTCAATTGGGACGGGACTTGCAATAATTTCTGTAGGATCCCATCGCTCCTGAGTTTTCATGAATAATTAGGAGTATCTTTTTCTACAATTCATTATTGCAAAAACTCCACGTACCATTTTGACTTTGTCCACATAAAACACACTGAATATTTCTTCCCTTAGCACTGCTGCCAAACAGAATGTATTCAGTAAAACGGACATTGTTCTGAAAATAAGCATTGTCCTGCATCGATGAACCATATCAATATTCGACATGATGTCACGAAAGGGTGATATCTAAAAAGTGCGAAAGGTGAATGCTGTTAGAATTGCTATTGACTCGATGTTGTTTTGTTGTTTTCGTTGTTTTCGTTGTGCTCGCTGTTGTTGTTGTTGCGCTGTTGTTGTGTTTGGTGTTTGTGTA
>Ga0136553_1000496_pt1 | contig 13624 bp, 12 predicted proteins | sample AntRauTorckE5430_FD_101384 | JGI IMG/M metagenome (GOLD analysis project Ga0136553, IMG submission 101384) | Saline lake microbial communities from Rauer Islands, Antarctica - Metagenome Torckler E5 #430 | ecosystem: Environmental > Aquatic > Non-marine Saline and Alkaline > Saline | place... | reverse complement strand
TATAGTCTTAAGTTTGAAAGTCTTCAGTAAGCTAAAGACGGTAGACTTTCAGACTTAAGACTACAATTGCCCGCCTAAAACGTTATTCGATAAACCAACTAATTTTGATCCAGGAAGCCACCATTGAACGCATACTCGACCGACTAGAATCCGGGCAGGACGATTTTGAGCTAGAAATTCAGGATTTTGCCCAGGCGCAGCCCCACCTGGCCAGTTACCTGACCAACGAGGAAAACACCATCCTTAACGAAGAGGAGCGGACGCTACTGCTCTTCGGCGCCATCGTCATTTACCAATCTGTTGTCGACGAGCGGACGGAGCCAGCGGTGGCCAGTGAAGCCATGGTCGGCCAGGCCGAAGAGGAAAACTACGCCCTGATGCCCGAAAAAGGCAACTTCCGCGACCGACTCACGCCTTTTTTTGAAGACAGTGAGGAGGAAGAATTACTCGCCTTCGTCGAAGACCTCATCGTTGGGGAAGCCGACGAGGATGGCATTACGAAGGAAGCCCGCGAGCCCCTCTTCATCGCCCTGAAAACGGTGATTGATGTACTGACCGACTGATGCCCCACCGCCACTACCTACTCAATAAACCGCACTCCTGCCTCTCCCAGTTTACCAACCAGCACACAAGGCGCCGCAATAAAAAAATGCTGGGCGAACTGCATGATTTTGCGCCGGGGACGATGCCCATTGGCCGTCTCGATGAACCGTCGGAAGGCTTACTCCTGCTAACGACCGACGGTAAGGTGAGCGCGACGATCACCAGGGGTGGCGTCGAAAAAGAATACTACGCCCAGGTACTCGGAGAGATTGACGACATCGCTATCGCGCGGCTCAATACCGGCGTTGAGATTGGCTTCGAGGGCAACCGTTACCAGACCAGGCCGTGCGCGGTGACGCAACTCCAGCCCGAGCCAGATTTCCTTTTCCCGCCCAAGCGGGAGCACAAAGCAAATCACGGCCCGACGAGCTGGATTTCCGTCACTTTTCGCGAGGGCAAATACCGTCAGGTGCGGAAAATGGCCGCTGCGGTGGGCCACCCGGTTATCCGGCTGGTACGAGTGCGGATTGGCGCGTTGCGGCTTGGTGATTTGGCCGCAGGGGAAGTCCGGGAGCTTGGTGAGCTTCGCTTTTGATCATTCCATGCATACACGAGCAACAGCAATTGGGCGCGGCCGCGGGATGCAGGGTGGAGGTCAAAGAAAGCAGGGTAAAACCACTCTTGGCCTTACCCTGCTTTCTTTCAACCTTTGCGTTGCACCTGCGTGCCGCGCCCGAAAAAGTCTAGAACGTTACTTTGATCAGGTTGATGAACTGCTGGATACGTCCGTCAATCATTTCCTTGGTCAGGCCCTGCATACGTCGGGTACCGAAGTCTTCGACCACGAAGCTGGCCATGGCCGAGCCGTAGATGATGGCCCGCTTGAGGTTGTCAAAGCTGGTGTCGTCGGTAGCGGCCAGGTAGCCCATGAAGCCACCGGCGAAGGTGTCGCCAGCGCCGGTGGGGTCGATCACCATCGGTAGCAGCAGGGCCGGGGCACTGAACAGCTTATCGCCATCAAACAACAACGCACCATGTTCACCCTTCTTGATGATGAGGATACGCGGGCCCATCTCCACGATTTTGGCGGCGGCTTTCAGCAGGCTCAGCTCACCGGAGAGTTGGCGGGCTTCTTCGTCGTTGATCACCAGCACGTCGATCCGCTTGAGGACTTCCTTGAGGGGCTCCATAGCGATGTCCATCCAGAAATTCATCGTGTCGAGCGCGATGAGTTTTGGCTTGCTTTCCAGCTGGTCGATGACGGTGGCCTGCACCTGGGGGCTGAGGTTGCCGAGCATCACGTAATCAGTGTTGCGGTAGGCGGGGGGGAGCTTGGGGTCGAAGTCGGCCAGCACGTTCAGTTGGGTATCGAGCGTATCGCGGCCCATCATATTGTCGTGGTAGCGGCCAGCCCAGTAGAAGGACTTTCCGCCCTTCACCACTTCTACGCCTTTGAGGTCGGCGCCGCGGCGCTTGAGGTCGGCAAGAAAATCCTGGTTGTAGTCATCACCGATAACGGAAACCAACTGTACGGGTTGCACCAGCTGAGTAGCGGCCATGGCGATGTAGGTGCAGCTGCCAGCTTCAATCATTTTCACTTCGCCGAAGGGCGTGTAAACGTCGTCGAAGGCGATGGTTCCGATAGCAAGGAGGGGCATAGGAGAGGAAGTTACAGGTTACAGGTTACAGGTTGCCAGGTTTTCCGTTACGACTGCTACACGGCAAATCGGCAACCCGTAACCGGCAACTTACAACCTAAATAGAAAAAGCCGGGTACGATGGCTCGTACTCGACTTTTTATGCGCCTCAGAAAGGGCTCGAACCTTTGACCTACGGATTAACAGTCCGCCGCTCTAACCAACTGAGCTACTGAGGCATTCTTGCGTTGCGGCTGCAAAAGTACAACGGGTTTTAAAACCCCGCAACAGATAGGAGGAAATTTGTCAGGTTTTTTTCGGAAGTGTGCGTTCCATTTGTCTGAAAGTGACTGGCTCCGGACCTGTCGGTGCTTCGCCTTAAGTTTGGCGGGGAACTCTACTCGCCCTGAATTTTTATCCGGGGCCAGTAACTTTGAGCCTTGTCGGGCTTGAAGCGAGGAAAACATCAAGCCGAAGGAGGAAATGACGCTGGTCTTTTTATTCAAAGACAGATCGTCCGGCAAAACTTTCAGGGTCCGCCGCCGGTCATTATCTTTGCAACTCAAACAACAACAAACATGGCTACTACGACTGAAACGACCGCAAAAGGCAAATACTGGGTATTCTTCCTGATCTCCCTGGTGATCTTCCTGTTTATGCTGATTTTTATGAACCAGTGGTTCTGGGTATCGATGCCGTTTATGCTGACGTACCTGGTGCTGGCGCTGGGGTATATGTAGTCAGAAATTCCTGCTGGTTTTCCAAGGTTGATGGCTGTAAGCCTACGGGGTACACTCGTCTTTACGAGCCGCCGGAAACACCCTGCGGCATAATTGTAGTAAGCTGATTGATAGACTGTTAGCAGACGTCGATTGTCGTTATTGACTTGGCAGCAATTTCCCGTATGGAAAAAATTGGGCGGCCGTGGAGCTTGTCCGTTTAAGGGATGCGGTGTAATTTCGTCGAGGCGAAGCCTCGACCGAGCCCAAATGGTCAATTTATGGTGGCGACCCCTTGTGGTCGCCCGCTACAAGTGGCTAAATGGGGAATGGCTAACCGTCTAATCAGTTGTGAACCATAAGAATAGAAGACATTTAGTCTCCGCTTGTAAACTTACGAGTATCCCGCAGGCTGCAGGTCCTCGTCCTTTAATGTTGCAGGTAGACTACGGCCTTCACGTCAAAGAAAGGGTAGGCCGGGAAGATGTCCTTGATCGGAAACTCTTCCAGTGCGCCTTTGGGGAAGCTTGCCATTTCTTCCTTAAGCCCAACGCCTTTGAGTGCCAGGATTCCGTTGGGCAGGGCGTGCCGTTGCTTTTTGGTGATGAGGCGCATGCTCCACTCGGCCAGTTTTTCCATTTTGGCGACGGCGCGGGTGACAACGAAGTCGTAGATCGGCTTGCGGATTTCTTCGGCACGTTTTTGCTCTGCTTTGCAGTTGGTGAGGCCGATGCCTTCAATTATTTCGTTGCAGACCAGGACTTTCTTGGCGATGCCGTCGACGAGGTGAAACTCCGTCTTTGGAAACAAGATGGCCAGCGGAATACCGGGGAAGCCCCCACCGCACCCAAGGTCGAGCACCTGAGCACCAGGTACGAAGCGCATCACCTTGGCGATCGCCAGGCTGTGCAGCACGTGGTTGACGTAGAGGTTGTCGATGTCTTTGCGGCTAATGACGTTGATCTTCGCGTTCCAGTCGCGGTAGAGCCCGTCGAGGGCGCGGAACTGCTCCTTTTGCTTGTCGGTCAGGTCAGGGAAGTGTTGGAAGATGATGTCGGCGGTCATAGTTAGGATTTAGGGATTAGGATTTAGCGTCAACCATCTCCCGAAAAGCGTCCCAAACCGTCCCTTCCGGCAGCGGTGCGGTATGCCGGACCCGTTCGCCGGTGATCGGGTGGTCGTAGCCCACGCGGTAGCTGTGCAGATCGATACCGCCGTCGGGGTTAGCGCGTTTGAAGCCGTATTTGGTGTCTCCGCGCAGGGGGCAACCAATGCTGGCCAACTGGCAGCGAATCTGGTGCTTCCGCCCTGTTTTCAGCGTAATGCCCAGCAGGTGATAGCGATCGCTGCCCCCCAGGTATTTGTAGTGAAGCTGGGCCAGTTTGGCGGTAGGGTCGGGTTCTTCATCGATGACGGAACGGTTACCGGGCGCGTTACGCAGGTACTGCCGCAGCGTATCAGCATCCTTCCCGGGGCGGTTGGCTACAATGGCGAGGTAGTACTTTTCCATCGTATTAGCCTGAAGCTGTTTGGTGAGCGCCGTCTGGGCGGAAGGCTGCTGCCCCATCACCACCACGCCCGATACCGGCCGGTCGAGCCGGTGGATCAGGTAAAGGTCGTGGCGAACGTAGGCCGCCCCCATTCCTAATAAACTGGGGTCACCCGTCTTATCGGGTTGTACGGAGAGGCCCGCTGGCTTGTTGAACACGATGAGTTGGTTGTCCTTGTGCAGGATCCAGTCGCTGATACGACCATTAAAACGGGTAGGATCCGCCATGGGAGAGAGAGTAAAGGGGTGAGGGAATAAAAGGATAAGCGGTTAATAGGAAAATCCGGCTTCGACCGCCTGGCTATTTGACCTCTTCGTAGTCGATGTAGTCGTCGTCCCGCAGCGGTTGCGGCGCGTCTTTGACCGTAATGTCGTCCAGAACATCCTCTTCCTCTTCTTCCGCCACTTCGCGCAGGGGCGTTTTGCCCTTCATCTGCTGTTGCAGGACGCTGTACCAATTGTAGCCCCGGTAGGCCAAGTAAACGAGACCGATGGTGATGAGGATATCCATGAGGCAAAGGTACGGCGCGGGAGTTTTTCAATCTTGAGTCAATAAGTATAAAGTCCCGGGTATAACGCCTGCCGTACTTTAAGACTAATTGACCTGAGACTAGATTGTTCCCGCCGCCTCTCGGTAAACAACCGCCGTGACGACCTGGCCGACGGCACGCAGGCTTGCTTTGTCGATCACGTCCATATTGTCGTTGCCGGTGTGCCAGTGGGCAGGGAAGGTTGTTTGCGGGACGTGCGCGATGATGTCGATCATCGGCACATTGGCGATGATATTGACGAAGTAATGATCGTCCGTAATGGCTCCACCGAGGCGCTGGGGGAAGTAGTCGCCGAATTTCATCTGGGAAGCAAGCTTCCAGACCTTGGAAACAAGCTCCGGGGCGAATTTCTGTGACCACTGCTCAATGGCAAAACGGGCATCTTTGCTGCCTACCATATCCAGCAGGATACCGTAGCGAGGCTTCGGCGAGGCCAACGTCCGGGCGTAATGCTGAGAACCGAGGGCGTAGGTTTCGCTACCGCCTTCTTCACCGCTTTGGCCATAATCTTCGGCATCGAAAAAGACGATATCGATGCCGATGTTCGGGGTCGATTTACCGAGTTGGCGGGCTATTTCCAGGAGAACACCAACACCGCTCGCCCCATCGTCGGCCCCGTTTACGATGGCGGTCGGGTCATTATTCAGTGGGCTATCGGCGAAGGGGCGGGTATCCCAGTGGGCGGCCAGCAGGATGCGGTCGGTCATTTCCGGGTTATAGCGGCCGATGATGTTGTTGCTGTTGAGCGGGGTACCGTCGAAGGCTGTAGCGACAAATTTTTGCTCTTCCACGGCGGCGCCAAACGCCTTGAGTTTCCCCACCAGCCACTCGCCGGTCGCGTCGTGGGCCGGGGTGTTCATCACGCGGGGACCGAAGGCGACTTGTTTGGCAACGTAGGCATAAGCACTGTCCGCATTGAAGGCGGGGACGGGCTTGGCGTTGGGGTCGACCGGGCGCTGGATGGCCGTAGCCGGGGCGTCCCTCACGGGATCGGTCGCATCACCACCGCAGCTGGTGAGGAGAAGAATTTCGCCGAGCAATAGCAGGCAAACGAATAGGTAAGAAGTGGAACGCACGGGAAATAATGGTTAGTGGTAAAAGTAAACGCCACAAAGGTAGGATTCCTTGCTCCTTCCCAACTTGTTTGCACCATTCGACAGGCTCAGCGCATCGCCTGCGCGCTCGCGTCCCGAACTGGATTCGGGGGCCGCGCCTGATGCTCCGTCTTAAGTACGGGAGTCTGAAGTCTCTAGTGGACCAACCCGTAAGTTCTATTACACCCAAGTCTCGCTATTGCGGCTCCTGGCTGCGTTACGAAAATCCTCATGCAGCGAAGGCTGCACTCCGGTTTTCGCGCCTTGCCAGGAATCACAATAGCTTCGACTTAATGCAACGAAACTTACGGTTTGGCCCACTAGCCCAATCACGCTAAAGACTTCAGACGGAATTACTTCCCATCCATGCCACCCTTCACCAGCTGGGCGTCGATGAGGACATACATCAGGCGGTTAATATCGTCGCTGTTGAGCAGGAGCTTACCGCGTAATTTGACGCGGTCGGTGCTGTACTTGACGGGCTCCGAGCTGGTAACTTCCATGACGGTTTCGGGGCCGGCACCGCCGCAGAAGAAGCACATATTATAAGGATAGGCGCTGAAGACGAACTCCGTATGGCTTTTGTAGCCTTCGACGGGAACGATGTAGCCGCTCACCTCGACGATCTTGCCTTCCAGGTCCTTGATGTCCTTGGCGAAGACGGGCACATCGACCTTGAAGCCGAGCAGCTCGTCAAATTTTTTCTCGTAGGTGATCTTCGAGAGGGTCTTCCAGAGGTTGGTGTCCTGGGCCTGCAAGAGGGGGGTGCTGGCGAAGGCAAAAAGAGTACAAAAGAGGAGAAAAGTACGCATGATGGTTTGGTTTAGTGGGTTGGGAATACAAAGATAACGCCTCACCGGCGGGCTAATCCTTTGATGGTCAGTTATTCTTTTGCTAAGACGGTGGATAGTAAACAAGATCGCCTCGCGATTTGAAGGGACTCACGGCGTACAGCAGAGGAGAAACGGAGTACAACAGAGGGGCCCGTCTTACCGCTTAGTGTGATAGCTTTTCATGCTGAAAGATCATATTTCGGGCAGGAATTGACTTCTTTTATCCTTTAGCAATCGCAAGAAATACTGATGCGTGGGCGATCACGTGAGCAGCGCTGTTGCACTTCGTTTTCCCTCTGCTATTTCCTGTGGGCTAACTTTATCACGAAGCGATATCTTCCTTTTTTTACCCACACGCTAAGCGATTACCCGCCACGTTCTATATTGCAGCCAACAGCTTATGAATGCATCTCTTAGTCCGATCGTTATCTTAGGCATCATCGCCGCATATTTCGCGGTGCTGGTGCTTATTTCTTTTCTGACCAGCAGGGGGGGGAGCGACAACGACGACTTCTTCCTGGCGGGCCGTAAATCGCCGTGGCCACTGGTCGCTTTTGGTATGATAGGGGCAAGCCTTTCGGGCGTGACTTTCATCAGCGTGCCCGGCGCAGTAGGGGCTGGCGGCGTCAACCAGGCCTTTAGTTATATGCAGGTGGTGTTCGGCTATTTGCTGGGGTACCTCTTTATCGCCATGGTCTTACTGCCGTTGTATTACCGGCTCGGGCTGACCAGTATCTACGAATATTTGCGCACCCGCATCGGTCCGCACGCTTACAAAATCGGTGCATTTTATTTCCTGCTGTCGCGGACGATCGGGGCAGCCTTCCGGCTCTTCCTGGTTGCCATTGTAATGCAGGAGTTTGTGACCGGGCCGATGGGCATCCCTTTTGCCGTGACGGTTGCCATTGCCATCGCTCTTATCTGGGCGTACACTTTTCGGGGTGGCATCAAGACCATTGTATATACCGACACCCTTCAGACGTTTTGTATGCTGGTGTCGGCTGGCCTGACCGTTTATTACGTAGGTGCGGCCTTGGAGACCGATCTGGGGGGCATGGTCGCGCTGATCCGCAACAGCGACTACAGCCAACTATTTTTCTTCGAGGGAGGTTGGTCTGACCCCAACAATTTCTTCAAGCAATTCTTCAGTGGCGCGCTGATCACCATCGTGATGACCGGTCTGGACCAGGACATGATGCAGAAGAATCTGAGTATGCCCAACTTCCGCGACGCGCAGAAGAATATGGCGGTTTTCAGCTTCGTCCTCCTCTTCGCCAACCTGCTTTTTCTAGCCCTGGGTGCCTTGCTGTACATCTATGCGACGAGTGTTGGCCTGGAGATTCCGGCTTCTTCCGATCAGTTGTACCCCAGTATTGCGCTGCTTCACCTACCGCCGGTTGCGGGCATCCTGTTCATCCTCGGCTTAATCGCCGCGGCGTATTCGAGTGCGGACAGTGCGCTGACGGCGCTGACGACCTCCTTTTGCGTCGACTTCCTGGGGATGAACGACACGGCGATGGCCGATAAAGACGCGGAAATGCGAAAGGAAGACCGCAAGCGGCGGTTGTATGTTCACCTTGGCTTTTCGGTACTGCTATTCATCGTAATTCTGGTCTTTCGGGGTGTCGCTAATCAGGCAGTTATCAACAGTCTGTTCAAGGCGGCGGGCTACACTTACGGGCCCTTGTTGGGTCTGTTTACCTTCGGCTTATTCACCCGCCTCAGGGTGAGGGAAATAACGATGCTGGGTAAATACCGCGTCCCGGCGCTGGTGCTTGTTTGCTTCGCGGCACCGGTAATTTCGATGTTGGTTGATCAGTATTCGGCCCGGTTGATGGGCGGCTTTCAGTTCGGATTTTTGATCCTGGCGTTCAACGGGCTGCTGACCTTTTTGGGGCTGGTGGCGCTGAGTGACTTTGCTGATTTTGAGCCGGTAGATGAGTCGTAAACGAAGCGGTCAGTATTCAGCAACGTATCTGGATGCTGATGACCAAATACGCATACGGGCGCGGCCGCCGGTGCAAGAAAAGTCAGGAAAACAGCAAAGGGGCTGGGCTGGGCTCTCTGCGCTCCCCCCCTTCCTTGCATCCTGCGGCCGCGCCCCCCCAAAAAGGTCTCCTTAGCCATCGGTTTTCCGCGCCCAACTATACTTGTCCCGGCAACCATGCTCGGTGTACCTTGCCGGCCCTAACTAAACCAGACCAGAAAACTATGTCTAAAATCCGCGCTGCTATTACCGGTGTTCACGGCTATGTACCCGATTACGTGCTGACCAACGAGGAGCTAGCCACCATTGTCGATACTAACGACGAGTGGATCCTTTCCCGCACCGGCATCAAGACGCGCCACATCCTGAAGGGCGAAGAAAAGGGAACCTCCATCATGGTGACCGAGGCACTTAAGGGCCTGTTGAAGAAGACGGATACTGACCCGAAAGACGTTGAAGTCGTCATCTGCGCCACGGTGACGGGCGACTCCATTTTTCCCGACACGGCCAACCTTGCAGCTTATAATTGCGGCATGACGAATGCCTTTGGTTTTGACCTCAACGCAGCCTGTAGCGGCTTCCTCTACGCCCTGACGGTGGGCGCTAAGATGATTGAAGGTGGCCACAAAAAAGTGATCGTAGCGGGCGCCGACAAGATGAGTTCCATCATTGATTATACCGACCGGACAACCTGCGTGATCTTCGGCGACGGCGGCGGTGCCGTCATGCTGGAGCCGACGACGGAAGAGGGTATGGGCATTATTGATTACCAGCACCACGGCGACGGCAGCGGGGAGAGATATCTCTACCTGGTGGCCGGGGGGTCGCGTAAGCCCGCGACGGTGGATTCCGTGATGGCACGCGAACACTTTGTGCGCCAAAACGGCCGCCCTGTCTTCAAGGCCGCCGTCTCTGGCATGAGCGACGTCGTAAAAAAAGTAATGGCCCGCAACAATCTCAACGCCGAAAATCTCAACTGGCTGGTGCCCCACCAGGCCAACATTCGTATCATCCAGACCGTCAGCCGGATGGCCGACTTTCCCATGGAGAAGGTGATGATCAACATTGAAAAATACGGTAATACCACGGCTGGTACTATTCCGCTTTGCCTCTACGATTACGAACCGCAACTCAAAAAGGGCGATAACCTCGTGCTGACGGCCTTCGGTGGTGGCTTTACCTGGGGTGCCTTGTATCTTAGATGGGCTTACGACGGTGCGGCCGCGTGTGACAAATAAACGGTCGACCCGGCCATCCATTATTTCAGGGATTATTTCTAAACACCTTACAACTTCTCTCCGTTAGGCATAAGAAGAGAACTCAATGTTCCCCTCCCCGTGTGCATGGATCATGAGCGCCTGAAAAATAGTGGACTACTGGAGCAGTACGCGCTTGGCTTAACCAACCGGAAGGAAACGCTTGCCGTAGAAGAAGTGCTCGAAAACAGCCCCGAGGCCCGCGCCGATCTGGAAAAAATAAAGAAAGACTTCAACAACTACGTAGCCGATCAGGGCTTTGCTGGCCCCACCGAAGATCGGCCTCGGCGCACGCTTGAGGAATTTGAAGACCTGGATCACGAGATGATCATGGACATGATGGACCGCAACCACATGCTCAATATCTGGCGTTTTGCCCTTGGCGTCGTAATACTGTTGCTGATTGCTCTTTCCGGCTTTCTGTTTCGGAGTAACCAGCTGATGAACGCAAAACTGACCAACGAAAAAGCCCTGCACGCCCAGGATGAACACGCCAATGAACTACGGCTCAAAAACCTGAACGAGCAACTCCCAACTGATACCGATTGGTCCGCTATGCGCACCGAATCGGCCCCCGCGACCGAAGGTCAGGTGCTACTCCACTTCCTGGAAGCAAAAAATATGCTCTTCCTGGATCTCTCCCACGTCGCCCCGCTCTCCGAAGACCATGCTTATTATGTCTTCCTGGAAAGCCTCGACGACGGTCATGGTCCCGCCCTGGTGATCACCGCCGAGCAGCAGCTGGAACTACACCCCATCTCCCTGCCCCTGAAACCCGATAAACTGCGGATATTCCGCTGGCACGTGGCGCACCCAAAGACCGACCCCGAACCAGGAGAAGACATGATTGCAGATCTTTCCGTAAAACGGTAGTTCAATGCCATAAACAGCTGGTAACAAGCCGTTCTCGGCCCGTCTTGTTGATATGCGCTTCTGCCTTTCTGACGATATTTTGTCGGGGGGGTGAATTTTTTTTCTTTAAATTTGCGTTTAAATTTGGATTTTTGACGGACAATCAGCTTATTTACTGTCTATTCCATGAGCAACAACGTCTTTTATTTTTTCATTTTTAATCTACTACCATATGACTTTGTTGTACGCTTTCTTACTCTCGTGTGCCATCGGTGGCGGACTTAGCTTGTCTTCTTCCCTTTTCGACGGTGTACGTAATTATTAATCACTGGAAGTTTTTTATTCACGGATCAAACTCACGGATACTAAACTGTAATTTTGCACGACACCAGGAAAGTTTTCCGGTTTGGTGCAGGTTCGCGCGAACGAAATCTTCCCCGGCCCGGCCGCCCGTCAACATTGACGGGCGGCCGTGTCATTTAATGCACTGCTGCCCGGAAGCATCAGGGTAAACGTAAGATCGGCATCCCGGAGCTCCGGAAGGGCGTTTATGATAGCGATGAGTGAAACCCCTCGCTAACAGTCATTCATGCGATTGCCCTACCGGAACAATTCACGGATCAACCAATGCCCACTCGCTTGCCGTATCTTTAGGGTTGCGGATTAAATGAAGCGCACTTTATTTAATCCGCGGCCCTTAATTGTAACCAATCTTTCCAATCTCTCTTGCAGCCACTCATTCCCTCTTTCATTCAGCAGCGTTTGCTGGCCGGTGAGCTTTCCGGCGAGCTGACGGCTTTCACCATGAACATCGACCTGTCCGGCTTTACCCCCCTGACGGAAGCGTTGATGAAAGAAGGCATCGTCGGGGCCGAACGGCTCTCCCACATCCTGAATGAGATCTTTGAACCCTTGGTCGCCCTTGTTTATGAGCGGGGAGGGTTCATTCCTTATTTCGCTGGCGACGCCTTCACCGCCGTCTTTCCCGGTTCCCTGGATCGTCGGCACGCCCTGCACTTGTTGCATACGGCGGACCTGACACGGCGCATCTTCCGGGAGCGCGACAATCAGTTTGGCGACGGCTACACCATTGGCGTCAAGGCTGGCCTCGCCGCTGGCAACGTGGAGTACGGCATCCTGGGGGAAGAACTGCGCAGTTTTTACTTCTGCGGGAAAGCCATCGACCAGGCGGCCCAGTGCCAGATGAAGGCCGGTAATCAGGAGATTGTCATCAATGAAGTGATGCACAGTCTGGTGGAAGACGATGCCGTGGTAACGGAAGAGAAAGCCCCGGGCGTGTACCTCGTCGTCGGGGAGATCGTCAACAACATCAACCAGATTATCTATCCCCGGCTGGAACTGCCGGAGATCAGCCCGGAGGTCGCCACCAAATTCCTGCCACCGGAGGTCGTTCGCTACGATCAGACGGGAGAATTCCGGACGGTTGTTTCCACCTTCCTTTCCTTCGACGCCGTCCGTACGCATGCGGAGATGAACGCTTTCGCTACCGTAATCCTTAATCAGGTCAGCGACTTCGGTGGTTACTTTAAGGAGGTGGATTTTGGCGACAAAGGAGCGCTGATGGTCATCTTTTTCGGTGCTCCGGTATCTTACGAGAACAACGCGGTGCGCGCCCTGGAATTTTGCCTTACCATCAAAGGGGAGCTGGATGCCCTGCGCGAAGAACAACAATCTGGCTTTCGCTACCGGATGGGTCTGACCGTGGGTACGGCTTTTACCGGCTTCGTTGGCGGCAAGGAGCGGGTGCAGTACGCCTGCGTTGGTAATCAGGTTAACCTCGCCGCCCGGATCATGAGCTCGGCCGACTGGCACGACATCCTGGTTGATGAAGAGCTGGCCAAGGCCTCTCACTTCCGTTTTCAACTCAAGGGAGACGTTCAGTACAAAGGTATTCAGGCAGCAGTGACCACCTTCGCCCTGACCGGTCGCCGCCAAACCCTCGGTAAGCCCGTCTACGGTGGCGAGTTGGTGGGGCGGGAGAAAGAAACCGCCGCGCTAAGCACCTTCGCCCAACCCATTTTCAAGGGGGAGCGGGCCGGGCTGGCCTATGTACTCGGCGAGGCTGGCATCGGCAAAAGTCGCCTTACCCATGAAGTCCGCCGTCAACTCAATCAGGAAGCATCGCTCAACTGGTTGCTGGCCAGTGCCGATCAGATCCTGCGCAAACCCTTCAATCCTTTTCATTACCTGCTGCGGCGGATGTTTCGCCAGAGCATCGACCTGGGTGCCACACAGAATCAGCGCCGCTTCCAATTCCGGATCACGCAGCTAAAGCAAACGCTGCGAAAATTCGGAGAACCGGCACGGGTCGTGATCGTAATCAATGAACTCGACCGGACGGAATCCATCCTTGCCGCCCAACTCGGCATCGCCCCGGCCCGCTCCCTCTGGACCCAGCTCGACGCCCAGGGCCGCTACCAAAATACCATCGCTGCCATCGTCAACCTGCTGGTGGCCGAATGCCTTATTCAGCCAACGATACTGGAGCTGGAAGACATCCACTGGATCGACGACGACAGCATCGCCGTTACCCGTGAACTACTCCGACAGACGATCGACCTTCCGCTACTAATCATCGCTAC
>Ga0136553_1000490_pt1 | contig 13711 bp, 11 predicted proteins | sample AntRauTorckE5430_FD_101384 | JGI IMG/M metagenome (GOLD analysis project Ga0136553, IMG submission 101384) | Saline lake microbial communities from Rauer Islands, Antarctica - Metagenome Torckler E5 #430 | ecosystem: Environmental > Aquatic > Non-marine Saline and Alkaline > Saline | place... | reverse complement strand
GCAAGATTGCGTTCGTGAACGTCTCACAAGAAGTCTCAATGCTGATGTGACTGAACTAGAATACAGCAAAAAAGGAGCGTGGATTAAGTACCTGCCCAACATCGGCGTTACCTACACCGTCGCCGGAGAACCAAGGCCCGCTGTCTCCACTTCAACCAGCGTTTTCTACCAAGCTAAAAGAGATCGTAAAGAAAGAGAAGCCGCAAAAGCCGCAGCGATCAAACGTAGCCAGCTACAAATCGACACCGAGTTAGCCACCCTAAACAGAAGATGGGCCCGGTACCAAATGGCCCGGCAGAGGATTGAAGCTTACAACGATGTTGCTGAAATTGACCGAGACTTATTCAAGCTTTACCAGCAGCAATACGACGCGAATGAGATCCTTCCCGAAATATTCCTGACTAAAAAAAAGACCTTCCTTGTACAGGAGATCAAAAGGCAAGAAGAGGCCGAAGGGCTTCAAGAGATTTGGTTCGAAATTGTAGACACCGCCGGGTGCTTTTAAACAGTTTCTGGATAACAATACTTTTTGTTTTAAATTCAAGCAGCGTAGTCGTCTACTCAGGGTGATTACAATACACGTAACCAGGAGGCTCTCAACCTCCACCTTAACTCCGTACGATGCTGACTTTTGAAGTTAGCGGCACTCCTTTGCCTAAAAATGAAGGTAGTGAAAACACCGTCCCAAAGAGTAGTACCATTAACCTTGGTACTACTCCTAAGGCTGTCCGCAACAACTCTATTGACTCAAACTACTTCTTTGACCGGATCAACTCCTTAGGGATTGGTCCCGAACATGCTTTCGCCCACGGCCTTGCAGCCGGACACGAAGGCTCCATATTGCAGTTTGTCCGCAACTTCAAAGGCGACATCCGTCACTTCATTCCCGAAGAGAAGAAAAAAGCATTCTTACGGATCCAGAACCGAAAGACGGGAACGGAGATTCATGACAGCCAGTTCTACAGCCCCTTAACCGTCCGTCGATTGCATCCGGATGTTTTAGCCGCGGACCCTACCAAGCATAAGTACATGAACGAGAAGGGCCAGAAGGTCTTTCCCCTACCCTCTAACCTAGCAATCAAGCATTTTATCGACAAGGTAGAAGGTGGAGACATCTTCTTTATCGAAGGTTATTTTAAAGCTCTAGCAATGTCCTTGAGTGGAGTCGAAGCCGTTGCGTTTACGGGAATATCAGTCTACCGGCTCTGTACAGAGCTGGTCGACTATATTTCTACCCGTCGCCCCGGTAACATCTTCGTGATGTACGATGCCGATGCATTCGACGTGACGAAAGGCAAGCTACTAAGCTCACGACGCCAGGAAGATTTTATGAATTCGATTGACAAGTTTTCCCAAGAGCTCTTCGTACTGTTCCGGAAAATAGACCTTGAGTGTACGGTCTCTTTAGTAATGGGACGACCGGACATGGACGGGAAAGGCATTGATGACTTGATGGCTAAGTACGGATCAGAAGTTGTCGCAAACGACCTCTTAAACTTCCCCGTATCTCCTCGGTACCAGTCCTCTACTTTTTTCTCCGGATTCAAACTGTCAAGAACAACCCGACGAGCACGACTTCGCAAACTCTTTCTTGGAGACAATTACCGCGATTGGGCAGAGAAGCACCGTAACAACGAAGGAAAGGACTTGTCTCTTGGTTTCAAGTATTGTAAAGCACGATACAAAATAAAAAGTACCGGATCACTACTCGACAACACCCATACCTACGACCTTGAAACAGACCCTTTTTTCGTCGATGTGAGTTCCGAAGAAATAACCGTTCCTGACTTTCTCGACCGACAACGCCTTCGGCTTGATCAGATAATAAAGGAAAACAACCGGGTTGCAATTCTAGCCCCAACCGGTAGCGGAAAGACTACTTTCTTTTGTGAGTATGCCCGGCGAAAAAATACACCGATCGTCATCGCCGTACCAACCGTAAACTTAGCAAAGCAAGTCGCCGATAAGTACAAAGGGTTTGCGCTTCACGGGAATTATAAGATCCAGAACGTCCAGGTCGCAAACGAAGCGCAGATCATCGCATGCACTTACGATACCCTCCATCATGTGCCCGATCTATGGCGCCGCCTCCTCGTCATCGACGAGGCCCATAACTTAGTAAATCAGTACGGAGAGACCTACCGAACACAAAAGCTGTTCCGAGCCGAGGCCCTTCGCCGCTGTCTCGCCATCGTCCAGCAGCATAAAGAAGCTGGCGGCAAAACCGTACTGATCAGCGGAACTATGCCCGAGCTCCTCTGTCACGCGCTCGACTGCCACCTGGTGAAGGTTCACAGGACCAGAAACCCCAAGGTTCGTGTATTCGAAATAGAAGCCGATCGGAATAATAACGCTGCTCTTTCAAAGTGCCTGCTTACCCGAATGGCCGAAATTGATTGGTCTCAAGAAAAGCTGAACGTCGTATTCTGGAACAACAGCCAGGAAATCGAGAACCTTAAGGACACGCTGGTCGAGATGAGAATCTTGAAAACGGAAGAGGTGGCCATCATCAGCCGGCGGCACTACAACTCTGGTGACACCGACAACCTGAACAGCATCATCAAAAAACAGAAAGTCAGAAGTGATGTCAAACTGATGCTTTGTACCTGCCTGATCTCCGAAGGAATCAACATCAATAACGAGAATGTCAGCCGCATCTACACCGTTAACCTTCGTTGCTCCGATACCTTCAGACAGTTCGTTGCTCGGTTCCGGAAACTTGACCTGGTCAACGTCTTTTCAATCTTGCCTCCAGAGCGGGACCTACGAACTGAATTCTTCTTCCCCGCCCAGTTCGAACTGGAAGAGAACAGCGAACGCGCCGAGCTGCAAGCAACGCACCTTCTAAGACGTGAAATTTACTGGAAGAAAGAGTACGATGAAGACGAGCTCGCTTTCATCCAGGACATCGAGCGAAGCATCAGCTACGACTACGATAATCAGATCATGAACCTCGTCTACAAAGAGGCTGGTGAATGGAAAGTCGACATCCTTAATGTACTGGCTCGAATACGAGGAAGGAAAATTGCTACCTCCAATAACTGCTACCTCTACACACAGCTTTCAAAAGTTGGGTTCGAAGTAATCAGGATTCAAGATGTCGATGTAGACCCAGAGATTGAATGCTCGGTAAGCGACAGGATTGAAGTAGAGAAGGAATTGAAAAAGGCGTTTGGCGAAGAACTAGAATCCTTAATTATAGACGATTCAGAACTTCTCATCAATGCCTTATACCTATACTATAAGGACAGAGGTGACCGACACGGCCAAGCACGGCTCCGAAAGTTTGTCCCCGATCTCCTCAACGAAGACTCCACCCCCGCCGCCGCCTGGCTACAGCTGAACCGCCGCCGATTCGATAAGAAGTCCCGCGGACTCGTGATCCGGGTAACGAGGCTGATGTTTCTCGGAGTCGATGACGTTGCACCATTCATGGAAATGTCGCAGGCTGATTGGAACCAACATTTTAAATCTGCCGTCTTCTACTTCGAGCGTAAAGCAATGGAATCAAGGTCGTACCGCAAACAACTGATCTCAGAGCATAAAGAGGAGATTCGGATCAAGACGGCCGTAGCAACGCTGGTCGCAACGAGAGAAGGACAGATCCTAAACCCCGAAGACCTGCTGTCAATTATTGACCCACTTCTGGCAGTCTCGAAACGTCGTGAGGACGGAACACGCAAAAGCCTCAACCTCCTTGCACTTTCCAGCGCTCAACTCGTGAGACTTGTACTTGAAACTACACAGTCAGAAGTCTGTGGATCGGGACGAAACCGCACCATCCTAATCGGACCACCTTGGGACGAAGAGTGCATCCCCCTAATTGCACGTTTTTCAGCGTCGATGAACGCTAACCCCTTGAAAATACTAGGCTTTATGGGGTGATGTCCTGCAAAAACCAATTCACGCTCTGTATATATAATGTAGCGTGAATTGGACGACCAACCATCCGACCAATCTTTCACCTCCAATTATCCCCCCGATTATGCCAACGATTGCGATGTACCTCCTGATCACGATTATGGTCCCAAACCTAAGCATCCGGAAGGAAGGAACTAACTCCAAAATACGAGAGGTCGAAGCTCCTGCAGTTCAGCAATACTGGAAGTCGAGATGTGCAAAGACAACCACCCTGACCACAATTCCAGATACGGTGACCATCTTCCCGGGGCTTCCACTTGTAGATGTCTACCTGGAATTTGAATCGGGTATCTATTTCGTCGACCAGCTCTACCTCGATGATCCCCTGAACCAGGAGAGCGTCAACGACCGGCTTCCTCTTGACTACTTCTTTGAGCTTGAACTCCAGAATAACGAAGTGAAAGTTGAGTGGCCCGGGATCTTCTATATCGTCGCTCCGGACGAAACGAACCCAGGAGCCGCGAAACTGAACATTGAAGCGAGGACACTGGAAATCAGAAACGGCTGCTCGACTCATCTTCCAATCCTAGCACCCTTTAAAAACTAAGAAACGGCCACCAGGTCAATGACCGGTAGCCGTTTCTAATTCCAGTATCCTGTTATCAGGTGAACTAGAAGTTTGTTACAATTTGGTCCCAGGGATCAGGCCAAACCAGTTTCCCGTTTGTCGTGTCTGGAACAACTCTCAAGAGGCCTTTAGGCACCACCACCGGAGTAAGGATCTCTGAAACCTCCGACTCTTCGGATTCAGCCACAGAAACCCCGTAAACAACGGACCGATAATCCGAGCCAATAAAAGCTACGAACAAGGCAATAGTTAATCCGATCATCGACCATTGAAGATGTCCAATGATCAGCTTGCGGTAGACTTTCTTGGTCATGTTAACGTGATTTAAGTTCTCTCTTCGAGGTACGGTCTACATCCCATACTACCGCTCCCACGAGTGGAAACGCTTTTTGGGAGTCTAACAAGAAGACTTCTCCCCGCAGCACCAGCCCGGGCCCCCACCCTACCGGAACGCCAATCCCGAAAAGCGACCGGCCATCTGCTGACTCGAAACGGGCGATGTTTTCCCGAACCTCCACCAGCGTCAAGGACGAGGCAGACGGATCATCCGTTTTGAAGATCATGCGGTCGAAACTGACGAACACCATACTAGAGGTCGCCCGCCCACGAAAAGAAAGATGATCATCTTCAACACTCTTGGCGGAGAGCTCGAAAATATTAGTCCACGGATCATCGTGCGATTTCTCCGGATTGATGGGCTCGGACTCGAAAGAAAAGGGCGTCAAAATCTTAGTCCACGGATCATCGTGATCCTTCTCGCCGGCGTCTCCGTCACCAACGATATAGTACAGACTAGCACCACTATCGGCAACGAATAGGTTAAAGTCGTTCGTATCGTGAACGCAGCCGGCTAAACACACTGAAGTGACGAACAGAATTAGAAATCTCATCTCGAGGAGGTTTGGTGATTCGCTGGTGTAAATCGAGAAAAGAAGAAAAGGTGAGGTGTAAAAGAAGGGGGAGCCGAAGCTCCCCCAGATCCGATTTACACCTAAAATCTTGAAAATCTGAACGTTCTGTTTCGATCAGACTGATTTTTGAAGAACTAAAATCAACCGGTCAAAGTCTCAATTTATGACGAGTGAAGCACGACTCTGTATCTGCTAGTTCTTACTCAATGATAGCACTTTTAAGTTCAAAGTTGGAGTTGCGAAATTCAGAGCGTACTTTTAAGTCCCGTTTTACGCCAAAATTAAAGGTGACACTAATCATATAATGTCCCCCCCCATACCCCCCGATTAAGTGGAAAATATTTCCAAAATAAGTCTCGTCGGGACAAAATATCAAGCATGCTACAGGTACAATCTGTGGGTTCCATGCAGTATTTGGCGTCAAAAGAGGAGCTCCAGCTACTAAACGGGATCGAACAAAAGTTGAGAGGAAAGACAAAAGCCAAGTACAGGCTTCTGGTATTATTGATGCTGGACGCAGGATGTCGGGTTTCAGAGGCGATCACCATTAGACTGGAACAGTTACAGGTTTCAAGAAAGATTCTCGTTATACGATCCTTGAAAAAGCGGACAGAAAAGAACAAGCTTCGAGAAGTTCCAATGACAACCAGGCTTATTGACGCGATTGCAGAGTACTGGACATTTGTAAAAACGAAAACACCAGAAAGCTACTTGTTCCCATCAAAAGCTGCAAAGTCTGGCCACGTGAGTAGGAAGGTAGTCTGGAGAGTAATCAAGAATCTTACGGGAAACGGTTACCCCCACATGCTTCGTCATACGTTTTGTACCAAGCTGGCTTTTGAGGGAACGGATCAATACACGATTAAAGAACTGGCCGGACACGAGAAGACACAGACAACGGAAATCTACATCCACGCATCAAAAGATGCGAAGAACCAAGCGATACAAACACTGTACAAGGAGAGCTTTGCACGGAAGCTGTACAGAAAATTATTACCACCGCCACGAGTAGACATTCTGCCGTCAATGACGGGTCCTTTCGGATTTATTATCGGAAGAAAAAATGAAACCAGCGCGCTATCTGACCTGTGCAAGAAACGCGTAAACGTACTGATAACAGGAGAGCAGGGAACTGGAAAGACAGCGTTGCTTGACAACTTCATCAAGTCAGGAAGAGTAGGAAAGATTTTAAGGATAGACGATATGTCGGCGATCAAAAAGACACTTGCAGGTTTAGTCCTCACTCTGTTTAACGGCGACAAGGAAAAAGTAAAAGACTTGCTTTACGGACCAGAAGTAGATTTGGATCGGATCGTTACAAAGGAGAGCATCAAGCGGCTGTGTGAGTTACTAATTGAGACGACTCAAAAACATGAGTACACCATCATAATTGATGATGCAACGAGGGTTACCCCAATGGGAGTTACCGTTTTGGAGAAGCTGAATGAGCATTTTCACATGGTAATAGCAGCCAGATACATCAAAATACAGCAGGTCAGTTTTCTAACCAACTTTGAGAAAATAAGACTGGGAAGCTTGAAGCGTCACGAAGTAGTAGAGCTGATCACTAGAGCCTCGAAAGATTTTGCTGATCGTATAGAAGATTGGGAAGGATACAAGTCCCACATCTACAGATCGACAGATGGAAATCCAAAATTCATCCTTGAAATGGTGGAACGGTTTCGGCGTGAACCTTACGTATCACTCGAAATGATCCAGAGAGTAAGTCACACAACAGCGTTGAAGGAACAAGACATGAGCTTGCTCGTAATTATTGGTCTAAGCTCTTTGATGGTGCTTCGGTACGTAGGGAGGGAAGTCGGGTCTGATCGCGGTGCTTACATGTTGATTGGTGGAGCGTTCTTAGTATTTGCACTTTTTGCAAGGAACATTCTAAACATGGGAAAACGAAAATTCGTGTAGCGACCAGAGCCCCAACTATACCTTTTTTGGGACGCTAATAGTCACTAGAAAATAGTGGCATCCATGTTTGTAGTCAGGTCAAAGTCTCCCGTAGGGTTTGAAGTGCTCATTCCATTCTGGTTTTGGTACTCCCTACCCTACCCTATTCAGGTATCGTATTTGGGTCAAGCTGAAACCGAATAAATGCTCCGTACGATACACATTACCACATTTACACATTAACACATCTGTGATAATACTGTGACTCACATTCTTTATCTTTGCATCAGAAGAACACTGGTTGAAGTGTCATCGTAGATTGGACACGAGCACGTATCGTACACGTGAACCCTCCGTAAGAATCTTTGTGACGCACTTCGGTACTCAAGCGTAGGAAGTCGCACGGCTACGAGTTACGGGATGCTAGCAACGATTTTCCAGCGTTGTACATCGCGGGGTTCCGACCCTACTCTCCTCTCAAAAACCAGCATTCACTTTTCTAACCGTTCCCTCACATATGAGGGAACGAAATACCTGTTATGAAATCAGTACAAATTTTCAACTACGACGGAGCTCCAGTAGCCTTTCAAGAAGGGCCAAACGGTATGATCAACGTCACACCCGTCGTACAACGACTGGGCAAACGGCTGGATAACTACATGCGTCTCAAGCAAAGTCGCGAGTTCATCAATATCTTGACTGAAGAATATGGCTCTCGTGATGACGTAATTCAGATCGTTCAAGGTGGTGACGCGCAACTACAGGGTACCTATATGTGCAAGGTTCTATCCCTAAACTTAGCTGCATGGCTCAACCCAAGATTCAATGTCTGGGTGTTCACAAAGATCACTGAGCTCCTTTCTAAAGGTAGCGTCTCGCTGAACCCCATAGAAAGTAAGATGATTTCAACTCTCCAGGCACTTACCGATACTACCCTTCACAACGAGAAAATTCTTAGTACAATAGAATCAAGACAAGAAGAGCTGATGTCTCAGTTTACTGAAATTATGATTGACGTTCGGAAGTCAGGTGGATCAGTTGACGCTAAGATTGATGAGTTGATAGCGAAGACAACTACCGTTAGTGATGATTACTATGCGATAGCGGGCTACTGCAAGCTTCACAGCGTTCCGTGCCCGCTCTCTAGGGCAATGGACTGGGGAAAGCGTTCCGTAGCTCTAAGTGCCGTTTATGAGCTTCCTACGGGCGAAGCTAGTGACCCCCGGTGGGGCTCGGTTCGCACATATCACAAAAACGTCCTTTCTGAGATCATTTTGGGCAAAAAAATAGGCAAACCCACATAATCACATTGTTACAGACTTACATTTACACATTCCAGTATCTGCCGTAGAACACAAAGTGTATCGCAACATTATCACATGCTCACAAATGTGACTGTGTAATAACCATCATCACCACATACTCACTTTAACACATAACTCACATTATCTTAATTGTGATCATGTGTAAAGTTACATACTCACATACTCACACAAATTACAGGCCTACATTACCACATACTTACAAATGTGGCAATGTAATAACCATCATTTGCACAGACTCACCTTACCACATAGCTCACATTATCTTAACTGTGAGTATGTGTAAAGTTACATACTCACATATTTACACGAACCCTAGACTTACATTACCACATACTTACAAATGTGGCAATGCAATAACCATCATTTACACATACTCACATTACCACATAGATTACATTCTCTTAATTGTGACTGTGTGTAAAATTACATACTCACATTACCACACAGTATACAATGTGTACTACCTTGGATTCACATTACCACATATGTAATAAGTTACATATACGGGAATGTGGTTTTGTGTTGTAGTTCGTGTCAAGATCTTACAAACTAACTTCATTAACTCGCTACCATGATTTTTTCATCAGTAAACTTTAAAGGCGGAACGGGAAAGAGCACCCTTGCACAAAACTTAGCGGTATCCTTCGCTAAAGGAGGAGCAAAGGTGTGTCTTGTAGATGCCGACGATACCGCCGCAACCTTAGACTGGTCAGAGCAGAGGCATAAGCGTGAGATCGAGCCCGCTATCGTTTGCACCTTGCTTACCAATCCAGACTCATTCAACTCACAAGTTAGAACGCTGTACAACGATGGAGGCTACGATATTCTCATCATAGACTGTCCTCCAGCACTTTCACCGATTGCGATTAAGGCAATGTCAATCAGTGATCATTTATTAATCCCGGTAAACACCGGTGGAGGAAGTGATATAAGAGTGACGACCAAGCTACTCGTCGAGTTCATTAAGCTGAGAGACATCAAGGAAGACAACGGAGGAAGTGTCCAGGCTTCGCTTATCGTGAACAGCTACAAGTCGAACGCCATCCTGCATGAATCAGGAATCAAGCAGATGGACAAGCTCGTTGAGCACTTCGGTATTAGAAGACTACAGACAAAAATGCATAGCCGCGTAGTGTATGGTGAAGCGAACTCACAAGGGTATGGAGTAGTGGAACTGGACAACATTAAGGCGAAGAAAGAAATCGTTGGAATCACCAAAGAGATTCTAGCCATCATCAAATAATTCTGATTATCCCATAAATAACCTAACCAATGGCTAAGAAAAAAACTACTGACGATTTCGATCTGGACATGAACCTTCCTGATATCAAGAGGTCACAGATTGCAAACGAAAAGGCCGTTGATAAAGCGGTTCAGACGACGGCAACCGTCGACGGTGAACCAGTAAAACACGAACCAACTGAGAACGCTTCGCCTCAGAAGGCAAAATCACCGCAGCCTAAAAAGACCCAGCTTAAAGAAGGTCCTCAAATCCTTCCTAAAAAAAGACTGACGGTTGATATCCCTCACTACATGACCGAAGCTCTAAGGGATTACACGTACAAAAACAGGGTTACCGTCAAAGATGTGATTCATAGCTGCCTCCACGATCTCCTGAAGTTGAAGGCACCAAAGTAGGGTAGGGGAGACAACTATACCCAAATTGGGACGCGAGGAAGGCAATGCTTTCTTCGCGTTCTTTTATGCCGGAAAGATTCAACTAAAAGAACAACATCCAAACTATACCTAAAGTGGGACGGAGTCCCCACTGTTGCTTTTAAACCTTTACTAGTCTTTAATACTTTAGGGGCTTGTAACTGACAGACTGTCAACTACTTACACGCTTTATTATACCCTAAATGGGAAGTAATATACCCAAATTGGGACTTCCTATACCTTTTGTGGGACGAACCATACCTTTTGTGGGAGAGTGGGAGTCAAATTCTCTCTTATTCTCTATGTTTCGTACGAAACAGACCTATACACCCGTAATGCGTCCCACAAAGGTTATAGTTAGGGTACTTCTCTCCTTTTCATGCCGTAAAGTCTTAACTATACCTTATCTTGTAAGGAGTTATAGTTGCTATGAAGAAACATACCCCCGTTGATGCCGTAATTAAGAAGTCCAATAGTCTGGTAGAAGCTCGATACCGCTTTAACACCTGGGAGATGCGGGTCTTCACTAAAATGATCTCAATGGTGAGGTCTGAGGATAAAGACTTTAAGACCTATCGTATTCAGTTGCGTGAGTTGATGCTAGATTTCGGGCTTGAGAATAACCGATCATCATACGAACACCTGCGTCAAGCCGCTTATTCATTAGCGAAGAAAGAGGCAAACATCTACTTTGAAGAAAACGGTAAGTTGAGGCTAACCCGTACTCATTTGCTGGTGGATACTACAGAAGATGTAGAGACTGATGATTCAAATGCTCCTCCGTACATCGATGTGACGTTTCACGCGAAACTCAAACCACTTATTCTTGACCTGAAGAACCAGTACACTCTGTACGATGTCCAGAACATTCTGAACCTTCCAAGTACGTACCTGGTGAGACTGTATGAGCTGCTCAAACAGTACGAAGGAATAGGACATCGCACCTTTGATTTCAACGAACTCAAGGAGATGATTGGAGCCATAGAAACCTGGGAAGAAGGCCCATCAGGGAGGCGGGTTACAAAGTCCAAAGACTACTTCCCGTTGTACGGAAACTTCAAGCAAAAGGTGCTGAACAAAGGGCTCATCAAGTTCGCGGAGCACACTGATATTACCTACGAGTTCGAGCCGATAAAAGTCGGCCGCAAAGTCGCTAAGATTAGGTTCAAGATTCTAAAAAATACGGCGTACAAAAAACCACAGCTGCCAAGCACTGAAACGCATGATCTTTTTACTCCACCCGCACAAGAGCAGGGGAGTGACCAGGAGAGAATTAAACGGTTTGCAGACCAGCTCAAGCCCTACGGGGTAGCTACGGTGTCGGTCAAGCAATGGGTGACTCAGTTTAGCGATGAGGCCATTCAGAAGGCTGTAACCTACACGATCAACAAGATCAATACCGGCACCCAAATCAGTAACATTGGAGGTTACATTAGGACAATGATGAATACTCCTGACGCAATCGACCCGGTGGAGATAGAGAGAAAGAAAAAGCAAGAAGCCCTTCAAAAAGAAAAGGCACAAGCACAGAAAAAGGAGAAACTCCAAGAAGAATATAACCGCATGAGTGTCCACCTCACTGAGAAGCAGGAAGACGCGATTCGTGGTATCTTCGCTAACGATCCAGCCGCAAAACAAAAGGTCTTTCTAAAGACTACGAAGACAAAGGGGTCTGGGTATAATCCCAGCCGAACGAACGCCGAACTCATGCAGGACGCGTACTTCCGAGGGGTGTTTCGGGGAACGGCTAGAAAGATGTTTCCCGATCAATTTGACCACCTTAAAGATTTAGACGATGAGGTTCGAAAAGTTCGAGGCATAATCAGTCGGATGTAGCAAATAGGGTAGGGGTGATGAAGAGGGAAAACGAAATCTGTGCAGCGTATATTGATCGTACAACAAACCAAGTCAATACTAACGATGATCTAACATTAAGCATTCGATGAGCGTATAGAGGATAAGTAATCAGGTTCGGTTTACACCAGCACATAAAAACCAGAACCATGACACTACCAAATCACATCGCCGGAGGCATCGTTTTCACAGGAGTTTTTGGAGGCATCGCCGGAGTAAATATTCTTGAGTCACCAGGGCTCCTCATCGTGACGGTTATCGGAGCAACAATTGCAGACGTAGACTTACCGCAAAGCCTATGGGGCAAAATCTTCGGCCCAGTAAGTAGAACCATCAATCGACGTTTCGGGCATCGAACGATCACGCACAGCTTACTTTTCATGGCCATGCTCGGCGTCATTACAAAGGCTGTTTGTGAGGTCTTTGAAATTGAAGGCCCATACCTTACTGTAATGCTACTAGGTTACTTTTCTCATCTGCTGTTCGACATGATGACAGTACAGGGAGTACCGATATTCTACCCCTACAAAAAGAACCCATGCGTAATACCCGCAGATCCAAACATGAGGTTCAACAGCAACAACAGGAGGAGCGAAATCGCAATTTTTGGATTTTTCGTTATGTCAGGACTCTTCATGCAGCCACTAATGAGCGACGGTTTTTGGACGACTTACAACCGAATGTTTGGTACGATACAACACCTTCAATCGGAGTTTGAAAAATCGGAAGATCTGCTACTCGCCAAGTACAGGTACCGTGAAGCATCGAACGAGTATGAAGATTCAGGTTATGTCATCGAAGCATCTGGAGACTTTGCAGTCCTTTGGGACGAGAAAGACGGGTGGAAATACATTGACGGTAACCCTAAATCGTTGAAGACATTACTAGAAGTAATTCCGGAACACACGGGGAAGAAGTTTGAGATTAAGCGGCAGAGCTTCGTGTCATTGACAAAGGATAGCCTAGAATCGATTCTAAGCGGTGCAGTGGTCTACGAGGTTCACTTGTCAGGAAACAAGCAGTTCGGGGCAGTTTACGCTGCGAATGGACAGACAGAGCGAGCGATCGCTAAAAATATGGAACTGAAGCTTGTTGATTACCTCAACCTCAGCGAAGTCCCGGTGAGCGAAAAAAGTAAGAGTAGGGTCCAAAAAGTGAGGTACAAGGTTTCGCCTCGAATCCGCACTTTAGAAAGCTCGATCAAGAAGCTGAAAAGAAAAGAGATCGAGGAGATGAAAGCTTACCAGAATCACAAGCAACAGCTTCAAGATGTAGAAACCCGACTAAGTTCTGAAACCGATATCTACCAAAGAACAACCCTTCAAAGAGCGTTGAAGAAGCTAAAGGGAAAAGAGGTAGACCTACCAGATTACAGCGATCAGGTTGCAGAGATAGAAATACAAGTGCTAGAAATTATACAGAACGATAATGAAAGCTACCATGATCGGCGAGAAGCTGCGACAGCAGCAGAAGAAGAGGGTACGACTACAATCAGTGGGCCGTTGCTACTAACCGGAATTCTGACGACGATAGAGTTTGGAACATAGGTAGCAGAGGATGACTAGGAGCCGCCT
>Ga0136553_1000488_pt1 | contig 13719 bp, 9 predicted proteins | sample AntRauTorckE5430_FD_101384 | JGI IMG/M metagenome (GOLD analysis project Ga0136553, IMG submission 101384) | Saline lake microbial communities from Rauer Islands, Antarctica - Metagenome Torckler E5 #430 | ecosystem: Environmental > Aquatic > Non-marine Saline and Alkaline > Saline | place... | reverse complement strand
TTGTGGGCTGAAACTCTGATGGTACACGAAGCATACTTAAAGATGTTAGATACCTTCAAGATACTTCGCATCAGAGTTTCTTTAAAATCTACGGCCGACAAAATGGCTAAAGTCCAGCTTAGGATCTCGGATTAAATAAACGGCGCTTATTGACCGTCTTAGTTTTGCCCTCAACGTTCTCGAGAATCCTTTGCGTCCCGAAAGCCTTCGGGACGCAAAGGATTTTTCAAGCGCGGTGAGAATTAAAGCGCCAGGTCAATAAACAGCACTTTATTTAACCCGTGACCACAAGGTCGCAGGTTCTTTATCCGTGGTCGGGCATGAGGTAAGCACGAATTAGCAGCGTAGCTTAAACGTGGGCCAGCAGGGGCGATCGCAAGGGGATAGGCCCCAAGTGTGGCCAGTAAGGGCGACCGCAAGGGGATAGGTCCCAGTGTGGCCAGTAAGGGCGACCGCAAGGGGATAGGTCCCAGTGTGGCCAGTAAGGGCGACCGCAAGGGATCGCCCCTACTGGCTCACTGGGGGAGGGCCGCGCTCGCTTCGCGTGCGTAAATTTACCTCAGGTGACTGACGGTCGTATAATCTGCGATCCTTGAGTGAGCCAGCGAGGCTTTTATACCTTGTACATTAAACTTTTTCACTTCAGACTTCTACCTATGCGTCGTCTTCCCCTCGTCACTTACTTCATCATCGCTTATATGCTACTCGCTTTCGGCTGGTGGAGTGTGCTTCTCGTGCGGAAGAATAAGGAGGCACACGAGGCGAACGTCAATATCGTAGCCATTCGGATGGCAGTGCAACGGGAGATCGACCAGCCGGCAGATTTCCGTTTGACCGAAGCCTATGCTGATCTGGAGGGAAGTTTTCGCCGTCAGCAGAATATGATCATTGGCGAGTCACTTTTGCTGGTCCTGAGCCTGGCTGGCGGCTTGTTTCTGTTGTTCAGAAGTTTGCGTAAAGAGATCAGCGCGGCGGAGCAGCAACACAATTTTCTGCTGAGCATTACCCACGAGTTGAAATCTCCACTCTCGGGTATCCGGCTTATTCTGGAAACCTTTCAGAAACGGCGGGAACTGACGCCGCAGATCCAGCAGAAGTTGAGCACTAATGCGTTAGCGGAGACGGATCGCCTTACCGCCCTGGTTAACGACCTCTTGCTAAGTGCTAAACTTGAGCAAGCCTACCAGATCAACGAAGAGCAGATTAACCTGGGGCAGCTTATTCATGAAGCCGCCGACACCGTAGCGATGAAGTACAAAACGGCGAATATTCACGTCGATATTGAGTCCGATCTGGGCCTGGTAATGGGAGATCGGTTGGGCCTGACCAGCGTGGCCGTCAATTTACTGGAAAACGCGGCTAAATATAGCCAGCCCAAGCCGGTTATCCATGTCTCACTACAGCGGGGGGGGAGTGAGGAGCTGATTTGGGAGGTATCCGATAATGGCATGGGCATACCGGATCGGGAAAAACGGTGGGTGTTTACCAAATTCTATCGGGTTGGTAACGAAGATACCCGCACGACGAAAGGTACTGGTCTGGGCCTTTTTATTGTCAAGGAACTGGTGGAAAAACACGGTGGTCAGTTGGAACTACTGGATAATGAGCCCAAGGGAACGACTTTCCGGATTTATTTACCGACGAGCTAACCTGGAGGCGGCGGTCAGCTATTTACCGGGAAGCTGAAAATTTTCAGCCCTGTTTTCATGGGTGATCGTTGTTGTTCATCTTCATAAGTGCACATGAGAGATAGCGGCAGTAATTCCCCGGATGGGAAAAATTGGGCAAGCTTGAAGCTTCCCGTACAAGGAATGATGGGTAATTTCGTCGAGGCGAAGCCTCGACGGCCCCCTAAATAGCCAATTTGTAGGGGCGATCCCTTGCGGTCGCCCGTTACAAATGGGGTGATCCCTTGCGGTCGCCCGTTACAAATGTGTCGATCCCTTGCGGTTGCCCGTTACAAATGGGGTGATCCCTTGCGGTTGCCCGCTGCAAATGGCCATATGGGGAATCACGGGGGCAACGGATCGGGTAGCCCAAAAACTATTGTCCAACGTCAATTGTGGCCCCACAACATTGTCGCGACAACATTGCTTTTAAAGTCCTTTCTTTGCACCGGCGGCCGCGCCTCATTTTTACTGTCCTTCAATAAGATTATTTCCGAATGCAAGCTACTCCCCTGACTGAAACCCACCGTGCCCTCGGGGCCAAACTCGTTGATTTTGCAGGTTTTGAAATGCCCCTCACTTACACGAGCCTCAAGGAAGAACACCTGGCCGTGCGGGAAAAGGCGGGCATGTTCGACGTATCTCACATGGGGGAGTTCATCATCAGCGGCCCTGGTGCGCGCGACCTGGTGCAGTACGTGACGAGTAATGATGTGGATCAACTGAGCGAAGGCCAGGCCCAGTACAGTTGCCTGCCCCGCCCGGCTGGCGGCATTGTGGACGACCTGTTGGTCTATCGTCTGCCGCTGAACCCGGCGATGAATAGTGGAGACGCCAGCCCTTCCTATATGCTGGTTGTCAACGCTGGAAACATCAGTAAAGACTGGGACTGGATCAGCAGTCACAACACCTTCGGCGCGCATACGGAAGATATTAGTGCCAACACCGCCCTACTGGCCGTGCAGGGACCGAAGGCGACCGAAATTTTACAAACGCTGACGAAAGACAAACTGGCCGACATCTCCTACTATCATTTTGAGCGGGGAAGCCTGGCCGGGCACGACAACGTAATCCTGTCGGCGACGGGTTACACCGGTTCCGGTGGCTTTGAGCTGTACTTTCACAAGAACAATGCCGAAAGCATCTGGAACGCCATCCTGGAAGCGGGGAAGCCTCACGGACTAATTCCCTGCGGCCTGGGCGCGCGCGATACGCTGCGGCTGGAGAAGGGCTTTTGCCTCTACGGAAATGACCTCAACGACGAAACCACGCCCCTGGAAGCTGGCCTTGGTTGGATCACCAAGCTCAAAGCCGGTAATTTCGTTGGCCGCGATCACCTGATCGCCCAAAAGGAAACAGGAATAGAACGGCGACTAATCGGCTTCCGGTCGGACGGTCGGCGAGCCCCCCGCAACGGCTACGTCATCCTGGATGAGGCGGGAAATAAGATCGGTGAGGTGACGAGCGGAACGCACTCCCCTTCGCTGGATTACCCCCTGGGCCTAGGCTACGTCACGATGGGGCAGCATACGCCGGGAACCAAAATACAGATTGATCTGGGGCGGAAGACGATGGCGGCGGAAGTGGTGAAAGTTCCTTTTTTATAGTCACTGCGATACGTTTGATCGGGCTATCGGTGGATCGCGTTGTTCCCTTCGGGGCTGCCTGCGGCGGTCACGACCTTTTTAGGCGCACAGCGTTGCGCGGAGGAGATACAGCGTTCCACGGAGTTACAACGAAGAACTGCTCATATTCTAGCTGAAATCGCCATCAGTTCGCTGTAAACGTCCAGGAGCTGATCGCCTTGCGGCGGGCTTCTTCGGTATCGCGCCAGCGGGTCAGTTCGTGGTAGCGGCCGCTCTCCCAGTCGGAGAGGCCATTGTCGTAAAATTCGCTGGCCGCATCTCCGGAAGCACCGCCGGGGAGATTGCCCCAGGCGCGGGGTTCTGAGCCCAACTCCACGACCATTCGCCAGCTGGCTCCATGACCGCTGCTTAGTGCGCGCGGGGCAGCAGCTGCGCCGGGGGAACGAATGAGGTCAGAGCCAAAACCGGGAATGGCTCCGAGGTGGCGTACGTAGGTATTGCGGGCCTCCATCCAGGCTTTGGGGGCTTCACCGTTGAGGTTTTCGAGGAGCTCGTCGAAAGCGCGCTGGACAAGGGTTGCGGCGGTTTCGCGGAAGTCGGTTGTTGCCACGATGTCAAAGATGGGGTGGCTGGGTTCCTTGCGGAGTAAATCGGTCCATTTCCACAGTTCGGGGCGGAGGTAGTCCTCCTCGCGCGGCAGTTCGTCAAAGGTTAGCGTATAAACCTTATCGCGCCACTGCTCAAAAACGGTGGCGGCCTGGCTTTCTGCGGTGTAGTTATAGTCCCACTCAGATACGAGACGGAGCAGTTGACTCCCTTCCTCGCTCAGTGCCCGGCGGTTGATTCGGGCAATCAGTATGGGGGCCAGTTCTTCGGCCAGCAGGCTGTGGCTGTCGAGTTGGAGTTCTTTCATCTTGCGCTGGTTCATGGTCCGCTCCTTGGCCAGGTGGCGGTTGATGTAGCGGCCCCGGTAGCCATCGAAGCTGGCGTGGTAAGGGTAAGGGTAATCCGGGCCGGTGCTTACCTGGTTAGCCGAAGAGACGTAGCCCCGGGCCGGGTTTTTATGCTCGGGGCGCTCGTCGAAGGGGACGTAACCCCGCCAGTTGTTGGCGCTGCGGGTACCGTCATTCAGGTAGCGGCCGCTGAGGTCGCCGCGCAGGGGGAAACCGCCGTTGGGCCGGATGGCAATGTCCCCGTTATTGACGGCGAGGATGAAATTCTGGGCGGGGTCGATGTAGCCGCGCAGGGCTTCGCGGTAATCGTCGTAGCCTTCGGCGACCATCAGCTGAAGAAAAGTGCCAACCAGGGAATGTGGGCGGACGCCGCGACCGGGGGCGTCGTGACCGAGGTACCGCATGGCGTGGTTGGCGTAATCACCTTCGGTGAAGGGGACAGGGCCGAAGACCGTCCAGGGGGTACGTAAAATGATGGCCCCACTACCTTTCACCAGAACGGTGTCGACCTGGATACGGGCTGCGGTTGGCTGTCCGTCAAGTAAGTAGCTGGTCCGCGTCGAGTCGACCCATTCGATGGCGAACCAGTCGGTAACGTCGTGGCCCACATTGGTTTCCCCGTAGGCTATGCGGTCGTTAAAGCCAATCATGATGCCCGGAGAGCCGGGCAGGCCGACCCCACGGGCGCTGACGCCGGGCAGGCTGATCTGGCATTCATACCAGATACTGGGCAGCGTCAGGCTAAGGTGGGGGTCGCTGGCCAGCAGGGGGTACCTGGTGTTGGAACGATCAGCCGCCACGGCCCAGTTATTGGAGCCGTTGCCGGGGTGGGGCGGCATTAGCAGGAAAGGGGCTCCGGTGAGGTTCGGCGCGGCCTCGGCTACAAGATCGGCGGGCATGTCAAACTGCGTAAGGGCCTTCTCTGGGGCGTGAAACGCAGGTGCAGGGGAAGGGGAGGAAAGCAGGGCGGACGAGCCAGCGGTGGTCGGCAAAGCGGCGACCTTACGCGGATACCGCCCGTCAGCGGGAACGACGGGGCTGTTGTTGGGCTGTACTTCAGGGAACAGGCGCGCGTAGCTTTCCCGGCCAAGTTGATCCCGGCTTTTCTCCGCTGCTGCATCAAAATAATGACCACTCAGAGATTGTGACATTCCCTTCATCAGCAGTGCGGAGCGGTAGGGTGACCAACGAAGCGGGTGATGATCGAGGAGTTTGTACTCGACCGGGTAATCTTCCGGAGCCAAGCCATCCAGGTAAGCGTTGACCCCACTGGCGTAAGCCTCCAGGGCGGCGTAATCGTCCGGGAAATGAATACGCATCGTATCGGTCTCCGTTACGGCAGCCTGGCGAAAACCCTGGCGGATCTGGGCTTTGTCGCGGTCCAGCGTTCGATCGCCAAGCACCTCGCTTAGCCGGCCTTCGGTGGCTCGGGTACTGATGTCCATCTGCCACATCCGGTCGGCGGCGTGGACATACCCGGTGAGGAAACTGGCCGCTAAGACGTCGTCGGCAAAAATATGGGGCACGCTCCGATCATCGAAGTGGATGCTGCCCTGGGCAAGCGGATGATTGATGAGCAGGCGCCTGTCTGCCGTCCGGTCATGTACTTCCGCCAGGGTGTTATGCCAGAAACCGTCGGTGGGGCTAAAGAACTTCCCCAGGGCCGGAATGGGCAGCCCCGCCGGGGCGGGGTAGTTGCCGAACACAATCCAGGCGGTAAGCAGTAGGCCGGACAGAAAGAGGTAGGCGTATTTCATGGGCAAGATTAATGGTAGGGTGGGGACGAGGTAAAGTTAGTGATTGGGGAGCGGATGGGCCGTTGGGGTGGGCACGTGGTTCGCCCATCGGATGTAGGGTGATAAGAATGTTTGGTTGCTGTTGATTCTTGCTGCAAAAATCGTTTTATGTTTTAAGATGGTCGCGCAATCGCTGGTTAAAATTTTAGCGAATCGGGAACGAAAGCAAGGATTAAACCTAAGCAACAAACTTGCAACAAACATTCTTATCACTCTAGCTCGGAGGTCAATTTTCAGCTTGACTGTTGGGGGACAAGAGAGTCCGGACACTCGGAGGTCAATTTTCAGCTTGATCGCTTCGCATCAATCTGAAAATTCACGCTCCGAGGTCCTCCACCCGCCCGCAGGGACAATCTAAGGACCTCGGAGCGTTGCGACCGGCGAAATGGCAGCGCAATTTTGGCGGTCGTAACCTCCGAGCGTCCGGTCTCCCTTTCTCCCCTAAGTCCGGACACTTGTACGTTTGCCTCCTGCGTCCGCGCCTTTGGGCACGCGGTTCGCTCAACGGATGCATCTTTCAGCTTGGCGAAGCCGGATGGAAGTTCATCCGATGTGTCGAACCGTTTTCGCTGCCAGATGGAAGAGGTGTCAAACCGCAGACTCGCCGTCAATACATTCGATAAACTTTTGCGGCTGCGTCAGCAAAAGAGGTATCGGCTGAAAAAAGGCTGCATCAAAACGGGGCCGCTAGTAATCACCAGCGGCCCCGTCCTGGGCAATATTTCGTTGATTGACGGTGTAGTTATTCCACCACGCTAATCTTCATCATGTTGGTGCGGCGGTGCTTGGCCAGCGGCATGGAGCCGAGGCTGACGACCATGTCACCGGTGGCAACGTGCTTGTTTTCTTTCAGGATGCCGACGACTTCCTCAACGGTTTGGTCAGTGCTGGTGAAGTTGTCGTAATGGTAACAACGAACGCCCCAGCACAGGCTGAGGGTATTGAGCATGTGCTTGAGGTCACTGAAGATGTAGATCTTCGACTTGGGGCGGAAGCTGGAGAGCTTGAAGGCCGTGTAGCCGGTCCGGGTCATACCGATGAGGCCGCGGGCACCAACGTTCTGTGCGGCCCAGGCGGCGGCGGAGACGACGACATCACCGACGAAGGTGCCGGATCTATCATTGGCTTTGGGCCGTTTCATGCCGATTTCGTAGATCTTTTCGGCTTCGGCGATGATGGCGTTCATGGCCTTGACGACGAGCTCGGGGTGGCGGCCGACGGAGGTTTCGCCGGAAAGCATCACCGCATCGGTGCCGTCGAGGACAGCGTTGGCTACGTCGGTTACCTCCGCGCGGGTGGGCCCGGGGTTGTTGATCATGGAGTCCATCATCTGGGTGGCAACGATGACGGGGCGGGCCCGCTGGATGCATTTACGGATGATCTCCTTCTGGATGATCGGCAGGCGCTCCATCGGTACCTCAATACCGAGGTCGCCACGGGCTATCATGATGGCGTTGGAGTGCTTGATGATCTTGTCGAGGTTTTCGATGGCCTCTGGCTTCTCGATCTTGGAGATGATCTTGGCGGGGTGGCCAGCGTCGTCGATATGCTTGCGCAGTTCCTTCAGGTCTTTGGAATAGCGGACGAAACTCAGGGCGATCCAGTTGACTGGTTGGGTGAGGATGTACTTCAGGTCGGCCAGGTCTTTTTTCGTCAGGCTGGGAAGGCTGATCTTGGTGTTGGGCAGGTTGACGCCTTTGTTGGATTTGAGGACGCCGCCGAAGAGGGTCTTCAGCTTAACGGTGTCGATATTGTTGGTTTCGATGACCTCGAAGACGAGGGTGCCGTCGTCCACCAAAACCCGTTCACCAACGGTCACGTCACGGGCAAACTGGGGGTAGCTCATGTACACCCGCTCGGCGTTACCGACGCACTTGGTGTTGGTGAAGGTGACGATCTGCCCCTCCTCCACCGGCAAGCCCTCGCCTTCCATCTGGCCGACGCGGAGTTTTGGCCCCTGGAGGTCAGCCAGGATGCTGCAGTGGGTGCCCAGCTCTTCGTTGAGGCGGATGATGTGCTGAATGGTCTCCCCGTGCACCTCGTGGCTGCCGTGGCTGAAGTTCAGGCGGAAAACATCTACGCCGACCTTAGCCAGGCCCTTCAGCCCCTCATAGGAACTACAGGCGGGGCCTACGGTGGCGACAATCTTGGTATTCTGGTGGTCGGTTATTTTCATCTTGATGGGGGGTTAGTGTAGAATCTACAATAATACCACGAAGATAGGTTAAGTCAGGTTACAAGTTGCAAGATTTACCGGTTTAAGCTCATAACAGCTTATTGGTCAGTGGATTCAAGTGGTGAACTTCGGACTGCCAGCGATTCTCCATATGAGCAATAGCGGGTAGCTGTGTAGGTCGCCCGTACAAGGAATGCGGTGTAATTTCGTCGAGGCAAAGCCTCGACGGTCCCCAAATAGCCAATTTGTAGGGGCGATCCCTTGCGGTCGCCCGCTACAAATGTTCGATCCCTTGCGGTCGCCCGCTACAAATGGCCATATGGGGAATTACTGGCACACAGCGTTCAGCATTCAGGGACAATGCGTTGCTATTTGGGCCTGAATGCTGAACGCTGCATGCTTTAAAAATGGCGGTAAAAGTATTATTTGGTCACAAAAACCAAATTTCACGTTATTTGTAAAATGATCGAAGGACAAGCTGCAACATGAAACTTAAAGAATATCCTCCCGCCGCACCTTCAAGCTTTTATTTGCGTGCGTTTTCAGCAGGTTATCCCAGAGATAAGCCAGGGCACCAACCGCCTTGCCCGCCGGGCTTTCTACGGTGAACATCGGGAAAATACGGGCGTGGCTGTACACAATGAAGGTCATGGCCAGTGGTTCACCATCCGGCCCGGCAATGGCGTGGGTAGCCCCCCAACTGCGGTGCAACACCTGGTACATCAGCCGTTGCATGGCGTGGTAAGTCCATTCGTTGTCGGCGGTTTTGCCGTTTATTTTCAGCCAGAAATCGGCCAGGTTTTCTGGTTTGAAGCTTGGGAGGGGCTGGAGCTTGGCTTCTTCGGCACGGATGAGTCCTTCGTGATAAGCCGGGGGGAAATCCCCGATGATTTCCTCGTAAGGCTGGTTGAGGAAGAGCGCGGAGCCCCCGGCGGTAGTCACACTAAAGCGGCCTGGCTTGGCAGGAACGGAGGCTGGTTCCATCGTCAGCCCGCCACCCCGGTACTCCTCGGGGATCGCGTCCCAGAAATTCTGGATACGCTTCGGGCTGAGGGCGTGAACGGTATAAACGGCCAGTTCGGGAATGAGGCGGGGCTGCTCCAGGTTAACACGCCCGTACCAGTTTTTAGTGGCCGGTAGCGGAAGGGCACTCACCCAGCTTTCGTTCTCGACCTCTACTAGGAAATCCCAGTGCTTGGCCGTCGCGTTCAAAAACCAGTTGTAACCGTAAATGCTGCCGTTGGTAGCGAAGTGTACGCAGCTGTTGTAAAGTTGCTTATCCAGGTCGTCTTGCTTGATCAGGCGAATATCCATGGCGGGAAGGGTAGGGTAAATTGAAAGGAAAAGGAAATACAGGAAGCAATATATGCTATCGTCGGTCACACGTAATGGTTTTGCGCTCGCGAAGCGAGCGCGGCCCTACCCCAGAGAGGCCAGTAGGGGCGCTCCCTCGCGGTCGCCCGTACTGGCCCAGGGGTTTTAGCCGTGCTGCTCCCTCGCGGTCGCCCGTACTGGACCAGGGTTTAGCCGTGCTGCTCCCTCGCGGTCGCCCGTACTGGACCAGGGTTTAGCCGTGCTGCTCCCTGGCGGTCACTCGTACTGGCCCAGGGTTTAGCCGTGCTGCTCCCTGGCGGTCGCTTCATGAAACAGAATTTCGTGGAGAAAAACGCCGTTTAAAAAAGTTTAGCCGCGCTGCTCCCCTGCGGTTACTTCATGTGCCCGATTGCAGTATAGAAAAGATAAAGGCTACTGGCTGTTCATCGTTCACTATTAAGGAGATTTTCTCTGGCTAAAACACTTTTGCCTTCTTACGGTGTTCATGGAGTATAAACCAATGCCTTTTTCCATATGGCCCGAATACAACAATTCAAGACCACCATCAACTGCGGCTCCTGCGTCCGCTCCGTCACGCCCTTCCTTGATGAGGTTGACGGCGTTACCATCTGGCGCGTCGATGTAGACGACAGCCGCAAAGTACTGACCGTAGAAGGCAACGCCGACCAGGCCGCCATCGTCAAAATGGTGGAAGACGCCGGCTTTGAAATCGCGCCGCTGACGGAGGTCTAAGTGACCTGATGATGTCGCCGCCACTACCCGCTCCGCTGCCCAGTCCGTTGGAGCGGATCGACCACCCCGCCGCCACCGCCGCCGGGGTAGCACTCTACTGCAAACGGGACGATCTCTACACCCTGGCCCCGGGCACCGCCCTGCAGGGCAACAAAGTTCGGAAATTATATCCAGATTTGACGGCAGCACTAACGGCCGCCCGACCGCCTGTTTTCTATACTTTCGGCGGGGCGTACAGTAACCACATTGCCGCGGTGGCTGCTGCTGCGTCCGTCTTTCATATCCGCGCGCTGGCCTTTATCCGTGGAGAAGAAGTGGATAATCCCTTACTACAAGATGCGACCAGGCGCGGACTTCGGCTGGTCAAAATTTCCCGCTCCGAATACCGGCAGCGGGACGACTTGCGCTGGCTGGACGAAAAACATAAGCTGATAGCCAACGAATACCGCCTCCCCGTGGAAGCCGTCCGCTGCATCCCCGAAGGCGGGACGACCCGCGAGGGGATGATCAGCGCTGGCGGGGCATACGCAGAAACACGCACACAACTCGGGGCCGCACCCGACTACTTTTGCCTGAGCGCAGGTACGGGTGGCACGGCGGCGGGCATCATCCACGCCGCTGATGAACGGACTAAAATAGAGGTCTTTCCCGCCCTGAAGGGAGATTGGATGGCCGGTGAGATCGAAAAGTGCTTATCGCCCGCGGCGGCTAAACAATGGGCTTGTATTTCCGGCTACGACTTTGGCGGCTACGGCAAATTTCCGGCAGCATGGTGTTCCCCTTCAACGGGCCTGACGAAGCGCGCCGACATCGGCGAGCCGGGCTTGCCACCACTGGAACCGATCTATACGGCCAAGCTGTTTTATGGGGTGCTGGATCGCATCCGCCAGGGTGTTTACCCCGAAGGGAGCCGGGTGGTCATCCTGCACACCGGCGGTATTTACTGACGGGCGAAAACCTGTGTCCAGTAACGGTTATCGACGCCAATGCCCATGTGGGTGAAGGCGGCGTTCATGATGTTTTTGCAGTGGCCGGTGCTGCTGAGCCAGCCTTCGACGGCGGCTTCTACGGTCGGATAATTCCAGGCTACGTTTTCCGCTACGCCCCGCCAGGTGTATCCGGCGCGGGTAACGCGGGAGCCGACGTTGGAGCCATCGCTACCCGCATGTTGCCTATTGCGGAGGGCGGCCTGGTCGGCACTGTGTTGGCGGGCGGCGGTGGTCAGGCGGTCGTTGGTAGTGAGTGGTTCGACGGGCGGCATACGCTGGCCACCGCAGCGGCAACCATTTGCCCGGACTTCGTTGATGAGGGCAAGGGCGGTCTGGCTGAGCGCATCCGCCGCCGGGCCGTCGTCAGTTGCCGGCACCAGGATTTCGGCTTCGTCGGCCGGGGTGGTGCCGGTCATCAGGTCGGTTTCGCAAGCACTGCAGGTGATCAGCAAGAGGAGCAGGAAAGGAATAAATTGACGCACAGAGTTGGATGGTTTGGGTAGGGGCAAGTCCGTCGGGGGGAGCTAACGTTGCCCTTCAACCCTTCATTGCACCGGCGGCCGCGCCCTTTTTCAAATCTGAAAGTTTGAAGTTTCGGCATACTTCAGCCTTATGAAGTGGCGCGGTCGCAGGATGCAAAGGAAGTTGGAGAAAGCAGGGATTTCCGGGCCGGGCGACTACGCCCCGCCAAAGCGGTAACCGACCAGGAGGCCGAGGCGCAGGTCAATACTGGAGGCGAGGGCTAGCGAAGTATTGATGGCCGAGCCATTTCCTTCTTCCCCGTAAAGCCGGGCGCGGCCAATACCGGCGTTGATTTCAAAGACGAAGCCGTTTCGGGTCACCCATTTCTGACCAGCCATGATGCCGAGGGCTGCCCGGATGCCGTCTACGTCGTCACCGTTCGTGGTGTTTTGGCCCTTGACGTCAACGAGGCGGCCATAAGCCCCGACAAATAAGTTATCAGCCCCGGCATCAGGGTTGAAGTAGTAGCGAAACTCGGGGATAAAACGCCAGCGCTTCAGTTTGTATTCGTTGTCGTTGATGGTTACGGTCGTTACCGCCCGGCCGAAACCAAGCGAGAGGGAGGTGTGTTGGCCGAGGACAATGTCGCCAGCCACGTTGATGCCGCCGGTGAGGGCCGAGCCAGCGTTGAGCTTGGCGTCAATCTGGGCTAGGGCGGGCAGCGACAGCAGGGCGAAGAGGGTAGACAGGAGCAAAATGCGCATCAATTCGGTATTGCGTGGTGATGGAGTGACGTAGAAACGATAAAAGACAAGGTGATCGCGTAAGGAAATGTGGGGATGGAAATCTCGCTGCGGTCAGTTGTGTCCGTTTGTTAAGCTTTGTCCGTACCGGAGCCGTGCCAGCTTGTGGGGGCTTAACGTTTCTGGTCTGACTTTAATTCCTTCTTAACCGCCAGCAGCCGTGAACGACGACCGCCCCGCCCGCCTTACCTTCGCCGTATGTCGCTAGAACCTCTCCAGCTTTCCGATGATTTCAATTACGCCCTGCAGCGTATGGAAACCAGCGATCACCTCTTCGTAACCGGGCGGGCGGGAACGGGCAAATCGACCCTGCTCCAGATTTTTCGCCGCAGCACCCAGAAGAATGTGGTGGTGGTGGCCCCAACCGGCGTAGCGGCCCTGAATGTTTCCGGCCAGACGATCCACAGCCTCTTCGGCTTTCCGCCCCGCCTCATCATGCGGGAAAATGTGAAGCCCAACCGCCGTTACGCCCGCCTGTTTGAAAACCTGGACACGCTGATCATCGACGAAATCAGCATGGTGCGGGCCGACGTGATGGACGCCATCGACCTGGCCCTGCGGCTAAACCGACGCAGCAGCGAACCCTTCGGCGGCGTACAGATGATCCTGTTCGGCGACTTGTACCAGCTGCCACCCATCGTCAGTAGCCAGGAGGAAAAACTGTACTTCCGCCAACAATATACCAGCGCTTATTTCTTCGCGGCCGACTGCTTCGACACCATCGACCTGGAAATGATCGAACTGCGGCAGGTGTACCGCCAGGACAGTCGCCACTTTCTCCGCCTGCTCGAAGCGATCCGTAACGCCACGGTTGACTACGACGAGCTGGAAAGCCTCAACGAACGACACATCCCCGACTTCGAACCGGAGGAAGGCTACAACTACCTCACCCTGGCTGCCCGCAACGCCACCGTCAATAGCATCAACGCGACCAAACTCGCCCAGCTGAGTGCACCGGAAATGCTCTACCTCGGCACGACGAAGGGGCAGTTTTCCGAAAACCTCTTCCCCGTGCCTGCCGCCCTCAAGGTAAAGGTCGGTGCCCAGGTGATGACGGTGCGTAACGACAACGACAAGAAATACGTCAACGGCACCATCGGCACCATTGTCGAGTGCAAAGCGGAATCGATCGTCATTCTAACCAGCGAAAGCGGTAAGCCCGTTGAGTTTGAAGTCGGCTATGAAGAGTGGGACGTGATCCGTTACACCGCCACCGGTAC
>Ga0136553_1000486_pt1 | contig 13770 bp, 9 predicted proteins | sample AntRauTorckE5430_FD_101384 | JGI IMG/M metagenome (GOLD analysis project Ga0136553, IMG submission 101384) | Saline lake microbial communities from Rauer Islands, Antarctica - Metagenome Torckler E5 #430 | ecosystem: Environmental > Aquatic > Non-marine Saline and Alkaline > Saline | place... | reverse complement strand
TAATTTTACAGGTTGAGATGATGAATAATCTTTTGACATTGTGTAGTATATGTGTTTGATAAGACAGACAAGTTTATGTGAAAACTTCTAATAATTAATTTATAAAATGCAGTGGTCTTTTGATAAGTACTATTTCACCGTTATCCTCGTGTGGACAAGATATAGGGCCATGAATAGTTATGACTCTGTACAATGACATTGGCAATTGCAATATGCCGAATTTTTTTAAGCGGAGGTAGCAGCGTCGTTTGCCATCAATCCTTCTGTGAGACCAGCCCCTTCTACCTTGCGCCGTAGGTGGAATGCAGCAGCTACCAATGCGGCGGTTGCAGTTCCAGTAACAACAAGGGCTGTTCCTTGGGCTGCTGTCACCTCAGTTTCCATATCATCGGCTCCAAATAGAGCAAAGTAATTAGCAACTGGATTAGTATTTTCATTCTGGTGGCTATAAACAAAACCGTCGTTGTCGACATATCCCTTGACGACGTCCTCAATGAAGTCGCAAGTTGCTTGCTCATTCATCAATTCAGAATCGCTAAGTTCAAGAGTTTTATTGTTCTCTCCGTAGTGGAAGTGGCACTTGGCAGACACAGAATACATGTTGTAGCAGATCTCGGAAACGTATGTCGTCTCATTTTGTACCATTTCTGTTTGATATTCTTCTCCTTCTGTGTAGTTATGAGGGAACCAGTAACCAGATGTTTTGATCTGAAAATTAAAAAAGAAAGTGATGTTGTTGAATCAGTCACGAACTAATGTGAAAGAGGCAAGAATAATTCAATACTTCTGCTCAAATTGAACTTACATTGTCTCCGTTACAAGCCAAACATCCGTCGGGGACATACATCTCCTGTACTACTGAAGCTTCAACCTCATATCCAGTAGCATTAAAGAAATCAATTTGATTTCCAACATATTGAATACATTGATCGTCGGCAAAAAGACCGATTTCGATGATTCCTTCGTTGCAGTGGGTTCCAACATACGCTTTGCCTTGGTTCTTGAAGTATACATCGTACTTATCATCAAACTGTATGTCATCAGCAACTGTGACATCATCGTCGTAGTATCCGTCACCATCATCTCCTCCCCAAATACTAATCTCTTTGCACTCAAAGAAGTCCTCAAGACTAAATTCGGCCTCTTCCTCCATCTGGCTCCTTGCCTCATCAGAGCAGTAGTCCTGGTAGTCTTCACAAGCATCAGTCTGGGTACATCCTTGGCCGTCCTCAGATAAGTAGGTGTCAAAGTAGATACAATATCTGCAAAAGGTGCAGTAGTATTCGTATTCCTCGTCGATGTAATCCTGTTGAATTTGGAGGAAGTCATCCAAGTTCATTAGGTACTCTCCGTACTCTGACTTGCATCCATTCCAGCTGTCATCGGCACAGGAATCAGAAGGACAAAGGCGATAGGTCACGAAATTCTGATTATTAAATGGATAAGATCCATCTTCATCAGAGGGTGTGAATGAGGTGAGGGAAGTGCATCCAGCATATTTGACAGAGAAATCGGCAAGAGAATCCATGACTGCAGAAGTCTGATTGTCCCCAGTAGACCACATGTCGTCAGTTTGATCGTCTTCGGTACTGTTGTTGCTAGACGAACCCCATCCGTTCCATTGCCACCAGCTACCGTTGTTTTCCATATACTCTTGAGCTTCGGTTTCGTTCATTCCATCCATGCTATCCATTTCGGCCATCTGTTCATCAGTGAGTGTTTGGTTCCTCTTCCACCAAGAATTCCATCCTCCCCACGCAAGCTGGCGTGGAGGTTCCTGAGAAGGCTTACCAGTGGAAGCACCATTGGCTCCCTCTATAGAATGTGTAGACGCTGGTTTCTCGTTATCACTGGAACGAAGACCGGGTTTGTGAACAGACTTGGCAATAAGACGATCATGAGTAAGTTTCCTTGGAAGTTTTCCGTGAATTTTTTGAGACTCTCTCATAGCTTTGATAAAATCGTGCTTTCCTTGATCTCTGGCATTAAGATTGATTGCCTGTGCGTCGGTAAGGAAGAGGAGTGCTAGTACAGCAGGTTTGAACATGATTTCTTGTTATTATAAAATTTCAGAAAAATGATGATCGAACAGCGAGTAATGATGATCGGACAGCGAGTAATGAATGAGTACAACAAGCAATTATGACAAAATGACAATTTATGTGTCCGATCGCCAAATTTATCAAAATTCGTGATGCAGTCGCCAACGGCACATTTATGGATTAAAATTCACTGATTCGTATATAATTAGGAATCACCATCGAGAATCTTAGTGAATCTAACTTCCTAAACTATCCTAAAAGGGCTTGTCTTCGTCGGATAGATGATGACGTTATCTCATGTTATCCAACTCATTGCCTAATTGACCTTACGAGTTGGCACTATTCGTCAGGTCTTTGTAGGGGAAAGGAATGGTTTGCCATTGTAAAACACAAGGTACCTAGTACATAAAGTGAAATAGAAGACGTTGTTGAGGCTTTTATTTGTTTTAGTTACAAAACCTAATAATTTGATTAGATAGTTTTTGAAGTAAAAAGAGTACAGTATCTGATCAGAGATCGATTGATTCTTCGCACACCCGTAGGTGCCTATCTAAATCTAAGCGAAATGAGGGCGAATATCACTATTTTCTAATGCGTGCATGTGTTTCATCTTATTAATTGACAAACTACATCAATGGCATCACTACTCCAGTCAGATCTTAAAATCATGACGAGTCTAATGTCCCCTTGGCTCAAATCAAATTCTGTATCACCAACTTCGCCCTTCATCGCAACCCAATCTCTAGGATTCGTACATTGAAGAATTGTGACAGCTTGCGCTAATTTCTTGAATTCCCTCAGGATCAGACTAGTATTTCCATTTGTTTTCAGTATATAGCTACAAAAGTACTCTTCCAGCCTTCGGATTTGTTTTCCCAACAAGAGGGAACCCCACTCTGAAAACTTCCTCTGCTTTTGGTTGCACAAAGTAGATAGAAACAGTTGCACAACCTGGCGGCTGACTTCCTGTAATAGTTTGAGAGCGACCTGATCTTCGCATTTACCATTTTGTATCTCTACCATTAGTCTTGATTCTTCAAACAGACTAATTAATAGTTTCATATTTTCTTCTGACTCGGCATCTTTGAGAGAGCTCGAGTTCAAATCATAGTTTTGCGTGGATAATAGGTAGAATAATCGATGGATCGATGGAGAATGGGGTAGAGAAGCAATCAACGGGGGAGCATTTTCCGTCGATACTACTTTCCCGATCCATTCCTCAAGGAATTCATTTATTTGAGAAGCCAAGACTTCTTGGTACGCCTTTGAATAGATCTGTAATTGCTCCTTTGCCACTGCTAGCATCGATGTCTGACCACTATTGAACGTTTCGTCACTGTCATCTGGAAGAAGGCAATCGAAAAGAGTAGACAAACTGTTGCACGCTGTCGAGGCTGCAACAAGCCCATTCAAAAGACAAATTTGAACATCCATTTGAACACGATGAATGTCAACATTTCCTGAGGGTGGGTCAGCCCTCTTTTTGTCCTTTGCTGGTGAACTCTTGTCAATGTCCTTTTCTAGAGCACTTAGGAACAGATTGAACCCAGAACTTGGAGCCTGTTCTTTGGTACCGTCCTTTTCGTCGGCCACATCTCTCATGACGCGGCATCCCTTTTGCTCCATTAACGCTTTATGAATACCACCTTCCGTTCCCCAAATCTCTACAACAGAGTTCGCGGTCAAAATAATTGTTTTGGGACTGAGAGTACTACTAGCTCTTTCAAGGCATCGCTGTGATATGTAATAAGCATCTTCCACCACAGAAGGAACGTATCTGTCAGTTCCCATTACAATTTGCACAGGCTGTGCCAATTCTATAGCAGTTTCAACATTTCGCGACAGTAGTTGAGATTCTGCTGTTGAGTAAAGGAAAATATGCTCCGCAAGATGCTGTTCTAGAACGGAATTATCCCCTAACTTGGCATCGTTGACCAGGTGCTTTGTAAAAGCTTCATATCTATGCAGAACCTGGCATATAAATGCCATTTCATCCAAGTTGGAATCTATAATTGGTGCCGCTGCATCTGCATTGTCAGCAAGAAACCATTCTCCTACTGTTTTACCAAGATTGGATGCCTCCTTGTGAAGCACCCTTGTTGTCGTACAACACATTTCCAGCAATAATGATTGCACTTTGGCTTCAAATCCGTTGACTCTCGATATATTATCGCTCTCACGTGCTTCATCTTGTTCTTTTAAGAGTAAAAGAATATCTGATATACCGTCTTTCCACATTAAAAGAGGATGAATAAGGGAAGATGCCTCTCCAAAGATGAAAGTAATGGCATGAGCGTGCGGTCTTTTTTCCACGTTATTATCTCTGTCATTGTAATTATCATTTTCAAGAGTTGATTGTATGTATTCAACAATAGGTATTGATTGAGCTTTGGCGATCTTTCTCAAGTTAGCAAGTGATGCGATAGAGGGTTTGGACCTTTGTCGAAGTACTGCCCTTTGATATTCTGCATATTCTTCAAAGTTTCTCTTTTCTCCAGAACCGAAAGTTTCTCCAGTTTCAACTGAGAGACGTATAGATATTTCCACCATCTGCGCAATAGCTTGCTGGCATTCAAGTCCATCGTCGATAACAGTTTGACTATTGGATGTCCTTTTAGCACCAAATAAAATGTCTAGGACGTCATAGCATAAGTGTTTAGCTTTGACAAGACAGCTTTTGACCATGGCCACATATATATCATCAGTATCCATTGTCACTGGTGCAGCATCTTGCATAGCTTGGACTGATCGATATATTGCATCGAGGGATGTATGGCACTCAGTGACCTGAGCAGATTGGATTTTGTCAGGTTCCAAGTGCCGATACGTTGAGACCTTGTTTCTTGTTTCCTCGAGTTGAATGTAGAAATCTTCGAAGAAATTCTCCATTTTTTGTAATTGATATTGGCCAGGCAATGAACTTTAACTTCTCTGCTATCTTGGTAGCTGTAGGATCCGATAAGGGTGCACGCAATAGTTGAAGTGATGATGAAGTAAAAAGTGCGACCAATAGATCTATGATCTGAAGAATCTCCTTTTATTGCTTCTCTTCTTGTTTTCACTCTGCTCTTAACTTTCAGGGCTGCCCCCGGGGTTGGAGGGAATCTTAACCTGCATTTATGACATATTCCTATGTAAAATGTAAATAACCATCGATAAACAAATAAAACTCTGACGTCACCTTGCTCGCCTCTCAATCAATCTGTTGAGACTGTTGACATCATCCAACATCCATTCAACAAACACGATATCTAGATATCTTTTCTGTAATTTCTTTTCAACAGACATTGGACATGATACACATGATAGTACATGATACATCAGATTAATCATCTCCATCATTAGAGTTCATTCAATAGTGATTACTACTAATCACCTCAACCATAAAACTCTTTTTTGTGCTAGCTACCTCACTTCACTATGGCACCTAGTATTTCCTACTGCACCATACTGGCATTTCTCACAATGCAGGCTGCAACTACTGCTGCCTTTACTCTCACCCAAAGCCCAGCACTACTAAGATCTTCTTCAACGTACCAAACGACACAATTCACACCACCCTTCTCCAAAGCCACAAGACTCAACAGCTACGAACCTCCCGAAGTCTCTGAAGCCAGAGCAAATAATAAGATACCCCCCTATCCAAAAATAAGCGATCTCGTGCGATACTACGATCTTGATGGGGGGAAGAAAGAAGGCCAAGAACTCGTTGGAAAACTATCCTACATCCAAAGCAGATCCTCCTCAAAAGATGCTTCCGTCGAATGGATGGCTGATGTCACAGAATTGGACAATGTTGGGGGAGGCTACTATGCCGAATACCCAAGTCGTAGACGACGCAAATCAAAATTATACAATATCTCACAGTTATCGCCCCTCATTGGCAGCTATGTCCGCTCAGAAGAAGCGTTCAAGGTACCAACTGATGCAATGGGGAATGTCAAGCCACTCTTTGATTCCTTTAATTTAGTGGATTATCAAGGACCTGTCGCTATTAATGTCAACCAACAAGTGGTCGATTCAGATTTGCAAAGATATGGAGATCTCAAGTCACAGCTATTGAAAGATGCCCTCATTGCAGGATTAGTAGGGACGTTGATTGCAGATCTTGTCGGTGGATTGGGGAATGCGCTGGTGTACTTTGCAGGAGCCATCTCGGGTGTTGGATATTTATTCTTTCTTTCTGTCAAAACTGATACGGTCGCTAGTGCGGATGCTAAGTTTGGTTCCAGCGTGGCGAATGTGAGGTTCGCCCTGCCCTTGATATTGTTATTGAGCATCGCCTTTCAAAATCTTGTTTCGGGTGGTGTGGAGTTTACCATGGATAGCATCTTTGATTCTGTTACTAGGGAGCAGTTCTGTGCTGCCATGCTGGGGTTTTTGACATATCGCATACCCCTATTTGTCTCTCAGTTGGGGCCGATTATTGGTGAAACAGCTGGGGTGGCATTGCCTGGTAGTGCAGGGATTGCGATGCAAATGGCAAGAGATGCCAAAAAAACCGTGGAGAAGAAGGATGTTATACGAGATGATCTCAAGACTGTGTTATTAGTGTCGGGGCCGGCGGGAACTGGCAAGTCCGTCTTGGTCGAAAAGTTGATTGAAGAGGGTGGAGGAAAGCTTGTAAAGCCTATCTATGTAGATAGAGTTGCTGATCCAATGGGCTATGAACAATTAGAGTCTCGTAATGAAATTCTACAGGTAGATTTGACAGGAAGGTATGGTCTCACCGAAGATAGTGTACTGAATGCTGTTGGAAAGTATAAGAATGAAGATGGAGAGGAGGTCGACCAGGTTGTTGTGATAGATGCTGACGTGGAACTTTCCAAAAAAATGACATCAGTGGGAGGAGTTAGACTGGTTGGAGTTTGGGTGGGTCTCGATGCTTTAGATAAGTTTGAAGAAAATCTGACGGAACAGATTGCATCTGGTATGATTCCAATCCCAGATGGGGAAAATGCTGATAGTGTACGTCGAACTAAGATACGTGAGATTATCAAAGACATTGAGTATGGGGTTGTTAGCGGAATCTTTGAATTTACCGTGCTTAATGATGATTTTGATGATAGTTTGCTGCAGCTCAAGAATGCTGCTGAATACTGCTACAAATAAATATTGTAGCACCATGCCTAAATGAAGAAATAAAGTCGAACTTATTCGAGACTGATGGAAGGATGAGCGGTGAAGTCTTCGAGTCATTGTCCTATGCAAATGATAGACGGGATGTTGTGATTTTGACTAATGCATTACGAGTACATTTATCCTCACGTCATGGAACGCGATTTATTTCTAAATGTCTATTATTTATCTTTCTTGTCCTTCTTCGTTTTCTTGAGCAGTGCAGATGTGTGCATCTCTGCTGAAAAGGATGCATTCTTTCCAGCGAACGTAGTAGTCCGCTTCACTGCTTTTCTACCAATCATGTAGTAATTCTTTAGTATGTATCCCAAGACTCTCCCCATGATGATACACCACATCAGCTTTGGTAAACACTTCGAAATTGTTTGCGATAGCGTAGAGCTGTCTTGAATGTACCAAGGAGATATTTGAATTTCAGACCAGGGAGTTGATGAATTCCATTTGAAGATTGGTTTCATACCCTTCAAATTTGCCAGACCGTGAATGAGAACTGCTGGAAGTAGCATTCTCCAGAGCGGCATATTTAAGCCAAGTACATCTCTTTTTGCAAGTTCCAGTGCGGTCATAGAGCCACACAGTTCATGTATTGGGTATGCACCTCGAAAAAATGCATAAAAGGTCTTGTGCGCATCTCCGCGCTTAGTATACATTAGAACTCTTCGCGTTGTATCACAGAATTTCATTCCCAGACTTGCAGCCAACATATGCGACGCATAGCTATTAATATTTGTCACAGCAGCTTCACCGGGCTTTCGGACAATCTCGTCTAGAACATACTTGGTTCGCCTTTTCTTTTTCTTTTTCCCATTTGATTCGTTCTTGGGCACTTTCCTCCAGCAATAGTTCCTGGGTAATTTGGTGCTCAGTTGCACCACTTTGAGTTTCATAAACTCCTCAATGATTGGGGCTGCGATGCAAGTGGCGGCAAAATCAGCGGCAAAAAGAGTGATTCGTTTTGGGCGATAACTCTGCTCCCTTAGTGTCCAAGGAAGTATTATCAGTGGAACATCGGGTGTAAGGGAGAAGATGGATGGTTCCCAAATCATAAATACCCCAATGCGAATGATTGTCGTCACAATAACTTCCAACATGAATGCACTGAAGTAACCCATTGTTGCCGATGTATAGAATGTGCTCACCTACGTACAAATGCGTACGTGAAAAGGACATGAAATGAATCAGTAATAGTTGTTTTTGAAAGAAGTCATATATTGTAATCACAAACTCCACAATACTCACCAATGAGTTGAGATCATTCTCTTTCGCATCAAGGACAAGCAGTGATGTCATAAGTGGGGCAATAAATGTTGTTAGCACACTTCGAATGATCTTTTTGAATTGTAGATTGTACTGTACCATTTCCAAGGTTCTTGGCGATACGGCACAATAACAAAGCAAGCAATTCCACATTGAGAAGAAAGCAATTTTCTGTACGGCATCAAATGAAAGTAGTGCTCCCACGCTTTTCGATGTAACAGCTGCTATTGACTTCGGTGATTCATTGGCAATTGGATCAGCAGCTTTCAGTAGATCGTTACTGCTGTTCATTTGCTGAAATTTATCACTCTGTTCCATGGACCTCATGTCGACAGTATCTGACCGCTGAGGAGGTGATGGAATGAATGGCTGGGGTACAAATCCATTGTGTGCATTACCAGACATTTCCTGTGTTTGAGGTTGCTGCTGTTGTTGCATTGAAGATTGGTAATGGTGCTGAGGAGGATAGGGCATTGAATATCCAGGTTGACTTGCCGCCCAAGCTTGATACTGCTGCTGTGTCTGCATTATTTGCTGCATATATTGTTGTTGGGGATGATTTACTGGACCATATGTGTTTTCACTGTTGTACATATAAGGTGGAGCATACTGAGGATGCTGTGTTTGTGGTGTTTGTTGCAGTGGCACTTGCTGAGATTGCGAAGGTTGAGGATATTGAGGATAAGGATATTGGTGCTGCCCTTGCGGCGATTGCTGTTGTGGCCCTTGATGTGATGACATTGGTTGCTGATATGGCATATTGTGATAGTGATATGGAGGACTCTGTCCTTGTTGCTGTGGAGGTCGCCTTTGAAAATTGGGATCGTATTGCTGTAATGCTCCAGACTGATTTGGATTAGTTGGGGATGTCGGTTGATTGCTTTGCTTTGTCATTGTCGACGAGTCATCTATGGGTCTATTTATGCCTGGTGGTTGTGTGGGTGATTGATAGATTGTTCGCTTTTCATTTGGACTCGTGTTTTCGTCTTCTGCATCATCTGTTGATTCTGCATCACTGAAATAAACTGGTAAATTTGGCAAGGTATAACCTAAACCATCATCGGTATCATCTGTCATGTCTGTGCCATGACTATCATCATCCGAATGAATATGATGTTCTTGTTGATCAAGATACTGCTGCCGCTGTTTTTGACTTTCGCGGTCTCTTTGTAGCTTGCGCTGTTTCTTATACTTGGATCTATCTTTGCTGGTCCAAAGTTGACCATTTTCTTCTGATTGATCATCGTCAGAATCTTGCCGAGGCGACGCTATTCTTTCTACCTTCTGTTGTGCATTGTGCTGCTGTGGATAACTTTGATGAATTGACTGCTGCGCATGTTGCTGGGAATTAGGGTAATTTTGTCCTTCTGGCTCAAGCGGTTGTGCTACCAATGGTGCCTGTCGTTCAGGATGCTCCATAGTTTGCCCTGCGTTAGAGGCAGTATTTACACTTCTATTATAATTCGACGCAGGGGGGTTAGGGCTAGGGCTAATGGTAGTGGTAGTACTAGCACTAGAGTTTTTATTAGCACTAGTGGCTGTTGCGTAATCTGTTTCTTCCAGCATAGCTTGCAATTTCTTGAGCGTTCTTAATGGCTGGGAGGCAGAACCGTCTGTACTTTCGCCATCAGTATATCTTTGCATCATACTTTCTTCTCCTTCACCTTCGCTATCCAGTCCATGATCATTTTCATCATATTCCACTGCATCATCCACATTATCCTCGTCTTCTGGTATTTCATCATCGTGATCAGTATCTGATAATATATGACTATCGTCAGCGTCGGAATCATCAGAGGAAGATGCAGATGAGAAGACAGCTGCACTGGCTGGTCTGTATGGTTTCACCGATGCAGAGTTTGAAACATTCGATGCAATAGATGAAGTGGCTTGATTGAACGCATTGATTAATATCAATGTATTCATGGTACAGTAAGTACACTTCATTATAGCAATCTTTTGCTTGTTGGTATTGATAGAACTAACTCGTTGGAAACTGCCTACGCGTGTACCGTGTACCTGGTAATTGGATGTAAAATATTCCCAGAAGCCTTTTGAAGCAGCTGAGGAAGCTCAAAAAATACGAAGAAAGCTGTTTCTTCTATGTAGTAAGGAAAATTGGTTGTAAAAGAGTCTTAATGCAGCCGCCGCTATCAGATGTGTGGTGTGGAGTTGTGGTTTTTGTTGCTTGGTGCTTGTGGTTTGGAAGTTGGAAGGGGAAAAGAGAAAAACAAACGGAAATTTGAAGATACCTCAAATAATAGCCTCAAATCTCAAATTAAAATGTGTGCATCTATCTGGGGGTTCGCATTGAATTTCATTAGTATTTAGCTGGTATTTAGTAGTGTAAATAGCTTTGAGAAATGGCCTGACAATCTCAAATCATATTTTTTGTTCTTTCGCCTCAATCTTCTTCTTTCTGACTACATATAGATATCTGTACATATTTGATATTTACATTCCAACGACATCACTATCACCATCATGCTGTTTGCTTTCTTTGGTTGCGCTGCCTTGCTTGGACTTGCCAATGGTCAGTTTGAACCCTTAACGGCAGAGCACTTTGATGCTTGGATGACAAATCATGGCAAGGCAAATGAAGATCCATCCAAATACCAACAACGATTCCAGAACTTTCTCGTTAATTCCATAGTTGTGCAAAACCATAACCAAGCCTTCGAGAAGGGATATACTTCATATGCTATGAGTCTGTTGGACTCTAAATTTGCAGATCTGACTGATGCCGAATTTGAGGCTAGCCATTTGATGACATGGCAGAACTGTTCGGCCACCACACACTCATCCAGCGGTCCAATGGCTTCCGATGTCGAGTAAGTTCCACGCCGCGCATTATTGCCACAAACAATAACATTTCTGTACAATGTTTACTCACAATATATTATAACCTTTCTGCACCCCATCCACTGCCACAGGCTGCCGACTCACGTCGATTGGAGAACCAAAGGCATCATCACTCCCGTCAAGAACCAAAAAATGTGCGGATCTTGCTGGACATTTAGCACCAGTGGAACCTTGGAGGCACATACTTGCATGAACAATCCAGATTTGGATTGTTCCACTTGGAGTGGATTGTCTGAACAACAGATTTTGGACTGTGCCGGAGACTTTGATAATCACGGATGCAGTGGAGGCTTGCCCAGTCACGCCTTTGAATACATCAAGTATGCCGGAGGCATTGATAGCGAGGAAGAGTATCCGTACCGTGCCGATGATAAAGGCCCGTGCGCAGTATCATCACTTGGGTTTGCGGCCGAAGTGGCAGAAATTTACAACATCACCAGTGGTGATGAAGATGATTTGATGACTGCCATTGCGGCGGTTGGACCAGTGAGTGTGGCATACCAAGTATCACCCGACTTTCGATTCTACAGCCATGGAGTTTACGATAGTTTCAACGCTACTACCAACCATACTATGTGTAAGTCGGACGCACAGAGTGTGAACCATGCTGTGGTTGCAGTTGGCTACGGAGAAACTGAAGCTGCCAAGGGTAAGCCTTCTGTACCATATTACATTATTCGCAACAGTTGGTCTACTTCGTGGGGTATGGAAGGATATTTTTGGATCAAGCGAGGTGATAATCTATGTGGAATCAGCGACTGTGCGTCCTATCCCATTGTCCCCAAATCAGACAAGAAGAAAAATATCAAGAAAGATGACACCTTCGATGTAACAACTTCTCGTCTTCGCAACCCTAAAGGCCTAAACAATCAGTCAATTCATGCAAGCTAGTACTGCTGCTGCATCTGTTATTAAGTGTATCAATACACTAAATCAGTAAATCAAATCGTAACAATTATAATATCTATTATTTACATCGTGAGTTCTAATGGAGTAATATCGACGTGAATTGTCTCACCAATCGGCATGGCTTCCGTGCCAGCTTTTGAAGAATCTGGTATCAATCGATTAATCTCCTAACGAGACCCTTATCAGTCTTGAGGTTGACGTTTTCTAGGAATTCAAATGCTTGACCGGGGTGAAGAAGGGTGGATGGTACATCTAAAGCGAAAAAGAAGCATCAAACTTGCTAGTCCTGTATTCATTAGCGATAGTCGTAATTGTAATATGAGAAGGGTACATACATGGTCGATCCAAAATTTTGGTGTCCATTAATGATCCACGTGCGGCTTATTGTCGTTATCAATCCCTTGGATGCACAAACTACGACCCATCAATTGAAGTCGAGTATTTCAATTGATAACAATGACTGAATAAATCTAAATTCAAATAGTGGCATATTTATTTAGCTTTTAGAAATGGCCTGTCAATAAATCTCAAGTCATATTTCAGCCTATTTTTATTTGTTCTTTCGCCAAATTTATTGAATTGGCTGGAGTTGGTAATTGGTAATTGGTAGGTTTGTATCAAAATGATGTACGATCCTGTATCCTAAATCCTAACTATATACATCATCCTATTATCACAACACAACATATGAACATTCAAACTATTGTTTCAATCTTTGTAAGCAAGACACGGATCATTGAAGAAAAGAAGTGGATCTGCAAATGAGGTTTCATAAGCAAAGGTCCAGAATGAACTCATTGCAATACAAATACGTTCTCATTGGAATAGCAATCATCTTTGTCATCGTGACAACCAATCTCCTCCCTCTCCCCTCCATCACTATATTCCCCTCCAAAGCATGCATGGTCTCATTTGGAACTTATAATGGTCATAAATATAGATCTCCGACGCAGACGATATCAGAAGGAAGATGTCTCGTCGAAAGCAAATGGATGAGAGTTATGCAACATTCAGTCAAAATAGATCCCAATTCATCAGATATCATCAATGATTGGTTGTTCATTGATTATCATGATAGAATTAATGTATTAGTGGAAGATCCAAAGAGTAATGCAAAGGAAGGTGATATCCGTTACCTAGTGTTCAAGCAGAGTAAATATTCTTTGGAGGGGAGGGAATCGCTCGCTATTGTGGGGGGTATCATTGAACCTGGTGAAAGTCCTCTCTCTGCTGCCAAAAGGGAGGTGGAAGAGGAAATGGATGGAATCTCATGTGAAGAGCAAATAATGCTCGGAAGGTATAGGACAGATGTAAATCGTGGGATAGGTTTTGTCAATTCATTTTTGTTCAGAAACTGTAAAAAGGATGGGGGTAATACTGCCGAAGATAGAGAGAAGATTATGAATGTCGCAGATGAGGTTGGAAAGCCGGATGCTGAAAGGCAAGATGTAATATCAATGACAAAGGATGAGGTGAAGGAAAGCGTGAAAAGAGGAGAATTTTTGGAAGTTCAATGGAGCAACAGTGTTGCTCTGGCAATGCTACATTGATAGTTATATAT
>Ga0136553_1000485_pt1 | contig 13787 bp, 13 predicted proteins | sample AntRauTorckE5430_FD_101384 | JGI IMG/M metagenome (GOLD analysis project Ga0136553, IMG submission 101384) | Saline lake microbial communities from Rauer Islands, Antarctica - Metagenome Torckler E5 #430 | ecosystem: Environmental > Aquatic > Non-marine Saline and Alkaline > Saline | place... | reverse complement strand
TCATTATAGGTCTAATTTGGTATTATAGGTATAGAGAATTCTGTGGCTTTTCAGATTCAGAATTTTCCTGTTTGGTTTCAATTCCTTATCATGTTTCTACTAGCAGATTTTATTCAATGGAGTATACATATTCAGTTGCATAAGCAACTTTGGTTATGGAAATTTCATAAGGTACATCACAGTATAAAAGAAATGGGATTTTCTGCACAATTTAGATTTCATTTTATGGATGCTATTATTTATAAAGAAGGATTATGCAGTCCTTCGGCATTAATAAGATTTGGTATCCAGGAGTTTTTTATAGTCCACATGTTTGGAGTTTTCGTAGGCCATCTTAACCGTGCTAAAGTCGGTTGGGACTATGGTCCATTGAGGTATGTTTTTAACAATCCAAAGATGCCTATTTGGCACCATTCGAAAGTATCACCGCAAGACCATCCTCATGGAATGAATTTTGGCTTATCGTTTAGCGTTTGCGATTACATTTTAGGAACAGCTCACGTTCCTAAAAGGGAAAAAATAATGAGCTCGGTTTTAAAAACGACGAAAAATATCCTCAAGATTTTTTGAATCAATTCAAAGAACCTTTTGATGAATAAATTTATTTATTCATCAAATAGGGCTTTTACGATAGTCCAGATTCCTTTAAAAATTAAATATATTGCTGTCATACTCAGCAGCATTCCCCCTATAAGAACAGGCCAATAGAGAGGTTTATCTTGGTTATTGAATGCACTGAAAATAATTGAAGGTCCAATAAAAATAAGAGGTATGGCTCCAGCCATAAATTTAACTCCTTTTGCTAAGGTATCTTTATTGGTGTCTTTCATGTTCAATGGCTTTTCTGACGCTTCCGTGTTGTTTTAAAAGTTCTATAGCTTTTTGATCAGAAATTCCTAAGGCTTCAGAAATTAGAGAACTTCCACGGTTCCTTAGTTTGTCGTTACTCAATTGCATATCCACCATCTTATTGTCCTTTACTCTTCCGAGTCTTATCATCACAGAGGTAGATATCATATTCAAAATTAATTTTTGCGCCGTGCCTGCTTTCATTCTAGAACTTCCCGTTAAAAATTCAGGACCCACGATCACCTCGATAGGATAATCTGAAAATTTAGAAATATCCGTATTGGGGTTACAGACCATACAGCTGGTCATTATATTTTCTGATTGACATCTTCTTAGTCCCCCAACAACGTATGGTGTAGATCCGGAAGCCGCGATTCCAAAAACAACATCTGCCGAGTTAACGTTATGCGTTTGCAAGTCTTTCCAAGCTTGTTCGGTATCATCTTCAGCATGTTCAACTGCTTTCCTAATGGCTTGGTCTCCTCCAGCGATAATCCCATTGATCATATCTGGTGAAACCCCAAACGTAGGAGGGCATTCACTAGCATCCAATATGCCTAATCTTCCGCTTGTACCTGCCCCAATATAAAAAAGCCTACCGCCTATTTTCAATTGTTTTACAATAACATCTACTAGCTTTTCAATGGATGGTATTTGCTTCTCAACGGCTAATGGAACACTCTGGTCTTCACTATTGATAGATTTTAAGAGCTCTGAAGTTGACATCTTTTCTAGATGCCTATAGTTTGAATCTTGCTCGGTTATTTTTGAAAATGTTTTACTCATTCTTCAATGGTATATGGGACTTCATCGACTTCAGATAAACTAAAGTAACCAAAAATCAATTCATTCTCATCTGCAGAATTGCCAATATTACCTCTAACGGTAGCAGGCTCAGTTTCGAAGGGCCCACCCGCACTTCCAGCTTGAGCTAATAGTATATTTAAAAAATTATAATAAGCCTGAGAAACTCCATGATTTTCTATAATGATATCCATCCCTGGCTCTAGATCTTCATTTGAATATAAACCGAAAATAGAATTTCCATCATTGAATTCATCATCGTAAATTTCAAATTCTGGAAAGGTAGCAAAAGGGACAAAAAACTTAAAGAGGTAGTAGTTTTCTACGTCTGCTGTATCTGTATAATATGCTTTTAGTTCAATGTCTTGACCACTAAATCCTCCTTCATTGTTTTGTTGTATAGAGTCTATGGAGACAACGGGTTTTAAGGTTTCTTTAGCGGTATAGAGCTGGTTATCGACTTCTATGGATAAGGTATAATCCATATTGATTTCTGGTATAAAATTTTGAGTTATATATTCACCTGGGTTTTGTTCTTCAAAATCAAATGTTGTACCATTAGTATTGGTCACTGTTATGTTCGCATTGCTAATAGTGACGGGTTCTTGTTCAAAAAAACCTCTCGTCCGGCTAAGTTTTATTGTTTGTTCTTCCCCCGTCGTTCCTTTCTTCCACTGTAAAGCGGCATCCACGACTAGTCTTGGTTGAGCTTCTGCTAGATTTATTTCCACAACATCCTCACAAGAAATAAGAAGCAGGGCTAGGCACAGAAATGTTAGTATATTTTTCATGCTCAAAATTTAAAATTATAACTCACAGAGGGTACTATCCCAAAAATTGAAAACCTTACAGCTTCATTCTGACCTGATGTAGGGTTTTGTTCAAAATTCAATGAAGCAGCATTTCTTCTATTGTACACATTATAGAGACCAAAATTCCATGATCTGGACCAATTTTTGTTTTGCCGCTCTGGGGTGTAAGTTGCAGAGATATCCAATCTGTGAAAACTGGGTAACCTATTTAGATTCCTACCTTCAAAAACAGGAATGTTGAGATCTTGAAATTCAAATTGTCCCACTGGAAAATTTACAGGTCGTCCTGTTTGAAGTACAAAATTGGCATTTAACTGCCACTTTGGGTTAAGTTCATAGCTGCTGGTCAACGAAATGTCATGTGTTTTATCGAATCCATTCAAATACCAATTACCGTTATTTACACCGATTTCATTAGCGGTTCTTCCTGGGGTTCTTTGCTCGCTTCTGGATAAAGTATAAGATAGCCAGCCCGTAAGTCTACCCGTATTTTTCTTTAGATAAAATTCCAATCCATAGGCTCTAGATTCACCATTTAGAATAGAGCGCTCTATAGCATCATTGGCAATTAAATTGGCACCATCTATATAGTCGATTCTGTTGGCAATGCTTTTATAAAACAGTTCAGTTTCAAAGGTAAAAGGTAGGTTTTCAAAATTTTTAAAAAAACCTAAAGCATATTGATCTAATTTTTGGGGCTTTATATAAGCACCGCTAGGAGTCCACACGTCAAATGGAGTGGGAGAGGAGGTGTTGGAAAGCAGATGTAAATTCTGAACCATACGGTTATAGCTCGCCTTTATAGAGGTGTAATCGTCTAATGCATAAGAAATCCCTAGTCGAGGTTCAAAATTGATAAAACTTTCACTGATGGATGAAGTATTGCCTTCTCGTGTATCTATAGGTTGAGCTTCCAAATAAATATCTCGAGTCTCGTCATATAGCAATGGATTATCGTTGGCGTATATATCGATGGTCTCATCCTCCATTCTTAAAAACGCGCTGACTCTCAACCCATATTGAACATTAATATTGTCGGTTAAAGATTGATTCACAGAAACAAAGGCCGCATTGTCGAAGGCATATTTATTATCTAAATCTCTAGAGTTGATGCCAGAATCTGCGCTGGTGGGCACAATTTTTCCAGGATCTACGTTGTACTGAATGCTGCTCAATCCATAAGTTAGACTCAAGTCTGAATTGATCTCATGATTGATTTTGTAGCTTAAATCGAAATTGGAAATGCTATTTTGAAAATTAAATCCTACGATAGATAAATCCAATTCATAATTATATCGACTAAAAGAAAAGTTTAATTTTGAATTTATAGTATCATTAAATTCATGCCTCCAGTCCAAAATTCCAAAAGCATTGCCATAGATGTTTGTAAAACTATCGTTGATGTTGACATAATCGCTTCCGTAATACCCTGAAAAACTCAATGAGTTTTTATCATCAATATTAAAATTCAATTTGGTGTTTAAATCGTAGAAATAAGCAGAATTTTGGTTATCTGCTAATTTCAGAAATAGATGTGCATAAGTCCCCCGACCACTTATCAGAAATGAACTTTTATCTTTTTGTATAGGGCCTTCCAAAGTTAATTTACTAGAAATAACACCAATACCCCCTTCACCTTTTAAAGACTGGCTATTTCCTGTTTTTTGCTGAATATCCAGTACAGAAGAAACTCTTCCACCATAATTGGAGGGAATACCTCCTTTGTAGAGTTTTAGATTTTTGATTGCATCTGGGTTAAAAATGGAGAAAAAGCCAAACAAATGAGAGGAATTATAAATAAGAGCATCATCTATAAGAATTAAGTTTTGATCTGTAGACCCACCCCTTACATTAAACCCTGAAGCCCCTTCCCCTGCATTGGATACGCCAGGCAATAGAAGTAGAGATTGGATGACATCTACTTCCCCAAAAACCACAGGTATCTTTTTGATACTAGACGCATCGAGTTTACTTACACTCATCTCTGGATCCCTAATATTGATACCTTCAATATTGTCTGTAATTAAAACTTCATCTAAGCTTTCAGTTTTAAAAATAAGGGTAAAATCCATAATTTTGTCGGTGGTCAATTTCAACTCTATTTCTATATCTTGGAAGCCCACGTAAGAGACTTTAAGTCTATGAGCTCCTTTTGCAAGTTGAAGAGAGTAGTTTCCATTTTGATTGGAAACTGTTCCCCTATTTGGATTGAAGATTTGAACCGTTGCTCCAAAAATTGGCAAGCCATCTTTATCGGTCACTTTACCGGATAACTTATAGCCTTGGCTAAATAAAATTTGGGTGATGAAGAGCGTGAAAACTAGTATAAAAGGCCTGATAATTTTTTTGCTCAAATATATTTAACCTAGTGGTCTTAAACTCATTTTAACTTTTAAATAAAACCAAAAACTTTTATCTTAAAACATCAGCGCTTTCTGGATAGGGTAAGACCGTCTCTGATGGGAAGTAAAACGGTTTCTATTCTAGGATCGTCTCTTAAAGTCCGATTATAGGTCAATAAGGCTCTTGTATCCTCATCTTTTGGGTTAAGGGTCTGAATAACTTTACCACTCCAAAGTACATTGTCAGATAAAAGCAAGCCTCCTGGCTTTAACTTATCAATAATCAGTTCAAAATAGGTTGGATAGGACTTTTTATCCGCATCTATAAAAATCAAATCAAACTGGATATCGATCTTTGGAATGATACTTTTGGCATCACCTGTATGCTGAATAATTTGAGAACCAAAACCACTTATATCAAAATACTTACGTTGCAAATCGCATAATTCTTCATTGCGATCTATAGTGTGGATTCTCCCCTTTTTTGAAAGACCTTCTGCTAGACATAAAGCCGAGTAACCTGTGTAGGTTCCGATTTCTAATATTGACGTCGGCTGGATCAATTTTGAAATTAAACTTAATAAACGGCCTTGAAAATGTCCACTCAACATTCTAGGCTGTAAGACTTTCTGCCAGGTTTCTTTGGTTAACTGCTGAAGTAATTCAGGCTCCAGTTCCGTATGGGAATCTGCATACGCCTGAAGCTCTGAGGGGATAAAATCCATTAGCTTATAATTTTTTTGACTAGCTTTTCTTTTTCAGCTTCATCTTCTCCAAACAGCCATTGTAAGACATTATCCGACCAGATTTCATTTTTTTCAGATTCAGTGATAATCTTTTCGTTTAAGGCCAAATCTAAGATTTTGCCAGGATAAGAAGACTGGGGTTCGCTCTCCATCTCTCCTAAAGGATATGGATCATCTAAGCCTGCTAAAATTTGAGAACTGTTTTGATTTTCTAATAATAACTTTAAAGACCTGGTATCATGAACCAGCGTGTCAAAAAAGATGTTTTTATGCCCTACCGACTTTCTTGGGTGGACTTTGCCTTCAAATAAATCTGGTCGACCATCAAAGCCTTGGATTCGTCTTCCTAAATTGATTTGTGCCAATTGTCCACCATGAGCAAAACAGACTCGCATATTGGGGTATTTGTCGGGATATCCATTTAAGGTCAAGAAATGGTAGGCATCTGCACATTGAGCCAACATCCAAATAAGATGAAAACGCCAAGAGGTATTTTCCAGCTTGATGAATTTTTCACCATCATAAGGATGAATCTCAACAGCCAGATTATATTTGCTCGCCAATTCAAAAATAGGTTCGTTTTCTTCATCAAAAATACATCGCCAGGTTCCAATGGTGTCCATGTAATGAGTGGGAAGGCAAAGCAATTTTAAACCTAGTTCCTCCACGCACCGTTCTATTTCCCACAGAGCACCATTTACAAAGCCTGGGTGAACCACAAAACCACAGGTGAATTTGTCTGGATGATTTTGTTGGACTTTAGCATTAAAATCATTTTGAAAGCGCAAAGCTTTCTTCATTTCCTCTACACGTAAGCCGTTGCCATAAAGTTGAGACAAATTTAGAACCACCGCGTGATCAATTTTGTAACGCTCCATCCATTCTAGTTTTTCTTTTAAGAAAAAGCTAGAGTCTGTGACAGGTCGTTTCCATCCTTTCTGGAGCATGAATTTTCTATCTGCATCTATCCAAAAGATTTCTTTTTCCCTCATAAAATCAGGAATTTCTTCAGGATAGGGAAGTAGGTGAGAATGTCCGTTTATTCTAAGATTTCTTTTTGTCATCACTTATGGTTTAAACAAACTGAGCCATGCCCTTTATAAAAAAGAAAGGCTCAGTCTTTCGATAAAACTACCGCAATCTAATTATAAATTAAAGTATTTTACCCTTACCAAGCTTACTAAAATGAAGGTTTATTTTCACTTCATGGGAATAGTTTAAACTCAGTAATAACAAAAAATTAGACTTCAAATAAGAGTTCCCCTTCTAAAACCTGTTGACTTACTCTTTGAATAAGTGTAAGCTGGTCTCTTAAACTTTGATCTCCATTTAACTTATGGTTTTTTAAGAGTCCCAAAATGGCTTTATCCTGAGCACGACCTTTATCCATAGCTTCTTTGTAGGAAACTTTTTCACTAAAGGTGACTAGAGAATATTTAGAAAAATACTCATTAGGGAATTCCTTTTCTAGGGCCAATTCAAGCTTTCGCTTTTCCAAAAATAAATCTTGAGCCGTGTGGGATTTCATTTCATGAAAGTTGTCCAAAGCCAAATCAGCAATGGCATCTGCATTTGGTTTTCTAGAGTCGCTAAACGCCTTAAAAGCTGCTTTTAAATCGAAATTTGCTTCTTGTAAAATATCATCAAATTCGACAACATCTTCAAACGAGGCATTCATTCCTTGGCCATAAAATGGAACAATTGCATGAGAGGCATCTCCCATAAGGAGAGCTTTTCCATAAGTCCACGGATCACATCTTACAGTACCTAAAGGCGCCGTAGGATTTTCAAAAAACTCAGTTCCCAAATTAGGCATCAGAGCAAGGGCATCTGGATAGTCGGTTTTGAAATAGTCTTCTACACTTTCTACAGTGGTTAACGAATTGAAATTATGAAACCCACCTTCATAAGCCAAAAACAAAGTGACCGTGAAGCTTTTGTCTTGGTTGGGTAAGGCAATCAACATGTTTTCTCCTCTTGGCCAAATGTGCAAAGCTCCTTTTTCTGTAGCATAGTCACTTTCAGCACTAGGAGGAAACGTCAATTCTTTATAGCCATGAGTCAAGAAATTTTGAGAATGACTGAACAAGAAACCTCGTTCTTTTTCCATTTGCTGTCTCACAACAGAGCCAGCACCATCAGTGCCAAAAATTACATCGGCTTCTATGGTATATTCTGAATTAGATTCTGCTGTCTTGAACGTGGCGTGGGCTTGTTTCAAGTCTACATGAACACAAGAGTGATTGAATTTGAGATCAACATTTTTGAAGGTATCCAACTCATCCAACAGAATTTTATTGAGACCACTCCTAGAAATGGAGTTGATGTATTCTCCATCCCTTCCACTGTATTTTGAGAGCTGCGTATGGCCTTCTTTATCGTGAAGCATACGTCCTAGCATGGGGATGCAAAGAGCTTCAATTTTATGTTCCAAGCCTACTCGTTTTATCCCTTTTAGGCCTCTATTAGAGAGGGCTAAGTTGATAGAGCGGCCTGCAGATAATTCGACAGTTCTCATATCTACTCGTTTTTCGACCAAAGTCACTTGGTATCCATGTTGAGCAAGGCGAAGTGCTAGGAGTGATCCGCAAAGACCAGCTCCTATAATAAGTACAGATTCAGTTTTAAGCATATAAACAGTTTTTTAAAATTTGTACAAAGGCGAATACATCCGCATAAGAATTATAGAGTGGAGCAGGAGCGATCCGGATTACATCAGGTTCTCTCCAGTCTGCTACCACACCTTTGTCCATCAATTGATGAAATAGTGATTTATTAGCGTTTTTGACTTGTATGGACAATTGGCAACCCCTTTCTTCGGGGGGTCTTGGGGTTAATATTGAAATTTCTTCTATGTCTAAATCATCGATAAGAAATTCCAGAAAGCCTGTTAAAAGCACAGATTTTTCTCGAATGTTGTCAAAGCCTGCTTTATCAAAAAGGTCCAAAGAGGATCGAGTCCCTGCTAAAGACAGAATTGGCGGATTGCTCAACTGCCATCCGTCCGCGGTTGGAATAGGGTCGAAATCCACTCGCATATTAAACCGCGAGTCTTTGTTATGTCCCCACCATCCCACGAAGCGATTGACATGTTTATCGGTAATATGTTTTTCATGTATAAAACAACCGCCCAAACTACCGGGTCCAGAGTTGAGGTATTTGTAGGTGCACCACACGGCAAAGTCGGCACCAATATCATGTAAATTGGGTTGGATGTTACCTGCTCCGTGCGCCAAGTCAAAGCCAACGGTGATACCTTTTGTTTTCGACACCTCGGTAATTCGTCTTAAATCATAAGCTTGGCCAGAATAATAATTGGTACTCCCTATCATCACCAAAGCAACCTCATCACCGTGTTTCTCAATAATACGTTCAAAATCTTCTGTTCTGCAAAGATGTTCACCAGGTCTCGGTTTCCATAATAGCAGTCCCTCTTTAGGGTCGATATTATGAAATTTTAATTGAGATTCTACGGCATACATGTCGGATGGAAAAGCATCACTTTCAATAAGGATTTTAAATTTTTTAGGAGTAGGTTTATAAAAAGAAACCATCATGAGGTGTAAATTCACCGTGAGGGTATTCATAATAACCACTTCTTGGGGTTGAGCACCAACTATTTTAGCCATTGATCCAGCAAGGTCTTCGTTAGAGGTCATCCACGGATATGTTGCATGGCTATGACCTTCTACGCCTAGATTTGCCCAGTCTTGTAATTCTTGTTGAATAAAAGCAGAGGTTTGTTTAGGTTGAAGACCTAGGGAATTCCCACACAAATAAACTTTTGTAGAGCCATCTTTCGCTTTAGGAAAAAGAAACTCAGATCGATAGGCTCTCAGCGGGTCAGCCTCGTCTAGTTGTTCTGCAAATGCTTTAGTGTTTAGGTATTTCATATATTAATTGACACTGATGTTTGTAAAATACAATCTAAAATTGCCGTTTTCAGTCTTATGATTTTTGGCCAATTGTAGACCCTTAAAATCTTCATAATCTTCCCAAGTAGTTACCAATACTGGCTTTTCACTTCCATTTGGGATATAAGACCACTCTTGAATTATCATGGCATCATCCAAATAGATTTTGTAGGTATCTCCTGGCGTATATCCTGCTGCATCTGAATACATTACCGTAACTTCTGTCAATTTTTCTTTTGAAATAGGAGCTTCTACATTTTCTTGGGTTTCGTAATCAAAATTTTCATCCCAAACCAACTGAAAGGGAAAAACAAGCCAGTATTTATCATTGATAAAAGCTTGATCTATCGACCTTAATTCTTCTGTTATTTCACTTCTTTTATAGGTGGTAGTGCTGTCTTTGGTTATCATACTCACTTGGTCGGTTTTTGGATTCCATTCCCAAGACCGTTCGGAATGATTTCCTCCAGCATCTACGTTAAACGTATATTTAAAAGTCTCTACATCAGACCAATTGTTATAGCCATTCGCATTGGCAATTTCCTCAAGTAAACTAGGCTCTTCCATCGAGGTTTCGCCGTTTTCTGAGGAAGACTGAATTTCTTCTTTTTTATCCTTTTGTGATTGGCAACTCCAGAGAGCTACCGATAATAAAATAAGTGCAAAGATTTTCATGATTTGTTTTCCGTAAAGTTAGACTTTTCAGTCAGCCTCTACAAACTATGTCTTTTGTAAGTCTTATTTATTAACATTTGTAGGATGTAAAAACGCAAAAATTTCTTTAGGACTTTTGCATAAAGCCAGTAATTACCCTAAAAAAGTGAATCTCTAGGGTTTTCTCACCGCTAATTTTGAAAATACACTAACCACTACCAATCATCGCTATTCCTTTTTAAGAATCTTCTGTACGAATCGAATTCAATACTTGTAGTTTTATGAAGAAATATGAGCTGACTCTGCAAAGCAATTAATTTTTCTCATATCTAAACTTTTAAAACTATCAAAAAAGTGGAATGCTACCTTTTTAGTTCACTATTCTTTGTCATTTATATAAATTGGTGTTTCGGATTTTTCTATTAGCTCTCCTATGGGTTCAGCAAAAAGACCTTTACTTTTTAAGATGGATTCAACTTTTTGAGAAGCTTCTTTTCTAACAGCAATTAATAATCCTCCACTCGTTTGTGGGTCGCATAAGATATGCCGTTGCTTTTCATCTTCAATGTTAAGCTTGTGACCATAACTTTCCCAATTTCTTATGGTTCCACCGGGAATACATTTTTTGTCTAGATAGCCATGAATCTCATCGAAGATTGGCACTTTGTTATAATTAACAATGGCAGATACATCACTAGCTTCACACACTTCAAGTAAATGTCCCATAAGTCCAAACCCAGTGACATCTGTTAAAGCTGTTACTTCGTTAATATTTGAAAGATCCATTCCAACATCATTTAAAACCATCATCGAGTTGGCAGCAATATCTTTATGGTCTTCTTCTAGAATGCCTCTTTTTTGAGCTGTAGCCAAAATACCAATACCTAAAGGTTTGGTTAAATAAAGAATGCTTCCCGCCTCTGCTTTATCATTCCGTTTTAAATTAGAGATGGCAACCGATCCTGTCACTGCAAGCCCAAAAATAGGTTCTGGATTATCAATACTATGCCCACCTGCAAGCAATATTCCTGCATCAGAGCAGGCTTTTCTCCCACCTTCCATTACTTGAGCAGCAACTTCAGGAGCTATTTTATCAATGGGCCACCCTAAAATTGCAATCGCCATTAATGGTTTTCCTCCCATAGCGTATACATCGCTTATAGCGTTGGTTGCTGCTATTCTTCCAAAAGTAAAAGGATCGTCCACAATAGGCATGAAAAAATCTGTAGTACTGATAATACCAATTCCACTTCCCATATCATATACCGCAGCATCGTCTCTAGTATCGTTACCCACAAGAAGACGCGAGTCTTCAACTTGAGGAGAACTAGAGGCCAATATGGTAGTTAATACTTTGGGTGATATTTTACAGCCACAGCCTGCGCCATGACTAAAACTTGTTAATTTAATACCTTCGTTCATTTATTTTTTTGTTAAGCTCATTAAAAAATTTGCTATCTCATCAGGGTTCACTTTTGGAATCTCAAATTTTAAAATTGTAGATTCTTCACGCTTTTGTAATCCTCCTAAGTAAGCTTTGTCATAATAATAAAGTGTAATTTCTACAACTTTGTGATAATCTCTGTTTTCAAGGGCCTCTAAGGCAAATTTGGCTTTGTCATAACCAAGCCTTTTGGTTATTTTACTAATCGCATCCGCTAGTTTATCGTGCGTTAAACTCGCATAGGTATCCACAAGGTGTTTTGTTCTTTCTTGGAAAGGAATATCCAAAAAATAGACAGGCATAGTTCTCATTTTAAGATAAAATGCATCAGGAATTATTACCTTTCCTATCGACTTACTTTCATCTTCAACCCATATTGGTGATTTAGGATCTAAACTTTGTACTACTGAAAACAAGTTATTTTGAAATTGCTCTGTAGTTGGTTGAGGTGGAAGATCTATACCTCCAAAGGCAGAACCTCTATGGTTGGCCAATCCTTCTAAGTCGATTATCTGTTGTCCTTTCTGTTCTAAAGAGTGCAGGATTTCAGTTTTACCAGAACCGGTGTATCCACTTAAAATTTTGATATTTAGCGGGTGTTCAAAGAATTGGAGCACATAATTTCTAAAAGCCTTGTATCCTTTTTCAATGACATACACCTTTTCAAAACCATTATCGATAAGATGATCGGCAAACGCATTACTTCTCATACCTCCTCGCCAACACTGTATCACAACCTCCTTTTCAGGGGCAATTTCAATGGTTTTGCTTATAAAATCATTTAGTTTGGGTTTTACAAATTCATACCCAATTTCGAAGGCCTTTTCTTTTGACTCTTTTTTGTAGGCTGTGCCAACTACAGCACGCTCTTCATCAGTAAATAGTTCAAGATTATTAGCATTAGGAATATGTCCATTTGCAAATTCTCCTGGTGATCTGACATCGATAATGGGTAGATGCTTTAGATTTTGAAAGTAAAAATCTATGGTAATAATTTGTTTCATCTTAACATCTATATAAAGCATTAAAAATATACTTATTGAAATATGACATTGTCTGTTATATTTCAATAAGTATATTCAATAGTTTTTTAATTAGCAGAATGGTTTTAACAATAGAATCAATGCGGTTTAATATGACAAAAGTACAGCTAATCCATTAGTTATTTAAACCACTTAACATTAATATCTATAAATACCGTGTAAAAATTGTGCAGTGATTATTGATTCATTTTACTCAAGTACTAAGTAAGTTAGATATAGCTTTGGTGTTGAACCTCATCAATTGTAATTTTTTAAAAAGCTTATATAAACACTGTTGTATTTATATTAAACTTGAAACCTAAACTTCAATTAATGAAGTGGTATTATGCTTGTTCCTGCTGTTAAAAAGCGATCCGATGGCGATACAGTAGAGGGTATGGCTGCTTTTAGTTATCTCAACTTTATGATTACAGAGAAGCGTGTTGAGCAGACTTGTAGGAGAGAAGGAATGCCAGATGAGTTAAAAGTGAAAGATGAAAAGGCTGCACAACTATTGCGATATATTTTTCCCAATCGAAAAATAGTAATAATTGATGCTCTTGCCGTCAATTTGGGAGATGGTGAACTATATGATATGAGAATATAGAAAGGAAACATATTCACCTTGAAGAAATTTTTAGCGCTGTAATACCATCACTAATATGCAATCAAATTCTTTTAGATAGTCTGTTTAATCTGACTCAAAAACTAGAACTTTATTTTTGATGGTTGATTTTTTAATTTATTTCAGGAAAGTGAATACCATAGTCTTAATGTTTTAATAAGTTATTTGTTAAACCCAGCTAGAATGAACAGTTTCGTGGCCTTCAACCGAATTGAAAATACACTGTTATGGAAATTGAAAAATTTATTTACTGCCTTGAAGCCGTTCCAGATATAGAGACTATCAACACTACTGAAGTTGTAAAAATCTTAGAGGATATTGCCTTAGTACAAGACATTACAAGTATTTACAAAGCTTGTGATACCATAGAGGGATTGGAGGAGAGCTTGAGTTACTTGCTATATGAAGATCATAACTTTAAAGATTATGAAATTATTTATCTTGTTATACCCGGCGATGCAAACACTATTTTGTTGAATGACTATTACTATAGCATTGAAGAGATTGCAGAACTTTTTGAAGGTAAGATGACAGGGAAAATCATACATTTTTCCAATCAAAAAGTTTTGGATCTG
>Ga0136553_1000482_pt1 | contig 13798 bp, 10 predicted proteins | sample AntRauTorckE5430_FD_101384 | JGI IMG/M metagenome (GOLD analysis project Ga0136553, IMG submission 101384) | Saline lake microbial communities from Rauer Islands, Antarctica - Metagenome Torckler E5 #430 | ecosystem: Environmental > Aquatic > Non-marine Saline and Alkaline > Saline | place... | reverse complement strand
TCTTTCGGCAGGGACTTTGCAAAGCCTTAGCTACCTTCAATTCACTCGATAAACTGAAGCGAAGGTTGGATCAAATCTATCGGCGGGAACCGCCACCCGATTGGGCATTTGTCTAGCAGTGTAAGTTGCTTTGTTTTCAACAACGTTGCTTCCTTATCGAAGAAAACGGAGGCTTGTTGTAATACGGTTACTTTTACTTTCATCGGTAAGCAAAGTACTATTTCTTCGCCGCTTCCAGTTCCTCCGCTCCTACTTCCTCTGCCGTCCGGTACTTCGAGAATATTTTCTCCAGCACGTTAAGCTTGATCCTTCGCGGAACGATCATGCCCATAAAAGCCATGACTTTGACTAAAAACCCCGGGTAAATAACATCTTTCCCCTTCAGCATCCCGGAGATGGCCTCCGGCGCGAGGTCTGCGGGCATCGTAACGACAAATTTCGCCGTTGGGCCCATTGCCTTCACCCGTTTTAGCCCGTCTTTGTTGGTGATGACCGGGCCGGGGCACAGTACGCTCACCGTGATGTCGTGGTACTTAAATTCTTGGCGCAGGGCAAGGGAGTAGTTCAATACAAAGGCTTTCGTGCCGGTGTAAACGGATTTGTAAGGCAGCGGTAGTGTTGCCTCCACGCTACTCATGTTCAGTATGCCGCCCTTAGTTTCTTTCAGTGCGGGCAACAGCGCGTAGGTAAGGTCTACCATCACCTGGTTATTGAGTTGCATCATCGTGCGGTACTCACCCCAACTGGTATTTTCGAAGAGCCCTCCGCGGCCAAAACCTGCGTTATTGATCAGGTATTTCGGGCGAAGGTTTTCATTTTTGAGCCAGTCCATCACTTCATTTATCGCGCCTTCCTTCACCAGGTTGATACCGAAGGTGGCAAAAACGGCTCCTTCAATACCGGAGAGTTCCTGTTTAATGTGCAGCAGGTCGTCGTTGGGCAGAGCGACTATGATAACGGCCAGGTTGCGGCGGATACAATCTAAAGCGAGGGCACGGCCGATGCCGTGGCTGCCTCCCGTTACGAGTACCCATTCGCTGGAGGAAGGATTAGAATTTTTTGTCATTGGAACGGTAGTACAAATACTAAACTAAAATGGAGAACGGATAAGCAGCCAAGCACTTTTTAAGGTAACTTAGGGACGCCGTGTAAATAACTTACTGGTTTCGCTTCGCGGCTACTACGTGGTTTGACCTGACGTTTTTTTTCACCAGGCTTACAAATCATTTTCGCAGCCTTAGCTACGCAAATGATTTGTAATTTTGGTGAGGCCAAAATAAGGCGGTCAAAAGGCGTAAGTTATTTGTACGGCGTCCCTTGAGGTGCTCAGTAAGGCGGCACAAAGCTACAAACTTTGCATCGCTATTTGCATAACGGGGTTTTTGCGTCTTCTCCGACACCACCGCCCCGGCTGGAGTTTGGCTGGCGCAGGGTTAGGCAGTCCTGGGGAAATGATCCTAGGATACACCGTAGGAGATTTCCCCTCCTGCCTAAAGCAAGACGAACAACCCCACCCCTGATCGGTCTCCGAGCGTAACCAAGGTGCCACAGTTTTACGGTAGTTACTTTCGGCAGCGTACTTGCTACACGGCTAAATTACTTAAGATATTTAGGCAGAGAAAACCGCTGCCCATACCGCTCCGCCAGTTCGGCACTACGTTCGAAAAATGCCTCCCGTCCGTAGCTTTCGCGGTAGCGCAATACACCGCCTGTATACCGAGGAAAGCCCCAACCATAAACGCTGGCCAGGTTAGCACCAGCCGGTTCGGTGATCACTTTCTCCTGGAGGCACCAACCGGACTCAATAACCTGAGAGAATAGAAAACGATCCTTCATCCGCAAGCGATTGTAGTCCGTTTTGGTAACGGGAAAGTGCTCACTAATTCCAGTCCAGAGGCGAGCGGTTCCGTCGGCATCATACTCGTAGAAGCCTGCGCGCGCGCCCTTGCCCCCACGGCCCGGATCATTTAACATGATTTTCAGCGCTGGTACCGCCGGGTGTTGTTTGTATTTAGCACCGTAGTGGGCGGCGGCCTGCTCTTCATAGCGCATTACCATGCTCAAGCCCAGCTCGTCCGCAAGTGCAAGGGGCCCTTTTTCCATACCTGCCTGGCGGCCCATGTTTTCTACCAGGGCTGCGGGGTACCCTTCGTTAAGCATCGTTACTCCCTCAAGAATATAGGTGTTTAAAACGCGGGCGGTGAAGAAGCCCCAACTGTCTTTAACGACAATCGGGATTTTGCGGATGGTCGTTGCAAAGTCAAAAGCACGGGCAATAGTTTCATCACTCGTCTGCTCGCCCCGGATCACCTCAACAACGTAGGTTTTTTCCGCCGGAGAGAAGAAATGGATCCCGACGTAATTCTCCGGTCGCAGGCTTCCCTTACCTAGTTCAGTAATCGGAATAGAGATGGTATTGGTGGCAAAGACAGCGAATTCGTCCAGTTGCTCCTCCGCTTCTTTGGTGACTTTCCGCTTAACGGCTTTATTCTCAAAGACAGCCTCCATTACGATGTCGCAGTTTTCAAATTCTGTGCTCTTGTCGGTGGTGGTGATACGGGAGAGTAGTTCTTCTCGTTCTTCCGGTTGAAAGGTACCCCGCTCGATGTACTCATCAATACGCTCTATCACGTACTGCCGCCCCCGGTCAGCGATGGGCTGGCTCACGTCTTTGAGCACTACGGTAAGGCCGTTGCGCAGGCAGAGAAAGGCAATGCCCGAGCCCATCCGTCCTGCACCAATAATACCGACCTTCCGGGGCCGGAATTTACCGTAGCCTTTGGGCCGGCCCAGGCCGTGGGTCCGGATGGCCTGTTTATCGAACCAGAAGGTAGAGATCATATTATTACTCACCTGGCCGGTTGCCACCCGGGCGTAGTAGCGACTATCGAGCCTTAAGGCTGTTTCGAAGTCGAGTTTTGACCCTTCAGCCAGCAGGTCCAGAATCGCTCGTTCTGCCGGGTAGAGATCGTTGTAGGTGGCGGAGAGGCGGGCGGTAAGTAGGCGGATTCGGTGGCCCAGGTTCGGCTCTGCCGCTGTACCTCCTGGGATTTCGCCGTTCTCTTCGTCCCAGGGTCGTTGAGTAGGCGGATCCGAAAGGAGCCATGCTTTGGCCTTGCGGATCAGGTCAGTATCGTTGTCGGCAAGCGTATTAATGATGCCCACCTTGAGCGCCTCCTGCGGGCTGTAGCGCCGGCCTTCCAGTAGCAATGGGTACGCCCGTTCGATGCCCAGCAGCCACATAAGTCTGATCACCGCGCCACCACTGGGGATCAGGCCAATTTTCACCTCAGGGTGGCCGAGTCTTATCTTAGGGTTTGCCACAGCGATCCGGTGATGACAAGCCAGAGCGAGCTCGAAACCCGTACCAATCGCATCTCCATTAATGGCGGCGACCACCGGTACGCCCGGCCGTTCAAGGTCCCGAAGGAACGTTTTCAATTTCTGGGCGGCGTTGAAAGCTTCCTCGGGGTCCTTCAGTTCCCGAAGATAGGACAGGTCGCCCCCCTGTAGAAAGTCCTTTTTAGCCGAGGTGATAATGATACCGCTTACCCGACCGGCTTCCTTCTCCGCCTGCAAGTGCTTAATAACCGGCTGAAAAGCGGTGACCAGCTCGTGGTTTAGTAAGTTACTGGTTCGCCCTTCCATGTCCAGGATTAGGGTGACGATATTGTCGGTGTCTTTGCGGTAGTTAATCATATTCTGGAGACTAGGAGCTAGATACTAGGGAGCTAGAAGCTAGTAACTATTTCCCTAGTTACTAACTTCTAGCTTCTATACTCTTTCAATAATGGTGGAGACGGCCAGGCCGGCACCGGCGTCAATGGTCAGGCTGCCGACGGTAAGGTCGCGTCTTTCCAGTTCGTCAAGAAGTTGGCAAAGCATCATACCGCCAACCGCGCCGAGAGGTTCACCGAGGGCGATGGCTCCGCCGAGGGCATTGAAGCGATCGTCGTCAATTTCAAAATCCCGTTGAAACCAGATGGCCGGAGCGGCGTAAGACTCGTTGAACTCCCACATGTCAATGTCTTTAGCGGTAAGCCCGGCCTTCTCCATGGCCAGTTCGGCAGCGTTGCGGCCGCCAGTTAGCAGCGTCGCGTCTACCGCACTCATGGCTACCGATCGGATGCGGGCGCGCGGCGTTAAGTCCAGGGCTTTGCCTGCTTTTTCGTTTCCAAGTAATACCAAGGCACAGCCATCGGCGGCCTTTGAGGTATTACCGGTGGTATGGCAGTGCTCTACGTGGTCTACTAGGGGGAAACGGTGGAGGGCCATTTCGTCAAAACCGGCCAGGCCCATTTCGCTGAAGCGGGGAGCCAACTCCGCTAGCTCTTCAGCGTTTAGGCCAGGACGTGGGAGGGTGTCTTCGGCCAGGATGATGAGGCCGTTGGCGTCCGTGATTCGCTCGAGGCTTTTGGCGTAGTGCCCTGCTTGCTGGGCGGCGACGGCTTTTGCGTGCGACTTTACGGCGTAGGCATCGAGTTCTTCCCGCGAAATATTGTTGGAGCCGGCCACCAGATCGGCCGCCACTCCCTGCGGGATGTAGTGGCTGTTGATCACGGTGGAGGGGTCGTTCAGCATGGGGCCGCCATTCAGATAAGTGGGTACCCTGCTCATACATTCGATGCCGCCAGCGATGATCACTTCTCCGTAGCCAGCGGTGATGCGGGCGGCGGCTAGGTTCATAGCTTCCAGGCCGGAGGTATTGAAGCGGTTGATTTGCAGACCGCCGCGGGCACTCCCCCACCCCGCGTTCAGCAGGGCGGCGCGGGCGATGTTGTAGCCCTGATCCCCAACTGGTGTGTTGCAACCGATGATTAAGTCATCGATACTGGCTGGTAATTCCTCCCGACCGGAGCGGCGCTGAAAGGCGCGTAGGCACTGGCTCAGCAAGTCGATTGGCTTAACTTCGTAGAGGTCAGCGGTGCTGCCGTCGGCCCGGCCGCGGGGGCTGCGTAGGGCGTCGTAGATGTAAGCTTTAGTGCGCATATTTTCAATCAAGTAGTCACGTAGTCAAATAATCAAGTAGTCGCTGCCGCATGCAAATGCGAACTTCGTTCGTACCTGGCTTAGTTGTACTTGCAAAGCTAGCACTTTTTCGCTCTGCGGCTTTTACGATTTGGACTCAGTAGCAGCTACTATGAAAAGTTTTTTTAGCGGTCGCTGGGAAACGACGACGCCTCCGACTATTTGATTCAGAAACCTCCCCCTTGCATCCTGCGTTCGCGCCTAATAAAGGCCCTTGCTCCGGTTTTTCTCGTTGGCCACCCTGGTATCCGTCCACCCGTCGTGCCAACCCCCAGTCGGTGCTGCCCAAAAAGCTGAAATACTGCTTTCAACCTGCCACTAATGCGTCTGATCGAAGTCGGAGATCACACCAAGCATAAGCGTAATGTCGGAATAAAATTTACGGATGATGGCGAAGCTAAGGTTCGATTTAAAAAACTGAGGCTCCAGCATATCGTAGTCGTGCGCGACCCCAATAAAAAGGTCCTGATTGTGGACAGCGAAGAAGATGTCCTGTTCCTGACTCCTGGCAAAATCCAACAGCGCGTCCTGCATCGGTGGCGTCAGAATACCCGCTACGTGGGTACCAGGCTTGGCGTAAACGGTAAATTCTTCCCGGAAGCCGGAGTTCATGATTTCGATATCAGCGTTGATTCCGCCATCCGAGACGTAGGCGTCTACCGCACGTTTCAAGCGGCGAATGTTGCGGCGGGGCCAGACGGCGATCTGCCCCGACGTCGGTTCATTAAAATTAGCGTGAACGAACAGACCGCTGAACACAACCTCCAGGCGGTTACTCGACGCACTGATCTCCCGTACGTAAGCCTCCCCCATCTCAAAGGCCATCTCCCCAACGATGCCTTTTATGTAGTCTTCCGCGTAATATGCATCCGGCATGGGCCGGAATAAGCCGCTGCGTTCAAAACGATCGCGGCCGATGGGGTGCTTCGCGTCGTAAGTGAGAGAGCGGTAATTAGGCGCATCGTTTAGGAACTCCATCAACAACGAGATGATGGCCGGCTTGAAGGCCTGACGAAACTTCTCTATCCGGAAATACAGCGATCCGACGTAGAAGATAATCGGCATCGCCAGCAGAAAGACCAGGAAGCCTAGATCGAAGACAACGAAGCTAATCAGCAACACCACGACGACGATCAATGAGGCAAATATCCCCCGAACCAGGCGCAGGCGCTTGCGTTCGAGCCGGTAGAGCTCGGGGCGGATGGTGGTGGTGTAGAACATCCTTAGTTCGTCTATGCGGGGTGGAGACGGGGAGATATAGCTTTCTTTAGAAGCACCAAAGTTAAAGGTTTTAAAGCAACAAACCGAAGCCAGTTATACTGACTTCAATCTGACTAACTCGCTGTAGAGTGCCAGAGAGGTAGAACAACTACAACTCGGTTAAACCCAATCTTAAGGCCTAATCCTTAACATTTACCGTACACGAAAAGCACCCCTGCACGATAAACCCCTTGTGTGTATAAATATAATACTTACGTACCATTTATAATACTTAGTATTCTTAATATATTATTTATTATGTCTTAACAATTATTTTGAGTGCTAGAAAAAAACCCGTACACAAGTCGAAAACACTGATAGGTTAGGCTTGAGTCTTGTGCTTAGAATCAACTTCTTGGAGGTTGATGTATCTCTTTCAACCCGCCAATGGTGCTGTTCATTTATTTTCCCAGGTCCTAGCCTTGACTAACCAAAGATCTCGGTACAACCATCTTCCGCCAGATCGCCTCATTACCATAAGCTTTTACTTCTAATCATCGGGACGAAAGTGATTTGGTTCGCAGCTCACCAACTAAGTCTTGGCTAAATAAGCGGGCCTCCTCCATAAATTATCACTTTATCCGTGGGCCCTAAATCACTTTTGTTCCGATATTCCTTACCTTTGCGCGCTATATGAGATTCAGCCACTTTCTATCCTTACTTTTCGTTACCCTCATCGCCTTCGGCTGCAAGTCCGAATTCGAGACCATCCGCACCAGCGGAGACCCAGCCAGATGGCTGGCCAAAGCCGGCGACTACTACGAACAAGAAGAATACCAACGAGCCCAGACGCTCTACGAACTCACCATCGGCCCTTACCGCGGTAAAGCCGAAGCCGAAGAAATTGCTTACCGTTACGCCTACACCTACTACTATACCAATCAGTACGTACTGGCCAGCTACTACTTCAAGAACTTCGCCACCACCTACGGCGGCTCTCCGCTGAAGGAAGAAGCCGACTTTATGTCTGCTTACTCTAACTACGAGCTCAGCCCGGTTTACCGGCTCGACCAGAGCTACAGCGTAAAGGCCATCGAAGGCTTCGAGGAATTCGCCAACCGCTACCCCAACAGCGAGCGCGTTTCCGAATCCAACCTCCTCATCGATGAGATGCGGGCAAAAATGGAGAAGAAGGACTTTGAATCCGCGAAACTCTATATAGACATTTCGCGTTTTGAATCTGCACAGCGCAGCTTCGAGAACGTTCTGAAAGACTACCCCGAAACAGCCCGTGCTGAGGAAATTCGTTTTCTCATGGCCCAAAGCCAGTACGAGTACGCACGCCAGAGCTACGTTACCCGCCAGCCGGAGCGTTTCGAAAAAGCGGCTGAACTCATCACCTCCTTTCTGGAGCGCTACGAGGACAGCGAATACCGCACCGAGCTTCAGGAAACCCTCACAAAATCTCAAGCCAAACTAAAAGAACTCGAAAATGTCAGATATCAAAGCACGGGCTCAAGGCCTTAGTCCCGACGTTAGTGCCCGCGACATCGCCCAAGTGGTGAAAGACACGGGTAACATCTACGAAACTCTCGCCATCGTCAGCCGTCGTGCTCGTCAGCTCGCCGTCGACCTCAAGCATGAGCTCGACCAGAAGCTCGAAGAGTTCGCTGAGGTCACCGACACCATTGAGGAAATCACGGAGAACAAGGAGCAGATTGAAATCTCCAAATTCTACGAAAAGCTACCTAACCCAGTACTTATCGCAATGCGCGAGTACCTGGACGGTGAACTGTACCACCGCTACAACGCCGACCGTGAAGACGAGGAAGAGGAAGTCTAGACCTTTAGTTTCTCAAACTTTTAATAGTTAGTGCCCGGCTCCCATGTGTGAGTCGGGCACTAACTGCTAAAAGTAGCACGATTCAACCTCTGACGGTCTAATTACTAAAGGTCTTAAGCCATGTCTCTACAAGGGAAGAAAATAATCCTCGGCATCTCTGGCTCCATAGCTGCCTATAAAGCGGCCCTCATCGTCCGTGGGTTGGTGAAGGCGGGTGCTGAAGTCCGGGTACTAATGACTAAGGCTGCTACCGACTTCATCTCCCCGCTCACCCTGGCGACGCTCTCTAAGCATGAGGTTACGACCTCCGTACACGACGGCTCCAGCTGGAACAACCACGTGGAGCTTGGCCTCTGGGCGGACGCGATGCTGGTGGCTCCGGCAACGGCGACGACGCTAGGTAAAATGGCCAACGCTATCTGCGACAGCGCCATCGTGGCCGTCTACCTCTCGGCCCGCTGCCCGGTATTTTTTGCACCGGCAATGGACCTCGACATGTGGACGCACCCGGCTACCCGGCGCAATGTGGAGCTGCTTAAAAGCTACGGCAACCATCTTATCGACGTAGGCACGGGCGAACTGGCTTCGGGGCTTTCCGGAGCGGGGCGGCTGGCTGAGCCGGAAGAGATCATCACGGTACTTAGTGGTTTTTTCGATTCGCTGCTTCCTGCGGAGGTGGCGCGGCCGCAGGATGCAAAGCAAGGGTTTAAAGGAGCAAAGGCTGAAGGCCCGGATGCGACGACAACACCCATCTCACCTGCCACGTCTCCGCTCTCCCGAGAAGGCGCGTTTTCTGGAGATGGAGCCCTAGAGGTAAGCAGGGAGAAAGACCTGACCAACCAAACCATCCTAATAACCGCAGGCCCCACCTACGAAGACCTCGACCCCGTCCGCTACCTCGGCAACCGGAGTACCGGCCGGATGGGCATCGCACTGGCCGAAGCCGCCGCTGCCCGGGGCGCCAAGGTCGAGTTAGTGCTCGGCCCTACGGAATTTACTACCGACCATGCGGGCATCACCGTCTACAACGTCCGCTCCGCGCGGGAGATGCACGCCGTCTCCGTGTTGAAGTGGCGTTCGGCGGATGCGGCCATCCTGGCTGCCGCCGTAGCGGATTACCGTCCGTCGCAGACCGAAGCGGGTAAGATCAAGAAAAAAGAAGGCCCATTAACGGTAAAGCTCGTCCGCAATCCAGACATCGCCGTCGAGCTCGGGCAGGAGAAAAAAGCCCACCAGCGCCTCGTCGGCTTCGCCCTCGAAACGGAGAACGGGCTAGAAAACGCCCGGGGAAAGCTTAAGCGTAAGAACTTCGACTTCATCGTCCTCAACTCCCCGAACGATAAAGGTGCGGCTTTTGGCCACGCCACGAACAAAATTCAATTGGTAACCAACAATAAGGTGACCTACTTTGAGTTAAAACCTAAGGCCGCCGTTGCGCATGATATTTTGGATGCGCTTCGTGGCTTACAGTAGCGACACTGCCCCGGTGGAGGCCTTCCAGGCCGAGTTCCAGGGTCGTAGAGCGACCATAACCTTACGTATCTTTTGTTGCTTCGCAACGGTAGAACTCAGCCTGGAAGGCCTCAACCGGGACAAAAATCTTCCCAATAATGAAACAACGCTTCCCCTTACTCTGCTCCTTGATCCTCTTCCTCTGCACCTGCGCCAGCGCCCAGGGTGAAATACGGTGGACGCTCAATATGAACACCGATCAGATCCTACAAACGGACAAGCAGGTGTTCACAGCCCTAGAAAAAGACCTCGTCACTTTCTTAAACAACCAGGTATGGACCGACGATAGGTTCGAGCCCGATGAGCGCATCGAAGCCACCCTTTTCTTTACCATCAGCGAGCAAACCACAAAGTCTGCCAAAGGTGACGGCGCCCAGGTCGCTATCCCGAATGCCTTCAAAGCGACGGTAGCGATCCAGAGCCTGCGCCCAGTCTATGCAACCGGCGAGAAAACGCCCGTGCTGAATACACTGGACAAGTTCGTGGAATTCGACTACCGCCAGGGAGAAGGCATCCAGTATTCTGAACAGAGTTACCTAAGCGACCTTGGGTCCGTTTTTGCTTTCTACAGCTATCTTATTTTGGGGCTCGATTACGACACTTTCAGTCCGCTGGGTGGAGCGCCATTTTTCCAGAAGGCGCAGGAACTCTACAACCGCCTACCCACCAACATCACCAACGATACGAACAACGGCTGGAGTGCTGCCAATAAGCAACGCAACCGTTATTTCCTGATGGAGAACATCACCAGCCCCCGGATGCTGCCGCTCCGTCGTGCGTACTACGCTTACCACCGCACTGGCCTTGACCTGATGCACGAAGACCTGATTGCCGGTCGGAACAACATCACCCTCGCCATCGAGGATGCGCAGAAGGCCAACCAAGCCTACCCGCAAACGGTCTACGCCCAGGCATTTGTTGATGCGAAGCGGGATGAGATTATCGAAATCTATAAAGGGGCCACCGGTACGGAGCAGAATACGGTGATCCAGTCGATGTCGCGGTTGGATCCTTCAAAGTCGAGTGCTTACCGTGGTATTCGGAGCCGGAGTGTACCGGGGCGTTCAGCTTCGCGAAGCATGGGTAGGAGGCAATAACTTTATCGGCTGTTCGGATGAAATTCGCACACGCTCAATAGAGCAAAACGCGCACCAACATCCATTATTAGAGAGGCTTTCATCCTAATGACAACGGACTGAATTGAGCGTTAATTAAGCTGACTACTTATCCCTGACAGCGTCTCCCGGTGATTATACACCTCGGATGAACACCAGAATCTCTGGCTACGGGCTCACGGTTTCACGCCTCCGGTATGAACATTTCAGCTCCGGCTTCGCCTCCGTCAAATGATGTGTAGAGGAGAGAACACGTGGAAGCAGCAAAGCTAAAGCCACTCCGTAAGAAGGTTATACTGTGGGGTTACTCTGACCTACGCTTTTTGCGCATCAACCTCAGCTAATCGTGCCTGGATGCTGGCCAATAAGTCAACTGGGGCGGTGAGCGGTTTAAGGTTTCGTTTTAGGAATACTTGATAAGTATCAAGGTTTTTCACTTCTTCGGATTGAGGGTCTATGGATAGGTCAAGACACTCTTCTGTTGGTACGGCCGCTTCTCTGTCGGCCACTTCAGGGAGTTGGCGGTTCCGGTTCTGACCGGGTTTGCGGCTATTTGGAGATGACATTTTTTGATGACTTTAATGAAGAGATGAAGTAATAAATCTGAAAATGCCACCCCAGGAAACAAGTTCGCGGAGTGGCATTGAGTTATTGCGTGGTTAAACGCCGAGGTTACGCGTATTGACAATCCCGTAGGTGTCTTCAGCATAAACGGACAAGCGCTTGATGAGCGCAAGCCGGGCACGGCGGGTGGTAGACTTTATGGTATTCAGGTTGAGGTCCATCGCCTTGGCGATTTCTTTTTCGCTGAAGTCGTAGAGGTCTGCCATGATGATGATGGCGCGGTTATCATCCTTGAGCAGGGCCATGGCCCTAACGATTTCGTCGGAGAAGTCTGCGTCCATGGCCCCGGCGATGCGCAGGTCGACGAATCCGGCCATTGAATGCCTTTCATCGCGCTGGTTATAGGCTACGCGCTCGTCGAGTTCTTTTTCACCACGACGTGACTTTTTACGGTAGTCGTTGATGAACAGGTTCTTAGCGAGGCGGAAGAGCCATGCCCGAGCGTTGGTTCCAGATTCGTACTGATCGATTTTCACGTAAGCCCGCACGAAAGTTTCCTGGGTAAGGTCGGCAGCATCGGCCCCGTTACCACACATTCGGTAGAGGAAGTTGTAAACGATCTGGTAGTGCTCTTGCATTTCCAGTTTGAAGATACGCTCGCGGTTATCGAGTGCCATAGTTGGCCCCTTTCGGGGGTTTATGCCGGCTTGACGGAGTTTCACGGATATCCGCCTCCCGGCTGTACCTTTTTCTTGGGCTAGCCAAGTGAGGGTACGGTTTACGGTTGATGTTGTTTCACGGGTACAATGCTTTGGTTGCTCCTGAAAGTTGCGGTTGCTTAGAAAAATGTTCACTTTTTTTGGAGCCTCAACTTTCAGGAGCAACCAAAGTATTCGTGGGAGCTAAAAAGAGAGAGGCTACGCCGTCGTCCTTGCGTCGGGCTATTTTGGCGCGGACGCAGGAGCAGGGGAAGGTTCAAGGAAGCGTTCTTCGGCGGATCAACCCTGCTTCATCATCCTTTCATTGCACCTGCGACCGCGCCCAAAAAGGATTTAAAATGTTCGATTCAACATTGAACATTGCGCCCGCCTACGGGTAACTTGTCGCGACGGCAATGCTAAACGTTGACTTAAAATTTAAAACCAATATGCGGTACAATACCTTCGGCACCACCAACTTCCAAATCTCTAAAGTCACCCTCGGTACCATGACCTGGGGCAAGCAAAACAGCGAGGCCGAGGGCCATGCCCAGATGGACTACGCCGTTGAACGCGGTATAAATGCTTTCGACACGGCTGAGCTCTACGCCGTCCCGAGCGGCCCTGAGACCTGGGGCAAGACGGAAAGCATCATCGGTAATTGGTTTAAGGCAACGGGAAAGCGAAAGGCTATTTTCCTGGCCAGTAAAATTGTTGGCCCGGCGGCATTCGCCATGCACATCCGCAACGGCAACACCAGATTTAGTAGCGATCAGATCGACGAGGCGCTGGGCCAGAGCCTCGACCGGCTGCAAACCGATTACCTCGATCTTTACCAGCTTCACTGGCCGGCCAGGAAGGTAAACTTCTTTGGTAAGCGCGGCGTACAAACCATCCAGAAGGACGATTGGGAGGACAACTTCCTGGAAATCCTGACCAAGATGGACACGCTAATCAAAGCCGGAACCATCAAACATTGGGGATTGAGCAACGAAACGCCGTGGGGCGTGATGCGAATTCTTCACCTGGCAGATGTTCACGGGCTGCCCCGTCCGGTGAGTATCCAGAATCCGTACAATTTACTTAGCCGAGGCTTTGAAGTTGGTCTCGCCGAGGTTTGTCTGCGGGAAAACATCGCCGGCTTCCCGTACAGCCCCCTCGGAATGGGCCGATTGACGGGCAAATACCTAGACGGTTCCGCCCGCCCCGACGCGCGGCTTAACCTTTTCCCTCAGTACAGCCGCTACACCAATGATAATGCACTTGCTGCAACCGTAGCCTATTCGGAGGTCGCCAAAAAACACGGGCTGAATATGACAAAAATGGCTTTGGCCTTCGTCAACGATCGCGACTTCAACCAAAGCAACATCTTCGGCGCTACTAGCCTGGAACAGCTTAAGACTAATATTGACAGTGTTGAATTAATGCTGTCCGAAGAAGTGCTTACGGACTTGAAGGCGGTGCAGAGTCGGTGGCCTGACCCTAGTGTGTAGTGGGGTTGGTGAGTTGGTGCATCACTTAGTAAATCACTGCTTTAGCGGAGCAACCCTTCCGTATTATGCAACCACCAGCTACGGCCGCAAATACTGCCCCTGATGGACGTTAAGAACCCAGAAGAGGTACGTACGACGATCAGCGTTAGAAAGCTTGTACGCAAAGTGCCAAAATCAAACTTGACAGACCACTAGTGGTCTGTCAACATTAAATATTGGGGGAATCTGCGATGCCTTTTGGTGCTGAATTTCGTTGAAGAACTCCTTCCGTAGCTACGGCTATGCCAGGAATCCTTCGCCTCATTCAACACCAAAATTCATCAGCACCTTACCCACAAATTCAAT